>ERZ1034691.8-NODE-8-length-159342-cov-10.269105_pt1 | contig 159342 bp, 97 predicted proteins | sample MGYA00520638_ERZ1034691 | MGnify/ENA primary metagenome ERZ1034691 (study PRJEB33766, sample SAMN09781763) | gut metagenome | biome: gut microbiome | host: Homo sapiens | place: Madagascar | study: EMG produced TPA metagenomics assembly of the PRJNA485056 data set... | reverse complement strand
AGATGGTTGCCAAGCCTCTGTGTCCCTTATATAAAAACATTATAAAGCCTTTAGACAAAGCTCATTATCCCGAACTGAGGTCTTTAGTTAACAGAATGAAAGGCCGGTATAATGATGTTTTCGCCTATTATTTGACGAATTGAGTTAAATATTTATAAAATATCGGCTTTTAAGTTCGTAACCTTCATATAATCAAATAAAAATGTGTAATTTTGCAGTCCGATTATTTCGGGGATACGCTTAGATTCCCCAAGATATGGTGTGTTAATAGCATGTCCTGTGGCCGGGGTATGTGGTTAGTGAATCACCTATCTAAATAGTGAGTAAAAAAGATTAAAACGTTTTTTAGTAGTAAATTTAAATTTTAAAATGGACACATTAAGTTTCAAGACTATCTCTGTTAATAAGGAGACAGCTAAGAAAGAGTGGGTTGTAATCGACGCAACAGACCAGGTAGTAGGTCGCCTTTGCTCAAAGGTTGCTAAGTTGCTTCGTGGTAAGTACAAGCCAACTTTCACTCCACACGTAGATTGTGGTGACAACGTAATCATTATCAATGCCGCTAAGGTAGTTTTCACAGGTAAGAAGGAAACAGATAAGGTTTACACTCGTTACACTGGTTATCCAGGTGGTCAGCGCTTCAATACTCCAGCAGAGTTGCGCAAGCGTCCTGATGGAATGGACAAGATCCTCCGTCACGCTATCAAGGGTATGTTGCCAAAGGGCCCTCTCGGTCGTTCTTTGATGGACAACCTCTTCATTTACGATGGCACAGAGCACAAGCACGAGGCACAGCAGCCAAAGGCTATTGATATTAACCAGTATAAATAATTAAGGTAGAATGGAAGTAATTAATGCAATTGGTCGCCGTAAGAGCGCTGTAGCTCGTGTATACCTCACAGAGGGTACCGGTAAGATCACAATCAACAAGAAAGATATTGAGACATATTTCCCATCAGCAATCCTTCGCTATGTAGTAAAGCAGCCATTGCAGTTGCTCGAAGCTGAGGGTAAGTATGATATTAAGGCAAACCTCGACGGTGGTGGTTTCACCGGTCAGAGCCAGGCTCTCCGCCTCGCTATCGCTCGCGCACTCGTTAAGATCGACGCTAACGATAAGAAGGCTTTGAAGGATGCAGGCTTCATGACACGTGACTCACGTGCTGTTGAGCGTAAGAAGCCAGGTCAGCCAAAGGCTCGTCGTCGCTTCCAGTTCAGCAAGCGTTAATCTTATACATATATTTTATTATATATTCAGATTATTATAGCTGAGCTAAAAAGTTTAGTATCTAAATCGGTGAGATTCCATTAATCGGGGACTACTCATCGACTGATCCTAGCTAGAATTCAAAAGAAAGTAAACAACATTTAAACAAGAAAAGACAATGTCAAGAACAAATTTTGACCAGTTACTTCAGGCAGGTTGCCACTTCGGACACCTCCGTCGCAAGTGGAATCCAGCAATGGCTCCTTACATCTTCATGGAGCGTAACGGTATTCATATTATCGACCTCAACAAGACTGTTGCTAAGATTGACGAGGCTGCTGAGGCCCTCAAGGAAATCGCCAAGTCAGGTAAGAAAATCCTGTTTGTCGCTACTAAAAAACAAGCTAAGGATGCAGTTGCCGAGAAGGCAGCTTCTATCAATATGCCATACGTAAACGAGCGTTGGGCTGGTGGTATGCTCACCAACTTCCCTACAATCCGTAAGGCAGTTAAGAAAATGACAAACATCGATCGTCTGTTGAACGATGGTACATTCTCTAACCTCTCTAAGCGCGAGTTGCTTCAGGTAAGCCGCCAGCGTGCTAAGTTGGAGAAGAACCTCGGTTCTATCGCAGATATGGCCCGTCTCCCAGTAGCCCTCTTCGTTGTTGACGTAATGAAGGAGCATATCGCTGTTAAGGAGGCTAACCGTCTTGGTATTCCAGTGTTCGGTATCGTAGATACCAACTCTGATCCTAAGAATGTTGATTACGTTATCCCAGCTAACGACGATGCTAAGGATTCTGTAGATGCTATCCTTACTGCAGTTTGCGGTGCTATCGCTGAGGCTCTTGAGGAGCGTAAGGCTGAGAAGGCTGACGACAAGGCTGCTGCTGAGCAGAAGGACCAGCCTAAGAAGAAGGCTGCCCGCAAGGACGAGGCTGAGTAATTAGGCAAAGAAATATATACTGAAGCCATTGATTCTGTTTATGATTCGATGGCTTTAGTAGCTTTTAAGCAAAGATTATTATTAACTTTTTAATATAAAAATATTATTATGGCTGTTTCAATTGAAGATATCAAGAAACTTCGCGCTATGACTGGTGCTGGTCTTGCTGACGTTAAGAAGGCACTCACAGAGGCTGAAGGTGATTTCGATAAGGCAAAGGAGTTGCTCCGTGAGCGTGGTCTCGCTATCGCTGCTAAGCGTTCTGACCGTGAGACTTCTAACGGTTGCGTTCTCGTTAAGAAGGTTAACGATTTCGCTGCTATCATCGCTCTCAAGTGCGAGACTGACTTCGTAGCTAACGGTGCTGACTTCATCAAGTTGACATCTGACATCCTCGACGCTGCTATCGCTGCAAAGGCTCACACTCTCGACGAGGTGAAGGCTTTGAAGGTTGGCGAGTCTGATGCTCAGGCTGCTGTTACACAGCGCTCTGGTATCACCGGTGAGAAGATGGAGCTCGACGGCTACTGCGTTCTCGAGGGTGACAACATCGAGGTTTACGACCACATGAACAAGCACACTTTGTGTACTATGGTTCAGCTCAACGAGAACAACGAGGAGGCTGGTCACAAGGTAGCTATGCAGGTAGCTGCTATGCGCCCTGTAGCTCTTAATGAGTCTTCTGTTTCTGAGGAGACTAAGCAGAAGGAGCTTGAGGTAGCTGTTGCTAAGACTAAGGAAGAGCTCGTAGAGAAGGCTGTCAACGCTGCTTTGAAGAAGGCAGGTATCAACCCAGCTCACGTTGATTCTGAAGATCACATCGAAAGCAACACCAAGAAGGGTTGGTTGACTCCTGAGCAGGCTGAAGAGGCTCGCAACATCAAGAAGACTGTAGGTGAGGAGAAGGCTGCTTCTTTGAACCCAACTATGATCCAGAACATCGCTAATGGTCGTCTGGCTAAGTTCTTCAAGGAGAACTGCCTCGTTGACCAGGAGTTCCAGTTCGGTGATGGTGACAAGCAGACTGTTGCTCAGTTCCTCGCTGCACAGAGCAAGGATCTCGAGATCGTTGCTTACAAGCGCTTCACACTTGCTGCTGAGTAATCTTAGGATTGCAAGGACAGCAAAACTTAATTTGACTTATAGTTAAATTAGAATATCCGGGAGTTACGGAGTTGAGGCTTAGCCTTGCTTCTAACTCCCTTTTCTTTTATCTTTTTGCATGACTATCTTGGGATAGTTTTGTTATTCTTTATTAAATGTTGATGATATGAAGATTTTCGCTATTGGCATGAACTATGCCGAACACAATAAATCATTACACGGAACGTTATCTAAACCGGAGCGTCCTGTCATCTTTACCAAGGCTGATTCTGCCTTGCTCAACAATGGCAAGCCTTTCTTCATTCCCGATCATCTCGGAAGAATCGAGTATGAGACGGAGTTGGTGGTACGCATCTGCAAGTTGGGCAAGACTATTCCACAGCGTTTCGCCTCTCGCTATTATGATGCGGTGACCGTGGGCATCGACTTCACGGCTCGTGAGATGCAGAAGAAACTACGTGAGGCTGGTCAACCCTGGGAACTTGCCAAGGGATTTGATGGCTCGGCTGCTATTGGCGAGTGGGTCGATATCCAGAAGTTCCGTGACATTCAGGCGATTCACTTCCGTCTCGACATCAATGGGAAGAACGTGCAAGAAGGTTGTTCGAGCGACATGCTCTATAAGGTGGATGAAATCATCTCTTACATCAGCCAATATTTTACATTGAAGACGGGAGACTTGCTCTATACGGGTTGTCCTACAGGTTGTGGACCTGTGCAGATTGACGACCACCTGGAAGGATATTTGGAGGACCGAAAGGTTCTTGACTTTATGTGTAAGTAATTAAGCAATTTATGAAAACGAAGGTTTGGAGATATTGTGTGGCGGTGTTGTTCCTACTGCTGGCTATGCCTTTGGAGGCACAACAATTCTTTAACTTGACCGCTGAGGAGGTCAAGATAGATTCTGTATTACCACGTTTTGTGTATTCCAAACCTTTGTCAGATGATTATCAAGACTCTATTTATACGGCAACGGTCAAATATGCCGAATATGTGGATATGACCGTAGCCGACATCGCCAACTATAATCGCCTCTCTGGTGCAGCCTTGCCTTCGCAAGTGGCTGTGAACACGAACATTTCTGTTTGTCGTAAGAAAGGAACCTTGGTGGTTTCTTTCTGCCCGTTGGTATTCCGTAACAACAAGTACCAGATATTGGCAAGCTTTATGTTGGATGTCAAGGCAAAGGTGGTGAGCCGTTCGTTGGCGAAAGCCCGTTTGGCTTCGCGTGCTTCCTCAGAGGAAGGTAATGAATATGCGGCTCATTCCGTTTTGGCATCAGGTAGATGGGCAAAGATTCGTGTGCCAGAGACTGGTGTCTATCGCTTGACAGAGAGTGTCATCCGACAGGCTGGCTTCACTAATATTAATAAGGTGAAGATATATGGCTATGGTGGTAACTTGCAGAATGAATCGCTTTATGCCTCTGAGATTTACGCCAATGACGACCTGAAGGAAGTTCCTCAGTGTGTAGTCAATGGCAATCATCTCTTTTTTGGCAAAGGTCCTGTAAGTTGGAGTAGCCGTACCTCTTCTCGCCGTACTCGTAATCCTTATTCCGACTATGGTTATTACTTCATCACGCAGGCTGACGAGGCTCCTTTGACTGTAGATTCTACGGAATTTGTATCTTCTTTCTATCCATCCAATGACTTTTATCACTCCATTCATGAGGTGGATGGTTACGCATGGTATCATGGAGGTAGAAACCTCTATGATAAGACGCCTATTGCGCTGGGTGACAGCATGAGAGTGGTGTTCTCCAATACTACAGGCGATGCGAATGGCAATTTGACGGTGAACGTTTCTGCAGGTGTGCGAAATACCGGTGTTGAAGTTTATCTGAATGGTCGCAAGTTGGGTACGCAGTATATATCCTTTAGCACCGACTACAATAGTGGAGGCGAAAGCTCATCCACCTATTCTATACAGTCGAATTTGAAGAATGATACCATCGTTATCAAGACGATTGCTGGTGGACCAGTTCGCTTGGACTATGTGTCGATGGCATGGAAGTCGCCTAAGCCAGCCCCACGTCTGTCGGGCAATCTGCCTGTGGCTCAATATGTTCACAATATCACCAATCAAGACCATCATGCAGATGCACTTGCCGATATGGTGATCATCATCCCAACATCCCAAAAGTTGCTTCGTCAGGCTCAGCGTCTCAAGGCTTTCCATGAGAGTCATGATGGACTGAGAGTCAACTTGGTGCCTGCAGATGAACTCTATAATGAATTTTCCAGTGGAACTCCTGATGCAGGTGCTTATCGTCGCTATCTGAGGATGTTGTCGGACAAGGCTACCACGGAGGCAGATATGCCAAAATATCTCCTACTCTTCGGTGATTGCGTTTGGGACAATCGTATGTTGATACCTGAGTGTCAGACTCTTTCTCCAGACGACTATTTGCTCTGTTATGAGAGCGAGAATTCATTCAGTGACTTGTATTGCTATGTCAGCGATAGTTGGATGGGCATTTTGTCGGAAGGCGCAGGTGCCAATCCAACCATAGAACAACAAGACGTGGCAGTAGGGCGTTTCCCAGTCAGTACCCCAGATGAAGCCAAGGTGATGGTCGATAAGACGATCAACTATATGGAGAACAAAAATGCTGGCTCTTGGCAGAACACCATCATGTATATGGGTGATGATGGTAACGACAACTTGCACATGAAGGACGAAGACGAGGTGGCAGAGTATATCGCCGGCAAGTATCCTGATTTCCAAGTGAAAAAGGTGATGTGGGATGCTTATCAGCGTGAGACGTCATCTGTGGGCAACAGCTATCCGGATGCTACCAAAATCATCTTGCAACAGCAAGCAAATGGAGCCTTGATTATGGACTATGCGGGACACGGTTCCGCAGGACAACTCTCTCATGAGAAGGTAATTGCGCTCAAAGATTTCTCTACAGCCACTAATACAAATCTTCCTTTGTGGATTACGGCGGCATGCGATGTCATGCCATTTGATGGCGTGGAGGACAATATTGGAGAGGCTGCTGTGCTCAATGCCAATGGAGGTGCCGTGGCATTCTATGGTACCACTCGTACGGTGTATGCCAACCGAAATAAATATATGAATCGTGCATTCTTGCAGAGAGTGCTCAGCTTGAAGGATGGCAAGCCGATGCCGATAGGTGAGGCTCATCGCTTGGCTCAGAACGATTTGGTGCTGGGCAATGTCATCGGATATGACTCAAAGGGACAGCCTATCAAGGAGACCGACCTGACGACCAACCGTTTACAGTATGCTCTCTTGGGTGACCCGGCTATGCCATTGAACATACCTACCCAAAAGGTGGTGGTCGATTCCATCAATGGCATTGCCGTGGATGGGGCAACGGAATTGCCTGTCTTGAAGGCTGGAATGATAGCCAAGATAGATGGTCACGTGGTGAATGGCGATGCTTTCAATGGTGTGGTAACCACTACCGTCTTGGACTCCAAGGAACTCATCACTTGTCGTATGAACGAGAGTACTGATGAGGCTTTCCAATATTACGATCGTACCAAGACCTTATACAATGGTTCCGACAGTGTACGTGCCGGTAAGTTCTCTTTCCGCTTAGCAGTGTCGAAGGATATCAATTATGCCGATGCGCCAGGATTGATTACGTTGTATGCTGCCAATCATGACAAGACCGTTCTTGCCCATGGCATGTGTGATGCCTTCAATGTGGGAGGAAGCGAGTTGGCTAAGAACGACTCCATCGGTCCTTCCATCTATTGCTATCTCAACACTCCTTCTTTCGTTAATGGAGGCAACGTGAACCCTACGCCTTTCTTTGTGGCAGAGGTGAGAGACAAAGATGGAATCAATGCGACAGGCAGTGGTATCGGACACGACCTGCAACTGATCATTGATGGTGATGTCAACAAGACGTACAACTTGAACAATAACTTCACGTACGATTTTGGTACTTATACCAGTGGCTCTACCTATTATAGTATTCCTGAGTTGGAGGCAGGTCCACACCAGTTGCAGTTCCGTGCTTGGGATATCCAGAACAATAGTTCGACGGCAACCTTGACCTTCAATGTAGTCAAGAACTTAAAGCCTTCGTTTGACTTGGGCGTTACGGAGAATCCTGCGAAGAACTCCACCACGTTCATTATCAACCATGATAGGGCGTCTGCCAATCTGAACATCATCATCGAAGTATTTGATACTTCCGGCAGAAAGTTGTGGCATCATGCGGAGTCTGGTGTCTCTGCTTCCGGAGCCTATACCATCAAGTGGGATTTATCTACGGGCAGTGGAACTTTGCGCACGGGCATCTATCTCTACCGAGTGCAAGTGTCTTCTGATGGCAGTGGCTATGAGTCAAAGACCAAGAAGTTGATTGTCATCAACAACTAATGCTGATGGTAGTTTGTAAGCAAAGGTAAAGAAATACGTAAATACATAACAAAACTAGATATGAAATCAAAGAATAGCAAGATGAAGATAGTGATGCTGTGCCTGTTGGCATTTACATTCACCCAGGTTCATGCCCAAGAAGAGAAAGATCTTTTCAATCCAGTGAACTATGCGGTGATTTCACAAACGATTGCTCCTGATGCCAGGGGCGGTGGTTTGGGTGATGTCGGTGCGGCTACCGATCCTGATGTCAATTCCCAGCATTGGAATCCTGCCAAGTATCCTTTCTGTATTTCAAGGGCAGGTGTCTCACTCAACTTCACTCCATGGTTGCGCTCCATCGTCAACGACATCAACTTGGCATATCTCTCTGGTTATTATCGCATTGGCGACTACAGTGCGGTATCAGCTTCCTTGCGCTATTTCAACTTGGGTGAGGTGTTTATGGGAATGGAGGACAACGCCAATACCATCAATCCTTATGAAATGTCGCTTGATGTGGCTTATTCCTTGATGCTCAGCGAGAAGTTCTCCTTGGCAGCAGCCGTGAGATGGATTTATTCAGATATGCGATTCTCTGAAACCGAAGAGAATTCGCCAGCTTCCGCCTTTGCCGCAGACATTGCTGCTTACTATCAGAACTATATCAATATTGGTCAGCGTGAGTGCCAGTTGGGTATTGGTTTGGATATTTCCAATATTGGTAGTAAAATCACCTTCAGTGGCGAGGAATATAGTCAGTTCTTGCCAGCCAACCTTCGTTTGGGTGCGTCTCTGATGATTCCTATCGACGAATACAACCGACTGACGATTGCGGCGGATGCCAACAAGTACTTGGTGCCTACGATACCTCAACAGAAAGAGGGTGAGGACAATGCTGACTATGAGGATCGTGTGCATCGTGAGTATAGCGATGTGTCAAGTATCAGTGGTATCTTCAAGAGTTTCAGCGATGCGCCAGGTGGATTCAAGGAGGAGTTGCAGGAAATCAACTATGGTGTAGGTGCTGAATACGTCTATAACGACAAGTTCTCGCTTCGAGCAGGTTATCACCACGAGAGTGCTACCAAGGGTAATCGTAAGTATTTCACCGTGGGTGGTGGTTTCAAGATGAGTGTCTTCTCGCTCGATGCAGCGTATGTCATAGCTACAGCGAAGAGTAACCCATTGGATCAGACCTTGCGTTTCACCTTGTCGTTCGATATGGATGGTGTGAAGGATCTCTTCAAGAGAAGATAAGGCTTATTGATAATGAATAATGTATAATTAAGAATTAATAATGATATGCCCATGAATATTAGAGTAGGATTTGGCTATGATGTCCACAAGTTGGTAGAAAATCGGGACTTGTGGCTGGGTGGCATCAAGATAGATTATGAGTTGGGCTTGTTGGGCCATAGCGATGCAGATGTGTTGATTCATGCGATTTGCGATGCACTCTTGGGTGCAGCCAATATGCGTGACATCGGTTATCATTTTCCTGATACTGCCGCTGAAACGTTGAACGTTGATTCCAAGATATTGCTTAAGAAGACCATCGACTTGATAGCTACCAAGGGATATGTATTGGGCAACATCGATGCCACTGTTTGTGCCGAGCGCCCAAAGCTCAATCCCCACGTGCCAGCCATGAAGGCTTGTTTGGCAAAGGTGATAGGCACCGATGAGGATAATATCTCCATCAAGGCGACCACCACAGAGAAGTTGGGTTTCACGGGCAGAATGGAGGGAATCTCGGCTTATGCCACGGTACTCATCGAGAAAGTAAAGTAAGATAGAGGAGAATAAGATTTTAGATGGCATATAGGAACGCTCATTAAGCTTGTCACTTTGAAAGCTTAATGAGCGTTAATTGGTTCTTAAAATCTGTTGTGTCCGAGCACATTCCCTTGATGTATATCAAAAAAACGCAAAAATACAGCATTTTCTTTCTAAAATGTTTGGAAGATAGCGAAAATCGTCGTATCTTTGCATCGTCAAAAGGTTAATAGATTGTTTAGGTTAGTAGTAATAGATTTAGGTTTTTAGTTATTAGGTTTTAAGGTAGATTGTTTAACAGATAACAAAGGGGATCGTGAGATTACCTTTGGATTAGAAAGATTTTAAAGTTAAACATATTGTATGCCGCAGCTCGTTGAGAGTTGCGGCATATTTTTTTTCTGTTTTATTTTGTATTGTCTTTGTTTTTCATTACCTTTGCAAAAGATAAAGATTGTTATCATGAGAGTACTCATAGTAAATACAAGCGAGAGGGCGGGTGGAGCTGCTGTGGCTGCCAACCGTCTGATGGATGCCCTTAACAATAATGGCGTTAAGGCTAAGATGTTGGTGCGTGACAAGGTGAGCGATGATATCACCGTAGTGGGAGTGCAACGTTCCTTGCGTTCCCAGTGGAATTTCTTGTGGGAACGATGGTGCATCTTCTGGCATCTCCATTTCTCGCGCAAGAACCTCTTTGGCATAGACATCGCCAATATCGGTTTCGACATCACTTCCTTGCCAGAGTTCAAGGAGGCGGATGTCATCCATTTGCATTGGATCAACCAAGGTATGTTGTCGCTCAAGAATATCCGAAAGATTATCAACAGCGGTAAACCTGTGGTCTGGACGATGCACGATATGTGGCCTGCCTCTTCCATCTGCCACCTCACTTTGGGCTGTCATCATTATACCAATGGTTGTGGCAACTGCAAGTACTTGCCAGGTGGAGGAGGAAAGAACGACTTGTCGGCAAGGGTTTGGCGGCAGAAGCAGAAAACCTATGGCATTGGTAATATCTCCTTTGTCACTTGTAGCAAGTGGCTCGCCAGCGAAGCGAAGTTGAGCGCTCTCTTGAATGGTCAACGAGTCTATACGATTCCTAATCCGATAGATACTCATGTGTATCAGCAGCAAGACAAGCGAGAGGCACGGTTCCGCACGATGTTGCCTGAAGGCAAGCGTGTCATCCTCTTCATCGCCCAGAAAGCCACCAATCCGTACAAGGGAATGGACTATCTCGTGGAGGCTTGTCAACTGTTGGTTAGCGAGCATCCTGAGATGAAGGACAATACCTGTGTGGCGATCCTTGGTGGTCATAGCGAGGAGATTGAGGGGCAACTTCCGTTCCCTACCTTCCCATTGGGATATGTCAGTGACGACAAGCATATCGTTGACATCTACAATTCAGCGAATGTGTTCGTGCTTCCATCCCTGTCGGAGAATCTTCCCAACACCATCATGGAGGCGATGGCTTGTGGCGTGCCAAGTGTCGGCTTTAGAGTAGGCGGTATCCCAGAGATGATAGACCACAAGAAGAATGGATATGTGGCTAACTATCGTGATGCCAAGGACTTGGCGGCTGGTATCCATTGGGTGCTAGATGAGGCTGATCAGTCGGCGTTGCAGCAGTCTTGTCTCGCCAAGGTGATGCACAACTATTCGCAGCATGCGGTGGCTCTCAACTATATAGAGATCTATAATGAGGCGATGGCATATAAGCATTACAGAATCTAAATGACAAATTATAAATCATATCATTACAATGATTAAGTTTACGATAGTTACCTGCACCTACAATGCTGAGGCTGTGCTTCAGCGCACCCTCGATTCCGTGATGAAGCAAACGTATTGCAACATCGAGCATCTCATCATAGATGGTGTGTCGAAAGACAAAACCTTGACGATGGTGAAGGCTTATCAACATAAGAATGACGTGGGGGAGAGTGCTCACGAAATCCTCGTTTTCTCAGAGCCAGACAAAGGACTTTATGATGCTATGAACAAGGGTATCGACCGTGCTACGGGCGACTATCTGATATTCTTGAATGCAGGCGATGTCTTCCCGTCCGAAGATACCTTGGAGTTTGTGGAGGGCTGTGTCGGTGAGGGAGAGGAACTGCCGGGCGTGCTCTATGGCGATACCGACATCGTGAATATGGATGGTCATTTCTTGCGCCATCGTCGTCTGACTCCTCCGAAACGTCTCTCTTGGCGCAGCTTTATGTGGGGTATGCTGGTTTGTCATCAGTCGTTCTATGCTCGTGCCGACATTGCCAAGGGCATCCATTACAATCTCGACTATCGTTTCTCGGCGGATGTCGATTGGTGCATCCGCATCATGCGAGAGTCTGCTCGTCGCCATTTGCCTTTGCGTAATGTCAATGCCGTCATCACCAATTACCTGGATGGTGGCATGTCTGTGCAGAATCACAAGGCCTCTCTCAAGGAGCGCTTCCAAGTGATGAGAAGTCACTACGGCTTGCTCACCACGCTTTTCGTCCACGCTTGGTTTGCTGTGAGGAGTGTGTTGAAGAAGTAGATATTTGGGGTGGATTACACCTTTTAATATATATAGGAATGGTGTTTATCCTATATGGAGACGAATCTAGTCTTGCTTAGCGATGCTTCAATCTGATTACCTTGAAGCGGGTAATAGGATTGAAGCATTTTTTGTTTTATTTTTGGAACAAGATTGTTGTTCCATTTCAACTTTTCAGTAATCATCTTGTAATGTAGATGCCGTACCTTTGCAGCAGTTTTATTAATTACAGAAAAGGATGAAAAGATTTTTACTTCTCGCACTTGCATTTGCAAGTATGTCTTGCTTCGCACAGCAGACTCGTTTTCAGGTTTCAGGCCGTGTTGTCAACAAGCAAGGAAAAGGTATTGAACGTGTAGTAGTCAATGATGGCATCAACTTCACTACTACAGACAAAGATGGTAAATGGACACTTTCTTCAGATACTCTCTTCAGTAAGTTTGTCAGTATCTCCACACCAGCAGATTATGAATTGCCTCAGAAGAAGGGATTGGCTGCATTCTATATCCCCATGCGTGAGGCAGTCAAGAGTGGCGACAACAAGTTTGTGCTTGCTCGCCGCAAGAATATCGCCAACAACTTTACTTATGTCACCATCTCTGACCCTCAGGTATTGAATGAGGACGAGATGAACCGTTGGCGCAATGAGACGGTGAAGGACTTGCGCCATGTCACCGACTCTCTGAAGAAGACTCGTGAGGTTATCGGCATGACACTCGGCGACTTGGTCTTCGACAATATGCCTTTGTATAAGGAATATGAGCAGTCTGTTCAAAACTTGGGTCTCACTATGTTCCAGACTATCGGCAATCACGACTTCGACAAGAAATACCAAGACTTGCACAATATGCGCATCGGCGCTCCAGTCTATGCCGAGCATTTCTACAACCAGTATTTCGGACCAACTGATTATTCCTTTAATATGGGTAAGGTACACGTCATCACGATGAAGAACATCAACTATGTAGGTGACAAGAAGTACCTGGAGTCTGTGACAGATGCACAGTTGGCATGGCTAGAGAAGGACTTGAGTTATGTGCCAAAGGGTACGACCATCTTCTTGAATATGCATGCCGCAGGCTGGAACAAGTATAATAACTCGGGTAACTTCAAGGGCGCTAAGGAGGTGGCAAAACTTCTGAAGGATTACGAGGTACACTTCTTCTGCGGTCATACTCACTTCTTCCAGAATATTGTGGTCAATCCTCATTTCTTCCAGCACAATATCGGTGCGGCTTGTGGCTCGTGGTGGGCAGGCGACTTGAGTGTTTGTGGTGCTCCTAATGGTTATCTTGTCGTAGATGTCAAGGGCGATGACGTGAAGTGGCACTTCAAGCCTACCAAGGGTAGCTTCAATCAGCAATTCTTCACTTATCTGCCAGGACAGTTCCGTACGCAGGTAGGCATGGTTGTAGCCAATGTCTGGGATTATGACCCTAGCTGCAAGGTACAATATTATGAGGATGGTGTGCTTAAGGGAGATATGGAGCAGTTTGCCGACATCGACGATCACTACATCTATCAGCAGAATAGATTGGGTAAGAAGGTGAGCGATGAGAGACTGACTGGGCACTTGTTCCGTTTCAAGCCATCCAAGGGTACCAAGCAAGTAACCATCGAGTTCACCAATCATTTCGGTGAGAAATATTCCCAGACTTACCAGTTGTAATCAGGATAAGATTCATATAAATTGTTAGAGTAACATGAAACAGAAGAACAGCAACAGAATGTCTAAGTTGTTACTGACGACTTTGATGGTAGCGGGCAGTCTTTCTGCCTATGCCGATTCGGAGTCAACGATGACAGGTACAATCAAGGACGAGAAGGGCGAACCGCTCATTGGTGTGACGGTGATGGATAAGACAACCAAACATGGTGTCACCACAGATGAGAATGGTCGCTTTACGATGGAAGTGAAAAAGGGTGAAGCCTTACATATATCTTATCTTGGTTACAAGGAGCAAGATGTATATTACAATGGAAAGTCGCTCAACATCATCATGCAGCAGGATGTCAAGTCGCTGGATGAGTTGGTTGTTGTGGGTTATGGTGTGCAGAAGAGACGTGACATTATCGGTGCTATCTCCAGTGTGTCGGGCGATGTACTGGAGAACAGAAGCAATCCTAATGTAGTACGTTCCCTGCAAGGTGAGGTGCCTGGCTTGACCATCACGATGGCAGATGGCAAGCCTATCAGAACAGGTAACATCAAGATACGTGGCAGTGTTACCTCCATCGGTGCTGGTGGCTCTGCCTTGGTTTTGGTGGATGGTGTGGAAGGCGATTTGAATGCTGTCAATCCAGAGGATGTGGAGAATATCTCCGTGTTGAAGGATGCTTCCTCCACGGCAGTATATGGTGCTCGTGGTGCTTTCGGTGTCATCCTCGTCACCACCAAGAAGGCGAAGGCTGGAAGACCTACCATCAAGTATAGTGCCAATGTCTCCATTCTTCAACGTACCGTAAAGCCAGAGATGGTGACCAATGGTTTGCAGTGGACCACGGATTTCTACAATGCGTATGTTAACTATAAGGGTAAGGAACCAAGCACCATCAACAATCGTTTCAATAAGTTTATCGTGAGCTGGGACGACTGGTACTCAGAGCTTCAGCGTCGTGATGCCGATCCTACCTTGGAGAAGATACGTGTCAACTCAGCGGGATACTATGATTACTTTGGCAATACCGACTGGTTTGGTGAGACTTACAAAGATAACTCTTTCGCTACCCAGCATAGTCTCAGTATCAGTGGTGGAACCAAGAAAGCCTCTTATCTCCTCTCTGGAGCTTACTATCAGAACGATGGTATCTATAAGATAGGTGACGAGAAGTTCAAGCGTTGGAACTTGAAGGCTGTTGGTAGCTTGCAGTTGAACAAATGGCTCAAACTTTCCAATAACTCTGAGTTTTGGCGTCGCACCTATCATGAGCCTGCCGTGATGTATCCATATAGTTCTACAGATATGTCAACTATCATTCCTATCCAGCGCCAGTATGAGACCCAGGGCTTCCCTGTGGCTACACTACGCAACCTCGATGGCACTTGGACCGAGGCTGCCGTATATACAGGATATGCTGGTATGTATGAGGGAACTTCTTATAGAGAGTTGAAGAAGTTGACCTTCAAGAACACGACCACTGTCACCGCCGACATCATTAAGGATGTATTGCAGGCAAAGGCAGACTTCACCTATAGTTATACACACAATTATCGTGACCAAGTAGGTAACATCTACACTGGTTACATATCTCCTACTGCTACAGTCGATCACCAGAACTTCAGTTATTTGGAGTATCGTTATTATGATACAGAGTATAAGGCAGCCAATGCTACCTTGACTTATACCCCGAAGTTGGGAGAGGCTCACCATCTCAAGGCAATGGGTGGATGGAACTTGGAAGATAATGACTACAAGACTACTCGCATCATGCGCCAAGGATTGTTGGTGAAGGACAAGCCAAACTTCAACTTAATCAATGGTGATAGTTACTACATTCAGGACAATGGTAGCAACCAGTGGGCTTTCCTCGGCTATTTCTATCGTTTGAACTATGATTTCAAGGGACGTTACCTCGCCGAGGTGAGTGGTCGATATGATGGCAGTTCCAAGTTCCCTAGCAACCAACAATGGGGATTCTTCCCATCTGGTTCCGTAGGTTGGAGAGTCTCAGAAGAACCTTGGATGCAAGGATTGCGTGATAAGTTCCTCGACAACTTGAAGTTCCGCTTCTCTTTGGGTGAGGCTGGCAATGGATTGGTGAGTCCTTATCAGTATTTATCCACGATGTCGGTTAGCAAGAGTAGTGTCGTGCAGAATGGTAATTTCCTCACTTACACCAATGCGCCAACACCAGTGCCAAAGAGTTTGACTTGGGAGAAGGTGACCACGTACGATTTCGGTATCGACTTGGATATGTTTAAGAACCGTTTCAATCTTTGTTTCGACATCTACCGCAAGAACACCACCGATATGTATGTGGTCGGTGATGAATTGCCTGCCGTTTATGGCAACAGTGCTCCAAAGGGCAACAATGCAGATATGCGTACTGATGGATGGGAATTGAGCATCGGTTGGAAGGATGGATTCAATCTTGCAGGCAAGCCATTCCACTATTATGTGAAGGGCGCCTTGTGGGATAATCACAGCAAGATTACCAAATATACAGCCACCACCAACACCTTGCCTACTATCTATTCTACTAAGTATTATAAAGGTATGGAACTCGGCGAGATCTGGGGCTTCTGTGTGGATGGCTTCTTCCAAAGCAAGGAAGATGTAGCCAACTCGCCTTCTCAAAGTTGGTTTACCAACTACAATGGTGGTGGTACCGTTTGGGAGGCTGGTGACGTGAAATTCAAGGACTTGGACGGCAGTAAGGCTATCGACAACGGCAACAACACCTTGGAAAACCATGGTGACTTGAAGAAGATAGGTAACACCACTCCACGTTATTGCTATAGCTTCAGTTTCGGAGCCGACTGGAATGGTATAGGGTTCTCTATGTTCTGGCAAGGCGTAGGCAAGCGTGACTGGTATCCTGCCAAGGAGTCTTCACTCTTTTGGGGACAGTATGGACGTGCCTATGGTTACGACTTGCCTTGGCATAATGCCAGCAACCAAGCTGGTGTGGACGAGGATGGCAACATCACCAATCCTAATGCTTACTGGCCTCGCTTCCGATCTTATATCGCTGAGGTTACCAAGGGTCCTTTGGCACAAGCCAACGACAGGTATCTGCAGAGTGCAGCTTATCTCCGCTTGAAAAATGTGACAGTCAACTATACCTTCCCTAAGGTGTTGACCAGCAAGATAGGTATCGAGAAGTTGATGCTCTATGTATCAGGTGAGAACCTCCTAACCTTCACTCCTCTCCATAAGCACGCCAAGAACTTCGACCCAGAGGTGATCGGTGCAGGCGACCCTGATGGATGGAACCCAGTGGGAAGTGCTGGCGATGGATATAGCTATCCAATGATGAAGTCCATTTCCTTTGGTCTCAATGTGACATTCTAAGCATGATAATAGCATTATAATAAGATAAATACGAAAAGTTTATGAAAAAGATAATATATGGTCTTGCATTGGCTGCCGTGACACTGGCTTCTTGCAGTGACTTCCTAGACAAGGAACCTTCCAATAAGTTGGATGCGGGCAAGTTCTTTGCCAACGAGAGCGAGTTGGCACTCTATGCCAACGGACTTTATGTAGATATGATTCCTAGCGCAGAGGACTTGACGAATAGTGGTAGCGGTACTTGCGACTATCTTGCCACTAGCACGACTAGCTCGTTGCTGATGCCAGATTTCAATGCCGACAAGATGTCGGGTTGGACGTATAGCGCATGGACCAACCTCTATCGTTGCAACTATTTCTTGAAGAATATCGACAAGGCTGCGGCTACCACCGATGTTGCCACTCTCAACCATTATCGTGGTGTGGCTAAGTTTTGGAGAGCTTATTTCTATTTTGACAAGGTGAAGACCTATGGCAATCTGCCTTGGTATAGCGAACCGATAGATGCTGGCGATAGCATCCAACTCTACAAGGAACGTGACAGTCGTGAGGTCATCATGGACAGTGTATTGCAAGACATCAACTATGCTTGCAAGTACATCCGTGGCGGTAAGGACGAATTGGTATCTCGCTATGCAGCACTCGCCTTGAAGTCGCGCATCTGTCTCTTTGAGGGAACTTATCGTAAGTATCATGCCGTCAATCCTTCTACCAATCAACCTTGGCAGGAGACTGATGGAGCACGTAAGTACTTGCAAGCTTGTGTGGATGCTTCCGAGGAACTGATGAACTCTGGCGAATACAGTTTGGTGAATACAGGCAAACCTGCTACAGACTATCGTAGTCTGTTCCAGTCGGAAAAGCCAAATACTACAGAGATTATCATGGCTAGAGAATACAGTGCCGACTTGCAATCTACTCACAATGTAACCCAGAAGTTCAATTCTGCAGGTAACGATACACGACGTTGGTCACCAACTCAAGATTTCGTCAATACTTACCTCAACTTGGATGGAAGCCGTTTCACGGATGCAACCGACTATGACAAGAAAACTTTTGCGGAGAACTGTACCAATCGTGACTATCGTCTTCAGCAGAGTGTCATCACTCCAACTTATATCAAGAATATGAATGGTACACCTAGTCGTTACAATGCCACTTGGTCAGTGACGATGACGGGCTATCAAGTCATCAAGTTCAATATGGACGACACTTATTATGAGCAGACCAGTCGATGCAGCAATGCCATTCCTATCTTCCGCTATGCTGAGATACTCCTCAATGAGGCTGAGGCTAAGGCAGAGTTGGGCGAGATGGATGAGAATGTATGGGACAAGACGATTCGTCCTATCCGTGAGCGTGCTGGTGTCAATGGAAAGGCTCCTGCCACCGCAGACCCTTACTTGATTAGTTATTATAATAATAAGGTGACCGACAAGTGGCTCTTGGAAATACGCCGTGAGCGTGCCATCGAACTCTTCTTCGAGGGTGGTGGACTCCGTTATGATGACTTGATGCGATGGGCAGAGGGTGATATGTTGATGAAGCCATGGAATAGTATCTATATCGGAAGCAAGGATGTGGCTTATGATACCAATGGCGATGGTGTGAAAGACTTGGAGGTGGTAGATAAGAAACCAAGTTCCACTCCTTCGGGCGTTTTCCTCGTTGACTTGAGCAAGTCGAACTACTATACATTCAAGGATGGAAGACTCTATATCACCAATGAGAACAGTTGGACAGATCGTAAGTATTTGCATCCAATACCAAAGGCTGCACTCGTGAAGAATCCTAATTTAAAACAGAACTACGGATGGGAACAATAATGAAAACTAGAATATTCAATATCATCCTGGTTGCCATGGTGGCACTGGGAAGTATATTCACTTCATGCTCAGACGATGCCGACTCCTTCGTCTTGAGAAGTGATGACAACTTGAACTTTACGTATGCTCAAGATTCCAAGGAGTTTACAGTGTGTACCAATGGCGACTGGAACATAACGTCCGACTGCGATTGGTTGACCTTCAGCGTTACGCAGGGCAAGGGGGATGGTACGACTCGTGAGAAAGTCATCGTGACGGCAGCTCGCAACATCAGCAATGCCCGTGAGGCAGAGTTCGTGCTTCATGCGGCAGGCAAGGACTTACCTGTGTCTTGTTCTCAAGCAGAAGGTGCTCCTCTTACTCTTGGTCAGGCGAAAGTGTCTGGTTCTTTGCAGGCTGGTCAAGAAATTGATCAGGTAAATATAGAGATTCCATACGCTTATGGTTATAAGGGTGAAGAACTGAGCGTCAGTGCTACCTTGAGTGGTGCAGGTGCCGATGGTATTGTGGCTTCTAGCAAGCACTTTACTTTGGATGCCTCTGAGGGAACCTTGTTGCTTCCGCTATCAGGTACTCCTGTCACTTCAGGACCATTGGTCATCAAGATAGAGACCGATGAGCCTACAGCTAATACTGTAGTGGCTCAAACCTCGGTCTTGTCAAAGGTAATTCTTGAACAGCATTTCGACCTCATGCTTTGGGGTGGCGATGTAGTAGCCAACAAGGCTGGTGTCCAAGGGGTGTTTATGGCAGGTGATGGTGGTAAAGTTATTGACCCTTCACAACCTGTAGCTGCATGTAAGGCAACTACTGATGGTAGCAACGACTTGATTCTCACGATGTCGGAGTCTTATCGCCAATTGAGAGGCTTCTCTGGCTGGGGAGGTGCTAAGATATATGAGCATCCTGGATATGTGAAGATGGGTACTGCCAGTGTCATTGGGCGCTTGATTACCCCAGCCTTGGGTACCCTTTCCGAAGGTGTCTCTAGTGTCAAGGTCACTTGCCGTGTGGCACAATATAATAATGAGAGCGGTGGACGCCTAACCATTATGGTGTTGAATGGCGGTACTCCTTCGATAGCTACCTATACTTATAAGAACGCAGGTACTAAGACTGGTGGAACTTGGGAGGATGTGAGCTTCACCGTGGATGGTGTCAACAGCGAGACCAAGATTCAGTTTAGTACGGAAGGCAATATGCGCTTCTGCATGGACAACATCGTAATATCTGAGGGAAAGTGATATGAAGCAAAGAATGTTAAGTATGATGGGGGCAGTGCTTGTGATGGCACTCTCCCTTCTCAATATCGCTTGTAGCAGCAGTTCCGATGGCATCGGTGATGGAGGTGGAAATCCTTCTCCATCGGTAACTCCTGTGGTTCCTAAGCCAGATGCAGGCAATGACCTCTATGGTGTGGTAAGCGACAAGGAAGGCAATCCGCTGAGCGGTATTGTCGTTTCGGATGGATTTCAATGTGTCTCTACCGATGCGAGGGGATTTTATCAGATGAAGCGCAATGCCCAGGCTGAGTTTGTCAACTATTCCATCCCTTCGGGCTACAAGGCGAAAAGCAATCAGTTCTATCAGACTTTGAAAGCTGATAAGGAGGAGTATAATTTCAAATTGGAGAAACTTGCCGACAATGAGAATCATTTCTATTTGTTGGCGATAGCGGATCCACAAGTGACCAACAATACCAAAATCACTCGCTTCACAGAGGAGACATTGCCTGATGTAAAGGCAACGCTAGCCACACTCTCATTGCCTGTATATGGTATTTGCTTGGGCGACATTGTCAATAATAAGATGGAGCATATGAAAGCGATGAATACGCTTCTCAACTCTACCACCATGCCGATGTTTGCTTGTATCGGAAATCATGACAAGGATCCTCAGACGGATACTTCCAAACCTCGTACTACGAAGAGTTACACGGCACAGTTTGGACCACTCAACTACTCGTTCAATCGTGGTAAGGTGCATTTCATCTGTTTGGACAACATCATCTTCAGCAATACGGATGACTATGTGGCTGGGTTCACAGACGAGCAAGTAGAGTGGATGAGACAAGACTTACAGTATGTACCTAAGGATCGGCTCATCATCCTCTATTATCATATTCCTGTCCGTGAGAGCAATGCTCAGAACCGTGAGGAAATTCTGAGCTTGTTGAAGGGTTATGACCATGTCAAGTTGATGTGCGGTCATACTCATTATAATCAGAATTATCAGATTACCTCTCCTATCCAGGTGGAGGAGCGCATTACGGGTGCAGCTTGTGGCGCCTGGTGGCATGGTGTCATCTGTGCTGATGGAACCCCAAATGGTTATGAGGTCTATGAAATCAATGGCAATGAATTTGTGGATAACTATTATAAGTCAACTCGCTTTGACAAGAGTTACCAGATTCGTTTGCATCGTGGCGACAGCTCTTTTGGCGGTGAGTATGGTAGCTTTGACTATGCCCTTACATCCGACTATGTGGTTGCCAACATTTGGAACTATGACCCAACGTGGCATGTGAGTATTTATGAGGATGACAAATACATGGGTGAGATGACCTATCGTGCATATAAACCAGACGCTTGGGCTGGTGGCTATATGCTCGGTACGCTCAACCGCAATCCGCAAAACTATTCGCCAACAAGTGCTCATGAGTTTATTTATCATTTGCATAACCCTCAAGCGAAGGTGAGAGTGGAGGCTATTGATGGATGGGGCAACACCTATTCACAGACCGAATTTATCAGCACTCTCAGTACTGCTGAGGCTTATCAATAGCAACTCTCATCATTCAATAGTCTCTCTTAATTCATACTGACAATATCTCTCCGAGGATATGTTGCAGGTCGTTGATGGCGGCTTGCACGTATTCTCGGATTTTTTGTGCCTCTTGCTCTTGGATATGCTCTGGCGATAGGGCGGTGAGCTGTGGCAGACAGTCCATCTGCATCATCGAGGCGATGGGGAGGAGCTTGTGGGCGGTCTTGGCGATGGCTTCGGAAAGAGATGAATCTATTGATGACTGCGATTCTATCGGGATTTGGATTTGTAGGAGAACTTCTTGCAATTGATGAAGATGTCCTTGCAGCTCTTGCTTCATCGTCGTGATAATCTCCTGCGCAGCCTCTTCGTCATCGCCGGCGAAAGCGAGGAGAGGTTTTAGGCGAGGAGGGATAGGTCGGCTAGCGATGTCGTCAGAACTGTCTCCCGACGTGTTTTCAAAAACCTCGGGACTTTTTTCCAAAAACCTCGGGACATTTTTAGAAAAACCTCGGGACATTTTTTCTGAAGCTAGGTGAAGCACCGCTTGAAGACTCTCCTGGCTGAATGGCTTAAAGAGGCAATCGTCGAAACCTGCCTCTCGCAATTCCTCCTTGATGCTAGTATCGTGGGCGGTCATGGCAATCACTTTCATGTTGTTGTGGTTGATGTGCTTGATCAAGTCCTTGCCGCTCATCTCAGGCATCTCGATGTCCATCAGCATGATGGCAGGTTGCTCGTTGTGCAGAAGGGTGAGGGCATCGGTCACGTGGTTGCAGGCGAAGACTTGCCAAGAGTCGCCCGCCAATCGGCGAAGCATCTCTTGGAGCAGTTGGAGTTGCAACTTGTCGTCGTCAAGGATGAGAAGCTTTTGGCTCTTGGAGGTTTCTTTGTCGCTTCTAGTAGCCGCTACTTCTTGCTTTTCAGCTGGTTTATCCTTTTTCTCGACTTCTTTTATAGTGGCTAGCTCGATAGGAATCGTGGCGGTGAAGGTGGAGCCTTTCCCCACTTCCGACTTGACGTGAATCTCGCCTCCCAGGAGAGTTGCCAATTCGTGGGTAATCGAAAGTCCCAAGCCAGTGCCTTCTATGCCTTGGGCGTTCTTCAGTCGGGTGAAGGCTTGGAATACCTTTTGCCTTTCCTCTGTGGTCATACCTTTGCCCGTGTCGGTTACGTCCAAGGTGAGCAGATAAGCATTCTTGTTTTCTATGATATTGTAAGCATTTCGCTTTTGTCGGATGGACATGCTGACCATGATGCTGCCTTTATCGGTATATTTGATGGCATTGCTGATGAGGTTGTCGAGTATCTGACGAATGCGGAAAGCATCGGCGAAAAAGAGTACATTTGTACCCTTTGCGTTTCTTCCTTCAGTCTCTTTTTGCTTCTCCTCTTTGTTTGATTTTCTTTTTTCTCCTTCTAGCTCCTCGAACTCTTTTATTTCATACGAAATCTTCAGCCCTTTGCTTTCCGCTTGCACTCTCATCCCTTCTACGCTCTCATCCACCAGTTCCTTAGGCGAGAAGTCGGTGGAATGAACTTTCATGAGTCCATTCTCTAGTTGATGGTAGTCGAGCAGTGCTGCGACGAGGTGTGACAGATGGTGTGCGGAACGCTTGATGTTGACGAGACATTCCGCTCCACGGGCATCGTTTACGTAGTCTTTCATCAAGTCGATGAAGCCAGAGATGGAGGCGGCAGGAGCCTTGATGTCGTGGGTGATGGTGAGGAGGAGATGCTCACGCTGTTGCATGATGCGGCGTATCTCCTCGTTGGCATTCTCCAGGTTCTCTCTGTAGATGCGCTCCTTTTGGGTATCTCGCCAGATGTACCAAAGTAGGATGATGGCAGCGATGATGGTGACAACGGCCAGCAAACCTATCTGCCACAGAAGGTATTGGCGAGCTTCCATCGCCTTGTTGATGGCTTGTTGCATGGAGTCACGTTCCCTTTGGTGAACCTCGTTGAGTTGTTGGGCGGAGCGCAGGGCGAGTTGGGCGTTCACCATCTGTAGGTTTTCCATCTCCTTGGATATGGCTTGCGAGTGGTTCTTGGAGGAGGACTTTTCCTTTCGGTCGATTTGTTCGAGGATGTCGGCTACGTTCTCCGCCACGTTCACCGGTGTGGTGATGGAGTCGATGATGGCGTTGTTGCTGTCTCTCTTGACGCTGAGCGTCTCTGCGTGTTCCTTCTTGAAGGCATCGGCGAGGCGGCGGAAGAATCCCTTGCGTGTCTTCACTACCTCCACGGTCGTGTTCTCGGCTTTGTGGGTCTGCTGGGTCTTGGGGTGAACCACGATGGAGTCCTTGCCATTGTTGAGGCTATTCACCTTTTCACGGAGGTAGTTCTTGTCGCCTTTCCCTTCGAGTGCTGCGGAGAGTTGGTGCAGGTTGGCTTGCTCTTCCTTGAGCAGTGCCGACATGGTGCTGTCGGCGGCATCACGCTTCTGGATGTATTCACGGGATGCCTGGTTGATAGCGAGTATCGACTTCGTGTTGCTATACACGAGGCTGATGGCGAGGATGAGTACGGCGGCGACGGCGCAATAGCCTGCTGCTACCTTGAAAGGGAAATGATTCTTCTGCATGTTGCGAGTCTTACTTGTTTTGGGTTGTAAAATTACCAAAAATAAGTGTATCCACCAAAGTCTTAGCCTAAAAAATGAGGAAATCATAGCGATTTCCTTTATATAAGAAAAGCTATCTCGCTCATTTAGAAGATGAGCGTGATAGCTAATGGTTGTTTTTATTGTTTCTTAAAGGTCAATGTCTGCCCTAGCTTATTCTTCAGCACCAACTTGGTGGAGGTGTATTCACAAATTTGGAACCAGAAGATACCGCCATTAAGTTCTTGCAGAATATACGTTCCCTTGGTGGATTGACCGATTTCATTCTTGTCAAAAGAAGTAGAGGCTTTGTCTGCCAGATAATACAAGTATTTGTTCCTGTGCGTTGAGATGACAAGCACAGAAGAAAAACATGAATAAAAAAGCGCAGATGCTTTTCCAAAAGTACTGCTCTTGATGTCTGCCAATGATAGTCTCTGCCATACTTTTTCTCCTTTTAGATGTGATGCTGCAAAGATAATGTTTTTTCAGGAAAATCGCTACTTTTTTAATGGAAATTGAGGGGAAATGGCATTCGTGTTATCACCCATAAATTGGGTCGTAATAGACGATTGAGTCTTGTCGTCTATTACGACTAAGCCTTGCCGTCTATTATGCCTGCGGATAGCTGCAAGATGCCCTCCGATGGAGAAGAAATATCGAGAACCTACTACGCTAACAGGTAAAAAAATAGGGTTAGCGTAGTAAGTTCTCGATGTTTTCTTTGCTTATTTCAAGAAATGATAGTATATTTGCAGTCGTAAATCAAGCATGGATAGAGTATGGGAAAAGTAAACAAAATCATTGGGCGGCAGAAAGAAATAGCATTGCTGCAAAAGATTGTCGATTCTTCAAGGGCGGAATTCGTGGCCGTTTATGGAAGAAGGCGCATCGGTAAGACGTATCTTATCGACAAATTCTTTGATGAACAGTATGATTTCTATATGACGGGTATCTATGAGGGCACTCGCAAGGAACAACTTGTGAACTTCACCCATCAGTTGGAAACCTACTCCAAGACAACACAAAAAGTGCCAAAGGATTGGATGGAAGCCTTTTTTATGTTGCGCCAATACCTAGAGACCTTGAAAGACAAGAAACACATCGTGATTTTTATCGATGAGATGCCTTGGCTTGATACGCATAACTCTCGTTTTCTCAAGGCTTTCGAACTCTTTTGGAATGAGTGGGCGTCCAAGCAAGATAATCTGAAACTCATTGTTTGTGGCTCTGCCACTACCTGGATGACTAATACGCTCTTGGGCAACAAGGGAGGCTTGCACAATCGAGTGACTCGTTCTATCTATCTCCGTCCATTCAATCTTGCAGAGGTAGAGGAGTTCTTGATGGCAAGGGGCTTTCAGTTGGAACGCTTTCAGATAGTAGAGCTATATATGGCGATGGGTGGTACACCTTATTATCTCGATATGATGCAGCGTTCGCTGAGCGTGGCGCAGAATATCGACCATCTCTTCTTCGCATCCAATGCCCCCTTGAGGAGCGAGTATGGTTTTCTCTTCAAGTCGCTTTTCAAAGAATCCACCTTGTATAGAAAAGTGGTCGAGACATTGGCTAAGAAGATGAAGGGAATGACTCGCCCAGAACTGCTTGCGGAACTAAAGGTGGATGATTCTGGCTATGTATCTACTGTGCTTTCCGACTTGTGCAATTGTGATTTCGTCCGAAAGTATTCGGCATTTGGCAAGACGGATAGAAATTTTATGTATCAGCTTACCGATTTATACTCTCTCTTCTATCTGCGGTTTGTGAGAAACTATCATGGAGAGGATGAGCATTACTGGAGCCATCGACAAATGGATATATCAAGTTGGGAAGGTTATGCTTTCGAGCAAGTTTGTTTACATCATATTCCTCAGATTAAGAAGAAGCTGGGCATAAGTGGCATCTTGTCGAATGTTTGCACATGGTCTTACCGAGGCGCAACGGACATTGAAAACGACCAACTGGCTGGCGCACAGATAGATCTTATTATCGACAGAGGTGACAAAACCATCAATCTATGTGAGATGAAGTTTGTCAATCAACCATACGTCATCTCTTCCAATTACGCTATGTGGCTTATCAAGCGCCGTGAGTTATTCAAGCAAGTGACGGGTACTCGAAAGACTATTCATCTGACCATGGTTACATCTTATGGAGTGGAACATAATGCAGCTTGGCAAAACATTCAGAGTGAGGTGACGATGGACGATTTGTTTCAAATAGAGTAATTGCCAAATGTAAAAAGGGAAAAACGGAAAGGGGGATATGCCATGATTGAATGACATATCCCCTTTTCGATTGAAAGCGACGTGTAATTATTACTGTTTTTTGAAGGTGATGTTACAATGCTGCAAGGTATGAACCTGTAGCTGATGAATCTTTTTGAGTTGAATCGGTTGTTGTAGTGTCAGCTGGCACGTTGATGAGAGCGGCGAGGTCTGCGGACTTCTCCTCAACGGTAGTGTCGGCTGATTGCTCTGCTGGAGCGACAGTGTCTGTAGATACTGTAGTGTCGGCTGGAGCAACAGTGTCAACAGGAGTTGCGTTTGAAACACTTGCCATCTTGTTGCTGGCGAAAACATTGCTTACTGATACCATAACCATTGCTGCGATAGCTGCGAATACTAACTTTTTCATAATCTTTATGTTTTAAATTTGTGAATATAATGTTTAACTTTTAGTGAGCTTGCTTTGAGCATTGTTGCTCGTTTGCATGCTCACTATCTTATATCACAATCGCCGTGCCAAAATGTACCAATTGTCGCTAAGTGTTTGAATATCAGCCGTGATGGACGCTGATGCCAAAAATGTGGAGTTGTGGAAAGTGTGGAAGAACTGTGGAAAAAATCCACAAAAAAGTGTGGATATGCTTCCTCATGGCATATCCACACTGCTCTTTTTGATGTATAAATATACTAATATCCTTTATAGGATGCCATACTTCTTCATCTTATTATATAATGTCTTGCGGTCGATGGCGAGGAGGAGGGCGGCCTTGCTCTTGTTGCCACCTGCAGCCTTGAGGGCGTTCTCTATTCGCTGAAGTTCCGTTTGTTCGTCGTGGAGGGGGAGAGGGCCGATAGGTTGGGTAAGAACTATGCTTTGCTCTAGCTCCGCTACGCCGATATGGCTGCCTCTTGCCAACAAGGTGGCTCGCTTCATCACATTGTTGAGCTCACGCAGGTTGCCTGGCCAGTTGTAGAAGGCAATCATCTCTGATGCCTTCTTGTCGAAACCTTCTACATTCTTGCCCAACTCCTGGTTGGCTTGCTTCACGAAGAGGTCGGCAAAGAGGAAGAGGTCACTGCCACGGTCTTTCAACTCCGGCATGTAGATGGTAAACTCGTTGATACGATGATACAAGTCTTCACGGAACTTGCCCTCGGCAACTCGTTGTGCCAGGTTCTCATTGGTGGCGCAAACCAGTCGGATGTCGATGTCTATCTCCTTGGTGCTGCCCAATGGACGAATCTTTCGCTCCTGCAAGGCGCGAAGCAGTTGCACTTGCACCTCATAGTTCAGGTTTCCCATCTCATCGAGGAAGAGAGTTCCGCCATTCGCCATCTCAAAAGCTCCTTTCTTATCCTGTTCGGCTCCCGTAAAGGCTCCCTTGACATAACCGAAAAACTCGGAGGCAGCCACGTCCTTAGGAATGGCACCGCAGTCGAGGGCGAAGAAAGGTTTCTTGGCACGTTGGCTCAGTTCATGGATGCGATGTGCCACGTATTCCTTGCCCGTTCCGCTGGCTCCAAGAATCAAGACCGACATCGGTGTCGGTGCCACCAACGATACGAAATCGTAGAGACGCTTGGAAGCCTCGCTCTTACCTTCGATGTACTTCGGGACGTTATTCTCTTTAACCTTAGCTGCGGTCTCTGCTTGATTCTTTGCCGTTTGGGAAGAGGCTGGGATGGAGGAAGAATTGCCTATGGACGTTCCTCTGCTATTGGAATGGATAGCCTCTTGTATCTTATCCAACAGCATATCGGGTGGAAATGGCTTGGCGATGTAGTCGGTGGCTCCCGACTTCATGGCTAAGACGGCATTCTGTACCTCGGCATAGCTTGTCATGACAATGAACGGAATCGACAGACTGTGTTTTTGAATCCATTTCAAGAGAGTCAGTCCATCGTGGTCGGGAAGGCGAAGGTCGGATAGGATGAGGTCGCGCTTGTTGTCCTCTTCGAGTAAGTCTAACGCAGCCTTGACCGAAGTGGCTTTCTCCACCTCGAATCCTTTCTTTTTGAGCCATGCCTGAATCATCGTTCCAAAAGCCAAGTCGTCTTCTACAATCAATATCTTTGCCATGCTTTTACTATCTTTTTTCTCTGTTCGGAATGCAAAATTAAGGCAATAAAAAAAGACTGGCAAGAAAAAAGCAATAAAAATATTAAATCTGTATTGAATTTAACATTTCACTTCTGCTTTCTTCCTGCCAGTCTCTATATGAGGCTGAGGCTTAATCCATCTTGATGCCTCTCTGCTTGAGGATATTCAAGAAGAGTTCCTCCAATGCACTTCTGTCTTCGGCGGTGGCACTGACGGCGGCATAGCTGACCGACTTGAAGTCGGAGACGGAGTTGATGACGTTTGCCAAGCCCAATTCCTCGCTGATGAACTTCTTGATCATGTTCTCGTCCAAGTCGTAGGTATAATTGGAGTTCTCCAAGTATCCTAAGTCTTTCTTGGTGCAGGTGATGATGATGTCGATGTCCTTGGTCTTGCGACCTACCTGTTGGGTCAGGATGTTCTTCAGCTCGGATAGTGTTCCCTCCGTATCATACTTCTCGCTCTGGTTGCCGTGTTTCTTAAACCATTCGGTGAACGCATCGGAAGGTACTACCTTGTCGATGTCCGTCATCGTCGGGTCGATGATGAAGACTACGGTCTTCACCTTGTTGTAGAACTCAAGGGCTGCCTGCGACTTGTTGGTGCTGGCGTTGAACTTCTCACCTGCCACATCGTAGAAGAACAGATGGTATGGCACAGGACGCCACTTGCGTTTCAGCTTGAATTGGATAGCCTTGTAGCGATTCTTCACGGCGGTCTGAATACCATCACCATTGTGGATACGCTTCGTTACATCCGCTAGCTTGTTGTTGCTATCAGAGTCGGTCTGTTCGAAGTCGTCTCCGAAGTGTTGGGAGAGCATCTCCAAGCCGCTATACAACATATAAGACTTGCCGGAAGAACGAGCCCCCACGATACCGATGTGGATATCCGTGCCGTAAGTCTTGTCGTGACCCTCGTTGACCAATCGCTCGCAGTTAGGGCACTTTCTCGTCAGCTTCGCCTTGCCGTTCATCAACATGGTAGGCACTCTTACTCCAGTATCATGGTTGGTTTGATGCAGGATGCCATACAAGCCCGGATGCAATGGGATAGACCATTCTTCACCATCAATCATGTATTTGAAGTCGTGGGTGTTGCCACAGAATGGGCAAGGGCGGTGCACGTTGTATATCTTCATAGAGGCAAACTCATATAATCTCAGCAGGGTGCTGATGACGATGAGGATGATAGCCAATAGTAAGAAGCAAACCAATGGTGTGAGGGCGATAGCCAAGATGGTCGTACCATAGTTTTCGTAGATTGAAATCGTCCAGTCGATGGCATTGACGTTGTCCAGGAACTCGCTTCCCCAAGCTACGAATAGTTCTCCCCATCCTTTCAGCGTGTCTTGGAAGGCAACGATGACACCACCGATGACGGCAGGGATGAGGCAGATGAATGCGCCCCCAATGGTACCGATGATACCTCCTACCAAGCAAATCCATCCAATGACGATGATAGCCCAGAATATCAACTTGATAGCCCAGAAGAGTACCCATACGACACCTCCGAAGAGTAATAGGAGGATGATGGAGGACAAGAAGGCTGCAAGGAGGATGGCAAAGAGTATCGCCATTCTCACGTATGGGCGACTGTTGTACATCCACATTTTTCTCATACCATCTATCTCGGTCTCACCTCCGAAGTTCTTGAATAGATGCCACTCTTCAATTGCTATAGATATGTAGATAAAGAGGAAGATGAGGCTGATGACGGAGATGGCAATGAGTAGCCACTTGCTAGGGGCAGATGCCTCACCTTTGTCTTCGTAGCTCGCACTGTCACTGGTGATGGTGGACTCTGCTTGCTGGTTAGCTGCACTTAGCTCATCTTCGGTATAGTACTTATAAACCACCTTGTAGTAAGCCCTCGCCTTGCCGTTCTTCTTGGCTTGATACTTGATGAGGTTGTTGTACTCATCGTAGTCGGCATTGATGTCTTCCTTGTAGAGGTATGCGCCAGATGCGCCATAGTGCTCGATGGAAGTCAGGTGGTCATCCGCGTCATAGACGTTCTTGGTATAGGAACCATCATTCTGCATCTGTTGCTCTTGCTGCAAGATGCCCTTGCTGGTATAGGCATATGTGGTGGTGACACCTTTGCCAGTCTTGATGTCGTTCTGCTTCTTGATGAGTTTCTCGCCTTCCACTTGGTAGCGCAAGGTGAAACCTTCTGTCTGGTCTTCGTCAGAGTAGAACCATTCTTTAGCCAAGTTGCCTTTCTGGAACTCATTCTTGTAGGCGCCAACATCCGTTCCAGAGATAGACTGGATGTTGTTCTTGCCGTCGTAGGTATAGTTGTTGACTATCGAGTCGCCCTTCTCGAAGGTTCTCTTCTTGGTAAGCATACCTTCTGGCGAGAAGTCCATACGGATAGCTTGGTCAACGTAGCCCTTCTTGTAATGGTTGTACAAGGCATACTTGACTGGTCCATTGATGCCAAAGTATTCCTTGGAGTAAGGGTTGCCTTTCTTGAAAGAAGGCGATTTGCCTGAGTCGCACGCCACAGTGAGCACCGTGGCGAGCAAGAGGATGAATATTTTTAGATATCTCATAAGCTACTACTTTTTGAATAGTTTGCGACAAATGGAAGTGAAGAAGCTATAGTACTTTGTGATGAAGGCTTTCTCCTTGTCGTTCTTGCATTTCTCTAGATACTCCTTGCGGTCCTTGGAAGTCCATTTCGCAGCCCCGATGATGGCAGGGGTTATCTTCTCACAAGTCGAGGTGTCGTTCTTGAAGGATTCCCAAAGCTTGTCGAGCATCAACTTGGATTCTTCCTTGGTTTTCTCAGGAAGGTTCTCGGAGTATGGGTCGGTGAGGTACTCCTTGATGCGGATAGCCTCCAACGTTTTGTGCTCCCTGGCTCTATCGGTGAAGAGTTTCTCGATGATTTTCATTCGTACTTCGAGCATTGGACACCCCAAGCGTTTGGCAATGAGAAGCTCTCTATAAGCACCCATATAGTCCGTATGGTTGTCCAATAAGTCAATGATGAAGCAAAGTATGTTGTGGTCTTGCTCGTCTATAGTTCCCTTTGGAAGTTCTAGTTTCAAGAAATACTCAATGCTTTGCTTGTCGGCTTTCTTTGGATATTTGAAACTATACTCGGCGTATGTCTTGACAAGTTGAGGAATCTCCAAGTCTCTATATCTGTTGACAGGTATATTGCGTGAGAAGCTTACTACTTGGGTGATGAAGAATTTCATAATGGCATCCTTATCTCCTATGTCGTTCTTCTTGCCATTCAGTATATCTGTGAAGTAGTCCCTGACGATAGGCTCCATTACTTGGAGACCTGGGGCTTCGAACTTGCAAGCTTTGAGGAAGTCGATGATCAAGGTGAGTTTTTCACCATCACAGAGTTTCTTGATAGTTGGCTCTAGGGCTTTCATCTGCATTGGGTGCGTCTGGGCGTAGCCAATCAGCGTATCTGCTTCTTCTGGAATAGGGAAGAAGCGAACAATCAAGGCATTCTTGTCAGTTATGGCTGAGGCTAGGATGGTGTTTATGATGGTTACTTCATTGATGTCGTGTTCCTCGGAATGATCCTTGTATCCCTCCAACTGCTCATCGACAAAGCGCTTCCAAGCATTAGGGTCATCGACCTGTTTCATCGTTTCAATGAAATCGTTCGGATTCACATCCTTGGTGTTGATGGATTGAATCACATCGATGCCATAGTCCTTGGTATATCTTGCTAAAGAGTGGTCTTGATGCCATAGGTTGGTCAGGGCTTGCTTGGAGCCTTCTTCCAAGTGAAGCACTTCCTTCCAGTTATTATATAAATAGGTGATGACCTTCATGGCTGCATGGCAGTTGGCATCAGCCTTGGCACCCAAATTCTCCTTTTGGATGGTCTCATCTAGCGTGTTGTTCACGCTGACGACGAAGCGTTGCCATTTGTCGGAAGGTAAGTTGGCTTTCTTCGCCTTGGTGAAGAAGTCTTCTGTCAACTCATCGATACTCAACTTCTTGTCTGTCTCTGTGGCTATGAAGAGATTGTAGAGGAACTTATAGTCCGTGTCTGCCTGTACGCTCAAGCGGAAGAGATAGTTGACGAGGTTATAGAATAGCGCATAGTTGTTGGCTGCGGCAGCCTCCTTGATCTTTCCAAAGTAGAAGTTGTCGGTGTCGAGGTTCATGAATTTGTTCTCGTCTAGATTGAGATAGACATAGTTCTCGATATAGACCTGTTCCTTGTTGTGCTCGTTGAGGAACATCATGCGATAGCCATTAGGCATACCATATCCTTGCAAGAAGTTGGTGTGGAAATACTTGTCGCTCACCAAGTCGTTAGGTAAGGTGCCGATGCTCTGTAGAATGGATGGCACCTTGGCTTCCTGGGCTTGGAAGACGATGTTGATGAGACCATTGTCCTTGCCTAGGTCTTGGTTGATCTTGGTCTGCAACAAAGCCATTGCTACCAAGGCTGTCTGCTCATTGATGGTTGGAATTGCTTCGCTTGTTTCCTTTACCTCAACCTCTCTAGGTGAAAGGTAGCTAGGCTCGCCAGTGAGCAGTTCTTGCAGTTCTGGGTTGGTAGGGGTGCATGTGTTGTCGATCGGACGGAATATCTTTTGCTCGATGAGCGCCTGGAATAGCCCTGCCGTTGGTTTCTCGTCAAAGACCAAGATGTCGGCGATATAGTTGGAGCCAGCTCTTCTGGCAGACTCTATGTTGCAGAAGTAACCATAGTCGATGCCGACATAGGTGGCACAAGCGATGACATACAATTCTTTGCCATCGTCATTCTTGACCACCTGATACTTGAGGGTACGTGGATATTGGGTGACGCAGGAAGGGTCTGTGGTGATTTGCTCCGTAGTCACTTGCTCGGCGATGTCAACCTCGTATGCACAACTGATTTCATCACAGATTTTTCTAGCCAACTCTGGGTTGAAGCCTTCCGTGATGGTTCTGATGCCGAAGCCAGCTTGTCCAGAAAGAATGGACTGCTGGCTGGAGCATTCTATGATTTCATTAAACTTGATACTCTTCATAGTGGTATAGGATTATTTCTGTTTCAAAAGAGGATATTTAAATTGGTCAAGAATCCAAATGAGTGGGTCGAGCACTCGGTATGGCTTGATGCCCTCGATATGGTTATCGTTGCCAGGGTCCTTGCCTAGTGCAGAGAATCCAAAGTACTTCAGGTTCTTGTAGTTGTTCTCTGCATTGTTGACAAATCCATCCTCATACCAAGAGTTGAGTGCGGCTCTCAATCCGTCGCTCACGGCATCGATGTCGTCCATTCTCACACCGCCTCCGTCTAGGAACGGACTGTTCTGGTCGAGGGTCATGCCAGGGATGGCGGTCTCTGCCAAATCCTCGCTATGGTCGAGTATAGCATCTATCTTGCTGAATGCAAATGCCATAGGCTTGCCGAAGTGAGCCTCTTTCTTCTTCTTGTCGCCATTCTTGAAGTGGTCGATGATGTTGTTGAGGATGACGTCGTACTTCAATTCTATCTCGCCCTTGATGTTCAACTTGTCATGAATGTAAGGGATGGAGAATGTGTCCAAGAGGAAGATGACCGCATCACTCTCATCGAGGAACTTGACGTTCTTGCTGATGTTCTTTGGGTCGTTGAAATTCTCACCTGCAGTATCATAGAACACCAAGTACAATGGGTGCTCCACACCTTTTTGGGTGATGGTGTAGATGAGTGGAATCTTGGACTTCTGGTCCGTAATCTTGGTCTGTGCAGGAAGGATGCCTCTCTTGAAGAGGACATCGTAGAAGTCGGTTTGGTATCTCACCTGGGTGCAGTCTCGGCGCTCGTCGGCTACGGTAGAGGCGAGGATGCCGAGGTTGCCCAACTTGCTGCCGTACTTGCGCAGTTGGTCGATGAGTACGGTGATATAGTTGGTCTTTCCACTGCTACGGGCACCAATGATGGAGATGATGTAGCCTTTGTGCTCTACCATCTCTTTCGGCATCATATTGTGGCAATGAGGGCAGATGACGGTGTAAGAGGTGTGCCCACACTTGTCACAGTTTGCCGAGTCTGGCATGGAGTCCATCTTTCTGGCAAACCATCCTAGATTGTTGTAGATGGCTGGTAGCATCTTGCGGTCTTGTCCCCAGAACTTACTCATCTCAGGGTCTATATCTTTCTCACATTCATCGTTGGTACAACGGAACATGACTTCGCTTCGGTTGAATTCCTCGAAGCAATATGGACATACTATCTTTGGCATAGTTACTTGATTTTTTGTGTTTCAGGTACAACCTTCAGAGGTAAGCTTCTGTCGGCTGCAATGATTCTAAAGTAGAGTGGCAACTTCTTCTGCATACGCTGATAGATGAAAGTGAACTTTTTGGCTGTGCCATCAGCGAGGTCGGCATGTGCGATAGTGCAATGCGACTTGAAGTTGGTCAGGTTGAGTGGCATAGCCCCTTCCTCTAGCAATACGCAGAGGTCGCAAGGTGGTTCGCCATCGGCTTTTAAGGTGACGGAGAACTCGTTCTTGTGGGAGAACCAACCTGCTTCGCTCTTAGCTTCGAGGAAGTCAACCTTTACAGGAGAGAGTGCAACCTTCTGGATGCTTGGCTCACTTTCCAAGGTCTTGCCATCGGAAGTCTTGTAGAGTGCGGATATGCTGACGGCGAAGTTGCGAGCTTTGGCTGCCAATGGCAGTTCAAAATCAGGACTTTGACCATCATTGGCGATGTCTTCCCATTTCTCGTTTCCGTCTTCTGCCGCCCACTTGATACGTACCATCGGTACATCATCCCAAAGCCAGATGACCTTGATGTGTGCTATGTCGGTAGAGTCGATGCGCACTCCCTTTGGAGTAATCATAGAAGTGATGCCTTGTTGCTCACCTACGATACCCACGTTCTCCACGATGGTGACAGGAATGAAGTAACGCTCGCCACAGAAGTTCTTCTGTACGATGTAGTTGGTTTCGAGTGAAGACAACACAGGATAGTCGAAGGCATTGACATCCTCGATGATGTCATTTCGATGCAGTTCGAAAGGTTTTGGAGAATGGTAGATTCTCACGATACCCCGTTCAGGTTTCTTCCAGGTGATGGTCGCTTCCTTCTCTGTTTGCTTAATGTTGAGGCTTACAGGAGTAGGGAGCTGCAACTTTGAGGTGGAGATGTCCTTGGTAGTCTTCTCGCTTCTCAACTCGTCACCATATTCATTTTTATAAACAACCACAAAACCATAGCGGTAGGTGTGGTCTGTCTGTAAATCCGAATCCGTGAACTGTGAGTCGGTGATGGTACGAATCTTCTCGTCATCACGATATACCTCGATGGCGCTAGCGCCCTTCGGAAACTTGATATCAAAGAAGATGGAGTTCTCACCTCGCTTCTCTCGGATGAAACTGAGAGGCATTCTATCAATATTATCAGAATCACCAATGCCCGTTTCAGCAAGGTCATTCATCATCATAGTGAGAATGTCGTATAGACGTTTTTCATCTATTTCTCCCATTTCAGGCGTAAAGCCATTGAAGACATCGTGGAAGTATTGGTTGCCAGTTAATCCGTCGGATAATAGCAAGACGGTCTCTTCCTTTCTGATGTTGTTCTGATTGACAAAGTTGCTCAAGTGCGACAATACGCTAGAGCTACCATAGTCCAATAGATTATCGATCTCTGCATCTTTGCGCTTGATGAAGAAATCATGATTCTCTCCTTCTAGGTAGATGGTTCCGTCGAGTTCTGATTTATTGGAGTGCAAGAAAGTCTTAGCTTTGGCTTTGACGGCATTGAAGTCGTCTTCCTTTTTTAAATAAGGACTCTCTTCGAGCAGTTTCTTCCAGATGCATTCAGCCAACTTCTCTACTCTTGGGTCTTTGCCAGCCTCATTAATCTTGTCGGTGGCAATAGCTTCCTTCTTGTCCGTATCGTAATAGCCAACATACAAGTCATTGCCATCGGCAGAGAGAATCAAGGCATGTGGGAATGTCTTGTATATCTCACACAGATAACTGTTGAGATCATATTCCTTCAAATGCTTATAGCCATGTTGTGACAATTTGCCCAGAATAGTCCTTTTCTCACCCTCAGGATAAGAGGCAGAGAAGAGAAGGCCGATGGCAGTTTCTTCTTTGTCAGAATCAGGTACGTTTATATCACAAAACTCCTCCACCGTTTTCAAGTTTCTTTCTTTGAAAACGGTGTAGGAGCCTTTGTCTTCTTGGCGTCCCCCGTAAAGTTGAACATCTTCACGGGAGACTTTCATAATACAATAATTAGTCATTTCCTATATTTTTCAATAAGAAGTCTTTGTAGAACTTAGAACCTTCGAGTATCAGGATAGGTGATACGAAGTCAAACTGCTCAGCTCTCTTGGCATGTAGATACTCAGGAGTGTTTCTGATATAACTCAGCAAACCCAGATCTTTCAATTCATTGGCAATGTTGCTGTCAGGCGTGAATTCAAAGAGTTTTTTGGTAATAATGTAGTAGAAGTTTAAGAAGTCTCTGAATCTTGGACCTGCTGCAGAACTACCATAGAACTTGTCGCCAAGGCTTTCCATCATTTCAGGGCTAATGCTGTTGTCTGCATCCAATAGAATGTTGTTGCCTTCGGTATCTTCAATTGTGAACCCTTCTTCTCCAATAATCTCGATAGGATCACTGTTTTGAGGACGCATCAGCGGTGTAGATTCCATAGCCAATCCTTTTGAAACTTCAAACTTCACGTTGTTTGTTTCTGTTTCAGGATAGGCAATTTTCAAACCTGATATGAATGTTTTATAGTCAGCAGCGCCGAGTCCTTTAAGGAACATATTTCCATAGAACTTGTTAGCCAAAGCGTCTCCTGCAGCTATTTTTAACCATTCCATGATTCTAGCACCTTTTCCTGCGAAGGTAATCAATATCTTTGGTTTTTTCTCTCCAGTCCAACGACATTCTTTGCAATTTCTTACCTGTTTAATCAGCTTGCGAGCTAATAATCCTGCATAGTAAGTAATCAGACCTGTAACATAGATGTCTGCGCACATCAACTCGCTACAGTCAGAATAAATCTTCTTATAGAAAAATGGAAGTTGCTCCGCAGAGAGTCTGTCAACCATCTGTTCGAAATAGTAGCTGGCTGTACTTTGGTTGTAGCGATTGTCGCCTAAGTTGAGCCCTTGGATGCGCAAACCAAACTCTTGGCAAGTACTTTGCAATACTCTTTGGAATGTATGGCAATGCTGGGTCGCTTCTCCAACTAACTGAGCCGCAAAATGAATAGAATTTTGTTTTATCATAGTGAGACGAGCACCCTCTGATGTTTGTAATTGGCACAAGGCAGATATGTCGGTAGTACTACCGCCAATATCAAAGCAGATAGTCAATGCATCTCTGTCATTAGCATCAACATTGAGGAAGTTAGCTACTGCACAAGCTTCAGTCATACTTTGGAATTCTTTCTCGTTCACCATTTTTACAGGATTGAATGAGAGCTGTTTTGTATCATCATCTTTTCCAAATATAACCTCTTTCTTTTCGTCCCCAAGTATTCCGTTGCTATCTTCATGAACATCAACAACATTGTCAAGAATGTCATTGTCAAAAATGTTGTCGTCTCCTCCTAGTAAATCGACACCATCGTCTAACAAATCAAGTCCGTCTCCTTGATTATTTCCGTTGTCTTCTGCTATGTTTTGCAAGTTGTGACCGTAAGTCGATACTTTGAGTTGAACAGCTTCGTCAACAGAAATCTGAGTATGATTATTAACGTCATTCAAAGGGTTGACAGCTGGAAGTGAACTCCAAATGGTGTCGTATCTTCGTAACAGACTCTCGCTCATGGAAGATGGGTATGACCATTTCAACTTTCTTGGGAATAAGTCCTTGCAGAACAACTCGGCATAGACTTGCAAGAGAAGAGAGCGCAAGAATGCCTTCTTGTAGGCGATGTTGCGTTCATCATCATCCCACTTCATATTGTAAATCTGCTCAACTTTACCACACTCTGCAGTGTTCAAGAGTATTACTCTCTTGTTGTCAGCGACATTTGCCAATGGTAAGTTGCGGCTGAAGCATGGAAAACCACCCTTCACTTCTTTCTCGAACTTAGAAATCTCCATAGTCTCATTGATGTCCTTAGTGACACGGCGAGAGTCATGGATAGTCAAAGTACTCTTGATGGCATTGGAGAGAATTGGGTTTGATTGGAAGAAGAACAAGTGGTCTTCGTTTGCTACCTTGTCATTGTCTTCCTCGCCAGCGTGCAAGAGGGAGATTCGTCTGTTGGTAAAACGAAAACCTTTGGCTTGCTGATCAAGAGGATCGAGGTAGGCAACAGAAGTATTGGTGCTACCAAAGTCAATGCCCAGGGTCGTGCCTCTTAAATTAACGTCCTGTATGCCCAACTTATCCTGTGCTAAGCAAGGATTCTCGCTTATTGTATATTTGATAAGGAGGAAACCTGACTCATCACCTGCAGGCAAGTTGAGTTTGATACCTTTGAACGGATGGTTGCACTCGTAAATCTCATACTTGTATGGATTGTCGGCAACACGCTTATCTTCAGAAACGATATGTAGAGAGGTCTCTACATGGCGTTCTTTTCCTTCCTTGTCCTTGAAGTCGAAATCTACATCGTGTCCGTCTTTTGCCAAGTACAAAGGCTGTCCCTCATTGTCATTGATAATCTCAAAGTCGTTCTGTTCATCACCTACGAATGGTAAAGCCTGGAATGGATAATCCTTCAAGTTGACATTGTGAGGAAGCTCTGAGTACATGAAGTAACGGTGCCACTTCTTGGAGATGAAGTTAGGCCACATGATGAGGTTTCTGCCATCAATCTCGCCTCCACTGGTATAGGTAGCCTTCATCTCCTTAGTTCTACCGTCATTGAGAACCAAGTGTAAAGTTACCTCCAAATTATTCTTCTCAGAATCTGGGTCATAAATGGCTGTCAAGCGAGATGGTACGTTTGCCCTAGATGTCAATGGCTCTACCAAAGCACCGATATTCTTACCGAATGCCTTGATGCCCAATGGACTCAAAGGTAAAGCAAAGTAGGCTTTCTCGCCAGGTTCATTCTTCTTGTCGGCTGCCAATACATAAACAGGGAACTGGCTAGGGTCGTTCTTCTTAGGTCCCTTGAAAATCAAGCGAGCAATCTTGGCTGTATCTGGCAAGAGCAGTTCTTTCGGATTGAAGAGCACACCATTCTCTTGGGCGGTAGTGTAGAGTACACCGTCCATACCATACAACTCGTCCTTGAAATTGAAGGCGATGTCGAATGGGGCATTGAAGAGATTGATAGGAGGTACGCTGGCAGCTTCGAGTTTGAAGTTCTTTGCGGCAGCATACGCCTCAATCTCCTTTCTCCATGCAGAGAGATTGCTGAGAATGTTGTCATACTTTGGAACTAGGTTGTAGTCCAAGTAGGAATAATAGGCTGTCAAGCCATTGATGCCTGATTTGCCATCATTGTTGAGACCCTCTATCAGATAATCAACGTAAGCATAAAGTTGTAAGGTCTGGGTCAAGTCGAGGTCACTGCTTTCCAATGGATCCTTGAACTTTCCTGTCTTGTAATCGACCCATGCACGGTTTTCTGTATTTTCAATTTTGTAAGCACAAGAAGTGAAAAGCAGACTCTCTGGTGAGGTCGCACCTACTACCTTGCCATCATACTTGATGATGTCAATGAAAGGAATGCCACGATGGGCCTCGTCAGTATCCTCGTCCTTGAGGCACCAGAGAGGTTTGCGGTGGAAAAGCATATTGCCGAAGGTACCCTTTGGCTCGTAGATGTTGGACGTGTCTTTGATGTCCTTACCGTCAGAATAAACCAAGTCAACACGCTCGGTCTTCATTCTGCTATAGTCGAGGGCGATACAAGCGATGAAGCCACGCCACTCGGAAGACAACATCTTGTAGAAGGCATTGAGGTTGAGGTCAACACTTTCCTTTGATTTACCATATGATAGAAGAGCCGACTTGAAGAGGTTGGCACGGGCGTATGCGGTAGGGATACCAGATACTTGCGCACTGATATCCGAATTTTCGTCAATAGCAGGTGTCTCTATGTCGGCGGTGAATTTCTCTATATTTCCTGAAAGGTCTTCCCATTTGCCAGGTGTTCCATTCGGTATGGAGGCTGGCTTGACCTTGATAACTAAAGGTTTCTCCATGTCATTTAGTTTTGCTCATTAATGTTCTGATTCTTTGTAATAGCGTTGTGGACGTGAGCCAAGAATTTCTCCTTGGTGGTCTGTACATTCTGGTTACCTACTGGCTTTGCATCTGCATCGCCCAACTTCTTGATGAGCACATCCACACTGTTATCGGTCTTGCCGAACATGCCTGTTAGTTTGCTCCAGTTGTGCTGGTTATCCTCAAACAAGTGTCCGCAACTAATGCTCTTCATGTCCTTCTTCTGCTCCTTGAAAGCTTCATCAATGAAGATGAAACGGCCAGGAACGGAAGCCTTGATCTGATAAATCCAACCCTTTTGGATCAGACCATCGGAACCAAAGCGATAACCGAAATAGTCACTGAAGTACTTGTCGAGATCCTTGGCTTGACCATCTGTAATACCATCGTAATCATGTATGTTCTGCTGCGCAAAACGATTCAAGAGACCTTTTGTGCCAGAGCCTTCTGTCTCTGACCAAGCAGCCTCATATTGAGACAAGATGATATGGGCGAGTGAGAACAAAGAGCCTAACTTGCTCTCGAAAGCCTTACCATTGGTGATAAAATCAGAACCATGTAGGCTTACTTGACCTTCCTTCTCGTCAAAGGTGCGGAAGAAGTATTTGGCGGTTTCATTGTTCAGTTCTTCATTCTGCAAGGTAAAGAAGTCATAGGCTGCACAAGCGCACATCAACTCTACGACATGGCAGGCATTCTTCTGTTCTTGACCACCCGTGATGGTCTTGTTCTTGGAAGTAACATTGATGGCTGTGAAAGGCCAACCGATGTGGTAGAATCGCTTGTAGGTGCTTCTTACTGTAGGGTCTGCCTGATAGAACTGCAAGGCTGCTTGGCAGTTGAGCGCAAAGTTGTTAGCATCGGCGATGACCTTGTCGTTCTTCTTTTGCTCACTGTCTGGGGCTGTGAAGGTAAAGTAGTCGGTCAACAAGGTAGAACCAAACTTCACCATATTGGTGTTGAGGGTCTTCGTGCCATCGGAAAGAATATTGATGGCATCTCTCAATGCTACAGGGATAACTGGTATGGAGGAAGCACCCGTGCCACCGAAGATAGAACCAAATACGAAGACACGTGCTGAGTTCTGGGATTCTTGCAATGCTTCCAAGAACTTGCGCAAGTCTTTCTCCGCAGTAGAGGCGGCATCGGCATTGCGGGAAACGTTTCTTGCTGCTTCCACGATTCCGTGATACATCAAGAGAGAACCGAGGTGAGTCTGGGCACGATAACCATGGTCTAGCTCAAAACTCTGTACGGAGTCCTCGTCGAAGAACAAATCCGTCAAGTCGGTGTTCTCGTCTTTGTGCAATCCGCTGTTGACACCCGAAAGAATCTTGTAAGTCTTTCTGTTGGCATCACCATAAACCGTATAGAATTTGTAAAGATTGATTTTTGCGGAGAAGAACGTGTCGGCGTTAGGGCGACCACCATCTATGTTGTTGGCATCGTCCGACTTGATCTTGTTGTAGAGCTCTATCAAGTTTTCCACACGTCCCTTATTGCCATTGCTTTGGTCGGTGTCGAGGGTTAGAATGTCAATCGTCTGATTGTCAAACAAGCCCATGGCACAGAGATGCACGAAAGATTCGAGACATCTCATGCCGGTACCGCCTATGGCTATTACGAATAATTTATCCATAGTATTTATTCTTGTTTGTTGTTGACAAGTTTTTATGTTTAATAGAATCGGCTTACTCTATTAGAACCAACTAGATAGCTTACCGTGAGGGAACATCTTGCTGAGTACGAAACCGCAAACGATGTGAGCAATGAAGAACACTGCAGAAGAGATGCCCATCGCTGTGAGGTAAGCGTTCTGACGAGAAGGTACACGGATGTCGCTATAGACAGCGAAATAGCATACTGCCATGATTGCCACAGGGCAAAGGATGGTGAGAATCCAGAAGCTAGTCTTTCTCTTTTGCTTGTCTCTTGGGTTAGAACCAGCCTCGTAGCGAATGGCGTTGGCACTTACGATGGCTAACAACATACATACTACAAAAACGATAGCGCCTATCATGTAGGCAGAAGCAACAGTTGCATTCATAGTTTTTAATTTTATTAAGTTTTATAATGTTTTTACGAAATAAGTGTAGATGACAGTACCTTTTGGATTCAACTCCTGGAGGGTGTTGCGGATGGCATCACGCAAGTTGTTGTTGGCTCCCCAAGAGAAGAGTTGGTCGAGGCGAGGCGAGATGTTTGGCTGACTCTCTGCAATAGTAACGTCAATGCGGTATAAGTCTGTAGGATCGCCACCGATGATGTTGCCCTTGAAGTTAGGTGAGAATACAATGCCAATCTCAGCCTTCTTGCCGCCACTCTGAGCCATGCTCTGCTTGAACAAGTTCTGGTCGAGTGCAAGCATGTCGCTGATTTCCTTGGCCTTATGAGCCCCCTTGCTATAGTCGTAGTCGGCGAGCATCTTGCCGTTCTCATCATAATATTCTGCGCTCTTCTCTTTGTCGGCGAGTGCCTTCTGATACATAGAGTATTTCTGGAAATCTTCCTCTACGTCTGTTACCTTGACATCCAACTTCTTGATGATGTAAGAGTCTTGATTACTGAAGTCGAAGAACAAGTTGCGGAAGAGGTCGCTGTATTTTGGATTGAAACCTGCCTGTGTAGCCTCCTGGGTATTCTTTAGTGCATCTTCCCAAGCTACGCCCAAAGGATAGAACTCCAGTCTCGCTCCTTGACCATAGTTGGTGTAAGCATTGTCGCTACCATCTTCTACAACGCTGGTAATCAGGTCTTCACCTGTTTCTGCATCGTGGTAGTTGCCACCCTTGGTTGCGGAAGGATAGTTGGTTGTGGCTGTGTAGGCATCTGTCGAGAGATGGTACTCCTGATAGCCGGAGACACCAGCCACCGATTCCTTGATTTGGTTCAAGAATTGATGACTCTTGTTGTCGAATACGATGAAATAGAGATGGTATGGGATGTTTCTTACACCAATGAAGTCGAAGACGAAGAAGGTGATGTCATTTCCTTGTTTCAACCAGTTGACGAAATAGCGTGTGGCGAAAGCTTGATGCTGCACCTGATGGTCTGGCGTAAACTCCTCGAAGTCGGTGACGAGGAGGCTGCTCTTGCCTTCCTTTACAATCTTGTCAAGAGTCTTCTCGATAGGAGCCATCTGCAAGTCGTATGACTTCGGATCCATAATCTTGTTGTAGAGCTGTGTCTGCTTGAGCTGCAATGGGTTGATGTTGTCGTCTGCCAACGAGAACACGTTGCAAGAGTCTGTGCTGGTGAGTCTCTGTACAGTGGCATTGAGGAAGTCTGCCGCACCTTGGTTCTTATAGGCTAGAACTACGCCATCCGACAAGTCGAAGTAAGCGGAATAGTTGCTGGTGGCATTCTTCAAGGAGATGTCCTTGTCGAAATACTGCTTTACTTGTTGTGACATGCTCGTATCGTCAGAACTACCGCATGATACGAAACATGTGCTCGCCAACCCTACGAGGGCAGCGAACAATAAGGTTTGAATCTTCAATCTTTTCATATCTATTACTTTTTTATAATCAATATGGGATTCCTATACATTATTATATATATATAGGCTTATTCGTCAGAGTCGATATTGAGGAAGTTAGGGTCGCTGTCTATCACACTCTTTACTCCTTGGATAGCTCCTCCAAACTGTTGGATAAGGTCTTTGAGTTGCTGGGATGCGTTCTTGGCTGCGTATTTCATGAGGTAAGTTCCGCAGATGCCTTTTAGCCTGCCGATTTCTTTCATCTCCTCATCGGTGTATTCCGAGCGATGCTCATCTATCTCGTTGTTGATGTTGTCCAGACTTTGCGAAATGGCAGCCCAGTCATCATCAGAATAGTCTTTGCTGTTTTGCTTGAGGTCTTCACTTAGTTCCTCAAGGTCGTGGATGGGTGTGTTCTTGTTGTTGCAAGAAGTGAAAGTGAGTGTCCAAAGTGTTAGACAACCTATCAGAAGGTATTTAGATAATCTCATGGGTACAATGTGTTAAAAGGTGTGCTATGTTATAGGTACAAGAAGTGTCTTACCAAAGAAAACACGATGATGACTAAACCGATGATTTTACAGGTCAGTTCTATCATCTGTTGCTTTCTTTTTTTCCGTTTGCGTCGTTTCCCATCGGTAAAGAACATAGGAACGACAAACCAAATCAGTAGTCCTATTATGATTCCGATAATCATGGCTCAATTTATTTAAAAGTTATGCAGGGATTAGGCTCTGCGAACAAGTATCAACTGCAAATTTATAAAAAATAAGTAAACAACCAAAATTATTTTACCTAAACTTTCCTTTACAATAGGTATTTTTGATACTTTAACGTCAAATTTACGAAATGAGCGGTCTTTTCCCATGGTATTCTTGGTGGCTACACCCCTTTTAACTTTCTTTTGCGAAACTCCGCGCAAGGTTATGTGATTTTTGAGTTTTAGCTATAGATTTTGAATCAAAACGAAGTATAACGAGAAAGAAATAAAGAAAGGAAAAATATGAAAAGACTTAGAAGCTTAGCCTTGATGGCTTTGGGCGTGATGACGCTTGCCTTGTCATTCTCCTCTTGCGCTGATGATGATGACAACGACTATTGGAAGATGGTGCCGAATGCACTGGTGACGGTGAAACCTATCAGCGATGGTTGCTATTTCCAGTTGGATGACAACACGACTTTGAAGCCTGGTAATATCAACAAGAAACCTTTCGGCGACAAGGAGGTACGTGCCTTGGTCAACTATTCTGTGACCGACCAAAAGGACGAGACCTATGGACAGGTGGTCAACGTGAACTGGATAGATAGTATCTTGACCAAGAAGCCTGTGCCTTGTCTTGCCACTCCTGAAGAGAATGATGCCAAGTATGGTCATGATGCCGTTGATATCGTCCGTGACTGGGTGACGATAGCCGAGGATGGTTATCTCACGCTTCGCTTCCGTGCTCTCTGGGGAAATGTGAAGGCACATTCCATCAACTTGATTGCGAATGTAAATCCTGAGAATCCTTACGAGGTGGAGCTTCGCCACAATACAAATGGCGATCCTCAGATGAGATGGGGAGATGCCCTAGTGGCTTTCGACCTCAATGGCGTGGTGCCTGATACCAATGGCAAGACAGTGAAGTTGACCATCAAGTGGAAATCTACGGCAGGTGAGAAGAGTGTGGATTTCGACTATTGCTCTCGCAAGACCATCGCCAGCCCAACCCTGCTCAATGGCTTCGCAAAAGCCGGTGAGGTTGTTGTGCGATAAGAAGGAATGTCCTCTAAAAGCTCGATAATAGGTAAAAAGATGATTTATATTGTGTATGAGGAAAAGAAGAGGGGCGTGTCCATCGTTTGATGTCTGCGCCCCTTGATTCTTTTTATGCCGTGCAGAGTGTCATCCAACGCCGTGCAAGGTGCTACTGAATGAGCTTTGCCGCCTCTGACGTCAAGTATGACTTGATTTCTGAATAAGGAATCGTAAACTCCACGATGCCCATGGCATACGGACCAATCTCATACTGCTGATAGGCGAAATGAACGCCATCCTTGGTGAGGAAAGGGGTATGGGCAGGCAATGGGATGATGCCATTCTCGATAAAGAGAAACTCGTTCAGATTCTTGTCTGTGACAGGATCTTCCTTGTTGTATTCGTTCAGGTAAGAGATGACTCCCTTTCGCAAGATGGGTTGCAACTTCTTCACTTGTGTCGTGTCAACCGTCTCTGTCAGCAACTTGCCTGTGGCTTTGATGATATTAAACGACTGGTCGAAACTCGAACCATGTGCTCCTGCCAAGTAAGCATAAGAGGAACAGTTGTATGTGATATACTTGTCTGTCTCTGCTTTCTTGTTGAGATTCAGTTCATAGCACATGTTGATGTTGGCGCGAGAGTCATACTTCTTAATGTCCGCTATCTGTTCTTTCAGATACTTGAAGTTGTCCTTGCCATATTTCTCGATGACCACCTTGGCATTAGCGAGGTCGCCAGCGTATGCCTTGTAACTCTTACTGCCATCCTCATTGACGGCGGCGAGGTAAGCATCTGCCATCTTTTGGTTGAGTATTTTCCGAACGTTGGAAGCCAAGTCATCGGTTCCAGTAGGGTAATCCACCCGAATGACGACATCTAAATTCTTGCCTTCTTGCAGATTGCAACTATCCATTTTGACAACTAGGGTGTCGGTTTCTTGTGCAGCCTGTGCTTCAGTAGTTGTCAATGAATCACTGCTATTGGTACCTTGTGCTTTGGTCGAACTAGCTTTGCAGCTGCTCAGGAAACAAGCCGTCAAGGCAAGTGTAATGATTGTTAATTGTGTTTTTTTCATTTTTATATCTCCTTCATTAAGTTCAAGGGCAAAGATAGGCTATTAATCTTAATGTACCGCTTTTTCTTGACTTTATTTAACGAATAAAGCATAAGGCGTGCATTTTGTTGCCAATAATTTTGCTTTTTGCGAGAATTGTGTTACCTTTGCGCTGAAAAAATCCTGTTGCTCGATTGATGCAAGGGCGGCGATAGGGTATCGTAAATAAAATTGTAGGGAAAGATTAGATGGCAGAAACTTTAAAGGAAAAAACAGCTAAAGGTCTCTTTTGGGGCGCGATGAACAATGGGGCGATGCAAGTCATCGGCTTGGTGTTTGGCATCGTACTCGGCAGATTGCTATCAAAGGCAGACTTTGGAATGATGGCGATGATCAATGTCTTTCCTCTTATAGCCATTGCCCTTCAGAATAGTGGATTCGCTTCTGCCATAGGCAATCTCAAGCAACCTACCTCCAATGATTATAACTCTGTGTTTTGGTTTAATATCATTGTGGGCACTTCCTTGTATGTCGTTCTTTTCTTCTGTGCTCCTTTTATAGCCGACTTCTATCATGAGGAGCGTCTTGTGCCGTTGTGTCGTTTGGCATTTGTCAATATACTTTTTTCTAGTTTGGGTACAGCGCAAGCGGCATATCTCTTCAAGAATATGATGGTGAAGCAACAGGCGAAGGCTAGCATTACCGCTGTGCTGATATCTAGTTCTGTAGGTGCCTTGATGGCTTGGAAAGGATTTGCCTATTGGTCGTTGGCTGTTCAAGGGACGGTCTATGTGGGAATGAACACGTTGTTGGTGTGGCATTATTCTAGTTGGCGACCTTCTTGGAAAATAGACTTTTCACCCGTAAAACGTATGTTCCCTTTCAGTTTTAAGATAGCAGCGACAACGATAGCCACCAAGATCAATGATAATGTGATGAACATTCTCTTGGGAAGATTCTATTCCAATGCGATTACGGGAAGTTATAATCAGGCTTACCAGTGGAACTCCAAATGCTATCTTCTCTTGCAAGGGATGCTCAACCCGGTCATCCAACCGACGTTGGTCAATCTGGCAGATGACAAGCAACGTCAGTTGAATGCTTTTCGCAAGATGGTACGTTTCATCGCCTTCTTGTCTTTCCCATTACTTTTTGGACTGGGCTTGGTTTCCAACGAGTTTATTACGATTACGCTGACGGCTAAGTGGCAGTCGAGTGCTGAGATCCTGAGGATGCTTTGCTTGGGCGGCTCCGTGATGCCTCTCTATACGATGTTTTCCAATGTGGTCATCAGCAAAGGCAAGTCGGGTACCTACTTTTGGTGTACTGTGTCGTTGAGCATTACGCAGATTGTGCTGATGCTATTCTTATGGCCTTATGGCATCCATCTGATGGTTTCGGTCTATGTGTTGCTTACGGTGATTTGGATGTTTGTCTGGTATAGTTTGGCATATCGTTATATAGGATATAAGCCGTTTGCTTTCCTCAAGGATGTCTGTCCTTTCTTCTTGGCAGCCTTGGGAGTAATGGTTGTTACTCATTTTGCGACCATGCAGATTGGCAACTTATACTTGCTTCTTTTGGCTCGTGTGCTGTTGGCTGCTGGCTTGTATTATGTGGTGATGCGTATCGCTCGTGTCAAGATTCTTGATGAGTGTATGGCTTTCATCTTTAAGAAAAAGAAATAGTTATGGATATAAAAACTCAGTCTATTCAAGAGAATTTAAAGGCGAGATTCAACCCAGAGGGCTCCTTGCTTCGTGTTCATCAACATCGCATGATGGAACTTTTGTTGGCGTTTGACGCTATTTGCAAGCGCCATCAGATTCGTTATTGGCTGATAGGTGGAACGCTGATTGGTGCAGCTCGCCATCAAGGGTTCATTCCTTGGGATGACGATATGGATGTTCAGATGCTTCGTGAGGATTACTTGCGGATGCTGGAAATCTTGCCTAAGGAATTGGATGATACGATGGCTTTGCAATGCCGACAATCCGACCCTAACTATTTCTTCCAATATGCCAAACTTAGAGATAGACGCTCTGTCTTGGACGAGAACAATGGCTATGATAGAATCTTCAAGGAACGTGGCATCTATATCGACATCTTCCCGATAGACAAGCATCCTAAGTGGGTGCAAAGACTATCGATTCATTCGATAGGGCATGTTTATAAGATATTGAAACGTAAAGATTTGCCTGATGAGCAGCTCGTTAAGAAGGTGATGCACTGGGTAAGTCTGAACGAGAAGATGATATATCCCGTATTGCGTGTGTTGTCGAAGTTGACCAAGGGAGAGTATCTCGATGCGCTTGGTGTTCCTTTTGTCGTGGCACGTCATAAGGAAGACATTTTTCCTTTGGCTACCTTGGAGTTTGAGGGACATCAAATGCCGGTGCCTGGCAATTACGACAAAGTGTTGCGAGACCAATATGGTGACTATATGCAATTGCCAGACCTCGACAAGGTCAACCTGCATGTCGGCAAGTTGGAGTTCCTGTCCTAAAGTGATGACTTGAGTTGCTGGAACTTCTCTTGGCAATGTTTCTTGTAGCTGTAGCCGAACCATTTGCGTTGATACTTCCTATAAGTATAGGTGGCACAGAACTTCAAACCTTGCCAGAGGGAGTGCTTGTCTATTTCATATATGTAAGGAGAGATTTCTACGAAGTAAAGATCTGCCACAGTGTCGAATGCAGAGAAAGGTTTAACATCCGGCTTGCTGAGCAACCATTCTTCTGCCATAAATCTATTGTGCAACTTGGTGTCTTCATCCAAGGCTGGTAGTGTGCGGAAGTAATCAGAGCGAGCCCACCAAAAGTTGCCTGCATACATCTTCTGCTTGAAGGGTGGAAAGAGATAGCTTCCGTAAGTGTCGTAGCCTCCCATCAAGGTGTTGACGGCAACTTTCCATTGATTCATGATGAAGTACTCCATCATCCTTCTCCAAGCAGCGATCTTCTTGACGAACCCATTGAATACCTTGTCTTCCATGCCTTTGGCGGTTTGATAAGTAATGCCTTTGGTATGGAAATAATAAAACAGAAAATCCTCTTTCTGTGACTTCTCGTACATGTAGTCGAGAGCAGGAAACTCAAAGCGACGTGGATTGGTGGTTTGAGATACAAACTCTATCTTCTTGCCTGAGTTGTCATAAGCCCTTAAAATATCTTTCAACTTTTGGATGTCTTCCTCACTTTTGGCTATGCAACTGATATAAAGTTTCTTGCTGGCATCCAAAAGCCCAGTTTGGGCAAGTCTTCCCACTTGCTCTCTTACCATCTCTTCCCAGTTGGCATCACAGAAGATATGATAGATACCATAGATGGGCATGGAGTTAATAGGAGCGTGGTTCCATGCCGATAAGTTCTTGCGCTCATAGATGCCTAAGGTGCTTTTGTATATTCTTTTTAGAATGGATGTCATCTTACAGAATTGTTTTTATCTAAGTGATGTGAGAAGACGCTCGAACATGGTCTTCATATTGTATCTTGGCGACCAACCCAACTCTTGGACCTTCTGGCAGGAGAGGCGCAATTTGGTCATCGGGGAGTAGCCCATGCCTTCCTTCAGTTCGATAACTGGCTTGATGTTGGGATTGAATGTCTTGCACAAGAAGTGAGCCATGTCGATGATGGAGATGTAGGTCGATTCATTCGCTACATTGTATGCCTCGCCATCTTCACCTTTTAATAATATGTATAGAATGGCTTCCATAGCATCGATGGTATAGCAATAGCAACGGCTCAGTTCGCCAGTGGTATGGAGTACGATGTCGTGCCCTGCCAATACATTGCGAGCAAACTGGGCGAAGACCCTGTTGTCGTCCTCCGTAACTCCGGCACCGAAGGTCTGTGCCAATCGGGCAGTCTTGGCTGGGATGCCGTATTCCTTGGCGTAAGCATGGCAGAGGCTCTCTGCGGCTCTCTTGGCGATAGGGTAGCTGCTGCGTACTTGCATCGGGTCGATGTATCCCTGCTTGTCTTCGGTCAATGGCTCCGCATCGTCATAGACGCTGCCATATACTTCGAGCGAAGATACATTGACGAGAGATGTCACATGGCAGTTTTGGGCATATTCCAATAGTTGCTGCGTGCCATAGAAATCGGTAATCATCGTCTCTACTGGCTTGGACACGAAATATTGGGAGGCTGTCGGACTGGCGAAGTGGATGAGATAATCCACTGGCGTGTCTGTGCCCATGCTCTCGTTCTTGCCAAAGTCGTGCTCTACGAAGAGAATGTCGTCACCTTCAAACATCTTTCTTGCTTTCTCTAAGTTTCTCACGATGCATACGATGCGAAGGGATAAACCATGTTTCTGGTTGAGTGCCTGGAGACAATTCACCATGCAACTGCCCAAGAGTCCGGTGGCTCCTGTGATGCCGATGCTTTTTCCTCTTAAAGGTTCGAAGAGTGGAAAATGCTGGGCGAAGTCTTGCCAGTCGGCTTGTTCTATTTCGTTTGCTGTCATTTCTTATGTTTTATGCTTGTAGATGAAAGGATGAGGCCGATTCTTAGAATCCGAAGATTTGTTGGTTCTCATGTACGGTGACCATGGCACGGAAGACGAAGAAGTCGGTAGGTGTCGTAATCTTGATGTTCTCCATCGGACCGATGATGGTGGCGAGTTTATACCCATAATGGCTCATCATCGTGCAAGAGTCGATGAAGTCGTGTCGTCCTTCCTCGATAGCCTTCCTGTGTGAGCCGATGATGTCCTTGAGTCGGAAACTTTGTGGAGCTCTCGCTATCAGTGAATTGCTGCGCTCCGGTATCTCCAGCGAACCGTCACCTTCCTTGACGATGAAGGTCTCTGTGGCAGGGATGCAAGTGATGCAAGAACCACATTCTTCCACTTTGCGGATATTGTCGGTAATGGTGTCCTCAGTGATGAGAGGGCGCACACCATCATGGATGAGCACATTCGCTTCTTTGCCTTTGGCAAGCTCCTCTGCCGCACAAAGTCCGTGATAGATGGAGTCCTGACCCGTATTTCCGCCAGGTACTATCTTCACTACCTTACTGATCTCAAACTTGCGTATCATCTTTTCGAGGAAAGGTATCCACGACTCGATGCAAGCCACTACGATGCCATCTATCTCCGGATGGTTGTCAAACAACTCCAGCGTATAGATGATGATAGGCTTTCCATTCAGTTCCAAGAACTGCTTGGGTCTTGACTTGGTGTGCATTCTGAGGCCTGAGCCTCCTGCGAAGATGACGGCAATGTTCATAATCGAAGATGTTTTAAGGGTTCGTATTTCTAAGTAACTGATCTTTCAGCCTATTTCGAGATCTGTGTGATTTGGTCTGACATATAGCTGAAGACCAAATATCCATTCCATACCCAGAGATAGAGGGTGAGTAGGAGAGTGATGCCTCTTACGATGGTCTGCCTTGATGGCGTCAGCGACTTGAGCAGGTAGGCGATGGATATAGGGATGATGAATATCCAATGGCATGCCATGATATACATCTCATTGAGTCCGAATCCCATCACGAAGTGGATGCAGATGTCGAGTGCGAGCCAACTCAATGCCATCAAGAAGAATCGATGGCGCACGGCTACGATGATGCCCAGGATAAAGAGCACGGCAACGATGCCTTCTATGATATAGTTGAAGACATAGTTGTATTTCACGACGGTAGGTCGATTGACGCACATGTCATCCAATAGGTAAGAGTCGTGCAATTGGATAGACTCGCCCATCATGTTGTGAATCAAGGCGTCGCTTCGTGATGTTGACATGTCTGTCCATTTCCAGAAACCTTCCTTTTTCATCGGCTCACCGGTATGTGCCAATACCCAAGCATGGTGGATGGAGTCCTTGTGTGCTTGGAGTGTATCCTTGGCATGAGCCTTGATTTCTATCTTCTTGTCGGTATGGAACTGTGGCTCTCTTATCTCTGTATAGATGAGGTATGCGGTACCAACGAGCAAGATGGCAGGCAGAATCATCGCTACCATATTCTTCCATGCGAAGACTTTCTTGCCGTTGACAAACCAGGCGGCAAGGTAGGTCTTGGCGATATTGCTGAGAGTGACTCCTCCTGTCAAGAAACTGAGGATTCCAATCGTCCATGCCGAGAGTTGCTTCTTTTCCTTCATCGCCTTGCCTGCTAGATAGAGCGTCATGGTGAGCAAGAAGAGTGACCAGCAGAAGTGGTCGGGTACCAACATGGATACCATCACCATACCGAATGAGTAGAGCATGGCAGAAAGCAAAAGGCTGTCTTTCTTGCCTACCTCAATGATTTCTCGGAACACACGATAGATGAAAATGAATGAGTAATAGGCGCTGACAATCAGTAGGATAGCCATGAATATCATGGCATAGTTGGTGTCGCCTGCCGCAATCAATTCCTTGTTGATGAGATAGAATGGATAGAGTATCACGGCAAAGAGCGGATGGCGAGGTATCTCGAAGTAGAGCTTGCCATTCGACATAAAGATGTACGACCAAGCGTCGAAGCCCGATACATGGTAGGTCTTGGCAAACAGTTGCCAATAACTGACGTGGTGTGCCTGCAGAAAGAGGTTGCTGTATTTATAGAAGAACAAGCCGTTGAGCAATACGAAGACAAGTAGTGCGATGAGGCTTGGGATTCTTTCTTCTTTCTTGATTTTGAATATGTTCATCTTTGATAATTCTATTATATATATGTCTTGTGATTTTGCTTGCAAAGTTAGTGCAAAAAGAAGACAAAACAAAATTATTCGCAATTTATTTCGCTTTTATTTGGCATTGTGTCCTTTTTGGACTATCTTTGCACGGAGATAAATAGTACTGATCAGTCTAAAAGCATTATAAGAATGAAACAACCAGCCAAGATAGATGTCGCCGTATTGATGTTGTTCTTCAATCGTCCCGACCATTTCCAACAAGTGTTTGACGAGGTCAAGAAGGCTCGCCCTTCCCGTCTCTTCCTCTACCAGGATGGAGCGAGGGGAGAGCGTGACGTGCCTGGCATTGAGGCGTGCCGACAGATTGTGTCGGATGAGAACATCGACTGGGAATGCGAGGTGCATCGTTCTTACCAAACGAAGAACCAAGGGTGCGACCCTTCTGAGTACCTTTCGCAGAAATGGGCTTTCTCCATCGTGGATAAGTGTATCGTCTTGGAGGATGATGACGTGCCTTCGCAGTCTTTCTTCCCTTTCTGCAAGGAGATGCTCGACCGCTATGAGCATGACGAGCGCATCGCCATGATTTCAGGATTCAATGAGGATGAGGTGACACCCGATTGTGAGGACAGCTACTTCTTTACCTCGACATTTGCCATTTGGGGATGGGCTTCTTGGCGAAGAGTCGTGGACAAGTGGGAGGGCGACTATGCCTTCCTGCGAGACAAGCAGGCGATGAAGCGATTGCAGTCGTTGGTGCGCCAGCGTGGCTATCGCAAAGACTTCCTGCCGATGTGTACCGAACATCAGCAGAGCGGCAAGGAGTATTACGAGAGTATCTTCTGGGCTTCCATGCTCCTCAACTCAGGACTTGCCATCATGCCAAGCAAGAATCTCGTCAACAATCTTGGCCTCTCCGACAACTCCACGCATTTCTGCGGTAGTATTCAGACGACTCCGAAGGCTTATCGCCGAATATTCACGATGAAGCGATACGAACTGGACTTCCCGTTGCGTCATCCTCGTTACATCATCGAGAACATCGACTACAAGGAACGTCTCTACAAGACCAATGCCTGGGGGCATCCTTTCATCAAGATAGGGCGCTCAATGGAAGAACTCCTCCTCAACTTGCGATATGGCAACTTCTCCATCATCACTAAGGCGGTGAAACGCCGTGTCAACAAGTGGCTGGGCAAGGACCGACACGTGTGATTTACGAGAAGTAACCCACGATGAGGCTTCCATTATATATAATAAGGTATAGGGCGATAGCCGCCACGATGCCTATGAGATATTTGCGGAATCTGATAGGGGCGTTCTTGATGAGGAATCCCATGGCGATAGGTAGGGCGTATATCCAGTGGGCAGTCATGATATATACCTCGTTGATACCAAAGCCCAAGCCGATGTGAAGCACCAGGTCGAGTGCGAAATACGACAAGACTAGCCAGAGATACTTGCTCTTCCTGCCATGCCAGATGCCTGCCAAGAAGAGTAGGCTGATGATTCCTTCTACCGCATAATTCCACCAATAACGATATTTCACGATCATAGGGCGATGACGTAGCTCATCGCCTAGCAGATAGTCGGGGTGCAACTGGATAGATTCGCCCATCAAGTTCTCTACGACAGACTCCGTTCGACTGGTCGAGATGTCGGTCCAACTCATGAATCCAACCTTTGTGAGAGGTGCTCCTTGTTTGGGGTCTCTCTTCTTTTTCGCCTCTTCTTTGGCAAGTTGCTTCGCTTTTTGTATGCTGTCGTTCTTGGCTTTTTGGGCAAGCTCCTCGGCAGTAATCACCTTCAGTTCTTTCTTGATGGAGTCTTGGGTGAGTGAGTCCTTCACATGTTTGAGTTGCGCCATACGCTCTTGGCGTTCCTTTTTGGCAGCTTCTTTCTTTGCCTTGGCTTCTTTCCTCGCCATTTCGTTAGGCCATACATAAGTGCGGTATTCCCAATAGCAGAAACCCCAGAGCAAGCCGGCTGGTAAGATGACAGCCAATAGAAGGTGCTTCGGACGGAAGAAACGCTTGCCGTTGACGAAGAGAGCAGAGAAAAATATCTTCAGACCATTGTTGAGCGAGGTGCCTGCGGTCAGCAGGAAGTAGAGCACGCTCTGCCATATCTTGAAGTCATGGTGATTCTTCATCCTTCTGCCCGAAACATAGAGCGCAAGGATGAGCAGCAACATGGAAATCACGAAGTGGTCGGGCACGATGGCACTGGCCATCACGTAGCCGAAGGAGAAGAAGAGGAGGGTGAGTGCGTGGGAAGCCCACTTGCCCAACTCGATGACCTCACGGAAGATGCGATAGAGGAACACCATCGAGTAGAAGGCGCAAAACATCTGGATGATGACGGCGATGTAGAGGGCACAGTTGTATCCCGTCAACTTCATCAGTCCCATATTGATGAGATACGGCACATACATGTAGAACGCCAACAATGGATGTCGATACACATTGTAGGCGGCGCTCCAGTCGCTCAGCACCCAATAGGTGAGCGGATCGAATCCCGATACGCAGAAGTGGCGAATGAAATTCTTGTAATAATCATTCGTTATCTGAGTGAAAGGGGCGTTGTATTTGGCTATAACGAGACCGTTGAGGATGGCTAGCAATGCGAATATGATGAGGGCGAGCCATCTCTCTTCTTTCTGAATCTTGAATATGTGGAAAACTTTTTTCATGCAGTTCTTAACAATGAATGTCTTTGAAAATATCGGTTATTGCTCGATTCTTGGAATGCTGATTTTATTTCTCAAAAAATTATCTCTTGAGGAAGAATCTGACAAGCAGGAAGTTGACGGGGATGCAGATGCAAAGGGTAGGAATCATGGCGATTTGCTTCATCAATCCCAAACCGACGAAGAGGTTGAGAAAGAGGGTCTGCATCGAGTAGTTGACGATATGCGAGAGCGTGAATCCTGCTCCACGCTTGGCATTGGCTTTCACCTTGAAGGTGTAGCGAGTGCTGGCGATGAAGTTGAAGATGAAACTGATGATGTAAGCTAAGGTGTTGGAAACTGTAGCCAAGGTGTGGTCGTCTCCCGATAGTGAAGGGATGAGGCTCACCAATAGTGGCATAGCAGCTAAGTAGATGACATATTGTAAAATGGTGGCAACGGCACCTACAATACCAAAACGGATGACCTCGCCAAGTTTCTGACGCTTGGCGAGGTCTATCTGGTTATATTTCTCTTTGATACTCATTATATCTGTATTTGATTCATTATATAATAGATATACGAGACAAAAGTCCAAAGGAAATCGGGGTGAGATTATCCGTAGATAACCTTACCATTCTCGTCCTCATAAGGAGCCAAGTCCTTGGAGTACTGGTTCATGGCACGGAGGCTCATACCCATAGAAGAGAAACCACCATCGTGGAAGAGGTTCTGCATGGTCACCTTGCGAGTGAAGTCGGAGAACATCATCACACAGTAGTTGGCGCAATCCTCTGCCACTGCATTGCCGAGTGGAGACATCTTGTCGGCGAAGTCCATCATGTTGGCGATGTCCTTGATACCCTTGCCAGCTGTTGTGGCGGTAGGACTCTGAGAGATGGTGTTGATACGAACGTGCTTCTCGCGACCATAGATGTAACCGAAGCTACGGGCGATGCTTTCGAGCATGCTCTTGGCGTCAGCCATGTCGTTGTAACCGAAGAAGGTGCGCTGTGAAGCCACGTAGGTGAGGGCTACTACAGAACCCCACTCGTTGATGGCATCCAACTTCTTGGCTACCTGCAACATCTTGTGGAAAGAGATGGCAGAAATATCCAAAGTCTTGTTCAAGAAATTGTAATCGAGGTCATCGTAAGTGCGGTGCTTACGAACGTTAGGGCTCATGGCTACAGAGTGGAGCACGAAGTCGATCTTGCCACCGAGCTTCTCCTGAGCCTCAGTGAATACCTTTTCGAGGTCTTCAACGCTTGTCGCATCAGCTGCGATGATAGGAGCGTTGATTTGTTCAGCGAGTTTGTCGAGAGTACCCATGCGAAGGGCCATAGCTGTGTTACTGAGTGCGATAGTTGCACCTTCCTCAGCAGCCTTTTCGGCTACTTTCCAAGCGATAGATTCCTCATTGAGGGCACCGAAGATGATGCCACGCTTGCCTTTTAACAAATTGTGAGTCATTGTTATCTTAATACTATATTTATAAATCGTGCGCAAAATTACGAATTTTGTGCAATATACGCAAACTTTTAAAGGAAAAAGTGCTCTTTTAAGCCGATAACTCGCCAAAACCTTTAAAAAAAACTCAATTTTGGCAAGTTATCCAAACAAGAAGGTTATGAATAGACTGATAGAAAGACATAAGAAACAGGCTAAGTTGCAGACTTGTATGAACTCGGAACGCTCTGAGTTTGTGGTAGTGTATCAAGGACTTTTACACCTTATTTTATTATAAGTATGTACAAGGGAAGGATACCAAGGATGCTCTCCGCTGGACGCATCTTTCTTCCACGCCGCAAGTGATGAGTTGGCAAAGCTTTAGTTTTGAACTTCTGTGCTTGTTGCATTTGGACGAGATCAAGAAGTCGCTGGGCATTGACCGCATCTTGAATGATGCCAGCGCTTGGCGTAGCAAGCAAACAGAGCAGAATACACAGATAGACTTGGTGATAGAGCGAGCCGACCGCAACATCAATCTCTGTGAGATGAAGTTCTCCACGGCGATGTATGCCATCGACAAGGATTATGAGCAAAAGTTGCGTGAGCGTATGTCGATATTCCAGGCGGAGACCAAGACTCGCTGTGGTACTCGTATCACGATGGTTACCACTTATGGGGTGCTAAAGAACAAGCATTCAGGTATCGTCGATGATGAGGTGCAGCTTGAAGACATGTTTGCGGAGACGGATGAGACACGGTAGAGGAATAGAATTCTGTAAGTGTTAATAAATCTAACTCGTAGTTTTAACACTTGGGACTCGTAGTTTCTCATCCCGCAACTCATCGTTTTGGGATGGCAGAAGCTATGAGTTGGCAAAAATAAACACGGACAAATTGAATTTGTCCTCGACTTTTGTCTCTGTGAATGTAACTACCTTTATATAAGGATGTTATGGTAGGTCGGACAAATTTGCGAGACAAATTCTATTTGTCCATGTTATTTTTTTCGTTCAGAAGAGCATCAGATGTTCATTTTGTTGATTTGTAAGGTAAAAAGCGGCATAAAATGGCTTTTTATGAGTAAATGTTGCATTTTTCTTTCAAAATATTTGCAAATATGCGTAAAATATCATAATTTTGCAGCCGATTAAAGTAAATATATTAATTTTATCTAATTAAAGAGAGAGATTATGGTAAAAAGAATTGCTATGATTCTGGGGGGGGTAATTCTCAGTTGTGGGATGGCCTTTGCCCAAACTTCCGTTACTGGTAAGGTAACCTCTTCTGAAGATGGCGAGCCTGTAGTAGGTGCGTCTATCAAAATTGTGGGTACAAATACCGGTACTGTTACCGACATTGATGGTAACTTCGTATTAAATGCTCCTGCCGATGCCAAGTTGGAGATTTCCTACATCGGTATGCAGCCAAAAACTGTCAAAGCAAGTGCAAAGATGCAGGTTGTTTTGACTTCTGACAACAAATCACTTGATGAAGTAGTCGTTACAGGTTATGGTGTCCAAAAGAAGGCATCATTCACAGGTGCTGCATCTTTGCTGAATGGCTCACAGATTGAAAAGAAGAGTGATGCCAACTTTGTGAAGGCACTTGAGGGTAATGTGTCTGGTATTCAGATGAACAACTCTACAGGTCAGCCTGGTACATGGGGTTCTATCTATGTACGTGGACGTTCTTCTATCAGTTCAGGTACTCAGCCATTGTATGTAATCGATGGTATGCCAATGAACTCTGATAAGGAAGGTACATACACTGGCGAGGGTAACTACCTGGATCCTATGGCTTCTGTAAACCCAGAGGATATTGAGACGGTTACTGTTTTAAAGGATGCTGCTGCAACTGCTATTTATGGAGCTCGTGCAGCTAATGGCGTGATTGTTATTACAACCAAGAAAGGCACAGAAGGCAAGTTGAATATCAATGTTGATATCAAGCAAGGCTTTACTTCTATGGCCAATAACAATATGGACTATGCCAATGCAGAGCAGACTATGAATTTGTATGCACAAGGTCGTGTTGCTGCAGGACAATACAGCAATATTGCTGATGCAAAAGCTTTCTTGACAGAATATTATGAGTGGGATGGTAAGAGATCTACCAATTGGATAGATGAGGTTACTCGCCATGGTTATTACCAAGACTATAACATCAGTGCTCAGGGTAAAACTGGCAAGACAGGTTTCTATATCAGTGCTGGTTATCTCGATACTAAGGGTTTGGTAATTGCTTCTGACTTTAAGAGATATTCTGGTCGTGTCAATGTGGAGAGCAAGTTCGGTCGCTTTGCTGTAGGTGCTAATGCTAACTATGCCTTCTCTATTAAGAATGGTTCAAGTCAGTCAACTGAAGGTGCAATGAGTAATACTATGACCGCTGCGATTTCTATGATGCAACCATTCTATCCAACTCATGATGAGGAAGGCAAGTACTATGGTTATACTTATGGCTTATATAATCCTCTTGCTCTTGCAGATAAGTTGGGTAATGTATACGAAAGTCGCAATGAGACATTGAACTTGAATCCATACGTGCAAGTTGATATTTGGAATGGTATTTATTTCCGTACAAACTTAGGTGTAAATATCATGAACTATCGTGAGTATCAATATATGTCTGCTATTTACGATCCACAGGGAATGGAAGATTACAATGGTTATGGTGATCAGTTCAATTCGCGTTCTACTACCATCACTTGGAACAATGTCTTGGGATGGAATAAAACGTTTAACGATATGCATAATGTATCTGTGATGTTGGGTCAAGAGATGCAGAAGAAATCATATTATTCTGACCATTATACTGGTTATGATTTCCCATTCGCTTCTTTGGGAATGAACAAACTTTCTACAGCAGGTAAGTGGGAAGATCCAGAATATGAGCAGAGAGAGGCAAGATTGGCGTCTTATTTTGCTGATGCACATTACTCATATCTTGATAAGTACTATGCATCTGCATCTTTCCGCCGAGATGGTTCTTCTGTGTTTGGAACAGATAACCTTTGGGGCAATTTTTGGTCTGTTGGTGCCAAGTGGCGTCTTTCTTCTGAAAAATTCTTGAAGGATAATCCTATTATTACCAATGCTACTCTTCGTGCATCTTATGGTACCGTAGGTAATCAAGATATTGATTGGTATGCTGCGCGTGGTTATTATATGGCAGGTCATAACTATGATGGTGTGGTAGGTATTGCCCCTGAGTCAATCTCTAATACAAAACTGACATGGGAGACTTCTAAGAAGTTTGATATTGGTTTTGATCTTTCTTTTATTAATCGCATCCATTTGTCTTTGGATTACTATAATGAGACTACATCTGATGCCTTGATGAAAATGCCTTTGTCTATGACAACTGGTTTGGCTAGCACTTATAAGAACATTGGTAAGATTCGTAACCAAGGTATCGAAGTAGATTTGAAGGCTACTATCATGCATAGTAAGGACTTGGATTGGAATGCTTATGCTAATATGACTTGGAACCAAAACCGTGTGGTTAAGTTGTCTAGTGGTGAACCTATCGTCAATACATTGACAATCAACGAAGTGGGCTATCCATACAATGAGTTCTATATGAGAGAATATGCAGGTGTGGATAGAACCAATGGTAAGCCTCTATGGTATAAGAATGAAACTGGTGATGAGACAACAAGCAATTATAGGGAGGCTGCAAAGCGTCATTTGGGCTCTGCTGATCCAAAGGTATTCGGTGGATTTGGTTCTTCTGTAAATTGGAAAGGACTTGATGCAAGTGTAAGTTTCAATTATCGCTTGGGTGCCAAGGTTTATGATTATGGTGCAGCTTTCACTGGTTGGGGTATGCGTGAGATGACACCGCTCAAAGATATGGCTCTTAACTCATGGACAGAGGATAATCCTAATGCGAAATATCCACGCTATGTTTACAATGATCCAGATAATTCAACAGCGACTTCTTCCCGTTTCCTCATGAACGGAAGCTACTTGCGCTTGAGTAATATTACATTGGGCTATACTTTGCCATCTTCTTTGACAAAGAAGGCTTTCATGCAAAAGGTACGTATTTACATTTCAGCAGATAACTTATACACCTTTACTGCAAGTGACTTTACTGGATATACACCTGATACATACGATAATGGCGTTATCGCATGGCAGTATCCTGGTGTGACTACATTTGTTGGTGGTATTCAGATTACTTTCTAAAAAGATTCAAATTAAGGAATAATATGAAGAAACATATATTAGGTTTACTGTTTTTGTCAGTAACAGGAACTTGTTTGACAAGTTGTGGAGATGACTTTTTGGACACCAAGAACTATTCTGGTGTAGATGTGGACAATGGTTTGACAGATGCATCTTCTGTAAGTAATGCCGTAAATGGTGAGTACGATTGGTTTTATCACTATAATTTTGCAGGAGACTATGCAACGATGATTGGTGATATTCCTACAGACTTGTCATATTGGAATGGTTCTACAGGTCATATGGATGCCATCTATTCTTATACGATGACAGATGAGGAAAGCTATTTGCTTTATATTTGGAATTATGGTTACAAAGTAATCGATAATTCTGCGAGAGCAATTAATGCAGGCAAGAAATTGTATGAGACTTCTACAGAGGAAGATAAGCAGACATTGGATGTTGCTTTGGCAGAGGCTTATGCTCTTCGTGCTTATGCTAAACTTGCTTTAGTCAATATCTATGGTCATCAAATCAAGGTAAATGGTCAGGATTTTTCTGATCAACCAGGTATTGTAATTTCAGAGGAGTCAATAAAGGCTTTCGAGCAGGTATCTCGCTCTACGGTAGGTGAAACATACACGTCTATTGTCGCCGATTTGAAAGATGCTATTGAGCATTTTGGCAAAGCTGGTGCAGATAGAGGCAAGAAAGTTTACTTTACCAAGGCTGCAGCAGAAGGATTGTTGGCTCGTGTTTATCTCTATATGGAGAATTGGTCTGACGCTGCGTCTTATGCTCAGCAAGCTCTTGATGATGCAGATGTGTCTGCTATAGCAACAACGGCAGATGAATACAAGGCAATGTATTCTTCTACAGGTGTCAATACGGAGAGCTTGTTCTATTTGTCTATTGATGACAAGCATAACTGGTCAGCATATTCTTGCGGTACATTGTGGTCAACTTACAGCTTTAGTCCAAGTCCTAAGCTTCAGAAGATGTATGGTGCAAATGATTGCAGAACTTCAATCTTCATTTGGGATGCTTCATCTACACCAACCAAGCCTGTCTTTAAGGGTGGTAAGTTCCCTACCGTAACAACGACAAACTATTTGATCAATGCGCCAGAAATGTATCTCATTAAGGCAGAGGCTAAGCTTCATGGAACTACTGCCGCCGATTTTGATGAGGCTAGAAATTCTTTGTTAGTTGTGGCAAAGCGTAATGCGGATATTACTTCTGCCGAGCAGTTGGGTACAACAAAGGATGAGGTTCTTGCTTTCTTGAAGGATGAGCGTGCTCGCGAATTGTTCCAGGAGGGACTTCGTTTGTATGATTTGCGTCGTTGGGACGAAAAGGCATCTGTATATGCTTATGGTGCCCCAGAGGTGAAGTTCACTTTTAACAATTATAAGATTTCAGACTTTGTATATCCAATTCCTGTTGACGAAATCAATTCAGGTTTTGGTGTTGCTCAGAATGATTGGAGTAAAACATTGCCAAAGGCAAATTAATTTTGATAATATTTTTAATCAAGATATAGGAATGCCATGAGTGGCATTTTCTATAAATCTCTCGGGAGAGGTGGGCTGTGAAGCTCGTCTCTCCTTTTTTTATTTACTTAAATATTTGGTAGTTACGATAATTTGTCGTACATTTGCAAGCGATAATTCTTGAATGAATAGGTGAAAATCTTGGAAGTTCTTGCTGATAAAGGTAATCATAGCTATCATGATTCAAAATGATGTATTGGGCAATGCCAAAGCAGAGGGGCGTACTGAGGAAAAGTACAAAATCGGCCTCAGTCTTCTAGAACAAGTCTTCGAGGGTGATGACACTTTGGAAGCGACCGGAATATTCATTGTATTTCAATCCGAAGGTCGTGATGAGCGTCATGATGGGGGACTTTCTTACTTTGGTTTCCTCCATGAAGGTGGTAAGCTTGTTTCTCAGCACGGTATCATATCCTTTATCGACAATGAAATCGGTGTTGTAGAATTCCATCTCACAGATGTTGATGAGGCGGTCGGCTCTATCGATGATCATGTCGGTCTGTGCCCCGCCTTCTTTCTGCTCACTGTGCCATGGTAGCACTTCTGCTTGTACACCTTGGATGCCCAATGCCCTCTTGATTTGTGGTATATGACAGAAACAGAGGTTGTCAAAGGCAAAACCTCGCCAAGCATTCAGTTTGGCGGAGTTCTGGTTCTCTTGCCAGTAACGTTCGTTGGTCGTATTCCCCTTGAACTGGAGACAGAAGAGAAGGAATGGGTCTGTCAACTTGTACTTTAAGTTTCTTTTGGAACCTTTGTAACTTAGATAAGGAAGTATAAAGTCGCTCTCTTCCAGAGACTTTAATAGCTTCGTCAGTCCTCCGCCTGTCTTTATCTTGCATAACTCTGATATTTCCTTTCTTGTGAATCCTTCTTTTTTCTTGGTCAGAAGTTTGACGATGGACTTCAAGGACTCGGAGTCGGCAAACTGTGAGGCAAATAAGTTGTCAAACTCGTTGCGCAATTTGGCACCTTTTGCAAAGAACAAATTGTCGATATTAGCAGCTATGCTCTCACCTTTTTTTAGCATGGATAGATAATAGGGTACTCCACCTATAGCCATATAGGAGAGAGCTTGGCTGTATCGATCTAGTTGGATATCCTTGGAATGCAGATATTGCTCACACTCTTGCAAGGTGAAGGGAGAGAGATGAATTTCGCAAGTTGTACGGTCGTAAAGTCCCCCTCGGTTGTTGATGATATTGTCAAGAACCCACGATGCAGCAGAACTGCAAGTAATGAGCATGAGATGATGCTGTCCTGATGCCCAACCGTTCCAAAAGTGTTCGAACGCCGTTAGAAAGCCTGAGCGTGGAGTGTCCATCCATGCGATTTCATCTATGAAGACGACTTGTTTCTCTTCTTTTTGATTGGTTTCCAAGAACTTGATGAGCATATCAAAGGCTTCCATCCAGTCACTTGGCTTTTCTGTTCCTTCGTAACCATATCGTTTGAGGGAGGAATAGAAATTGGTCAGTTGACTATTGATGAGAACTTCATCCTTCAACTCAAATGGGGATAGTCCTGTATGGTAGAACACCATATTGTCTTTGAACATTTCTCTGACGAGAAATGTCTTTCCTACTCTTCGTCTGCCATAGATGGCAACAAATTCTGCTTGATTAGAGTGAAGGCAGGCTTGCAACTCTTGCATTTCCTTCTTTCTTCCTATGATTCTTTCCATGTTCCTATCTCCTTATTTTGCCGCAAAGATACAAAAAATATCGTTAGCGGCAAAATAAGAAGGGCTTATTTTGCCGGAATTGATGTAAAATATGCGTTAGCGGCGAGATAAGGATGAAATGTCGGGGATTCATTTGGAGCGAACTGCTATTTTTTGTACTTTTGCATCGGCAAGGCAATGGGATGGCAAGAAGCAAGCCGTGTCATTGCTAGATGACTCTAAAAACATCAGAACATGAAAGTAATAGAAAGCAAGATAGAGGGCAAGAAAAGCCCGGAAAGTTGTGAGGACGGACTGGTCGTTACCGCCGACTTCATCGCCGTGATAGATGGAAGCACGAGCAAGACTCCCCATCATCTCTCACCCGACATGAAGAATGGACGCTACGCCATGGTGCTTATCTCGGAGTATATCCAGCACGAACTGAAACCGGAAAGCACGGTGGAGGACTTCTGCGAGGGTGTCACGTCCTATATATATAATAAGGTGTATCGCCAGCAGGGGATAGAGGAGCAGATGCAAGCGCATCCAGAGGAGCGGCTCACCGCTTCCGCCATCCTCTATAGCAAGGCGAAGAATGAGGTATGGATGGTAGGCGACTGCCAAGCCATCATTGATGACAAGCTTTATGAGAACGGCAAGCCTTATGAGCAGGAGATTGCCAGGAAGAGGGTAGAGCTGATAGAGCAGGGGCTTTCGCCTGCTGAGGCTAGAAAGCAGATAGAGCCATTATTGATCGAGGCGATGCTTTCCGGTCAGAACCAGACCTATACGGTTATCGATGGATTTCCGGTTTATCGGGAGGGAGTGAAGATTGTAGCGTTGAAAATGAAACCTGCTTCAAGTAGCATTGAAACATGCTTTCAAGAGCATCCGAAGCCTGTTTCGTCTCCCAATGAAGTAGTATTGGCTAGCGATGGCTATCCTTTCCTTAGGCCAACCTTGGCAGAGAGTGAGGCTGCATTGGCAGAGCAGATTGCCAACGACCCTCAGAACATCCATTCTTTTATCGCTACCAAGGGCATCGTAGAGGGTAATAAGAGCTTCGATGATAGAACTTATATCCGATTTTTAGCATGAAATCATAAAGGCTGGTTCCAAAACGGAATCAGCCTTTCTTGTGCTTATGATAATATAGTTAGCTTATATTGTTTGTTTTTTATTGATGTTATTTGCTGAATGTCACGTTGTCCACATGGTCGTTCACGTAGATGTTCGCCATGTCGGCGGTCTTGTACCACTTTGGCTTTCCTGGCATATCGTCTGTAATCACCTTGCCATTGATGGTGAAGTTCTCGAAGCGGATGTTCTTCACCATGCGACTTTGGTCATATCCAGCGATGATGCCCATGTTTGGCATCTCGCCCGTATAGGCGATATTGCGCAGGGTGATGTCCTCGATGCCACGGCCAGGAGCGGTGCAATACTTCTTGTTGAAACATACTCGCATGTTGACAATCATGCCCTTGCGGATGTTGTCGATATGGAAGTTTTGGAAGGTAACGCCCTTCACCAGGATGTTGTCGCCATCGTTGATGCCGATGCAACCTTGGTAGTCTATCTGGTTCTCAGCATGTTCTAGGATGTCGATGTCCTCGTAGAGCACGTTGGTGATTTCTTCGTTCTCAGGCGTCTCGCTGTGGAGTCCTATCATGATAGGGTGAGCCACGTCAGCCCAATACACGCAGTCCTTGATGGTGATGTTCTTGCAGCCACCATGGTAATTCTTGCGAGTGCAGTAGATGGTGGAGCAGTCGTCGCTGGTACGAGCGAAGAGATGCTCTTGGTGGATGTTGTTGCTGGCGAAGATGTTGAAGCCATCGCCCCATCCATACCAGCTCATCACCTTCACGTTCTTCACGGTCACGGAGTCGCTTCCGCCGATAGGCAACTGGGTAGTGAGAGGCCCGTCGATATATACATTCTTGGAATATCTCACCATAATACCCTCGTGCTGTCCTGGCATCACGATGCCATGTCCCAATATTTTGACATGGTTGGAGCCATAGGTGGATAACCATCCCTTGATAACCGCTCCATTGTCGATGAAAACCGTCTTGCCCGAAGCGATGTGGATGGAGTCGCCCTTGAAGTCGTGGATGCCCGGACCGAAATATATGAGGTCTTTCTTCTTTTTTACCTTTGGTTTTTCTAATACGTTGTCTGCGAAGATTTGGAGATTCTGGTAGATGTTGCCGTTGATTTCTACGGAGAGATTGCGAGGACGGTCGAGCGAGAAGGTCAGCGTGTTGCCCTCTTGTATAGCCGTGATGCCGTAGGAGTTCGGTCTGATCTTGTAACTCTTGATGTCCTGAGCGATGCTCTTCACCTGTATTTCCACTTTCCCCTCGAACTCGAATTTAGCCACTGAGGTGATTTCCACGTTGTGCTTGGCGTTCGCCACCCTATCCACCTTGAAGGCGTAGGTGCTCACGTCTTGCCATTCGCCGTCATGGATGCGAGCCTTCACCTCGAAGTCGTGCTTCAGTTCGATGCCCATAGGAGCAGGGGCGACGATGAGTTTATCCTTGGCAAAGGCTGTTAGTGCCAAGAGTCCTAGAATGAGAGTTGATAGTACCTTCTTCATAAATGTATTTTGTTAGAATGATGTTATGCCTTTGTTGGAATGGTATTATGTCATCTTTTGACAATTCTATTGTATATACGGATGTCTGCAATATATTACGTAAAAAGCAATTCTATATTATATAAGAAAGCAATAAATATGATAGACTTTCAGTTTTCTATACGTATAAACTCGGTCTTAGCCGTATTATGTTTAAACAATCAAGTAAATCGCATGAAACAGAAAGTATTATATGTGGCAGCCTTGATGCTCCTCTCTTCTTCCTTCGGTATGGCCAAGAAGAAAGGGGAAGATGCGGAGATTATCAAGCTGAAGGCTAAGATAGAGAACGTGATGAGCCAGGTCGATCAGCAGCCCGACTGGTTGTATTCTCGCCTACAGATGTTTTGGAATAGCCATGCCACCGATGTCTTCATCAATGGCGAGGCGTTCGCAAAGCCTGGAGGGGAGCGTGCCGCCGAACCTACCGTGAAATATAATGGCACTCGTGGCGTGGAATCACTATACAACCGCCCGAAGTTGGAAGACTTGCTACCCTACGATGACGATGAGCAAGGCAATGTGACCTATATTAATAAGGTGTCGGGCAAGATGGAGAAGGCTTCCCCAGCCAAGACGGGTTGTAATATTGCCAGTGTCAACCGACAGATTATCAGCCTCGCCCGTGATGCCGCTCGTATCTATGCCGCCACTGGCGATTTGCGCTATGGCAAGATGGCGGCTAAGGTATTCGATGTTTATATGAAAGGCATCGCCTACCGCAACGTGCCTTTCGACCTCAATCACGGACATCAGCAAACCTTGGTGGGCATGACGACCTTCGAGGTGATCCATGAGGATGCCATCAATGAACTGACCCAGATGTATCCGCTCATCAAGAATCTCGTGAAGGATGACCAGACGATCATTGAGGCAGGCTTCAAGAAGTGGGCGGAGAACATCATCGCCAATGGTGTGCCTCACAACAACTGGGACTTGTTTCAGGCAGACTTCATCGTCAAGATAGCCTTGGTATTGCAAGATGACCAAGCCTATGCCGATGGAAAGGGCAAGCAATACTACTTGGATTATGTCGTCAACCAAAATAGCATCCGACAATGGAGCGTCAACAAACTCATCGACTTCGGCTTTGATACCAAGAGTAAGACTTGGTATGAGTCGCCGGGCTATAGCACCACCGTGCTTGGTTTGTTGGGCGAGTTTTCCAATATGTTGGATGAGAAGGCTGGCATCGACCTCTTCTCGAAGTGTCCTATTTTGGTGGATGCGGTGAAAAACTCAGCTGAGTATCTCTTCCCGAATCGTATGATAGCAGGCTTCGGCGACACTCACCCTGGCTATTTGAATACAGGCGGCATCGACCAAGTGTTGAAATATGCCACTCGCCATAAAAACAAGAATCTGATTTCAGAGATGAATCTCTTGAAGAGTGCCGTGGCTCCGAAGGCTCCGCTCTCAGAGATAGAGGCATATACGAGTACGATGTTCTATGCCCCTAACGTGTCGTGGATAGCGATGCGAAGCGGCATGGACAAGCAGCACGACTTGATGGCTTCCATCAATGCCAGCCTTGGCAACCACCAGCATGCCAATGGCATCTCCCTCGAACTCTATGGCAAGGGCTATGTCCTAGGACCTGATGCGGGCATCGGCAAGTATCTCTATAGTGGCTTGGACTATCTGGAGTACTACTCTCAGATGCCTGCCCACAACACGGTGGTGGTGGATGGCGTGTCGAGCTATCCTGTGATGATGTCGCAACATGCCTTCAAGGTCATCGCCTCTTATCCGGAGGTGAGCAAGGAGCAACCTGCCAGCAAGAAACTCTCCGAGTGGAAACTTTCTACTGAGAAAGATTCGGAGTTAAAAGATAAGATAAGCTATGCTACCGTCAAGTTCCTCGAGCCTGAGACCCAAGCGCAGCAGCAGCGTACCACGGCAATCGTGAAGACTTCTGCCAAGGGAGGTTATTACATCGACGTATTCCGTAGCAAGAAAGTGGAAGGGGGCGACAAGACCCACGATTACTTCTATCACAACCTTGGACAGGAGATGAAGGTGATGGATGCTGCCACCCAGCAGCCTCTCGATATGAAACCTACCGAAGAACTCGCCTTCGCCGGTGGTCATCTCTATGCTTACTCCTATATATATAATAAGGTGTCGGCTGAGATGCAGAATAGTATCAAGACGCAATTTGTGACCAAGATACAGGATGATAAGGTGGTGGAGGCTATGGATGGACAGCGTGAGATCACCATGACGATGTGGATGAAAAAGGACGAGAATCGTACCATCTTCCAAGCTCTCTCGCCTGCCAACCTCGAATACGAGCGTATGCCAAATCAACCTTATAAGGTAGAGGACCAACCCGTGCTTACCTTTGTGGCTCGTCAGAAGGGTGAGGCATGGACCCATCCTTTCGTGGCAGTGTATGAGCCAAGCTCAGATACGGAGCCTGGCGACATCGCCTCTGTCGATTTCTTCGAGCCTGAGCAGAAAGGGGCTGTCGGCATTCTTGTCAAGCTAAAGGATGGAACAAGCCAGCGCATTATATGCTTGGAGAATGGTACAGTAAACTTTTAGCAGCATAGCAGTTGGGTGACGCTTGCACAACACTTGGTGGACATGTGCATATCTGCTGGTATGCGAGCGCACAACAGCTGATGTGCGCTTAACGAACCTATATGTTCGGACAACTTTAATTAATAGTAACGACTAATTATATCGACAATGAAGAAAACTTTCCCTTATAGCATCAAATTGCGTTTATCTTTTTTGCTGATGCTGTTGATAATGACAGCGGCAACTCAAGCAGCAGAAGTCCTGTCTTCCCCTAATGGCAAGTACCAGTTTGTCTTCTCTCAGAAGAATGGCAAACTGGCTTATCGCTTGGATTATGCCGGCAAGCAAGTGGTGGAAGAGGGCGAGCTAGGCGTGAACATCGACAACCATTTGGTGGAGTCGGCGATGGGAATCCCTGTAGATACCAACCGAGTGTGGACCAAAGGTATGAAGGTGACGGGCGTGGAGCGCCGTTCCGAGGACAATACTTGGAAGACGGTCTATGGCGAGTATTCGCAGATACGTGACCATTACAATGAGATGACCCTCCACCTCTTGAAGGGTGGAAAACATGAGGGGAGTGGCACGGCTTATGATAAGCGCCAGCAATATCTCTTCGACATCATTGTGAGAGCCTACGACGAGGGTGTTGCCATCCACTATCATTTCCCAGAGGCAACCAACGGCTTGTTCATGCACATCACCGACGACTTGACTTCCTTCCGCTTTGCCCCTGGCGCTGAGGCTTACCACTATGCTTGGGCACAATCTCATGCCAACAAGGTAAAACTCCTGAAGAGTGAGGCGGCATGGAAGGAAGAGGCAGAACGACCTCTGACGCTCCATCTTGCCAACGGACTTTATGCTGCTATCGGCGAGGCTACCTTGACCGACTTCGTGAGAGGCAAACTCAAGCTGAAAGCTGACAATGAGTTGAAAATGGCGATGTTCGATTCTGCCGACATCATCACCGCCTATGATATGCCTTGGCGATTCATCATGGTGGGAGAGAAAGCCATCGACCTCATCAACAACAAGCAGTTGGTGCTCAACCTCAATGCTCCTTGCCAAATCGCTGATACTTCTTGGATTCGTCCTGGCAAGGCTTTCCGTGTATGTCGCTTGGATATGAAGACTTGTCTGGCGGGAGTTGACTTCTGCGTGGATAGAGGTTTGCAATATATCGAACTCGATGCCGGATGGTATGGACCAGAGATGAAGATGTCTTCCTCTGCCTTGAAGGTGTTGGAGAGTCGTGATATTGATATGCCAAAGCTTTGTGCCTATGCCAAGAGCAAGGGCATTGGCGTGTGGGTGTATGTCAACCAGCGTGCGCTCTATCAAGAACTCGACCAAATATTGCCACTCTATGAGAAGTGGGGCATCAGCGGCATCAAGTTTGGCTTCGTGCAGATCGGTTCGCAGGAGTGGACCACTTGGTTGCATCAAGCCGTGAGGAAGTGTGCCGACCATCACGTCATGGTGGATATTCACGATGAGTATCGTCCTACGGGATGGAGCCGCACTTATCCTAATCTCATGACGCAAGAGGGCATCGGTGGCAATGAGGAAATGCCGGATGCAGAGCATAATACCATCTTGCCATTTACGAGATTCCTTTGCGGTCCTGCCGATTACACTCCATGCTATTTCAATGGAAGGGTGAAGAATACCAAGGCACATCAGTTGGCGATGCCAGTGGTGTATTACAGTCCTGTCACCTTCCTCTATTGGTATGACTTGCCGAATGCCTACAAGGGCGAGCAGGAGTTGGACTTCTGGAAATATTGTCCTACGGTATGGGATGAGAGCAAGGCTTTGCAGGGCGAGATAGGAGAATTTGTCGTACAGGCTCGTCGCTCAGGCGATGATTGGTTTGTGGGAGCGATGACGGGCTTGCAGGCTCGTGACATTACCATCAATACTGCTGATTTCTTGCAGAAGGGTAGGAAGTATCGTGTGGAGATGTACAATGACGCCCCTATGCTGAATACTCGTACCAAGGTGGCTTCCACCGTGCAGACCCTCAAGGCTGGCAAGGTTATGAAGCTTCATTTGCAGCCATCGGGCGGTGCCGCCTTGCGATTTGTAATGGTGAAATAATAACGAAGCGCATTCGTAGGTTTAACAATGCGCATTTATAGGTGCTAAGAAAGCGCATTCATGCAAAGTTATGGATGCGCTCTTTTTGGTGAACCAACTGATTCTCACTCTTCCTTGATATCTGTATATAAGTCGTCCATGACAACAACTCGGTTGACAATATGGGAGTATTCATTCTTTAGAAGTGAATAAGTAGTGATGAGAACCGGCTGTATGCCCTTGCGGCAGTTGGTTTCTGTGCGAAAAGTATTGATGCGGTTTTGCATCTTATTATATTCGCTCTTGTTGAATGAGTAATCAGCTTGCGAGTATTTCATCTCGCATATTGAGACGTTGCCGTCGGCACGATCTATCACAAGGTCAATTTGGGCGGCAGGTGAACTTTCCTTGCTTCTCCATGAATAGTATTCGGTGTGGATGGTGTCGTATCTCAACTTATGGATAATCTGGGGGATATGTGCCATGCACACTCGCTCGAAAGCAAGACCGTACCAAGTGTTTTCTTGTGGAGTACCGATGAGGTGACGCCAATAGTGACGGTCGGTGACTCGCTTCTTCACGAAATCATGATAGAACTGGGAATAGAAATCGATAAGCTGGTAGATTCCATTATTCTGCATGGTGCCGTTATTGTAACGGCGAATGAAGTCGCAGTATTCCAAGTCATCAAGCATGGTGGTAAGATGCCCATTGTTGGCTATCTTTAGTTTGCCAGCTATCTCTTGCCGGGTAAGACCTTTCTTGGTCGTTGCCAAAAGCTTGATGATGCTCACGTACCCTTCAGGCTGTTTGTATAGCGAACTGAAGAGGCGAGCGAATTCTTTTCTCATCTCTGCATCCTCTGAGAAAAATAGGCGATCAATGTTGTCTTGCAATTCTAAGTCGTTGTCTAACAGGCTCAGATAGTATGGGATTCCGCCCATGATGCTATACAACTGCATGATGGAAAGGCGAGACCAACGGAAATCGTGCTCTTGGAGATAGCATTCGGTCTGGTACAAGTCGAATGGCTTGAGGTGAATCTCGTGTGTTACACGATTGTGTAATCCGCCTTTGTTGTCTATTACGTTGCGAATCATCCAAGCTGTAGCTGAACCACAAACCACAAACTTTAAGCGGTCTATCCATGAGGCTTGACTATTCCAAAAATAGTCTAATGCATGTACAAACTTTGAATTGCGAGTGTCGAAGCAAGGCAGTTCATCCATGAAAACGACCAAAGGCTTTTGGGTTGTCTTAGCCTTCTGCTCCAGTAAAGTGCCTAATTGTCTGAATGCTTCCATCCAAGTCTTTGCTTTTGTTCCTTCATACCCATATCGGCGAAGGGCTTCGTGGAAGACATCCAGTTCTTCCTTCTTGCTACCTTCCATGAACCCTGTTACATAGAAGTCGAAGGTGTCTTGGAAAACATTTCTGATCAAGAATGTCTTTCCCACTCGTCGGCGTCCATATACAGCGATGAACTCGCAGCGATTGCTTGCGATGTATTTTTGAAACAGCAGTCTCTCATGCTCCCTTCCTATCAATTTCTCCATAGTCTGTAGTCTTTTTATTGTGATGCAAATATACGAAAAGTAAGTGAGAAATGCTCGCATTCGGGCTAAAGTTTGTTTTTTTTAGCACTTTTAGCCCGAATGCGAGCATTTTCAGACAATCATAGCACAGCTTCTTATGGCAAGAACATCTTGTTACATCACTGCTCATTTTCAAAAACATCGGGACTTTTTTCTAAAAAGGTCGGGAGGTTTTTCTAAAAAAGTCGGGACTTTTTTATTTCTACCTAGTGATGGAAATAATCTAATCAGACTGTTTCACCAAAATCTCTTGCCCCTTCCTATTTTCTTCCCTAAATCTTTGGTAATATGATGATTTCTTTGTAACTTCGCAGTGGTTTTCAAAAACGAAGCTATGGAAGAGATAAGAAAATATCCTGTAGGGATGCAAACCTTTTCAAAAATACGTGAAGGTAACTATGTATATGTCGATAAGACAAAATATATTGTGCATATCTGCCTTTTGCGGTATCAGCAAGACAGAACTTCTGACAGAGATGAAGCCGGATGTGGAGATACTAGCCAAGGCATTGGGTAAGACTTTTGATGAAACGGTAGAGGAGTTGAAGAACTTCTATGATGACTATCATTTTAGTGAGAATTCAGAAGATGTATTCAATCCATTCAGTTTGGTTAAAGCTTTAAGAAGTCAGAAAGTTGCAGCTTATTGGTTTAGTTCTGGTACGCCAAGCTATCTCATCAAGACCCTACAAAAGTATCATGTGGGAATCTTGGATATTGAGAAGAAAAGTGCTTCCGTAGATGACTTTGATGTTTCTCCTGAGCAAATGACATCGGCAGTGCCTCTTCTGTATCAAAGTGGTTATCTCACCATCAAGAAATATAATCCGATATTGCAGAGTTTTCAATTGGATTATCCTAATAAGGAAGTTCGTTTGGGTATGGTGAAATCATTGGCTCCTAATTATCTGTCGCCAATACAAATGGACAACAATGGATTCATCTTCGAATTCTTGGAGCAACTTTATGACGGTACGATGGATGGTGCCTTGCAGAAGATGCAAGCCTATCTTGCCAGCATCTCCAATCGCCTGTCCAACAAGAATGAGAAGGATTTCCAGACAGTGTTCTATCTCATCTTCAATCTTCTGGGAGCCTATATCAAGGTAGAGGAAGATAGTGCCATTGGCAGGGCAGACGCAGTGCTCCACATGCCAGACACCATCTATGTGATGGAACTGAAATATGACAAGAGTGCTAGTGAAGCTCTACAACAGATTGATGATAAAGGTTACCTGATACCTTATTCTGCAGATGGTAAGCGATTGGTTAAGGTTGGTGTCAACTACGATAGTGACAAGCGAACCATCGGTGAATGGAAAATCGTGGAATGCTAAGATTAGAAAATGCTCCCGCCATTCTCTTCCCAAGATAGGTAAGAGGTGGCGGGAGTTTTACGTTATCGCTGTGCACTATTTAACTGCAATCTTTTTACCTTGATGAATGTAGATTCCTTTGGTGGGATTAGTCGTTCTTGTACCCATCAAGGTGTAATAAAAAACCATGTCTTTATGATATTTGTCTAATGTAGCATTGTTGATACCAGTCGTAGGAGGATTGTCGTTGATGTATCTCTTGAAGAAATCCATATACTTCGTTCCCCAATCAGATGCTGTGCCATGTCCTAGGAATGGGTTGATGATATATTCCTTGTCGGCTTCATCTACACTCTTCAATAGATTGAATGGCGCTACGTTGGTATGAGGAGGGTCAGTGGTGTCTTGCAAACTGAAGGAGGTGATGCAAGGACAACTGACGTGCTCGGCGAAGTTCATCACATCATAATAGGCATTGAAGGTGTTCATCTGCTCGTCTGTCATTCCCAACTTATCCTTGGCAGCCAAGAAGTTGGCGCGAGGCCAGTTCACAATTTTCATGCCATCCACGAAGTCGGCGTGACCGGTGATGGAAGGAGCGATAGCCTTGAATGCACCTGTGAGACCTGCTGCCACGTAGGTAAAGCATCCACCCTGACTGCCACCTGCTGCAAAGATGTTGTTGACATCCACCTTGGCTTGTGATTTTAAGAAGTCAACCGCACGTACACAGTCGAGGTATGCACCTCTGTAGTAGTGCTTGGCGGTATCTCCCCATTCGTATGAATAGTAGTCGGTCTTGCCTGTCTTCTCGTCTCTTCCATAGATGTTGTCGGCAAGGTTTGGCTCACGATTATTGAGCATCTGACCACGAACTGACAGTACGAACTCGCAATACTCAGGGTTGTCGTCGGCATTCATGCACCAAGGAGTGCTGCTACCGCCGTCTGTGCCTTGGAAGTGGAGGAGAGTAGGATATTTGCCCTCAGCCACAGGTTCGGCATAGTAACCACGGATAGTGACAGGGGCGCCACCTCTTGTGTCGCTCACCGACTTCATGGTGACAAGATATACTTTGCGTTTGCTGCTGCTCTTCTCGGTGAGTTCCTCCATGCTTATTTCTGGCTTGACGCTTGCCAATTCCTTCTTGGCGTTGTCCCAATAGGTCCAAAAGTCTTCAGGCGAAGTAGGCTCGGAGACGATGCCTGTTGGGTCGTAACCGATGGTGTAGGCGCAAACGTCATTGTTGTTGACATTGGCGGTCAGCTTGTAGAAGCCCGGAACATTCAGGTTGTCGAAGGAGAGGTCAACGTGCTGTGTCTCACCTGCTTCCAATGTCACATCCTTTTGGTAGGTCTGATAGATGCTGCGTGTCTGTGTGTCATCATCTACCATGTCTTGTAAGATGGTTACCTTGTAAGTGGTAGTTACAGGGATGGTCTCGATGTTGGTGATAGTCATACCGAGTTTTGGAGTCTCACCCTTTTCCCAAGCCTTGATATCTGCCTCGTCATATTGTGAAATGAGGGTATATTCCTTGGTCGGGTCGATGATGTCAACGCTTCTCAGAGTATAGCTGTTGCCACTGATTCGCAAGCCCTTCTTCTCTTGGATGAGGCTCAGCATATCGTCGGTGAGAGTATATTCATAATAGCTACCGCCATTGAAAGTGACGTTCTTCACATCGGTGAAGGCAGTCCAACCAGCGAGTATTCGTCCTGTGGCTGTGGCAACACCTAAGTTGCTGTATGAGATACGAATCTTGTCGCCTGCCTTGGCATCAGCAAACTTGTTGGCTGCTATTAATTCAGAGTGGTTGCTGCCAGTTACCCAACTGATGGCTACAGGTTCTCCCTTCCATATATTGGTTACGGCATTGCCTTTCTTCTCGCTATCACCTTTCTTTACCTTGTGCTTCAACACGATGTTGCTTAGGTTGAAGCCGATACCTTTCACGATCATGCCCTTGTCTTGCAATTCGGAAAGCATCGCCTCGGTGATGGTTACCTTATAAGTATAAGGGGCGGATGTGAGATTCTCGGCTTGTGTATCTGCCAGATTTGCCCAGGAGCCATTGTTGAGAATCAACTGATGGGTAGATGCTTCCTCTACCAAGGATGGTATGGTGAACTCGATGTCGTCGCCTACGGCAGCCATGCTGAACTTGGTGGCTGGCAACTGCTGATAGACAGACCAGTCCTTGACGTTCAGTTCGCCCTTCCAGATGTTGATGTCAACAGTGGTGGTCTCTCCCTCATCTGGAGTGTTGGTGCTCTTGAGATGCTTCTTGAAGAAGTCGAGGCATGTGGCATACCAAGTGCTGGCAGTTTCATGTTTCAACTCACTGTTCACGATATATTGTTTGTCGGTCACGGTGAGGTTGTTGTAAGGAGCAAAGTTGGTATGTGGAGGACATACCGGGTCTTGCAATCCCATACAGGTGATGACAGGGCAGGTAATCTGTGGTGCCAAGTTCTTGGTGTCGAAGTAGGATAGCATCTTGTACATATCCTCATCGCTAAGGCTGAGAGCTTCCTGCTGTTTTTTGGCTACGGCTGCAGGCCATGCACCTACCTTGAAGTAATCAGGGAAGTCGCCCATAAACTGGATGGCTGGGGCAATGGCATTGAGACGGTTGTCGAGGGCTGCACCTGCGATGGTGAGTGCGCCACCTTGACTTCCGCCCATCATGAAGATGTTGTCTTGCTGTGCTTTCTCTCGTGATGTGATAAAGTCGATGCTGCGAATCACGTCCATGTAAGCACCACGATAGTAATAAGCGTCACGATTGCCGAAGTTGTAGGCAAACCAGTCGCCATACTTGTTGGTGTTAGGCTCACGGTTGTTGATCACCTGTCCACGTACAGATACGTTCAGTTCAATCCAGCCTGGGTTGCTGTCGCCATTAGGACAGAAGTTGAGTGCTGGTATTGTCACATCGCTGTCATAGCCATTTTGGGTGATGATGACAGGATACGTGCCTTCTGCCACAGGTTCGGCATAGTAGCCACGGATGGTGACAGGTGTGCCGTCTCCATCGTCAATAGAATTCATCTCCACGAGATATATATTACGTTTGGAGGTGGATTTCTCTTCTATCTTGGTGAGTTTGTAGGAAGGGGCGATATTGGCAAGGTCGCTCTTCGCTTTCTCCCAAAACTCCCTGAAGTCGCTTTGCGCATCTGTTGGTGAAGAGATGCTGGTTGGGTCGTAGCCGATGTTGAAATCAGCCACTTCTCCATAGTTGGCGATGACTACGGCGTGGTAGAACCCTGCCTTCAGGTCATCGAGGGCAACGATGGCATCCTTGGTCTCTCCCGAAGGAATGGTGATTTCGGTCGTGTAGCTATTGTAGTCTTGATAAGCATCGGTGCGCAGTTTGACGTTGACAACCAAGGTCTGCTCCTTGCTCTCTAGGTTTTGGAGATGCAGGGTGACTTGTGGCTGTTCGGTCTTTTCCCAACACTTGATGCTACTCTTGTCCATCTCGCAGATGATGGTAGGCACTTGGGTTGGGTCTATGAGTTCTACGGAGGTGACCGTGAATCCTACGCCTGTGGCGATACAGCCGTTGGCTTGTATTTCTTGAAGCATCGCCTCTGTCAGCGTGTATTCAAAATAGCTGGAGGTGAGGTTGATGTAGGTATCGGCGTCTGTGATGCTTGTCCATTTGCTGTTGCAGATGTGGGCTTGTGCTCCACAGGCGAGACCCTTGAAGTTGAAACGCAACTTGTTGCCCACCTTTGCCTTTGCGAAATCATTGGCGTTGAGGGTGAGCCAACTCTTATCGCCAGTCCAACTGATGGGTTGGCTACCCGTCCAAATCGTTGTGACAGGATTGCCCTTCTCGGTATCGCTTGTCTGTACTTCCTTGATGAGGTCGATGCCGCTAAGAGTGTAGTTGCATCCACCCACGATGAGACCGGTGGCTTGCAGCTCGGTCAGCATTTCGCTGGTCATCTTGATGGTCTGTTCTCTCGTGGTAGATGCGCTCAAATCCATAAAGCTGGTACCGGTGAGCAGAGGCCAACCGGAAGATGCCGTCTTGAGTGCCATCTGTGCATAGCCTGATTCAGGAGTTGTGTACGAGATGGCGAGATAATTGTCGGCTTTGGCATCAGCAAACTCAGATGCTGCCAATTGCACATAGCCACTCCAGTCGTCGCTCATCGTTTTCGTTTCGCTCCACAGATGGGTGCGAACTTCCACGGTGGCTGCCAGAGTCTTCATCCCTATCAATAATAGGAGGGATAGAATCCAAAGAGGAATAGTCTTTCTCATGCCTTTTTGTTTTTAGTGTAAGATAATGTTATTGTTTAGATTTCTGGCAGCAAAGTTAATAAAGAAAGGTAAAGGTGTGGTGACGATATGTTTCCGAGTCCTTCCCAAATGGTGACGGCAACATTTGGGTGGTCGAAATACCCATTTGGGTGGTAGTGAGGCGATAATTTGGCTATGTATTCTTTGGCGGTATGAGAATTTCTGTGTAAATTTGCGGCATGAGAACAATCAAGATTACCTTCCTGCTGATATGCTGGCTAGGACTTTCCTTGTCCTTGCAAGCGCAATATCATTTCCGAACCATTGACAGTCGTTCGGGATTGCCTGATAACTATGTGACATCCATCTTGAAGGACAAGTATGGCTTCGTATGGATGGGAACCCTCAATGGCTTGTCACGCTATGATGGTTTCAGCCATCGTGTCTATGACATCAAGAAATCCAACAGTGGGTTGCTCGACTCCAATGTGCGTCGTCTTGCTGAAGACGCATCAGGACAACTATGGGTTACCACCTATTCTGGCACAGCCTACTTGTATGACAGAAATCAGGATAAGGTAGTGCCAGATGCCGTCTCTCATCTGAAACGCTTGGGTATCACGGCAGGTGATAAGTGTCGGGTCTTTGTGGATGCAGACAAGAACCTATGGTGTGTGTCGGGTAGGAGGCTGACTTATTATCGCTTTGCCGAGCAACGTAAATATACGATGACTTTGTCTAAGTCGCCTTGCCAAGTCGTATGCCGAAATGGTCGTGCCTACTCACTGTCCCTGCAAGGGGAACTTTTTCGTCTCGATCCTTTCTCTGGAACTTCCCTCTATATCTCCCAGATACCAGCCTCTCAATATAAGCTGATGTCTATGTATGTGGATCTCCATGGACAATTGTGGGTCTATGGTGAATATGTCTTGGGCGTATTCCGATTGAAGCTTGATGAGGATGTGAATGGAAAAGAGGTGTTGGAGAAGGTGAATGATGATAATGTGTTGGCGATGGCGGAGGATCGTGAGGGTAACCAGTGGTGGGGAACCAATAGCGATGGCATCATCGTTCGGCGCATAGATGGCAGCATCCTTCATCTCTTGCATGAAGACCAACAGAACGCAAGCTTGCCATCCAATCACATCAGTTCTCTCTTGATAGAAGATGGACTCTTGTGGGTTGGAACCTCTAAGGTGGGGGTAGCGATGGCTCGACTGGGTGGCTTCCGTTTCTCTGTCGTATCCACTCCTTTTAGAGAGGACATTGGTTTCATGGCACAGGATGCGCAAGGCAAGCTTTGGATAGGATATGATGGCAAGGGTATGCTACGTATGGCAAATGATGGCCAGGTCTCACCTATTTATAATATGGACAATAGTGTACTGGCTTCCAATCTGGTGACGGGTGGCAGATTGGCGCAAGATGGCAATCTGTATATCGGCACGTATGGTGGTGGAATCTATCGACTGGATGGTAATGGTAAGTTGGAGAGATTATTGGCATCTCAACCTTTGCTCAACTATGCGAGACATGTGGTACAAGACAAAAAAGGCAATCTGTGGATAGGCTCCCATGGCAATGGATTGTGGAAACAGCTACCTTCGGGACGTTTGGACAATTATAATTTCCATAACTCGGCTATGCGTACCAATGCCATCACTGATATGGCATACGACTCGAAGAAAGGCAATCTCTATGTGGCTACTGGTACGGGTGTCTATGTCGTAGATTCTAAGGGCATATTAAAAGATGTGGTGAGCCAAGATGATGCTTCTGGCACATTGCAACATACGACGGTCAACTCTGTCTGTGTGGATACAAGGGGATTTCTTTGGGTAGTTACGGTACATGGGGTGAACGTGTATGATGCTCAGCATCATCTGTTGCGTGAGTTTGGCAAGGAAGAAGGTTTGGATCATGTGATCGCTATCGTTTCTGACAAGCAGGGCAATCTATGGATGACTACCCATGAGGCTTTGGTGCATATTGTCGTAACGCCCAATGAAAAGTGGTCGTTCCGTATTCGGAGATATGTATCGGAAGATGGGCTTGGTGATGTTCGATTTGCCAAGAAGGCTCTTTTTTGCATGAACAATGGCGATGTGCTGGCTGGTGGAGATGGCAAGATTGTACGTGTCGCTCATACCTCTCAGTTGGAGGATATGCAACAACACAAGGTGGTCTTTACCAACCTCTATGTGGGCAATCGTGAAGTGGTGCCTGGCGGTGAGGGGAGAAATATCTTGCGAGGCAATATTGGTGATGTAAATCAGTTGAAGTTGAGATATGACGATGATTTTTCGCTCACGGTGTCTTGTCTCGATTATGCTTCTGCCGCTCCTGCTCATTTCGCTTATCGCCTAGGCAAGGAAGGCGAGTGGATAGCGATGGAGGGAAATCGACTCGCTTTCTCGCATCTCTCTGCCGGTGAGTATCTCTTGCAAGTGAAGTCGCTTGATGGTACGGATGATGCCGATATGATGGCGCAGACGACGTTGGTGGTGCAGCCTCCTTTCTGGCTCTCTGCCTACGCTTGGTGCTTTTATGTATTCTTGTTGCTTTTGGCTGCTTGGGGAGTACTGATGTTCTTGAAGCGTCGACAAGGAGAGAAACTGGCTATGCGACAGATGGTGCGTGAGCGGAAGTATCAACAGGAGATGGATGAGGCTAAGATGCGATTCTTTACCAATATAGGACATGACATCCGTACGCCGTTGTCGCTGATTATATCTCCTATCGAACAGCTGATGGCTGATGAGCGATTCGCTGGGGCTAAGAAACAGTTGGAGATGGTGCATCGCAATGCCAAGTCTCTGCTCAATGACGTGAATCAGCTGATAGATTTCCGCCGGTTGGATAATAGTATGGAGAAGTTGGAGCCTACTTCGGGTGACTTGTCGCAATTCTTGTTGCAGGTGAGTGCTTCTTACCAATATATGTCATCCCAAAAAGGGATAACGATGGAAGTGGAGGGGTGTGAAAACGTAGTGGATCGAGTCTTCGACCATGCCAAGTTGAAGCGTATCGTGGTCAATCTCCTTTCCAATGCCATCAAGTTTACGCCTAAGGATGGTCGTGTGAGTCTTGCCTTGCAATGTGAGAGCGAACATGTCGTCATCAAGGTAGCAGATACGGGAATCGGCATCAAAGACAAGCAACGAGTCTTTGAAAGATTCTATCAGGAGCATGTTGGCAAGGAGGAAGTCTATACAGGCAGTGGCATCGGACTGCACATTGTGAAACAGTATGTAGAACTGATGCAGGGACAAATATCTGTCGTGGATAATGTGCCGAGTGGAACTATCTTCGAGTTGTCTTTGCCTCTACCTCTTCCAGTGCCAACGTCTGCGTCAGTCGAAGTCAAGCCAGAGATGAAGTCACGGAAACGAATCCTTGTCGTAGAAGATAATGACGATTTCCGCAGTTTTATCTCTGATTGCTTGTCGCAGAGCTATCAGGTGGCAAGTGCTTCCAATGGTCGTGAGGCTTTGGAGTGGATGCAAACTCATGATGCTGATATGGTGGTGACGGATGTGATGATGCCTGAGTTGGATGGTATGCAATTATGTCATGCCATCAAAACACAGGTCAATCTCTCTCATATTCCTGTGATTATGCTCACGGCAAAGACAGCCGACGAGCATGTGCTGAGTGGCTATCGGGAGGGAGCGGATGATTATATCACCAAGCCTTTCAATGTGGAGATACTCAAGATGAGGATTGCCAAGATATTCGAGTGGGTGAAGGGGGCGCAGGCCAAGTTCCGTCAGCCTGACTTGAAGACCTCGGAGGTGGTGGTCAGCCGTATGGATGGCGAATTGATAGACAAGGCGACAAAGATAGTAGAGGAGCACTTGGATGACGCTGATTTCTCGGTAGAAGCATTTGGTGATGCAATGTGCATGAGTAGGAGTGCGCTCTACAAGAAGTTGATGGCTATATCGGGCAGATCGCCGATAGAGTTTATGCGTATCATTCGTTTGCGTCATGGCTTGTCTTTGGTTCAGCAAAGAGGCTTGACGGTGAGCGAGGTGGCATATTGTGTGGGTATGTCACCTAAGCAGTTCGCCAAGTTTTTCAAGGAAGAGTATGGGGTGCTTCCTTCCAAGTATGGGGAAGAGTAGAAAAATATATGCTCGTATTCGTATAAGGTGAATGGTTGGAGGTGGATGCGATAAGTTACGCGATTGTGCAGACCACCATGATTCTTCAATACCTTGTTGATAATCCATGATGTGGCAGAACCACAGATGATCAAGAGTACATCTTTACGAGCTGAGGCAAAAGAGTTCCAAAAATATTCTAGTGCTGACAGAAAACCAGAACGAGGGGTATCAAGCCAAGGAATCTCATCTATAAAGATGACTTTCTTTTCTTCCCTTGTACACACCAGTGTGCTGAAACGCGAACTGATAATTGAAAGCCTCTCTGATAAGGAAAGTCTTTCCGATGCGGCGACGTCCATAAACTGCCACAAACTCAGAATATTCAGAGTGATAGGCTTGCTGCAATGTCTTTATTTCTTTTTCTCTTCCTATAAGCATATTTTTTGCCCAAAAGCACGTGTTTTATGCGGCTTATTGCGTATATTTGCACCATGAGCCGTATTTTAATAAAAGGAAATGAATCCGTATCATTATTAAAGGCAATGAAAATGGAAATAAATGTAAATAGAAAGAAACGATGCCTATTCTCGCTAGGCAAGAGAATGGTGATGATGCTCTTGCTGTTGCAGGGCATCTGGATGAGTGCAGCCCATGCCGTAGGTGTGGGAGGCAGTGGTATGTACCAGTGGTCGGTGGAACTGCGGGGCTATATCTCCAATGAAACGGGGAAGGCACCCGTGGCTTACCTTTGGGTGCCTGATGGATGCAAGCAAGTCAAGGCAGTGATTCTCTCCCAACAGAACATGACGGAGGAGGCTATCTATAAGAACACTCACTTTCAAGCCCAGATGAAGAAGCTGGGTGTGGCGATGGTATGGGTGGCTCCAGCTTTCAGTAATGATTGGAATCCTGTTTCGGGCGCACAAAACATCTTCGAGGAGATGATGGGTAATCTTGCCGACCAAAGCGGTCATGCCGAGATAGCCAAGGCTCCCATCATCCCTTTGGGGCATTCCGCTCAGGCTACCTTCCCATGGAACTTTGCGGCTTGGAACCCGAATCGCACGCTTTGCATCATCTCCTTCCATGGTGATGCTCCTCGTACCAATCTCTGTGGATATGGCAGAGACAACGTGGAGTGGGGGCGCAATCGCAACATCGATGGCATACCGGGCTTGATGGTAGAAGGAGAGTACGAATGGTGGGAGGCTCGTGTGAATCCTGCACTTGCCTTCCGCATGATGTACCCAGAGAGTTGTATCTCCTTCCTCTGTGATACGGGCAGAGGTCATTTCGACTGTGGCGATAAGACAGCTATGTATCTTGCCAAGTTCATTCAAAAGGCGTTAGAACAGCGTTTGAATAGTGATGGAACGCTGCGCAAACTCAATCCAAAGGATGGTTGGCTTGCCGAGAGATTTCATGCGGATATGATGGGCACGGATGGGGCAGACAAGGGAAAGATGCCTGAGCAGGCTTCCGCTTCTCGTCCTCTTCCTTCACCTTATTATATATATAAGGGCGATAAGCACGATGCCTTTTGGTATTTTGACAAGGAGATGGCTGAGTTGACTGAGGCTCGATACAAGGAGACCGCTGGCAAGAAGGTGCAGTATGTTGGTTTCGAGTATCAAGGTAAGTTGGTGACATATGATGAGAAGGCGCAAGGAGGCATGAAACTTGACTTGCAAAACATGGATGGCATTACTTTCCAAATCAAGGCAGTTTATACGGATGATTCTCATAATGCCACGACCACCCAACATGGCAAGAAGAAACCTCACATTGAGGTTATTAATGGTCCTGTCAAGAAAGTCAATGATACGACCTTCAAGTTCTATCCATACGAGGCAGGATGGGACAATGCCCGTAGGTCATTCACCTGCTGGCTGGTAGCGGTTGCAGATGCTGATGATGAATACAAGGGGGCAGTGCAACCGATCCGCATTGATATTCCAAAGGGCGTGATGGAAAGATTGAGATAAGGCTTTTTGCGTACTATCTTTTCCATATCCGTATTATCTTGTAGAATCAGTACAAGTATCTTACAATCGAAACATCATCATGAACAAAAAATCAATAGCAATCGTGGCTGGACTGTTGATAGTGGGGAGTTTCAAGGCATTCGCCAGACTCCAGTGTCAACCCTTTCTGATGAACCAAGTGCATCTCCTCCCTTCTCGTTTCCAGGAGAACATGAAGCGAGACTCGGCTTGGATGATGTCGATACCAGTCAACTCGCTCTTGCAGAGTTTCCGCAATACCAGCGGTGCCTTTTCCAGTAGGGAGGGTGGCTATATGACCGTGAAGAAACTGGGTGGATGGGAAGCGCTCGACTGTGACCTGCGTGGTCATATTACGGGACATCTTCTCTCTGCCTACGCCACGCTCTATGCCCAGACAGGTTCGCAAGCCGTTAAGATGAAGGCTGACAGCATCGTCAATGGTCTTGCCGAGGTGCAGCAGGCATACGGCAGAGGAGGCTATCTAAGTGCCTTCGCCGAGGGCCTCATCGACCGTAATATCCAAGGCAAGAGCGTATGGGCACCTTTCTATACACTCCATAAAATCGTGCAGGGTATGATCGACCAGTATCAGATGACTGGCAATGAGAAGGCCTTGGAGATAGCGAAAGGAATGGGCAACTGGGCTTATAATAAGCTAAAACCACTCTCTGAGGAGACTCGCAAGAAAATGATACGCAATGAGTTTGGTGGATTCAACGAGGCGATGTATGAACTCTATGATCTTACCAAGGACGAGCGATATCTCTGGGTGGCTCGCTACTTCTATCACAACGAGAAGATTGATCCATTGAAGGCTGGCAATCCCGACTTGGGAACCAATCACGCCAATACCTTCATCCCAAAACTCTTGGGCGAGGCTCGCAACTTCGAACTCTTTGGCGCCGAGGACAGTCGCAAGGCAGCAGAGTTTCTCTTCTGGACCTTGGTGAACGATCACGCCTTTGTGACAGGAGAACTTTCCGATAAGGAGCATCTCTTCAAGCCGACCGAGCAGAGCAAGCATCTCTCGGGCTATGATGGTGAGAACTGTTGCACCTTCAATCTCTTGAAACTTGCCGACCACCTCTTCTCCTGGAATCCATCGAGCCAAATAGCCGATTATTACGAGCGTGCGCTCTATAACCATATCTTGGGTCAGCAAGATCCAAAGAGTTCGATGGTGTGCTACTTCACCCCCTTGCAGACAGGTGCTTATCGCTTGTACTCTACCAGGGACAGTAGCTTTTGGTGCTGCGTGGGTAGTGGTTTCGAGAGCCATGTGAAGTATGCTTCGAGTATCTACTTTCATTCAGATAAAGACCTCTACGTGAATCTCTTCATCCCATCAAAGATAGATTGGGAGGGTACAACTTTCACTCAGCAAACATCTTTCCCTCAGTCTTCTACCACGACATTTACGGTAGATGGAAATTCGAAGCAGTTCGCTCTTCGTCTCCGCTATCCATCATGGGCTACCAAGATGGACATCAAGGTGAATGGCAAGAAGGTGAAAGCTGTGAAAGGTGCCGATGGCTATGTTGCTATCTCCCGACTTTGGAAGGCTGGTGATAAGATAGAAGTACAACTGGGTATGCAACTCCGAGAGGAGGCAACCAAGGACGATGCCTCCAAGGTGGCTTTGGTCTATGGACCTATCGTGATGGCAGGCAAGCTCGACAAGGTGGAGCATCCTTTCAGCAATCCTCAGAAATATAACGACTATTATACTTTCGACTTCAAGATACCCGCATCTACAGTAGAGAAGGCGAAGTATGAGGGCTTGAAGAGCATCAAGAACTTCAAGATGAAGAATGGCGTGGAACTCATCCCATTCTATGATGCCCATCACTGCCGCTATGCCGTATATTGGCAGAAGTAAATACAGAAGTCAATCAAATCTCTATATTTTCAAACACTAATGACAGATATAATATGATGAAGTTTAAATCAATAGCGATCTTATTAATGACCATTACTGTTCCAGTGATGGCAGAACCTGTTTCTGTGAATACCAAGGGTATGTCGCTTGTTCTCGATGTTGAGAATGGCAAACCTGCCCAGTATCTCTATTTTGGAACAAAATTGGATAACACCGAATTGCGAAACTTGCAAGTAGCAACAAATGGTCGTATGGATGCCTATCCAGCGTATGGTCTCAACACACCTGCCGCTTCGGCATTCGCCATGCGTCATAGTGATGGTAATCTCTCTACGTCACTCGTGGCAACAGGTAGTGATGTAAAAAGTGAGGGTAATACCACGTTACCACTATCCACCTCAAGGATCCCATATATAATATAAAGGTGGATTTGAAGTATCGTGCCTATAGCGATGTGGATATGATAGAAGCCTGGACTGAGATTCAAAATGGAGAAAAAGGTACTGTCACCTTGACTACCTTTGCTTCTGCCATGCTCCCTATTCGCCGTGGCGATGTATGGATGAACCATCTCTCAGGCTCTTGGGCGAACGAGGCACAGTTGAGTCAAGAAAAATTGCAACCAGGGGCTTTTGTCATCACTAATAACGATGGCATTCGCAACTCTCATACCGACCATGGTGAGGTGATGTTCTCGCTCAGTGGCAAAGGACAGGAAAATGTGGGTGATGTCATCGGTGCTGCCATCGAATATAGTGGCAACTATAAACTCAGAACTGTAACCGATGATACCGAGTATCACTATTTCTTTGCAGGCATCAATGAGGAAAACTCTGAGTATCACCTCAAGAAAGGCGAGACTTTCAAAACACCAGCCTTGGCTTTCACCTATTCTAAGGAAGGATTGAGTGGCGCAAGCCGCAACTTCCATAAATGGGGACGCAAGTATATCCTCGCTCATGGCGACCAAGAGCGTGATATTCTTCTCAACTCTTGGGAGGGTGTGTATTTCGGCATCAACCAGCAGAGAATGGACCAGATGATGGCAGACATCCACTCTATGGGCGGCGAACTCTTCGTGATGGATGATGGATGGTTTGGCAAAAAATATCCTCGCACAAACGACAAACGTGGTTTGGGCGATTGGGTAGTGGATACCAAAAAGTTGCCTGATGGCATCGAAGGTTTGCTCCGTGATGCCAAGAAGAATGGCGTAAAGTTTGGTATCTGGATTGAGCCGGAAATGACCAATACGGTGAGCGAACTTTACGAGAAACATCCTGACTGGATTATCAAGTCGCCAGGTCGTGAACCCGTGACGGGACGTGGTGGTACGCAACTCGTGCTCGACCTTGCCAATCCTAAGGTGCAGGATTTCGTATTTGGTGTAGTGGACAATCTTCTCAGCAAGTATCCTGACATCGCTTATATCAAGTGGGATGCCAATATGGCCATCATGAACCATGGCAGCCAGTATCTTCCGATGGCAGACCAGAGCCACATGTATATCGCTTACCATGAGGGCTTTGCCAAGGTCATCGACCGTATCCGTGCCAAGTATAAGGATGTCGTTATCCAGTGTTGTGCCAGTGGTGGCGGTCGTGCCAACTGGGGATTCCTTCGTGGCTTTGATGAACTCTGGGTGAGTGACAACACCGATGCGCTCCAACGCATCTATATGCAGTATGGCACCAGCTATTTCTTCCCGGCTATCGCTATGGCAAGCCATATCTCTGCCGTGCCTAACCACACCATGTTCCGCACCACTTCCTTGAAGTATCGCATCGACGTAGCGATGAGTGGTCGTCTCGGCATGGAGATTCAGCCGAAGAACATGACCGATGAGGAGAAGGCTATCTGCAAGAAGGCCATCTCAGAGTACAAGGAGATACGCCCAATAGTACAATTTGGCGACCTCTATCGTTTGGTTTCTCCTTTCGACAACCAGGGGTTGTCTTCCATCATGTATGTGAGCGAGGCGAAGGACAAGGCAGTGTTCTATTGGTGGAAGATTGCCAATTTCCACAATGTGCATCTTCCAAGAGTGAAGATGGCAGGTTTGGATGCCAATAAGATGTATAAAGTGCGTGAATTGAATGCCATCGACAATAAGCCTCTCTATTGTGAGGGCAAATCTTACTCAGGCAGGTATTTGATGGATCAAGGTTTGGAAATACCTTATATACATTCTGTTTCTGTGAACCGTGACAAGAAAAGTGACTGGTCTTCAAGGGTAATTTGCTTGGATGCAGAGTAAGGTGGCATCAAGAATGCAAAAAAGTTACTCAAAGAGTTCTTTCTTTGAGTAACTTTTTGTATTTTTGCACCATCTAAACGTATCTAAAAAATGAATAAAGCAATCATCGTTGTTATATTATCGCTTTTATGCTGTGTTTCCAAGGCTATTGAAATCGACCGGGAGACGTTCAACTCGCTCACTTATGCAAATGGGTTGGCAGGAGAGACTGTGCGAAATATGGATGTGGATCACCATGGGCAAATATGGATGGCTACAGGTGCGGGATTGACCGTGTTCAATGGTGTGCGTGCTCATTCCTATCGTTTCTACTGTGAGAAACTGAAGGGAAATGCCAAAGTGTATGATGTCTGTGAAGGATTAGGCAATAGTATCTTTGTCGGAACTAGCGAAGGCGTTTACGAGATGAAATATGGTAGTGATTCCTTTGTGAATGTGCTGCCAAATCTTGCCAATTCGGAAAATCTGTTTGCTGATGGGCACCTATTATATATAGGGGCGAGAGAAGGCTTGTTCCTTTATGATGGAAAGAAAGCGAGAAAGATAAATATGGGCAAGCGTGCCAAATTGGATTACTTACCTCGACATTTTGTGAAAGACAAACAAGGCAATATTTGGTTTGATACGCGTTATTCACTCTGTTGTTATAATCCAAAGACCGGCAAACTCATTTCTAAGCAAATCACCCAGCAAATGCCGTACAACTCATTGTTGGCAAAGTTTGCCCTTTATGGGAACAAGGCTTTTGTGGGCACCACCAGTAATGGACTTTTTAGCTTGGATTTGCGTAGTGGCAAATTGCATCAAGTGGAAGGGGTGGGTGATATGACGGGTTCAATAGAAGTTGTAGATGAGAAAAAACTCTATGTCACCACGCGAGGTGATGGCGTCTTTGTGCTGGATGCAAATACAGAAAAGGTGTTGTCGCATTACGGTACGATGGAAGATGGGGAATACCTTTTGCCTACCAATCGTGCGGAGTGTTACTTGCGGGTTTCTGATGGGGTGGATTGGTTTGGTGTGTCTCGATATGGCGCTATTTATTCCTATTATAACTCTCATCTGTTTCATACCTATTCGTATGGTGCTTTCTCTACGCACCATATGGATGTGTATGGCTTTTTGAAGCATGGCTCGGAACGTTTGATAGGCTTACAGAATGGCTTTTGGTATGTAAATGAAGAGAAGAATATCGTCAAGTTTTTCTCTTCGCAAGAGATGAACGAGGCGCATATCCTTTCCAAGTTTGCTTATTTCAATGGCAAGTTTTATGTTGGAGCGTATGATGGAGGTTTGAGGATTTTCGACCCTCAGAGTCTCTCCGTGTCCAACCAGTCTTATCATCCGTTGCTGAGTAGATGCTCTGTTAGCGAGATGAAAATCTCACCTGATGGGAAGTTGTTCGTGGGAACCAACGAGGGCTTGTTTGTAATAGACAAGACTGGAGCATGTGTGCGATATGCAGAACAGAACTCTCGCATTTGTGGTGGTGCCATTAATGGCATTGTCTTCGATCATTCGGGAAATGTTTGGCTTTCGAGTACTTTTGATATGTGTATTTATTTGGCTACAACCCATGATTTCGAGAGTTCTTGCTTTCCAAAAGGCTTTTTTAATAAGAACATCTTGTCCAAACTATCTTTGGGACATCAGCAAAAGATATTTGCGGTAGGCCAAGGAAGACTGTTTGAGACCAATGAGAAGATGACACAGTTCGGTGAATTGTCTATCCCCCGAGGAATTATGGAAGATGGCTATCGCTTCTTTTTAGACGATATGCAGGGACACTATTGGTTGGCTTCGGAAAAGGGACTGTTCTGTATGGATTATTCTCTGAAGAACATCTTGCATTTAGACAATTCGTATGGTATTCGTGGCGATTATGTCAACGAAGCGATGGTGGATGACGATGGGTATCTATGGATTTGTACGTCTGCAGGACTCGCATATATGCCGTTGGATAAGTTGTCAAGGTGGCGTAGTGCTAAGCCTACCTGTCGGTTGCTCATCTATGACATCCGCCGAGGTGATGCTATGGTGAACTATGGAGAGGAGGGAGTCGTCAACGACAAAGCTTCTGTCACGTTGCGTTGGAACATAACATCATCTCCTTTCCTTTTCAAGGCTACGCTTCCTAACTATGCCAAGACCGAAGGCCGATTCTATGAATACAAGGTGGATGGCGATAAGGAATGGAGAATGGTTTCAGAAGGAAAGGAAATATCCTTGACAAACTTGATGCTCGGCACTCACGATGTGAAGATACGCTTGATGGGGGCGGCGAATACAGAGCGCACCTTCTGTATCTTCGTCATTCCGTCTATAGCTGCCATTCTGGAACTTATCTTCTTGATAGCTTCCATCGTGCTGCTTTTCTGGTGGCATCGATACCGCAAGAATACCCATACTTTGCTGTCTGAGCGTAACCAGATAGAGGATGCCTTGATAGAAATGGAGCAAAAACAAGAGGAAACGATGGATGCACAGGAGGTGGCTGATAATAAGTATCAGAAGATAAAGGTATCTGATGCAGAAAGTAAGGTGATCTTGAAAAAGATGCAAGACTATATGGAACACGAACATGCCTATCGTAACCCTGACCTCAAGCGCAGCGACATCGCAGAGGCAATAGGTACATCGGTGGTGAAGTTGAGCCAGGTGCTCAATCAGCAGCTCAACGAGAGCTACTATGCCTACGTCAACCACTTCCGCTTGGAAGAGTTCAAGCGATTGATTGATGAAGGCGAGTATAAGCGTTATACCGTCACTGCCTTGAGTGAGCGATGCGGTTTCAAGCGCACCTCTTTCTTCAGTACTTTCCGTAAGGTGGAAGGTATGACTCCAGCCGAGTATTTGAAGACGAAGAACATCAGAACGACGCTATAGAGTACGACTAACTTAGTCGTACTTGTAGTGTAAAACATTGAATATGAGTTAGATAACGTATTTGTACGTAACTCCTAACTAAGTTGAAGACAAGTAAGTTTCAAAAACTTGCTTGTCTTTTCTTTTTGTCATATCTTTGCAATCGTAATTATCAATCAAAACTTAAAACAATAACGATATGGCAACAAACTCTATCCCTAACATGGACAACATCTCACGTATATATAATATGTACGCAGAGGATGTAAAGAGATATTTCGTCTCTCAATTTCATGATGTAATGCTCGCAGAGGATATGCTTCAAGACCTATTCTTGAAGGTGATGAAGAAAGACCTCATCAGTGAGCAGACAGCCAAGAATCTCTTGTTTGTCATTGCTCACAGAATGGTCATCGATCGTTTTCGTCATCAGGCATTGGTGCAAGACTACCAGCGTTCTGCCATGTATGAGATGGAGATGAGTACGCCTAATATGGTCATCGCTCAGATGGATGCAGCTCGCATCGTGAAGTTGGAAGGCAAGTGTTTGTCTCAGATGAAGGAGAGGCCTGCTACTATTTATCAACTTTTCGTTCACGGGGAGAAGAGTGCCAAGGAAATTGCCGAGGAGATGCAGATGAACCTTCGCACCGTGGAGGGCTATATCCTCCGTTCTAAGAAAACCGTTCGCGAATATCTTTCTAAGTGTATGTAACGCTCTAAATCTTCAAATATAACAAACCTTTTCTGTGATATGAAACATTTTTTTATACTCTTGCTTGCCTTGTTAGGCTTAGAAATCTTTCTGCCAGATGCCTTCGTTGCAAAGATCATGGCAAAGGATATAACTGTTAAGGTGGGTGGCGATATACAGTCTGCCATCGACCAAGTATCGGCTACCAATGTTGTAGGTCGTGTCATTCTGGAGGAAGGTACATATGACCTCACGAAGACATTGGTGCTCAAAAACTACGTGACTCTTTCGGGTGCGGGAAGCGACAAGACGGTGCTTCGTTTTTCTGCAGGTGACTATGCTGGTATCAAGAATAAAGGTGAATATAGCGTACTTAGGGATGCTGGGATAGAAGGATTGAAGTTGATGAGTACAGCGAAGGGGGTGCAGAGGTTTGCCATAGAAATAACCGCCCTTGGCGATACCAGACATCGCAACATAGTATTGCGTGATGTAGAGGTTACCGATTTTGGTATGACACATCTTAAGCGTTGTGACAATGTGGAGATAACCGATTGCCATTTCCATGACAATTTTGTGGAGCCTGCGGACAATGGTTCACTATACTTCCAAAACCTTTATTTGCGCTATGTCAATAATGCCACCATTACTGATACCGATCTTTCCAATAATCCTTCGTCTTCATGTCTGCATACGGTGGGAGGAGACAATTTGGTCTTTACCCGTGTGCGTTGTAACAATTCTGCCGTGCAGGATGGAGCCAACATTCAGGAGGGTACCACCAATATTACATTCAAGAATTGTGAATTCAAAAACAATGGTCGTTGCGGCATTGATATTTGGGAAAAAACTTCATCAGGGCATATTGAGGGATGTACGGTGACAGGCAACAAGCAGCAGAACTTCAAGGTAAACGGCACGTTTACGATGCTTCGTAACAACGTTCCATCGCAAGAGACTCTTGACAACCTGGGTTGGAAACAGAATATTCTCGATGATGGGGAATACTATATACAGGTTCTGACAGATTCCAAAGTTAGTTATCTGACCAATAACTCTTCATCGAGAAAGGTGGAACTTGCAAGTAAGAACGATGCCTCACTTAAGCGTCAGCAATGGCAGATTTCGCATGATGGCGAGGGGTATAAGATAACGAGTGCTTATGATGGCAGATACCTGAATGAGAAACAGGAGTTCGGCACCAATGCCTACGATGCAGCGTGGAACACATTTATCATCTATACCACTGCGGACAACCATTCTGCTATACAGACATCCGGACGAGGTGTCGGTGGAAGAACTGATGCTTTTTTCTGGAGCAAGGGTGAAACATCTCTATTGCTTGCCACTTCTACGCCATCTACTGATGAGGTCATATTCGCATTTCTGCCAGTTGCTGAAGTAGATGGCATCAGAAATCTTACCATGTTTCATGACGCTCCACAAGAATATTATACTATTGAAGGAGCAAAGGCTGTCGTTCCCCTGCGTCCAGGTATCTATGTCTGCAACGGACGGAAGGTAGTGGTAAGGTGATATTTATGATATATCAAGAAGAAAAAGGATGTGATTCGATAAAGGAAGAAAGAAAATACAAAAAAAGTTGAGTAGTCTTTCTTGCTTGCTCGAATAACATGATATAAACAACAATTTATTAACAAAATCATTATTATATGAAACCAAAATTTTTACTTTTAGCTTCCATGGCTCTGCTGAGCACAGCCGTACAAGCACGTGACATTCACGGCGTGAAGGGGTATTACAACTATACCGCCGCACAGTTGCAGCAGGATGGTCTATGTCGTGTAGATGAAGGAACTGGTAATAAAGACAAAAACTGGTTGCCTGCCGTTAACTTTGCGGATGGCTATATGGAGAATGTATTGGGAGTAGGCGATGCTGCCAAGAATTGGTGGCGAATGACAACTTACCTCAATTACCGTGCACAAGACCAGAATATCAAGATAACAAAGAATTATCCTGTGGTAGCTTTCAAGTTCTCTCTTCCAAAGAATGTAAATGAGGAGGCTATCAATATGACAATAGAGCATTGGTGGAAAAACCCATACGATGGCAAGACTGGTACGATGAACAACAAGAATGGATTGGGTATCAATGGTATAGGTAGTAATGGTCGCAATGAATGGGCAACTATGTGGCGTGGCAAGAAAATCACAAATTCCAAGGCTGGTTTGATGGTTGATCGTGATTCTTGTAAAATGGCTGGTGACAATAAGTATGATAAATGGCTTACCAATCAAGATGAAGGCATAGCCTATATGATGCGAACTGGCAATTATGGTACGGCGGCAAGCAAGGACACTTCATGCGTAGTGATGCGTTTGCCAGAGACAGCTCCTGATAAAGATGAGTTTGTACTCTTACTGAATTACTATTCCATTGCTGATACGCTTACAACAGAAGCTGTAAAGCCATCCAAGCGTTTGCTCGACCGTACGGATATAGAGAGCGTAGGTTACCACTTGATGTTCTTTGGTTATAGCAACGTCGAGGATGCCATAGAAGCACCAAAGGCATACGTCAAGTGGATGAAGACATATTCTTCTTTGAAAGATGCAATGGATCAGATTACACTTGCCAATAACTATGGCGATGGTACGGAGAGCGTAGCCAAGACCCAACTCAACTATGGTCTTTACTATGCAGAGGAAGCTTTGGCAGGATTTAAGTATCTCAATAGTGAACCAGATGCCGATGATGATCCTGCTTATAAGGCATACAAGGCTGCTTACGAGGTAGCCAATGAGGTATATAACTCTGCAAGTGCTACGGATGCAGACTACGCTAATGCCAACAGCAACTTGCAGGAGGCACGTGTTGCTTTCAACAAGCAGGTTGACTTGCCAAGCGACTTGGTTTATAACTATATCAAGAGTGCTACGGGGCAAGGTGCCATCATCGTTGGCAATGATGAGGTAACAATCGGTGGAACCACTGGCAAGCCATTGACCGTTGGTAGTGCAGATGCAGCTCAGGCTTTGAGTTTCGTGGCTACGGGTTCTGTAGTGAATGGTCAGAAGAGTTATACATTGAAGAGTGCTACGGGTGCAGTGATGCAGGCGAGTGATGGTACCTTACTCTTGGTAGAGGGTGCTACAGGTTCTCCATTCACATTCAGCAAGCGCGATAATGAAGGAAATGCCTTTGATATCCATTGTGGTGACTACTATTATTACTTGGATGGCGATGGTCAGTTGGCTAAGGAGAAGGAAATCACTTCTGATGTGGCTGCTGATTTCGAAGCTCTCTCAGCTTATCTCTTTACGGTGGCTGACGCTTTGGAAGACTATCAGAATAATGCTGCTGCCGACGAGAAGATTGGCCTTGACTTGGGCTGGGAGTTCAATGACGCTCCAGAGGAAGACCCTGGTACACGTGGCTTGATTGAGGGCGTGGAGAAGGTGATGAGCGAGAACGCTGAGACCAAGATGGTGAACCACTGGCGCATGAGCCGTTGGCGTAACTTCTCTCGTGTCAACCAAGAGACAGTTAAGAACAATGATAATACAGAGGCTACTTGCCTTGTGCTTTCTTCTGCTCCAACATACGACAACTTTGATGGTTCAGAGACAGGTATTGTCAATGACTATGCCAATCCTGCTGCTATACGTCTCGATCATGGTACAGAGAATCCGTTCTATGTACGTGACCCTAACCCACGTGATGATGCATACGCTTACAATATCAATGCGGGTGTCAACCGTTACTTTGCCATCAAGATGACTCATGTAGATGCAGAGTTTGGTACGATGACATTCTTGGGGACAGACAATACTGTTAGTATTTCTATTGATAACGTGACAGGCAAGAAGGGCGATGTGCTCTATTGGGACTTGTTGCAGAATGGATTCTCTGTAGGCAAGAAGACATATACCAGTGCTTTCTTCTCACCTACAGGATTCACAAAGGCCACTACCAAGATGTATATTGACTGGATGCGTACTTATGCTTCTATCGGTGATATTCCTGAGGAGAGCTTCGCAGAGGATGTGGCAAGTGGTATCGCAGAGGTTGCCAATGACAAAGATACCGTAAAAGATGGCAAGTACTACAACTTGCAAGGTATGGAGGTAAGCAAGCCTCAGAAGGGTATCTATATCCAGAATGGAAAGAAAATTGTAGTGAAATAATAAGATAAAGTTAGTTGTTAGTTTTAAAGGGGATGTACCAAGTCAAGTTGGTGCATCCCCTTTTTAATGGTCTTTTCTATATAAAAGGGTGTAAGTTTTTTGAGTACTATGTATGGCTGAAACGAATTACCAAGTAAAATAGCATTAAAAACATAAAACTTAGTAATATGAATTTAGGTAAATTAAAACAACGGGTTATCGTTCTGTCCTGTCTGCTGTGCATGATAGTGGCTGCTGCTTGTACCGACTCGGATGATGTCGGCGACAACTATAGGACTTTTACGGGCGAAACCATCAAGGACTTTTTGGAAGCCAACCCAGAGTACTCTGAGTTTGAGCAGGCTTTGGAGAAAGTCAATGCCCTCTCCCTGATGGCATCGTATGGTAAATACACCTGCTTCATTCCTGATAATCAGGCTGTGAACAACTATCTGACAAAGAAAGGCTTCTCTTCCTTTGAGGCTTTCCTGGATTCTACCAAAGCAGTAGAGCAGATGGTCTATTATCACATCATTGATGGCGAGAGCAATGGGGTAGGCACTTACTATACCACGGCGTTCGGCACCAGCAATATCGAGACCAAGAATATGGAGGGACGTTTCCTCTATACCAACTTGGACAGTGATGGTGCTACTTGGCTCATCAATAATTCTGCCAAGATCGTATCACCTAACAATACGATGGTGAATGGTGTGGTTCATACCGTAGATCAAGTGGTGGAAGGTAATGACGACATTCTGAGCGACTACTTGCAGAATGATGCTCGTTTCAGTCTCTATGCTGAGGCTTTGAGAAAGACAGGTCTCATCGACTCGTTGACTAAAATAGAGGATGATACATACGTGCAGCCTACTACTGCCGTTAAAGATGATGCTCCATTGCCAACAAGACGTTTGTATGGCTTCACAGCCCTCTTGGAACCTGATGAAGTTTTGCGTGCTAACGGCATTCAAACGCTTGATGATATGCGTGCCTATGCCGAGAGCAAATACCCTTCAGGCAAGGGATTGGACGATACCAACCGTGCCAGCAGTTTGAATATGTTTGTGGCATATCACTTGATACCATACAAGTTGACGAGCAGTCAGCTTTGTCCTACACGTGACCAGACTGTGACCCAAACCTTTGAGGATCCAGAGTGGCAACGTGAGAACTACCGAGATGGTAAGTATTCCTTGGACAACTATTTGTTCCCGATGGCACCTAATACGCTCATCAACGTACAGAAGTTCGTTTGGCGCGACCAGGCGGAACAGACTCCAATCTTCAATGATGTAAGAAATCCATACAATCCTAAGTATGTGAATATGATCAATGAGGAGGAAAATGTTGTAACCATCGACCTCGCCAACTCCAACCTTGACTGTCTGAATGGTGAAGTGCATTCCTTGACAGGTATGTTGTACTATGATGAGAAGGTGTATCACAAGCGACTTCGTATGGACTTCACCCTCTTCTTGCCAGAAATGTGGAGCAATGACTTGATTTCTGGTCATCATACGATTCCTCGTGGTTATTGCAAGAACATCACTTGGGATGACAAGGAGAGTGTTTCCATGAAATATTGGATACGATATGGTACGCACAGTTACCACAATGGAGATATGTTTATGGTGAATGGTCGTTGCAATGCCGACATCGTCATCGGTCCAATCCCTTCTGGTAGCTATGAGGTAAGAATCGGTTACCAAGTACGTACCAACGATTATGGCATTGTGCAGTACTATCTGGATGGAGAGCCTTGTGGCATACCTCTTGATATGACGAAGACATCTGTTTCGCCCGAAATTGGTTTTGCCCAGTCTTGGTTCTATCTATATGGTGGTGTCGAGCAGGCACCATTTACGGGGTGGAGTTCTGGTAAGGAAACAGAGGATGACTACTATGGTTACAACAACGACAAGGCGATGCACAACAATGGCTATATGAAGGCAGGTGACAGTTATGTGAGTCTGGAGCCTGCTGGTGGTAACTATAACCCAATCCATGCGGTATCTGCCAGAAATGACATCTATGCCGTGCGCCGTGTGCTCAAGATGGTGACTTGGTCTAACACTCAGACCCATGTGCTTCGTATTTCCAACTTGATGGATAAGAGCTTCCAGCTCGACTATATAGAGTTTATGCCAAAAGACTTGATAGAGGACGAGGATACGCACTAATCCCAATCATTCACAAGATAAACAGAATTCAAGATGAATAAGACATATAAACTATTATTGGTATTAGGTCTCCTGGGTGGGATGACTTCTTGCACCGACAAGTTTGACGATGAGGAAGGCAAGAATCCTACCTGGCTGGGTACCAATATCTACGACTATTTGAAGAGTCGTGGTGACTGCAACAATTTCATTCGCTTGATAGAAGACGAGGGTATGAAGAACGTGATGCAGCTTTCGGGCAGCAACACGGTGTTTTTCGCCAATGATGATGCCTTTAGTCGTTTTTATCAGACCAATACGATGGGCATTACCTCTTATGAGAAGATGCCTGAGTCGATGAAGAAACTCTTCTTGCGTTTCGGAGTCATCAACAATGCTCAGTTGATAGAGCGTCTTTCTCGCTCCGACAATGGTGAGGTGCTCATGCGCCGTACTACCAACATGGAGGTGACTGATACTATCCCGATGGTTGCGGCTGCTACTTTGCCAGACAATACATATTTCCAGAAGCTCCGTGAGAAAGGCAAGGACGTGCGCTTGTTGCAAGATGGTACGAAGTGGACTTTGGTGCAGTTTTTCCCATACGTGATGAGCCATAAGGGCATCAACAATGAAGACCTTCGTTTTATGATGGGCAATGACCTGGTATCTATTGATAGTACCTATTTATATGGCAACCGTGTGGTACGCCAAGACTTGATTTGCAAGAACGGCTATCTGCATGAGTTGGAGAATGTACTTTTGCCACCAGACAACATGGCTGGGTATATTCGAAAGACCCCAGACCTAAGTACCTTCAATAGTTTGATGAACCGTTTCTGCTGTCCTACCTATTATGGCAAGACCACGGCAGGCGATTCCATCATGGAGTTGCGCTATTTTAACACGGGAGGGCATGCGCTCAAGACTGATCCTGATGGCAATACTGCTCCTGGTACCTTGCTCTACGACCCAGGATGGAATCTTTACGCCTCTGCCTCTACATCGGGAACGCAGGCGGGTTATGAGCAGACTATGGGTTGTATGTTTGTGCCAACCAATGAGGCGATGAGCAACTTCTTCTCGCCGAATGGAGAGGGAGCCGACTTCTACAATGCCTTCGGCAGCTGGGAAAATGTACCTACCTCTATGGTGGCAGACATCATTAATGCTAATATGAAGAATAACTTCCTCACGGCATTGCCAAGCAAGTTTGACAAGATAGAGGATGAGAATGGCTATTCCATGGACGTGAAGGAAAGCGACATCAAGCAGACCTATATCGCCAGAAACGGACTTCTGTATATTACCAACAAGGTATTTGCACCACAAGACTACAAAACGGTGATGGGACCAGCCAAGATTGATGTCAACAACAAACTCTTCAATCTTGCCATCTCTGACACCAAGTATTCTTATTATGCCTACTTGCTCCGTGCGCCAAAGAACACCTATTATTTCTTTGTCACGCCAGATGCGCATGCCAAGGACTATGTGGATCCTGTGACACAAGGCTACTCTTCGGATGCCTTGAAAGCAAAGTTGAACTTCTATATCAACTCGGGCAACAACATCGTGGCAACTCCTATTCAGGTGGAGACAGGTGATACCATTGTCAACAATCGTTTCCCATTGGGCGCAACAAATGTGGTATCTACTGGTATTAAGAGCCGAATGAATGACATTCTGGGGACACAGACCATCGTCGCAGCATACGATGGCGATTTGGAAGACAGGATAGCAGGAGGTCAGGAGTGGTTTGTGAGCAACTCTTATGCTCCAGTACATATCAAATCGCTCGCAGTGGGCGGTAAGGTAGCTGGTGCTGGCAATGGCAAGCAACTCACTATCAACAAGACTTTCAATAAGAGCAATGGACATACTTTCGAGATAGATGGCATCATGCAGAATACCACTCAGTCTGTCTATGATGTGTTGAAGACACATAGCGAGTTTGATGAGTTCTTTAACATCTGCCAGGCTATCGGCGTTTTCTCCACGTCATCGGTAGATGGCAATGCGGCTCTCGACTATCGTGTTACCTTCCTCAACCAATACCACTACACCGTGTATGTGCCTACTAATGCCGCCATCCGAGCAGCGCAAAGCGCAGGAGTCATCCCTACGGTCGATGAATGGGAGAATGAGGGCGATGCTGAGGTAAAGGCTGAGATGACAGAGAAGTTGATGCGCTTCGTGCGCTATCATTTCCAAGATAACTCCGTGTTTATTCATGGTGCCAAGGAGAGCAACAAAGCCTATCTCTCTTCTACGCTCAACAATTCCATCAGCAAGTTCTATCCTATCACGGTGACCAACACGGGTGCAAGCATCAGTCTGAAGACTGCGGCAGGAGGCACCGCCCATGTCGTCACTTCAGGTGGACTCTACAACTTGATGGCTCGTGACATCATCGTGAACAATAAGGATCGCAATGCTGCTACGGAGATAGCCTCTTCCTCTTACGCTGTCATCCACCAGGTGGATCAGGTGCTCAACTTTGAGACTACAGCACAAGTCAAGTTACGTAAACTAAAGAGAAAATGAAGATTATGAAACATATATTTATCAAGCGATGCATAGGTGTGCTATTGACCTTATGTTTCACCATCGCCGCCCAAGCCCAGCAGATGCTGACAGGTAAGGTGGTAGATTCTGCCACGGGCGAGGAAATCATCGGTGCTTCTGTGACTGAGGTGGATGCCACAGGACGTATCATCACGGCTGCCGTGACCAATATGGATGGTGATTTCTCCTTGTCCATCAAGAACGCCAAGAACAAGTTGTCGGTATCTTATATTGGATATAAGGCCCAGAAACTGGCGATTGGTGCCAAGACGAGTTTCCAAATCAAGTTGGTCGATGAGAGTCGTGCCGTTGACGAGGTGGTTGTCACTGCCCGTAAGCGTGCCAGTGGCGAGAGTGGATTCAATATCTCGCAGCGTGAGTTGAGTATGGCTGTGGGCAACTTGAAGATGAGTGACTTGGAGGGTACCTCCATGACCTCTGCTGAGGATGCCTTGCAAGGTAGAATCTCAGGTCTCGACATCGTGGGTAGCGGTGTGCCGGGTAGTGGTAGCCAGATGCGTATTCGTGGTACCAGCACCATTACGGGTAACACGCAACCTCTTGTCGTGGTGAATGGTGTGCCTTTCTCAGGCGACATCGACTCCAGCTTCGACTTCTCTTCTGCCAACGACGAGGAGTATGCCGACTTGCTCAACGTGAACGTGGATGATATCGAGGAAATCACCGTATTGAAGGATGCTGCCTCTACTGCCATGTGGGGCTCAAAGGGTGCCAATGGTGTGCTTTTGATTACCACCAAGAAAGGTGCGAGAGGTAAGACACGTCTGAGCTATACCTATAAGTTTTCTGGGCAGACCCAGCCTAAGGGTATGGATATGTTGAATGGTGACGATTACACCATGTTGATGAAACAGGCATTCTTCAATAGAACTCTTGGCAGCAAGGAGTCATACGATGACTATTCTTTCGATGAATTGAACTACAATTATACGGGTTTTGCCCAAGCATACAACTATGACAAGAATACCGACTGGGTGGATGCAGTGACCCAGCATGGTTGGACCCACGACCATTATCTCACCGTGAGCGGTGGTGGAGATCGTGCCAACTATCGCTTGTCGGGTGGCTATTACGACCGCACAGGTACCAACTTGAAACAAGAGTACCAGCGTTATAGCAGCCGCTTGCAGTTGGAGTACAACGTGTCTCAGCGTATCAAGGTGACTTCCGAGATGCAGTTCACCTACTCCGTGAATGACAAGAACTATCAGTCGCTCCTCGACATCGCCTACAAGAAGATGCCAAATATGAGTATCTATGAGTATGATGCAGAGGGAAACAATACGGGACGTTATTTCAACATCACCCCAGGTCAGGGTATCGGCGACACCAGTGGAAAGTTTGATTCAAGGCAGCGCAATTTGATGAATCCAGTGGCATTGGGCAACCTTGCCAAGAACGAGGTCAAGGGCTATCGTGTCGTTCCTAAGATACAGTTGCAGTATGACATCTTTGACCCGGAGAAAATCTATCTTCGATATAATGGTTGGGTGGCTATTGACATGAACCATGAGCGTACAGAGAAGTACCTTCCATCGGAAGTCGTATTTAATGCCAGCAACAACTATGGCACCACCAATGAGGTGACCAACCAAATGAGTGACAAACGTACCGTCGCCACAGAGAACAGTTTGACTTGGCAGAGCCGGTTCAAGAATGCTAAGATGCACAACTTGCAAGCTCAGTTCAAGATGCAGACCAGTACCTCTACTAGCACTACCCAGTTGATTACGAGTCGTGGCTTACCCAGCTCTTCCATCACAGATGCAACAGCCAATGGTCAGATTGCCTCTACCCAGAATGCCAATTCGCAAGATCATAGCGTGAGCTGGATGGGACGTTTGCACTATGTGTTCAATGAGCGTTACATCTTTGATGCCAACTATCGCATTGATGGAAGTACCCAGTTTGGTTCTGCCAACCGTTATGGAAAGTTCCCTGGCGTGGCAGCCAAGTGGCTTATTTCCGACGAGCCACTCTTCAAGAAGGCGTTTGGTGACAAGGTCGTAACCTTGTTGGCATTCCGTCCTAGCTGGGGTATCTCAGGCCGTCAGCCAGGCAAGAACTACTTGCAGTACTCCTTGCTTTCCACCGACTCCTATGGTTATATGGACATGAGTGCCGTTTATCCTACTCGTATTCGCTTGGATGGTTTGAAGTGGGAGAAGGTGACCTCCATGAACTGGGGTGCAGACCTGGAACTCTGGAATGGTAAGATAGCCGTCAACTTCGACTATTATCACAAGCGTACGAACGACCTTTTGTTCAGCAATATCTCCATCCCGTCCACCTCAGGTTTCGCCACCTTATCTTACAAGAATGTGGGAACGCTTGACAATGATGGTTGGGAGGTGACCGTGAACTTCAACAAGATTATTCAGACTAAGAAGTTCTCTATGGACTTCAACTTCAACTTGGCTTCCAACAAGAACAAGATTGTGGATTTGAACGAGAGCGTGCTCAATAATTATAATAATGTGGAAACCTTCGGCAACGGATCCTATGCTACCCGCTTGCAGGTAGGCAACTCCTTCGGAAGTATCTATGGCTTCAAGTACAAGGGTGTGTATGCATACGGTTTCGACAACTTGGAGAAGGCCCAGGCAGAGGGCAAGACATGTCCAGTGGCTCGTGATATGAATGGCAACATCATGTATAACTATGATGGCACCGTGAAGCCAATGTACTATTATTATAATTCCACCAAGTACCAGTTCCAGGGTGGTGATGCCATCTATGAGGATCAGAACGGAGATGGTAGCATCGACCAGTATGATGTGGTCTATTTAGGCAACTGTAACCCAAAACTCAGTGGTGGATGGGGACTCACCTTGCGTTATGACAAGTTCTCCGTGAACTTCTTCTGCAACTTCCGTTATGGCAACAAGATTATCAACAAGGCTCGTATGGATGCAGAGAATATGTACTATGCTTACAACCAGTGCTCTACCGTAAACTGGCGTTGGCGCAAGGAAGGCGATGTCACCAATGTGCCTCGTGCCGTCTATCAGCAGGGATACAACTGGCTTGGTTCAGACCGATATGTGGAGGATGGCAGTTTCATGCGTATGAAGTACATTACCTTCCGCTATACCTTCCCTACTACTTGGACCAAGAGCTTGGGCATGAGCCGTGTGAGTGCTTACTTCACCATCAACAACCTCTTCTGCCTGACCAAGTATAGCGGTGCAGACCCAGAGATCAACAGCAATACGGCAACAGGTGTCGTAACCGACAACTCTACCACACCTCGTTCCAAGGACTGGACATTAGGCTTATCTGTGAATTTCTAAATCGAAGCTCAATTATGAAATACGATATATTCAAAACAATCAAAAAGACATTGGCAGTGAGCCTGCCTATGTGCTTGATGGCGTTCTCGTCAGTTCTGACCAGTTGTGATGACTACCTCACCCTCTATCCAGAGGATGACATCGTGGATGACGAATATTGGGTGGATGGCAACAAGGTGCAGAGCGTGGTGGCTTCTGGTTATCGCTATATGGCAGACAACAATGTGCTTCGCAAGATGGTGTATTGGGGTGAGATGCGTGGTGATAACGTAGATTATTCCACGGGTGGTACCGAGGAGGAATATCTCCATGATGCCAACATCCTTTCCTCAAGTTCTCTCGTGAAGTGGGATGGCTTCTACAAGGTCATCAACATCTGCAACAATGTAATCAAGAAGGCTCCAGTCGTAAGGGAAAAGGATGTCAACTTCACCGAGGAGAAACTTCATAGCTATATGGCTGAGGCTTATACTATCCGTGCGCTCTGCTATTTCTACTTGGTACGCTCTTTTGGCGATGTACCATACGTTACCGAGCCATCAGATAGTGAGCAGAAGAATTATATGGTGGACCAGGCACCTGCCGACAGCATCGTCAACTGCTTGATTGGCGACTTGGAACAATATGGCATCCAGTGGGCACCTAACGACTGGGAAACCGAGGAGTATTCCCATGGTAGGATTACCTTGAACGCCGTGCGTGCCTTGCTTGCCGACATCTACTTGTGGCGTGCAAGCGACATCAAGAACGAAACTGCTGATGATGACTATCAGAAGTGTGTGAATCTCTGTAATGCCATCCTTATGGACGACAACTCTACCTTGGTGTTCAGTGAGGCGGAGAGTATGTACAATGACGTGTTCTATCGTGGCAATGCACCAGAGAACATCTTTGAGTTGAACTTCGTGACCAATGGTCTCGCCAACTCATCCACCTCTACGCTCTATGGCAATACCAACAAGAGTGCGACCCCTCATTTCTTGCCATCGCAGAAATTCTATTCCCTCTACTCAGAGAATGACACACGCCGTTATCAGTACTTGCAGCTCAACTATGCAAGTAGCAGTACCACCCCTATGGTGTCAAGTTATCGTGTCTTCAAGTATGAGGGACAACGACCAGCTTCCGACTTCGGTTCTACGGATTACGTCTATCGTTCCAGTTCAAGCTATGCCAACTGGATCTTCTATCGCCTGGCAGACATCTATCTGATGAAGGCTGAGGCTCTGGCACAGTTGGCAAAGGACAAAAACGATGAGAACTTGGCGAAACTCTCCCTGCACATGTGCAATGTTATCCATTCCCGTGCCACATTAGAGAAAGACACACTTGAGATGGGACAGATCTCTGATCTGGAAAGCATCGTCTTGGAGGAGCGCAGACGTGAGCTTTGCTTCGAGGGCAAGCGTTGGTACGACTTGCTCCGCAAAGTGCGCCGTGACGGAACCACCAAGAATGCCGTGGATATCCTGGTGTCAGCAAGAAGTGGAGACACCCAGCTCTTTGAGGCACGCTTGTCGAGCGAGGAAGCCTGGTATCTGCCAATCTCCAAGACCGAGATGAATGCCAACCCACACTTGCATCAGAATTCATATTATCGACTGAGAGAGTAAGCATTTCTTTGCGTACTCATTCTTTCTAAAACGAATAAGAAAATATGAAACAGAATTATATGAAACATATTGGAGCGATGGCACTCGGCATCTTGATGCTGAGTGCTTGTCAAGACAACGACTGGGACGACCATTATGGCATTGATAATAGCAATACTGCCACAATGAGTGTGATGCAGACGTTGGAGGCAAACACCGACTATAGTGAGTTCTGCAAGGTCATCAAGGAACAGCACCTCGATACTTTGCTGAACAGTGACCAGTCTTTTACGGTCTGGGCTCCTACCAACAATGCCATGGCAGCCTTTGTCTCTGATGGTAATGACGTGGAGCATTTCTTGCAAAACCATATCAACCGTTATGTGTATAGTGCGGCCGATCTGACTGATACCATCAACGTGCGCATCAAGATGCTGAATGGCAAGTTCCAGAACTTTGCCAAGGGTGGAGAGGGGCTGACCTTCTCCGACATTGCCTTGACGGGCAATGACTATGCGGCTACCAATGGCTTGATACACACCTTGTCGAAGGTAGCTCCGTTCTACTTGAACATCTATGAGAGCATCAAGGAGAACGTGGGAAAGACCGACTCCCTGTCGCATTACTTGCAGAGCTTCGATGAATACACTTTCGACAAGAGCAACAGTACTGCTACAGGCAAAAACGAACTGGGGCAGTTGGTTTATGACTCCGTCTTTGTCTATTCCAATCCTTGGATGAAGAAATATGGTGACCTTTACAAGGAGGATAGCATCTATACTGTCATTGTACCTGACAATGAGTGTTGGAAGGCAGCTTATGCTGAGACATCGAAGTATTTCCGTACTTTCGGCACCTTGGTTGATGCAAAGGAGAGTACTCTGAAAGTGCCTACTCGTACCTATGAGGTGGACGACCAGTTGGCAGATTCCCTGACTCGTGCCTATGCGATTCAGAATATGGCTTCCAACTTGGTGTTCCGTGGCAAGACCGACTTTAGTGCTGCACCAGGCGACTCATTGGTTGCCACATCAGGCAATGTATTCCATCATCCTATCGACTTGCTGGCGGGTGCTAATGCGGAGACTGTGAGCAATGGAACCATCTGGCACACCAGCCAGTGGAACTATCAGCCAGAGGATTGCTTCCTGAAGGAAATCGTCGTGGAGGCGGAAGATACCAAAAACCGTACAGATGCTTATGCCAACGTGTTCTCAAGAAGTGCTTCCTCTACCCAGTATGCCGACTCTGTGTCGGGACAGAAGTTCATCGAGGTGACAGCGGCAACCACTAGTTCTAGAACCCAGCCTATGGTGCAGTTTACGATACCGAACACCCTGGCTGCTACCTATGATGTATATGTCATCTTTGCCCCTTCGGAGGCATACGTGGAAGATGCCACGGCAGACAGTACCCGAGTACGTTTCTACCTTAACTATGTGCATGAGGATGGAAAGATGAAGGAAGATGCTGTCATCAATGGCGCCGTCACCAAGGGCAAGGGGATGACCAAGATGTTTGTGAAGCGCATCACATTGCCTTTTGCCAACTTCTCTGATTCTCGATTCTCTGGTTCCCAAGAACAAGATGCCGACTGTGTACGCTTGAGAGTGCAGGCTAATGTCAGTGCCTCTGAGACTACCAAGCTCACGAGAACGATGCGTATCGACTGTATCAAATTTGAACCCGTAATAGAATAAAGTCACGTTATGAATAAGATATATTTATTACAATTAGCCGTCTTGGGATGTGCCTTGTCGGCGCAGGCTCAGACGAGTCAACGCCGTTCGGCTTTGCCTAAGGCGGAGTGCTATGTGATCGGTATCGTGACAGATGCCTCCACGCACCAGCCTGTGCAGGGTGTCCAGGTGTCCTCTGGGCAATATGAGGCACTCACCGATGAGAAGGGTCATTACCGTGTAGGTGCTTCTTCTCGCCATGCCAACATTACTTTGCGACGTGATGGTTACACAGAGCGTGTAGTTGCTCTCAGAGGCGACACCTTGGTCAATACTACCTTGTATAGCCAGGCATTCCGTCCTAAGTTGAGCAGCGATGCCTTTACGACCGCTACCACGGCTATTTCTCTGGAAGATCTCTTGGCTGAGCGTGCAGGCAGTGATGTACGCAAGGTAAGTAGAAGCGGTGCTGCTGGTGTGGGTGCCAATCTCTTTATTCGTGGTTACAACTCGCTCAACGCCAACGCTCAACCTCTGATCGTGGTGGATGGCGTTATCTGGGACGAGCAGAACCAGGTGTCTTCTCTCTTCGAGGGACAGTACAACAATTCTCTGTCAGACATAGATGTCAATGACATCGAGCAAGTCCAGGTCTTGAAGAATGCTTCCTCCATCTATGGAACAAAAGGGGCCAATGGAGCTATCTTGATTACCACCAAGCGTAGTCATAGCCGGGTGACCAAGATTACGGCAGACCTATCATACGGTTTCAACTTGCGCCCTAAGACATACGACATGCTCAATGCTGCCGATTATCGCACTTATCTCAGTGAGGTGATGAAGGGTACTTCTACCGGTTCCTCTTATGCCACCTTATTCAAGTCATTCATGGGAACAGATCCGACCGCTACAGACTATTCTACTTATCACAATAACACGGACTGGAGTGACGAGGTTTATCGTATGGGGGGAACACAGCATTATGGTGTGAGTATTGATGGTAGCGATGATGTGGCAAGCTATGCCATCAGCTTGGGCTTTACCCAAAGCAATGGAACGGTGAAATCGATCGATTATTCTCGCTTGAACGCACGTATCAATGCCGATTTCAATTTGTCGAGAAAGCTCCAGTTGGGTACACGTATGTATTACACTTACGTGGCGAAGAACCTACAGGATGATGGTGTGGAAGCTACCACTTCTCCTACCTATATCTCTTGTATCAAGTCGCCGTTCCTTGTGCCATATAGCTATACGGATGATGGTTCTATGTTGACCAACACACTCAATGATGTGGATGTACTGGGTATCTCCAATCCTGTGGCTCTCATCGAGAACGCCAAGAATACCAACAAGCATTATCGTTTCGGTATCAGCTTGATGCCTTCTTGGAAGATTAACTCTCACTTCACCTTGGATGGTGTGGCTGGTTATACGCTCATCAGTACGAAGGAGCATTATTTCTCTCCTATGACAGGTGTCGCCGCAAAGAAGGTGGATGGCAATACTTGGCGCAATACGGTGAAAGACCAGGCGATGACCCAGAACAACCTATATGGTAACGTCAACCTGAAATACAACTTGCGCAAGGGTAAGTCTGCCCTCGATGCTATGGTGGGTTATCGCATCATGCACGCCCAATTGAAGAACACCTATGCCGATGGCCACAATACCGGTAACGACAAGGTGACCAACTTGAACAACTCCTTGTCTTTCCGCACACTTTCGGGCGTGGATACCGACTGGGGCTCTATGTCTATGTTGGCTCAGGTGGATTACACCTACGACCATCGCTATCAGGCGTGGGCTACGCTTTCAGAGGATGCTTCCTCTCGTTTCGGCAAGGATGCTTCGGGCAGTTTCCGAATGATGGGCGGTTCCTGGGCTACCTTCCCTAGTGTAGGTGCAGCATGGAACGTCAGTAATGAGCGATTTATGAATAGTGTCAAGTGGATTGACAAGGCACGTGTCTATGTAGGTTACGGTTTGACAGGTAATGATGATATGGATGGAATGAGCCGTTACTCTTACTTGTCGGGCGTAAAATATCTCGGCAATGCAACGGGCTTGAAAATTGGTGCTTTGGCTAATGATCAGTTGAAGTGGGAGACCGTGAGTAAGTTGAACGCAGGCTTGCAGTTGAGCCTTTTGGACGACAGACTTCAGTTGGGCTTCGATTACTATCGTCACGTCACCAGCGACTTACTCACCTATAAAAAGGCAGACGTAGAGACGGGGCTCGATTATTATATGTGTAATGGAGGCAAGATGAAGAATACGGGCTATGAGGTGAGTGTAGGTGCTCGTCCTATTGCTTTGAAGAACTTCTCTTGGCAGACAGACCTATCGTTCTCTCATTATAAAAACCAGATTATCCAGTTGCCTGATGGTGAATATACCACTCAGGTAGGGGAAGGCGAGGTACTCACATCGGTAGGAGGTGCAGCAGGGCTTTTCTATGGTTATAAGACGGAAGGCATTTTTGCAACTTCGGAAGAGGCTAAGGCTGCCAACCTCAAAGTACAGAACTCGGATGCTTCCTACAGCCATTTCGGAGCGGGCGACGTTCACTTTGTAGATAGAGATGGAAACGGTATCATCAATGAGGCTGACAAGCAAGTGATAGGCAACCCTAACCCAGACTTGACCGGTAGCTTCTTCAACCGCTTCACCTATAAGCGTATTACTCTGGATGTGCTCTGCACTTATTCTTTGGGCAATGACATCTACAACTATCAACGTCAGACCTTGGAGTCGATGTCCAATTTCTACAACCAGACCAATGCCGTGCGCAATCGCTGGAAGAACGAGGGACAGAACGCTACGATGCCACGTGCCGTGTATGGTGATCCGATGGGTAACAGCCGATTTAGCGACCGATGGATAGAGGATGGTAGCTTCTTTGCCATCAAGAATGTGAAGATCTCTTACAACATCCCTATCAGCAATACCTACATCCACGGTTTGAACGTATGGTTGGCTGCTTCCAATCTCTATACCTTCACCCATTACCTGGGTGTCAACCCTGATGTGAGCCAAAGCAGCAATGTGCTTTATCAAGGCATCGACTATGGTTATCTCGCAGAGGGCAGGTCGTTCTATGTAGGAGTGAAAATCAACTTATAAAAGAATCATATTATGTTTAAGAATATCATAAAGAAGAATAGAAGCAAGCTCGTGCTTGGTATCGGAAGCTTGTCTTTGTTGATGTCATTCACTTCATGCAGTGACTTCTTTGATAGTGATTCCAAGAGTGTGGTGAAGACCGATGGACAGGTCTATACCAGTGAGCAGGAAGCTCGCTCGGGTATGTTCGGCTTGTTGCAAGGTTTGCAGACCGTGGGCGACAACTATGTGCTGATGGGTGAGTTGCGAGGCGACTTGATGACCACCACCAGCAACTCTTCGCAGGAGTTGCACGACATCAGTGAGTTTAATGCCAAGGGTGACAACTCTTACCTCAAGGAGCGTCAGTGGTATGCACTGGTGAACAACTGCAATTATTACATCAATCACTTGGACACGGCGGTTACCCAACTGGAGAAAGGCGTGTCGGTGAAGTTCATGCGACCTTATATGGCACAGGCCAAGGCGATACGAGCATGGAGCTATCTCAACCTGTGCTTGGATTATGGAAGCGTGAGATATACCACACAGCCTATCTTGGAAAGTCAGGATGTCAAGGACAAAGCCCAGGTGCAGGACTTGAAATTGGAGCAGTTGCTGCCATTACTTATCGCCGATGTGGAGCAGGCAGAGGAGTTGTTGCCTGCCAAGCAAGGTGCGGCAGATACTTGGCTGGCAGGCTATTCCGACCCCGGTTTCACGACTTCCACCACGTACGGCTCGTATATGGCACGGCAGTTGATGTTCCCTTTGCGCTTCATCTTGGGTGAACTGTATATGTGGAACGAGGACTTTGAGAAGGCGGTGCAGGCTTATTACGACTTGATCTATATGGATCGCTTGGCTTTGTGCAGCTATCGCAATCTCTACAATTCTACGGGTACGGCAGTCTCTACTCGCAACTGGGCAAACCAGTTCAGTGGTTTCAACTATGCCGACATCCTCACCGCCATCGTCTTCAGCAGCGACTACAAGGACAATGCCTCACAGTTGTATAGCATGGCAAACAGCCAGTATGTGATAGCACCATCCCAGGCATTGATAGATAATTTCAATGCGCAGTTCTATTATACCAATCGTGCGATAGAAGGCGACTTGCGTGGACTTTATGGCACCTATAGCTTGCGTTCCAACTCAACGACAGGTTTGGATGATGCCTATATCACCAAGTATGGTTCGATGACCGCCTCTTCCAATCGCTACGTGTCACCTTGCCGTGCGTCCCTCATCTGGTTGCGCTATGCCGAGGCTGTCAATCGCTTAGGCAAGCCCAAATTGGCATTCTATGGATTCTTGAAGTATGGACTCAGTGCCTACATCATCAACCTCTATCGTGACAAGGATGCCTTGCGAGGAGAAATCACGGGTGAGCCTTGGATGGACTTCGGACAGGATGCCCCAGATGGAGCTACTGCGGAGCTCTTCAAGAACAACAACCGTGGTTTCCATGCTCGTGGATGTGGCAATACCGATATGAACGAAACCTACCAGATAGAGGAGCAGCCTACCTTGCAGGATAGCATCCTGTGGGTGGAAGACCAACTGGTGAATGAGTATGCTTTGGAGACAGCTTTGGAAGGTAATCGTTTCCACGACCTGATGCGCATCTCCCGTTATCGCAAGGATGCTTCCTACTTGGCAAACAAGGTGGCAGCTAAGTTCAGTGGTAGCATGAGAGATAAGATTATTGGAAAGTTGTCTGATTCTTCCAACTGGTATCTGCCAGAGGAAAGTAAGTAAAGAGTTGCTTTCTTACTATAGGAATGCGGTTCGAACACTGTTCGAACTGCATTTTTTTTACATACTCGTTTGGTAGGATGATATCTTTTGCGTAGTTCTTGCCGTTGGAACGAACCTATAATAAATGAATAAACATAAATGATATGAAAAGAAAATTGATAACAATAGCATTGGCTTTGATGTCGATGGCATCCTTTGCCCAGCATCAGTATGCGCATCCTGGTATTGATCTGACCCAAGAGGAACTGGATCGTATCAAGACAAATGTAAATGCCTACAAGCAGCCTTGGCTGGATGGTTGGAATAAACTCTTGGCGGAGCGTGATGCACGAAGTGACTTCAAGGCATCGCCTAAGAGTACGGTCGGTGGTAGTGATGGCACTCGCCAGCGTGCCGAGCGTGATGCGGATGCAGCGTACTATAATATATTAAGGTGGTATGTGACGGGTAGTGTTGATAATGCCGAGTGTGCCGTTTCCATCTTAAACGACTGGTCGAATAGCATCCAAAAGGAAGTGACGGGCGAGCTGTTTATGCTCCCTATCTGGTCGTTTATGAAAGCTGCCGAGTTGGTGCGCCTTTATCCAGGGTGGAAGCAAGCCGACAAGGAACGCTTCACCACAATGGCTCGCGACTATTTCTATCCAGCTTGCAAGAAGTTTGTGGATGAAAGCACAACTTCATGGCCAGGGTGGGGCGGCCCAGCCAACTTCTGTTGCCTTGCCATTGGCATCTATCTGGATGATGCTGACAAGGTGGACGAGGCTATCCGTGTCTATAAGGAAGGAACCAATAACGGCGGTGCTTGTGTTCACAATGGCATCTTGCCATCTGGACAATGTGTAGAGATGGGACGCGACCAGCCTCATGCCGAGATTGGTATCAATGCTTATTCTGATTTCTGCAAGGCTGCCTGGAATCAAGGCATCGATCTCTATAGCTACGATGACAACCTCCTGTTGAGAGCGTATGAGTACCTTTGTCATTTCAATCTCGACCATGCGGATGAGGTGAAGTGGGAGACTGTAAGTTATTGCGGTCATAACTTTTATTATCCTGCCAATAGCAATAGCGTGCCGACTTCGCTGCCTCAAAACCGTATCTATGGTGGCTTGCATTACCAAAGTGCCTATCATCATTACACCGAGGTGAAGAAGTTGGCTGCTCCTTGGATGAGGGCGATGATTCACCTGACTCCTTCGGAGGCACTGCGTGGTACTTTGTGGACTATCAGTGATACCACGACGGTATATAATAAGCCAGTTAAACCTTCTACCCCTATCCATTTGACGGCGGAGCCAGGCTTGAAGCGTATTCATCTCAATTGGGAGGCGGCAGTGCCTAACTTGACGAGTGGCTGCGTCATCCAGCGCAAGGAAGGTTCGGGCAGTTGGACTAACTTGATTACTTTCACCCGTAACTGCTCCAGTGAATATGTAGATACGGATGTGGAAGTGGGAAAGACCTATTCTTATCGTCTGCGCTCCACTAATTATGGCGGAACACAGAGCAGTGGATGGTCGGTTACAGTTTCTGCTACTCCTGTAGCAGCGGAGGAATCCTTGCCTGCAGGATGGACCAAGACCGACTTGGGTGATGTGGCATTGGAAGGAACGTCTGAATGGGCGAATGTACAAGGTGGCTCTTGGCGAATCTTAGGCTCTGGCATAGATAACTGGAGTGGCAAGCAAGCCATCGGTAACTTCACGCATACCTCTGTTTCTGGCGATTTCGACATCAAAATGCGTATCGCAGAGTGTGAGCAGAGTGGTAGTGAGATTAAGGTGAAAGTAGGATTGGCTGCATTTGAGCAGCTTACGACTAATAGTCAGAGTGTATTTATGCAGTTGGAGGGTTCTGGGACACGCTTTGCAGATTTTTCGTGGCGAACACCTGGCGCAACTAAGTTGCAAGTCATTACAGGTTGTGACCATACCTGGAGCCCTGTTTGGTTCCGCATGAAACGAGAGGGCAATGTGTTCACGGGTTATCAGTCGTTAGATGGAGAGAACTGGATAAAGATAGGTTCTTGTACCTTGAACTTCTCCAAGAATGCTTACGTAGGCTTGTTTGTGACGAGTGGTGGTTATCGTCAGGATGGCTTTACGGCTCTCTTCGACCACGTGTCGCTTGATACTTCTGCCACAGGTATTTCTCAGGTGGAGGCATCTGATGATTCTCTTGAATCAGACTCCATCTATGACCTTTCGGGCAGAAAGATGAATGAGCAAAACCTGGCTGCGGGTATCTATGTCAAGAACCACAAGAAGTTTTTTGTAAAATAAGTTTATATGACAATGAAAAGAATAAGCATTTTGTTGACAACCTTCTGTTGTGTGATAGCCTGCTATGCACAGAAAATGAAGCATCCCTCCTTGCTCTATACCCAAGAACGTATAGAACAGGCTAAGCAGCGGATGAAGATCGATCCAGACATGGCGAAGGCTTGGAAAGAACTGAAAGTGGACGCAGACAAGCGAGTCAAGGCTAAACGCATCAATGACCTCGACTATCTCTCCTTGGCTTATCTGATGACCAAGGAACATAAGTTTTCCGACCGTATCAAGGAGATACTTCTCGACTTGAAGAAGACTGAGACTTGGGGAAGTGCAGAGATGCTGGCCCGCAAGCCTGTGTGGCATGCTGACCTGGGCTTGTCGCATAAGTGCTATCTCACAGCTATCGCCTTCGATGCCATCTACAATGACCTTTCAGGTTCGGAACGCAAGACTATCGCCAAGGAGTTAAACCGCTTGGGCTTACAGCCAAGTTTGGGCGATTGGCTATTGGACCCGACTCGCATCCATTCCCTCAACTCAATGGGACACAACTGGTGGACATCTTGTGTTTGTATGGGAGGCATCTTGGCTCTCAGTTTGCAGAATGAGTTGCCTGAGGCTCGTGAGGCAGTCATGCAACTCAATGAACATCTGCCAGAGTGGTTTAGCTTTGCTGGTGATGTGTTGCAGCAGAAACCGAAGTCATTTGATGCGGCTGGTGGCATGTATGAGAGTTTGAACTATGCCAACTTTGGCATCCAGGAAGCCTTGCAGTTCCGCATTGCGATGAAGAACGCTTGCCCAGGGGTGGCTCAGCCAGAGATACCAGAACTGAAGAATGTGCCCAACTATTTTCTGCATGTGTGTTACCCTCGTACGGGCATCCTCTATGACCTCAACTTCGGTGACAGTCACTTGAATGTAACGGCGGAGAGTTCCATGATGTTGCTTTATGCCTTGGGCATCAGAAGCGACAATATGTTGTGGTATATGAAGCAGGTGCAGCAAGGACAGCATCGTGACGGATATTTCTTGAATCGCCCGATGGGCTTCCTTTATACGCCAGATCTGAGCAAAGCACCAGCTTTGCCTCGCATCGCCAACTCGCAACTATTCTCGGATTTCGGTTGGGCTACGATGCGTACCTCTTGGCAAAAGGATGCTACCATGCTCGCCGTGAAGTCGGGACAGACGTGGAATCACTCTCATGCTGATGCCAACTCGTTCATCCTTTTTCACAAAGGTGTGGATATCATCAAGGATGCAGGAAACTGTTGGTATCCTAATCCTGCCTATCGCGACTATTTCTTCCAGAGTCAGGCACATAACGTGGTGCTCTTCAATGGCAAGGGGCAGAGCAAGGAACAGCAATACCATGGTGCCACCCTTCGTGGCTATCTCTACCACCTGATGGATGCTGGCGATACCAAGTATATCTTGGCGAATGGTACGGGGCCTTATTCCGACCAGTTCAGCCGTAACTTCCGCCATTTCTTGTGGATGGACAATGTGGTCTATGTCATTGATGACTTGAAAACCCACGAGACAGGTAGCTTCGAGTGGTTGTGGCATCCTAATGGCGAGACGAAAAAGTCGGGTGTTGACCTCAATGTTACCAATGGAGAGTCTTCCGTAGTGATACGTCCGCTTTATCCACAACTCTTGGCGAAGTCAGACTTTGTGCATGATTATCCAGACGACCTTTATTGGGAGGTCGTGGAAACTCCTTCCGAGGACTTGAAGGGTAAGGATTCCTATTACTCTTTCCACCTGCCTGGCAAGTTTGACCGTATCAAGGGTGTGACTGCCATCATCCTCAAGGATTCGCCACAGGATAAGAATCTGCCTGAAATGGAACGCAGGGATGGCAAAAACTGGATAGGGCTTCGCATCAAGAACAAGGGAATGGTAACCGATTTGTATATCAACCAACTGGCAGATGGTAGGTTGATGCACAGCAACTCTTGGATAGAGGCGGATGGCTGGACTACCGATGCCTATATGTTTGCCGTGACTTATAAGGAGGGTACAGACCCTGCCGCCTCCAAGGACATCTTTCTGAGCTATGGTAGTGCCTTGCGTCGTGGCAGCAACACCTACTTTTCCTCTCTCTCCAAGCTCTTCTATATCCAGAAGGAAGAGGGCAAGGGCATGAAGTTCTGGATTGAGGGACAGCCCAAGGTGAATGCTACCTTCGGACAGTTGAAGCGTCCTAGCAGTTTGCTGGTGAATGGTAAGCAAATGCCAGTAAGCTATGAGCGAGGTATGCTCAAGGTGAAGTACTAAGAGTATGTGGCAGACAATAGAAAGCAATTTTAACAAACAAATAGTTTACAACACAATGATAAAGCAAATATTCTTTTCGGCAGTGGTGACATCGGTGGTTCTTTTTGGCTCGACACTCGCAGCGAGTGCTTACGAGCATAAATGGGAGAACCCGACCGTGTTTGAGCGAGGCAAGGAACAACCACATGCTTGGTTCAAGACCTCACATACGAAGTTGCTCAATGGCAAGTGGCGTTTCCATTATGCCGATGACATCAAGGATGCTCCTACCGACTTCTATCGGATGGACTTCGATGATTCCAAATGGGCGCAGATTCCTGTGCCTTCCAACTGGGAGTTGATGGGCTTTGGCGCACTCTTGTATGCCAATATCACCTATCCGTGGTCGCCTAACCCTCCTTACATCGACATCCCTGACCCTGTGGGTACTTATCGCACATCCTTCACCGTGCCTTCCCAATGGAAGGGCAGGGAAGTGATGCTCCACTTCGGTTCCATTACGGGATATGCCCGAGTGTGGGTGAACGGCAAGGAGGTGGGTATGACCAAGTGCTCCAAGACTCCTGCTGAGTTCAATGTAACGAAATATGTGCATCTAGATGGTAACGCCAATCAGATGGCGGTACAAGTGTATCGCTGGCATGATGGCAGCTATATGGAAGACCAGGACTTCTGGCGTATCACGGGTATAGAACGTGACGTGTATCTGCAAGCTTACAACCCTGTGTCTGTATGGGATTACAACATCACTGCGACTCCTGTGGATAACTATCACAACGGACAGTTGGAGGCTGATGTAACGGTACGCAACTTCTCTGGGAATTCCGTATCCGATAAGGTGTTGGTGCAGCTTAGGGATGCCAATGGAAAGTTGTTGCTCAATGAGACCAAGCCTTTCAAGGTTGATGGCAAGGAGACAACCATCCACGTGAGCAAGAAACTGAATAAGGTGAACCTATGGAGTGGCGAAAAACCTTATCTCTATCAGATGGCGATGATATTGGGTGGTGACACCGTGCGCCAGCAAGTAGGTTTCCGTGAGGTGAAGATAGAGAACGCCCGATTGCTGGTCAATGGCAAGATGGTATATATTAAAGGTGTAAACCGCCATGAGCACAATGACTCCTTGGGACACGTGCAGAGCCACGAGATTATGATGGATAATCTGCGCCGTCTGCGTGAGTTGAACATCAATGCCGTGCGTAGCAGCCATTATCCTAATTGTCCAGAATGGCTCAACCTCTGTGATAAGTATGGCATCTATGTGGTGGATGAGGCGAATATCGAAACTCACGGAATGGGCAGTTGCGTTTATTTCACCGATACCGTTCCTCATCCGGCTTACCGCAAGGAGTGGGCTCCTGCGCATCGTGACCGCATCCATCGTATGTTCTATCGTGACCGTAATCACCCAAGTATCATAGGATGGTCGATGGGCAATGAGTGTGGCAATGGACAAGTGTTCCATGAGCAGTATCGCTGGTTGAAGGCGAATGACAAGACTCGCTTCGTACAGTTTGAGCAAGCTTGGGAAGAGGAAAACACAGACATTGTGTGCCACATGTACCCAAACTGGGGTAGGGTGCTCGCATACGCCAAGAGTGGCAAACAGCGTCCTTTCATCATGTGTGAATATGCTCATGCGCAAGGCAATAGCAATGGAAATCTCCAGGATTACTGGGATTTAATCAAGAAGTCGCCTAACTTGCAAGGTGGATTCATCTGGGATTTCCAAGACCAAGGCATTCGTCGCACGCTCCATGACAATACCGACCATCGCACCTATTGGATGTATAATGGTGAGATGGGAAGTTATGTATGGCCTGTGGAGATGAACAGTGGATGTGATGGTGTCCTTGCTTCCGATATGAGTTACAAGCCGCAAGCCTTAGAGGTGAAGAAGGTATATCAAGACATTATCTTCCCTGGCTTTGACTGGAAGAAGGGCGAGTTGACTGTTAGAAATGAATATCAGTTCTCTACGCTTGCTGACTATGATTTCCATTGGGGGCTCTGCAAGGAAGGCAAGGAGGTTGCTGCAGGCGACTTCCGCTTGAAAACTTTGCCACAGCAGGCGAGCAAGGTGCGCATCAAGATGCCATCGTTGAAAGAATCAGATGAATATACACTTCAAGTGTATGCCTATACCCGAGAGGCGAGCGACTTCTTGCCTGCCCATTACGACATAGCCAAGGAGCAGTTCTTGCATGAGGGCAAGCTGGAGGAGAATATGAGCCAGCAGGCGCAAGGCGATGTCAAGATGGAGACGCAGAAGAACAATATTGTACTGACGGTAGGCAATGTCAAGGCGGAAATCAACAAGCAGAGTGGTGCGCTTACCAATTATGCCATGGATGGTGTTTCAGTCTTGCACAATCGTACTGCTTTGGAACCTTACTTCTGGCGTGCGCCTAATGACAACGATTATGGCAACAAGATGCCACAGAAGAGTAACGTGTGGCGTTCGGCACAGGCCAATCGCTATGTATCGAAATGCCAGGTGGGTGAACCTACCGAGGAAGGAGTGCTCGTTACCTTTGACATGATGCTGAGCGATCTCAAGCAACCTTACCAGCTCTCTTATCTCTTCCGCAAGGATGGCAGCATCGACGTGAAGGCGAGCATGAATACCAAGGGGAAGAAGCTCCCAGAGTTGCCTCGCTTCGGTATGCGCATGACGCTTCCTAAGGGATTTGAGAACGTAAGCTATTATGGTCGTGGTCCTTGGGAGAACTATTCCGACAGGAAGACCAGTCAGTTTATTGGCATTTATAATTCTACCGTGACGGATATGTATTATCCTTATATCTTCCCTCAGCAGACGGGCAACCACTGCGATGTACGTTGGGCAGAGATTACCTCACCTAAGGCAGGTGTCACCCTTCGCTTCCAAGCCGAGAAACCGATGGACTTCTCTGCTCTCCACTTTGCGGATGAAGACCTTGATATGGGCTTGGAGAAGAAGATGATGCACCAGAAGGATATGCACCCACGCCAGGAGACCTATGTCATCTTGGATGGTGCCCAGCGTGGAGTAGGTGGTGATAACAGTTGGGGTGAGCCACCTCACAAGGAGTATCGCCTCTTCGATGGGGAGTACTCGTTGAGTTATCGCCTAAGTTTGAAAGGCTTGTAATTCCGAGGGCATCAGATGATGCCCTCGCCTACCAAACCTCAGTCGCTAGGGCATATAGCCTTCATCGCTAGGGAGTAAAATCCTCAAGAGCCTAGAGCATAATATAAAATCCAACTTGTATTCGGCGGAATCTAAGTTAGATTTCATTAAATATAAGTTGGATTTTATGGAATATAAGTTAGGCACAACATTAGGTAGTAGGCTGCTGCAAGGTTTATACTAGGGCGATGAGGGTTATGCTCCCTAGCGATGAAGGTTATGTATCTAGGTGCTGAGGCTGTTATCCCCTAGTGCCGATAGCGATGTATGCGAGAAAAATAAGCAAAAGTTTGGTGTTTTCTTCGATTTGTACTATCTTTGCAAGCGAATACAATACCTGAATAGCTTGCAAGGATCAAAACAATGAAATATATACATTATTATATATGCCTCTTATTGATGATGTGTAGCTTGGCGGTTTGTCGTGCTGACATCGTCAATGACGAGGTTTTTCACTTTGTAACCAAGGAGGACGGACTCTCGGGCGAGTCGGTCTCTCGTATTATGCCCGACCATCTAGGACGAATGTGGCTTGCCACCAGCGATGGTGTCAGTCTCTATAACGGCAAGCGTATCGTCACCTTCAAACCTGGAGGTGAGGGCACGTATGTCTTCGAACTCTGCGAGAGCGAAGATCATACCATCTATGCAGCCACAGGCAAGGGAATCTTCGCAAAGCGTAAGGGAGAGGCAGACTTCCGACAAATTCATCCGGAAATCGGCAAGGCGGAAACGATCTTGGCTTTCAAGGGAAAACTCTATGCAGGCAACCGTGAGGGCTTTCATGTCTTTGATGAAAAGGGAAGCCGAGTCATCACCGTGGGGGCTACACAGATGGGTGTGGAGAATGGTGTAAGGGACATCAAGGCGGATGCAAAAGGTAACGTCTGGTTCTTGAGCCGCTATGCCCTCAACAGTTATGTGCCTCAGACTGGCAAGTATCGCTCGTATGTGATTGCCGACAAGATGCCGAAAGGTGCTGCGTTAAGCCGCTTGGCAATTTGGAAAGACAAGTTCTTTATCGGAACCAAGAACAATGGCTTGTTTGTCTATAGTTTGAAATCCCATGCAGCTCCCCGTCCGATTTCGGGCGTTGGCAATATCATCACCTTCTTGCAAGCGACTTCGCATGGAGAGGTGACGGTGGCAACGGATGGTTCGGGTGCTTTCTTGCTTGATGCCAACACGGCGAAGATCAAGGAAATGTATTACGTGAAAGGCGATAGAAAACATCGCCTACCGAGTGATGCTGTCTATTGCTTCGTCAAGGATGTGCATGGAGTCAACTGGTTTGGCTTCTTCCGCTTCGGCATGTCTTATACTTATTATAAGGCTCCCATCTTCCAGCGTTATCACTTCGGCGACTTCACGACCGAGGGCTTGAATGTGCGTTCCTTCTACATCGGCAACCAGGTGAAAATCATAGGTACCAACGAGGGCTTGTACTATGTGGATGAGGCTCGTAAGATGATGAAATTGATTCCGATGGAGCAATTATTGGGAGCTCATATCATTACCAATATACTTTTTTACAAGGGACAATATTATATCGGTACCTACGATGGAGGCTTGTTGATCTTGAATCCGCAAACCTTTGCTGTCTCTCGTATTCCTGGTGAACCTTTGCTGACGACAGCCACGATAGCCTCGCTTGATGTGAGCCGAGACGGCAAGTTGTGGATAGGCACAGGTGAGGGTGTCTTCGTGTGGAATGGCGAGGGACATATCATGAGATATACCGAGAACAACTCCCGGCTTTGTGGTGGTGTCACCACTGTCAGATTCGACAACAAAGGCAACGGATGGGCTTGCTCGCAAGGCATATCGCTCTATGTGGCAGCTACGCAAACATTCGAGAACGCTCATTTCCCAAAAGGTTTCTTCAATACGGAAGTGAACTTGGGCTGCGTAAGGGGGCATCAAGGTTTGATGTTCTTCCCAAAGCAGACTCAGATATTCTATACGAATCCGGCAATGACCCGATTTGGGCAGTTGGAGATGCCCAACGAGTTTGTGGGCAGCAAGTGCTATGGGCTCTTGGACGACATGAAGGGGTATTACTGGATAGCCACCGACCAAGGGTTGTATCGCTTGAACTATCAGATGCAAGACTTGCAGCACTTTGGCTATGGCGAGGGATTGATGTGCCAGTTTATCAACTCTGTGGACAAGGATGCCAAGGGCGATGTCTGGGTGGCTACCTCCAATGGCTTGATGGAGGTGAACCGACAGGCATTGGAGAGTTGGCTGCGTCACAATCCTTATCACATCGTTCTCTACGACATCCGTCGAGGAAGCGACTTGATGGAGTATGCCCTCGAAGACCATGCCAACGATGAGCATAGCATCAGCATCCATTGGAATATCCTCTCGGAGAAACTCTCCTTCCGCATCCTGTTGCAAGACTACGCACGACTGTATGGGCGACTCTACCAATACAAGATGGAGGGAGATAAGGAATGGCGAAGCGTGAGCGATGGCAAGGATGTGGAGATTACCCACCTCTTGCCAGGCATCCACCAGTTGAAGGTGCGCTTGGCAGGTGCGCCAGCCACGGAGCAAACCTATCAGATTACGGTATTGCCTTCTTGGCTAGCCATCCTCGAACTCATCATTTTGATAGCAGCCATCATCCTCTTGCTGATGTGGCGCAACTATCATAAGAACACCCAGGTGCTCCTCGAAGAGCGCAACGAGATAGAGGGTGCCTTGATGGAGATAGAACAAGAGAAGGCACAACTCGAAGTGCAGCAAGACTTGGAGAACGAAGCCGAGGAGAACAATCATCTTGAGTCGGACGTGGAAGAGACGATAGGTAAGACTGCGACACAGAAGTACGCCCGAGTGAAAGTGGATGAGAAAGAGTTCGCCGACATCGTGGAGAGGATGAAGGCTTACATCGAGAAGAAGCAATGCTATACCAATCCCGACCTGAAGATGAGCGACCTTGCCGAAGTGCTCGGTTTGTCATCCAGCAAGCTGAGCCAGGTGTTCAGTCTCTATGTGAAGGAGAACTATTATGAATTTATCAACCGTTATCGCTTGGAAGAGTTCAAACGACTGATAGCCGAGGGCGAGTACAAGAAATACACCTTGACGGCATTGAGTGAGAAGTGCGGCTTCAAGAAATCGAGCTTCTTCAGTACCTTCCGTAGGGTGGAGGGCATGACTCCAACGGAGTATCTGAAGGCGCAAAACATCAAGTTATAACTATCTCTAAATTAGATAGACTTGCTAGACTAAGGCTACAAATGCTTGAAATATAGGCGGTTAAACGAATTGGACTTCTTGCAAAAGGAGTTGGCGGTAGTTGAAGTCCAAAATGTTGCTTCGTATCGAAAATGGTTTTATCTTTGCAACCGTAAAACCAAACCTAAGTAGATATGGAACGTAACGACAATCCCCAAAACCGCAGCGTGGTAGCTTCTATATATAAGAAGTACTACCTCGACCTCAAGCAATATCTCGTGAGCTATACACACGATGTGATGGCTGCCGAGGATATGCTCCATGATCTTTTTATCAAGGTGATGTCATTGGATGTCATCTCTGAGGAGACCGCCAAGAACTTGCTCCTCGTGATGGCGAAGCGCATGATCATTGATGATGCTCGTCATAAGGCGTTCGTGCGTGAGACCGAGAAGCAGTTGATGGCTTCCATGGAGAGTATGGACCATTCGTCTATGGTTCAGCGTATCGAGGCTGCCGACATCCTCTCCTTCGAGCGTCAGCATCTTGCCGAGATGCCTGCCAAGCGTGCTGCTATATATAAGATGTATAAGCACGAGGAGATGACCACTGATGAGATCGTGGAGAAGCTCCAGTTGAGCAAGCGCACGGTGGAGACCCATATCTATCTCTCGACAAAGGATATGAAGTCGTACTTACGTAAGATAATCTAAAACAACAAAATACTCAACCTATATGAAGCAACAATTCATTAAAGTTTGTATGCTCTCAGGATTGGCAATGCCTCTGTTCTCTGCCTCTTTGATGGCAGCCGGCAATCCTAATCCGATAGTAGCACAACAGCAACAGGTGCAAGGTACTGTAGTGGATAAGACGGGTGAGCCTCTTATCGGTGTGACAGTGCAAGTGGTAGGACAGCAAGGCGGTACCGTGACCGACCTCGATGGTCATTATTCCATCAAGGCGGCAAAGGGCGCACAGATCAAGTTCTCCTACATTGGTTTCACAGAACAAGTCTTGAAGGTAGCTGGTCCTCAGCTCAATGTGACCATGGAAGATGACAACCAGACTCTGCAAGAGGTGGTCGTCGTAGGTTATGGTGTGCAGAAGAAAGAGTCGTTGACCGGTGCGGTAACCGTAGTCGATAGCAAGGCGTTCCAAGAGAAAGGTGGTTTGTCTTCTCCTTTGCAGGCATTGCAAGGTCAGGTGCCTGGTGTCATGATTACTCGTTCCTCTTCTGCTCCTGGCGATGAGAGCTGGAACTTGAACCTCCGTGGTTCTTCTTCCATGAACTCTACAGAGCCTTTGGTGGTCATCGATGGTGTGGCTGCGAATAGCGTAAGCGAAATGCGCTTGCTCAACCCTGATGACATCGAGAGCATCAACTTCCTGAAGGATGGTTCCGCTGCCATCTATGGTAGCCGTGCCGCTGGTGGTGTTGTCCTCATCACGACCAAGAAGGGTAAGGAAGGCAAGCTCCAGGTAAACTATAGCGGTAGTGCCACGCTTCGTACTGTAGGCTTGATGCCAGAACTTTGTAACATCGACCAATGGGCTGATGGTGTGCAGCAGGCTTTGAGAAATGACAATAATACAAGCAATGTATGGTACACATACGCAGAACTTGCCAAGAAATACAAGGGCGGTTACATCGACTTGGAGAAGACCACCAACCCATTTGGTAATGCAGGTTTCACTGATGTCAAGGACTTTGTCTTTGATGACAATGCGGATTGGCTGGGCAGCCTCTTTGGTAGCACTTGGAGCACTAACCATAGCTTGAGCTTGGCTGGCGGTAATGACAAGAGCTCTTATCGTATCTCTGGTAGCTTCCTCTACGATGGTTCTACCTTGCAGTATGGTACCAACAACAACAAGCGATATAATATCCGCTGGAACTATAGCAATAAACTCAACAAGATATTCACTTTGGAGAGTAGCATCGCCTTCAGCCGTCAGGAGCAAGTGGCTCCTACCTTGGTAGGCTCGGCCTTGACTACCAGTATGCCTATGCCAGGTTTGCCTCTCACCACACAGGATGGGCAGGCTTATGCTTGGGGTACATGGGGCTCTCCTGTGGCTAAGCTTCAGCAGGGTGGAGACAACAAACTCTCAGTACGTGGCTTGAGTATCAGCGAGGCCTTGAAGGCTAAGATTACCGACTGGCTCGATGGTAACGTCAACGTAGGCTACAATACCAACGAGGCTCGCCGTCGCAAGGTGCAGAATGCCATTACCTATTATAATTATACAGGCACGGCGCAAACCTTGCAAGATCCTACACAGGAGAAGTCTTACTTCCAGCAGACTTCTTCTCGTACCGATTTCTATAGCATCTCTGGTTTCTTAAATGCCCATAAGACATTCGCCAAGCTGCATAACACCAGTCTCACCCTCGGTGCTCAGTATGAGTTGAAGGATATGGAGAACTTCGGTGCCAATTATACTGACATCTTGGAAGGTCTTGATGTAATCAATGGTAATGGTACCTTGACCTTGACTAGCGATGATATTCGCAAGTACAACTATCGCAATGCCATTATGTCTTACTTCGGTCGTTTCAACTATGACTTCGACAGCAAGTATCTCTTGGAGTTCAATGGTCGTTATGATGGTAGCTCTAAGTTCTTGCCACAAAACCGTTGGGCGTTCTTCTGGGGAACCTCTATCGGATGGCGCATCAATCAGGAGAACTTCTTGAAGGGCGTGAAGTGGATCAGCAACTTGAAGCTCCGTGCCTCATACGCAGAGATGGGTTCGCAGAGTGGTATCGACAACTATGATGGTTATCAGTTCTACAACCTCAATACGACGAGTGGCGCATACGTGGGTAGCGATCGCTTGACCACCATCACTACCAATGGTAAGTTTGCCTCTACCACCCGTCAGTGGGAGCGCATCAAGAACTACAATATTGCCCTCGACTTCGGTTTCTTTAATGGAGCTTTGAGTGGTACGGTGGAAGGATTCTTGAAGAAGAACGACAACATGCTCGTGGCGATCACTTATCCAGCCATCTTGGGTGATGCAGCCCCTACAGCCAACAGCGGTAAGTTTAAGGATTGGGGATTTGAAGGTAGCATCAACTATAATGGAAAGATAGGAGAGGTGCAGTATCACGTGGGTGGTAACATCACCTTTGCTCGCAATGAGTTGACCGACTATGGTGGTACATCCGTCTTGAAGTCTGGTTATACCAGCACTCAGCAGGGCTACTCCCTCAACTCCATCTTCGGTCTTCGCTATGGTGGCAAGATTCAGAATGAGGAGATGCTGAAGGCATATTTGGCAAAATATTATCCAAACAATGGTATCGGTATGCCAAGCAACTTGCGTGTGGGTGACAACATGTATTGTGATGAGAATGGCGATGGTGTACTCGACTACAGAGACTACATCTATCTTGGAAGCGATAGCCCTGAGATTTCCTATTCATTCAATGCGGGCGCATCCTGGAAGGGCATCGACTTCAACATCGTGTTCCAAGGCTCAGCCAACCGCTTCGTATATCGTGGCATAGACGCATGGACAGTTCCTTTCCGTTCACTCTATATGAATACGACGACCAGTAGCTTGGGCAACACTTGGAGTGAGACGAATCCGAACGCCTACTATAATCCATACACAACGGATGGCAACATCGTGAAGTATAACTATCAGGCGAACTCTCTGACAGCTCAAGATGGACGTTATATCCGACTTAAGAACATCACCGTGGGCTACAACCTTCCTGCATCCGTGTTGAAGAAGATAGGTTTTGTGAATGCAGCTCGCATCTATTTCACGGGTGAAGACCTTTGGGAGAGCACTAAGATTCATGATGGATGGGATCCTGAGGCAAAGCGTAATGCCAGTGGAGTAGGTCGTTATCCATTCACTCGTAACTTTACGTTTGGCTTGAACTTGACTTTTTAAGTGAAGAGTGAAGAACGAAGAGTGAAGAATTCTAATGCAGTTAGAATGATATTCAAACAATAAAGAAATTCAATTATGAAGACGATATATTATACAATCAAGGTTGCCTGTGTGGGAATGATGACCATGGCGATGACCAGTTGCTTGGACTTCTCACCAGAGGCGCAGATGAACGATGATACAGTTTGGAACTCAGCTTCCAACTTCCAGTTGTTCGCCAACCAATTTTATACCTATACCCACGATTTTCAGAGTGGTGATCCTTATCAGTATGCCGTGAGCGATGGCCCTCATAGCGATACCCGAAGCGACTTGATGGCTGAGGCTAACGTGAATGTGTATAGCCAGGGTACCAATACAGTGCCAGAAAAGGACAATAACTATACCAAGCTCTATCAGCATATCTATTACACCAACTTGCTGTTGAAGAATGCGGCTAGCTTTGGTGATCAGAAATCCATCGCAGTGCCAGTGGCTGAGGCTAAGTTTTTCCGTGCTTACTGCTACTTTGAGTTGGTGCAACTCTATGGCAATGTCATTCTCTTGACGGAGCCAGTGGATATTGATTCGCCTAAGATGAACGCCGTGCGTGATGATCGTAGCTTGGTCATCGACCAGTGTGTTCAGGATCTTCAGGATGCTGCCAATGGCTTGCCTGATACACCTTCTGAGGCAGGACGATTGAGCAAGGATGCAGCTAATGCTTTCCTCTCTCGTGTGGCTCTATTCGAGGGTACTTGGCAGAAGTTCCACAATGGGGGCGCTGATGCTACAGAGAACAGTGAGCGTGTCACCTCTCTGCTCAATACCGCCAAGACTGCCGCCAAGGCTGTGATGGAGGCAGGACATTACAAACTCTTCTACAATGAAAAGTTGGGCACAGAGAGCTATCGCTATATGTTTATCTTGGAGGATGCACAGTGCAATCCTGCTGGTTTGACCACCAAGGATAATACTGAGTATATCTTGGCTCGCCGCCATAGATTGGCAGATGGCGTAGGCTTGAACATCACCAAGGCTTATCTCACCAATGCCGTATATCCTACTCGTAAACTTGCCAATATGTATGTTTGCCAGGATGGTCTGCCTATTGATAAGTCGGCTCAGTTTAAGGGCTATGCTCTAGCTACCTCTGAGTTCCAGAATCGTGACAACCGTATGTTGACTACCTTGGCTCAGCGTGGTACTAAGGTATGGGACAATACCGCCGAGCATTGCCGTACAGCATGGGATGACAGTGATTTGAGCCGTGCCAAGGAGGTGGGCGCTACAGCCAACAGTGGCTATCAAACTCACAAATGGGCAGTCGAGCGTCAGGTGGCAGACAGATATGAGAGCATGGACTTCCCTGTGATTCGTTATGCAGAGGTACTTCTCAACTTTGCTGAGGCAGTATATGAGTTGCAAGGCAGAATCTCTGATAGCGACCTTGACAAGAGCGTCAACTTGGTTCGCCAGCGTTCTAACCCTAAGATGGTGAAGCTCAGCAATGCCTTAGTGGATAACAATGGCTTGAGTATGCGTGAGGAGATTCGTCGTGAGCGCACAGTAGAGTTGGTATTTGAGGGCTTCCGCATTGATGACCTCAAGCGTTGGGCTACTGCTCCAGTGGAAATGCCACAGACCTTGCTCGGCGTGAAGTGGAAGGGAACTCAGTTTGAGTCGCTGTGGGCTAACCAAAGCCGCCAGTTGGATGCAGATGGTTGCATCATCCTCTACGACAATCGACAGTGGGACGACAAGCTCTATCTCTATCCATTGCCATCCGACCAAATGCAGTTGAATCCTAATATCGGTCAGAACCCAGGATGGGAGAAGAATTAAGTGAAGAGTGAAGAACCAACGGTCAACGGCCGAAGGGAAAGTTAATTCATTTGCTCATAAAATATAATAAGACAATGAAACGAAATAACAATAAGATATACGCCATGATGCTGATGCTGGGCTTGGCAGCCGCATCTATGACATCATGTAGCGATGATGACAAGCAGAGCGACCTTTATGGTGCTGTCATCCCTTCATCGGTGGAGTTCAATCTCTCACAAGATAAGCAACTGCTCATCTATACCGATGCCACTGGTGCCAAATGTTTGCCAATGATCAAGGGCGAGACTTTGCAGTTGGAATACACGATGCTGCCTGAGAATACAACCTTTAGAGATGCTGTTTGGTCATCTTCCAATGATGACTTTGCAACCATCAGTGACGAGGGACTTGTAACGGCGGTGGATGGTGATGGCTATTCCATCGTTCAGATTGCTCCTGTGGGTTTGTACGAGGGTAGCGGTATCAATGCCAACTTGAAAGTCGTTGTTTCCAAGGAGATGCGCCAAGCTACTAGTATCGCAGTGACTTCCGATAAGGACGAAATCTACTCTGGTGACAACTTGCAGATGACAGCTACCATTGCTCCAGACAACTCTACTTACAAGACCGTGAAGTGGAGCGTGGATGACGAGAATGCTGCCAGCATCGACCCAATGACGGGTGTGTTGACTGGCAAGGAGGCTTCAGCAATCTTGACTCCTGTAAAGGTGATTGCCACAGCCCTCGATGGTTCTGGCGTGGTAGGCGAGAAGACTGTGAACATACGCAAGGTGGTAGCGCCAGAGGATGTAACCATCGACCAGACCTACTCTGCCGACAAGGGCTATGTTTGTGCATTGAACGAGAAGTCTTTGAGTTTGAATTATACCACAGTTCCTGCTGAATGTACGACATCTCAGATAGTATGGACTTCATCTGACGAGAACGTGGCAACAGTAGCTGATGGAGTCGTAACCTTCAAGGGCTTCGGCACAGTGGAGATTACAGCTACCACTCCTGCTACAGGCAAGAGCAGTACTATCAAGTTGAACATCCCAGCTGGTTTGATACGTGAGACCTTCCACAACGAGAACCACTATAGTATTTATGACGCAAAGCAGAGTGGCAACGGCACATCTACTTCTCATGAGTGGCATGACGGTTATCTCACCATCACCACTTACAAGCAGAACGCAACCAACCAGCGTGCCGATCTCAAGTGGTACGACCTGCCTGTCACTCTCCATGCCGGCAACTATCCTATCATTGCCGTGAAGATGGATGATGTCAAGGATTTGGAGTCAGGAATTACATCTCGTAACCTCAACTTCGATGTTGTGGGTAAGAGTGAGAGTGGCAAGGATTTCAAGGCTCTTGGTGGAGGAAACAACAAGTACTCAAGCGACTATAAGTGCTCAGACGGTAGCCATGTCTTCGTATATGACCTGTCGAAGGTGGCATTCGGAACAGGCGGCATCGCCCCAACCAACGAGACAATTTCTTTCACCGTCTTCCAGTTGAAGCATGCTGACATCAAGACTGTGGATCATCAGTTGAAGTTCAACCTCTACTGGTTCCAGAGCTTCAAGAGCATGGATGACCTGGAGTCTTATATCAAGAACGTGGATGGCTTGACTTTCGAGAAGAAATAATCGAAGGCGTGCCGTAAACAAGCAAAGACATACGTATTTTGATAAAAATAAGTATCATGAACAAGAAAAGTTTAATCATCACAGGTTTGGCAGCACTTATGCTGCTGCCAACCTCTTGTAGGGAGAATGAGTTTGGACAGGTTGACTTGACCATGCCTGAGGAACCTACAGACCCAGATGTCGAAGCGACATATACTTTCAATCACCCATGTGCTATGTACACAGCTGAGGATTTCGCTCGTGTGAAAACGGAGTTGGAAGGCAATACTATTCCAGAGGTGACAGCGGAATTTCAAGCCTTGAAGACGAGTCCTTACTCCTCTTTGACTCGTGAGCCTGAGCCACAAGAACTCATTGTACGTGGTGACCCTACGGGTACGGGTATTGACAAGGAAAACTATGCTTACGCCATGCGTGATGCAGCAGCGGCTTACCAGACTGCACTTATTTGGAAACTCTCAGGTGATGAGGCTTATGCCAAGAAGTCTATCGAAATTATGAATGCCTGGGCTAACAAGTGTAAGAAAATTACCTCCAATGATGCCAACCAGGTATTGGCAGCAGGTGCGCAAGGTTATACCTTTGCTTGTGCTGCGGAAATCATGTTGGCATACGACGGATGGAATGCTGGCGACTTGGGCAAGTTCAAGCAGTGGATGCTCGATGTCTTCGCCACTAAGAACAAGGGCTTCTTGGAGCATAAGGATGCCAATGTGTGTGCCAAGCACCAATGGAGTAACTGGGACTTGGTGAACATGTGCTCTTATATGGCAATTGGTATCTTGACAGAGAATAGCGAGATGGTAAACTATGTAGTCAACTACTTCTATAAGGGCGCAGGCAATGGCTGCATCAAGTATTTGATCAATGGCGACTTCTTGTCAGATCCATTGGGTAGTGGCGAGATGCTGGCACAAGACCAAGAGAGTGGTCGTGACCAAGGACACGCACAGATGTCGGCAATGGTGACAGCCAACTTGGCACAGATGGCTTACTCTCTTTATGAGCAGAACAAGCTCAATGCCGATGCCGCAAAGCTCGACTTCTTCAGTGCCAACGACAATGCGCTATTGAAACTCGGTGAGTATGTGGCTTTGAGCAACCTCCGCAATGGCTCAGACAATGCCAACAAGAATGGTCAGTGGCTCGTAGCTGCATCCAATATGCCTTTCAACCGCTTGGAATATTGCGTGGATTGTACTTGCCGTGACAAGAATCATAGTGCCATCCATACCTCTTTAGCTGATGACAGTGGTCGAGGTAGCGTTCGCCCAGGTTGGGAAATCTACTATAATCATTATGCCAAGGTGAAAGGCTTGACATCGGGCTTTATCTATGTAAAGCAGATGGCAGACAAGATGCGTCCTGAATGTGGTCCTGGTGATGACCGATATGGTAGCAACTCTGGAGCCTTCGACCAGTTGGGCTGGAGCACCTTGATGCTCTATCGATAAAGTCAGTTGTAATCATCGACAAGCGTTACCATATATTGTGAATATCGCCTCCTTTCTTCGGAGGCAATCCTAAGAAATCCCTCGTCCGAATCTTTTTTGAGATTTAGACGAGGGATTTTACGTAAAGGTGTTCTCGCATCCGTAATATGGTCAAAATAACTAATAATACTAACTTATAGTAAGAATAATATGAAGAAGAATTTACTTAAAGGAGTGATGGCAATGGCATTTGCTATGTTTGCAATGGGAACTTTTGCACAAGGAGAGACTAAGGTGTTGACTGCATCTGGTGATACTTGGGTGAGAAGTAACAGTCCTAGTAATACCTGGGGTACCCAAGAAACTCTTGAGATGAAGACGGATGCAACTAATGGTCAGAACTTCTATGGTTTGTTGTCATTTGATATCCCTGCAACAGATGATGGCTATCAGGTAAAGTCAGCCACCTTGCGCTTGGTGAGCCAATATAAAAAAGGTGATAGCAAGATGCGTCTTTATCCATTGTCTTCTGCCGTGACGAGCAAGACTACTTACAACGAAGTAGCAGATCAGATAACTTCTGCTTTAAAGGGTGAACCTATTGCTGAATTCGCCATGAAAGGTGATGGCACAAAGGCTCCCTTTGATAAAATCAGTGAGGCTTTTTATTCTGTGGAAGCTTGGACGAACAATATGGATGTAACGTTATCAGTGAAGCCGCTGGCAGGTGCGACTTTCTCTGTCTTTATCGCAAAGGTAATGGATCAGGCTGGAACATCTAATAAAATATATTCTTCCAGAGCTAAAGATATGACGAATACGAACATTACTCCTAACATTACCTTCAAGGGTGAAGACTTAGTTCCTCAACTTACTATCGTTTATGAGAAGTCTGGTACGACGGGTATCTCGCCAGTAAATGCAGAGAAGATAGATGATGATGCTTACTACAACTTGCAGGGTGTGAAGATGAATCCTAATAATCTTCCTCACGGTATTTATATCCATCAAGGAAAGAAAGTCGTGAAGTAGTCAAAGTGATCAACTCAATAAGAAAAAAACAGCAAAGTGGTGCTCTATAGAACATTATTTTGCTGTTTTTTGTTTGATAAGCCCCTCTCTACGATGCAATATTTACCTATTGCTGCCGTTTATTCTTATGAAGTATTGTTTAATAAAGGTATAATTCAAGCAAGAATGATGAATATGAAGAAAAGAATAATGAGTCTCGCTTTGCTATTGGCTGCTGTCATGGGAATCAATGCGCAAGAGACGGAGAGTGCGGTGGGCAGGTTCTCGGTGATTCCTCACGTAGGTGTGGGTATTTCCAATTGGAGTAACTGTGAACTCAGTTTCAATGGAAGTGAGTTGTTGAAGTCGAAATATCAGGCTGGCTTCAATGGTGGGGTCGATGTCGAGTATCGTGCCACCAAGGAAGTGGCAGTAAGCCTAGGGGTGAACTATGCCCGACAAGGTTTCAAGTTCTCTAGCTATCAAACGGAGAATAAGAACGCGGATCAATCCACGACGCTCGAAGGATATGATAACATCCATGCCAATATGGACTATATCCAAGTGCCTCTGAAGGTAAGGGCTTACATCACTCGCAACTTGTCGCTGACATTGGGTGTGCAGGCAGGCTTCTTATGCGGTGATGGCAAACTGAAGATGGATTATACCCAGGCTACCATCCGAAATGAGGAGGTGACAGCTAAGGAGACAGAGACGGAGACGGTTACTTGGCCTACCAAGAAACTCGATGTCTCCATCCCTATTGGCGTATCTTATGAGTATATGGGTGTGATCCTCAGCGCACAGTACAACCTCGGTTTGACCAACGTGAGCGATGCCCCAAAGGAGGTTGATAAAAGTTGCAAGAACAAAGGCTTTGGTCTGTCTGTAGGTTATCGCTTCACGTTGTAGAATATAACTCGTGTTTATAGTAAAAGAATAACGGATAAAAGGAATATCTAATGTAAGTTTAAGTATTCTTCCGATTTCAATCGTATTGATAATAAAACAATGACGATGAAAATAGGAAGAATACTTTTTTTTGTGTCTGCCTTGTTGCTGGCTAATGGCTCGGTAATGCAGGCTAGTTCTTCTGAAAAGCAGAAGAAAGAGGCTGCTAAGACGGAGGTGAATGAGGATGTACCTGCTCTCGATGTCGATAAGCAGTTGCAATATTGCCACAAGCAAGTGGCTCGTGCCTTGGCGGAGCTGAAGCAGAAAGATGGCTCTTACGACTATACGATGGAGCCTCGCAACATCTTGAAAGATGACAAGCAGAAGGGATGGAACTGCCGTAAGGCAACGCCTGAGGAGTGGTGCGATGGATTCTGGCCAGGCATCTTGTGGATGGACTACCAAAATTCACAGGATAATGCTGTTAGAACGGCAGCCGAAGGTTATACGAATGCCCTTCGAGGCATCGCCTATCGCCCCTGTTATGACCACGACATCGGTTTCTTGATGTTCTGCTCCTATGGCAAAGGCTACGAGGTGAACCACTCCCAAGATTACAAGAATGTTATCTTGGCGTCCGCCGACTCTCTCGCCACCCTCTTCAATCCTATCGTGGGTACGATATTGAGTTGGCCTCGTGAGGTAAAGCCTCGCAATTGGCCTCACAATACCATCATGGACAATATGATGAACCTCGACATGATGTTTTGGGCTGCCAAGAATGGGGGCAACAAACTCCTCTATGATTTGGCGGTAACTCATGCCAAGACCACGATGCAAAATCATTTCCGACCAGATGGCAGTTGCTATCACGTGGCAGTATATGATACCATCAATGGCAATCTCATCAAGGGTGTGACCCACCAGGGGTATGCCGACAACTCGATGTGGGCTCGTGGACAGAGCTGGGCTATCTATGGCTATACCATGGTATATCGCTATACCCACAACAAGGTGTTCCTCGATTTCGCCCAAAAGGTGACCGACATTTACATTAAGCGTCTTAAGGAGACAAGCGATGACTTGATACCTCTTTGGGATATGGACGACCCTCGTGGCTTGCAAGCTCCTAAGGATGCTAGCGCGGCTTGTGTGGTGGCTGATGCCTTGCTCGAACTGCAACAGTATGTGGGCGGCGAGAAAGGAGAGGAATATAAGCAGTTTGCTCTGCAAACGCTCGCTCAGTTGAGCACACCGAAGTACCAGAGTGGCAAGAAGAACGTTGCCTTCCTCATGCACAGCACGGGGCATCATCCTGCTGGTAGCGAGATAGATGCTAGCATCATCTATGCCGACTACTATTACTTGGAGGCATTAATGCGAGCCAAAGAGCTAGGTTTATAGTTTTAGTTAGGTTTATATTACATAAGTTAGTTTATGCAAAAACAAAAGGTGGATGCAGGGTCTCTTGGAAGAGACTTCTTGCATCCACCTTTTATATTATATAATGTATAGGGATTATCCTACTTGGCTTCCTGGCTTCACGCTGCCCAAGAGCGAGGTGACGTTGAGGCTGCCATCGAAGTTGACTGCGGAGAGAATCATACCCTGACTCTCGATGCCCATCATCTTGCGAGGAGCAAAGTTGGCAACGAAGAGTACGTCCTTGCCAATCAACTGCTCTGGCTCATAGTATGCGGCGATACCTGAGCAGATGGTGCGCTCTACGCCGCTACCATCGTCGATGGTGAACTTCAAGAGTTTCTTAGACTTCTTCACCTTCTCGCAGTTCAAGATATGGCCTACACGGATGTCGAGTTTCTCGAAGTCCTCGAAGCTAACCTCTGGCTTGATAGGCTCTGCCTTATAAGAAGCTTCCTCGTTAGCCTTCTTGGTATCTTCCAACTTCTGGAGTTGCTTCTCGATAGTCTCGTCGTCTATCTTCTCGAAGAGCAACTCAGGTTCAGCGAGCTGGTCACCAGCCTTCAAAAGGTCGGTGCTGCCGAGCTGGCTCCACTCGAAGTTAGGCATGTTGATCATCTTGCGGAGCTTCTCTGAAGAGAATGGCAAGAATGGCTCGAAGGCGATGGCGAGGTTGGCTACCAGCTGGAGGGAGATGTTCAGGATGGTCTCCACACGCTTAGGATCAGTCTTCCAAACCTTCCAAGGCTCACACTCTGTGATGTATCTGTTACCGATACGAGCCAGGTTCATAGCCTCTTTCTGAGCCTCACGGAACTTGAATACGTTGAGATACTGCTCTACCTTCTCCTTCACGTCCTTGAACTCAGCGATGGCCTTCTCGTCTACCTCCTGCAATTCACCACAGGCAGGAACTACGCCGCCCCAATACTTCTTGGTGAGCTGGAGGGCACGGTTTACGAAGTTACCGTAAACGGCAACCAACTCAGAGTTGTTGCGCTCCTGGAAATCCTTCCAGGTAAAGTTGTTGTCCTTGGTCTCAGGCGCATTGGCTGTCAATACATAGCGCAATACATCCTGCTTGCCTGGCAAATCTACGAGATACTCGTGCAACCATACAGCCCAGTTGCGGGATGTTGAAATCTTATCATCCTCCAGGTTCAGGAACTCGTTGGCTGGTACGTTGTCTGGCAAGATATAGTCGCCGTGAGCCTTCAGCATGGTAGGGAAGATGATGCAGTGGAACACGATGTTGTCCTTTCCGATGAAATGAACAAGGCGTGTCTCAGGGTCTTGCCACCACTTCTGCCAAGTACCCCACTTCTCAGGGTGAGCATCGCAAAGCTCCTTGGTGTTGGAGATATAACCAATAGGTGCATCAAACCAAACGTAGAGCACCTTGCCTTCCGCTCCCTCTACAGGAACAGGGATACCCCAATCCAAGTCACGGGTCATCGCACGAGGCTGTAAGTCCATGTCGAGCCAGCTCTTGCACTGACCATATACGTTAGGACGCCATTCCTTGTGCTCTTCGAGAATCCACTGCTTCAACCAGTCTTGGTACTTGCCCAGTGGGAGATACCAGTTCTTGGTAGGCTTCTTGATGAGTCCATGTCCAGGGTTGTTCTTGTTGGTTGGGTTGATCAACTCCTCAGGAGAGAGAGTTGCACCACACTTCTCGCACTGGTCGCCATAAGCACCCTCTGCGCCACAACGAGGACAAGTACCCACGATGTTGCGGTCGGTGAGGAACTCGCCTGTTACCTCATCGCAGAACTGCTCCTCAACCTTCTCCTCCAATACGCCCTTGTCGTAGAGGGTACGGAAGAAGTCAGAGGCAAACTGATGGTGAATCTTTGAAGTAGTGCGGCTATAGATGTCGAAAGAAATGCCGAACTCCTCAAATGACTTCTTGATGATGTTATGATAGCGATCTACTACCTCCTGTACGGTGATACCTTTCTTCTTGGCACGGATGGTGACAGGCACGCCGTGCTCATCGCTACCGCCGATGAAGACAACGTCTTGCTTCTTGAGGCGGAGATAGCGAACATAGATATCGGCTGGCACATAGACACCTGCCAAGTGACCGATATGCACACCACCGTTGGCATAAGGCAAAGCAGCCGTCACGGTGGTACGTTTAAAGTTCTTTTGTTCCATATTAGCTAATATATTTTGTTATTTCGGTGCAAAATTACAAAAAATGTTGGAAATGAGGAAGTTTTCTATTGGAAATCTTTAGGGAGAGGGTGGGGAATGCCTCTGGATATCTCAATGCTTGATGAACTCCAGCCCCATCTGCATCGCCTTTTTCACCATCTGAGCCACATTGTTCACATGCAACTTGTTCATCAGGTTGTGACGATGAAACTCTACGGTGTTGGCGCTGATGTTCAACTCTTGGGCAATGGCATTGGTGGAATGTCCATCAGAAACATATTCCAAGACTTCCAACTCTCTACTGGATAGGTTGACTTGTCTAGTATTCTGCAGGTTGATGAGCCTGACAAACTGTTGGCTGTAATATCCCTTCCCATCCTCTATCTTGTGCAGGGCAGTGAGCAGCTCTTGAGGATTTTCATTTTTTAATACGATGGCATCTACGTCTTCATTCATCAGTTGCCTTATCGTCCATATTTCTTGGTGCATCGTATAAACCACAATCTTAGTCTTAGGATGCTCCTGGTGGAGTAGCTTGATGAGTTCCAAACCATTGTCATTGCTTAGTTCCAAGTCGATGATGGCGGTGTCTATGTTCTCTTGGTTGATGATTTCCCTTGCAGATGGAAGGTCGGAAGCATATTGTATCTTGGTGTATAGACCATCTTGCGAGATGAGTGTTCGCAAACCTGCCAATACGATAGGATGGTCGTCAACGACGAGAATGCTTTTGCTTATTTTCATGATGATACTAATTGAATGCAGCCTTTCATGAGCCAAAGCTCATTGCTTATAGTTGATACTTGATTTCTACTTGATACTCTTCGTCCGTATTTCTTACTTGTAGCTCAGCTTGCAGCGCATCGGTTCTCAACTTCAGGGTGTCTTTCCCGATGCCAGACTTGCTTTGGGTAATAGGATGAACGGGTGACAAGTCGTTGGTGACGGATATGACACCTTGTGTTCCGATGGTATCAAGTACGACGCTGATCATCTTGCTGTAACCATACTTGATGGCGTTGGACACGCATTCCTGGATGATGCGATAGATTTCAAGAGCCTTGTCGCTATGGATGGTCAGTTTCTTGAAAGAGGTGCTGATGAATGGCTTGACGATGGTTCCATCTTCGGCAGTTACCGACTGGCAATAGATTTCGACCAACTCTGTGAGCGATGTGTTGTCAAATCTTGGTGGTATCAGTTCATGTGACAGGTGGCGAACGTTATGCCCCACGTTCTTGAGCAATCTTTCAGCTTCCTCCCTGTTGGTTTGCATCATAATGTTAACTGCCAGGATGTCGTTGCATACGCCATCGTGCAATTCCTTGGCAAGACGCTTGCGCTCGTTCTCCACACCATTGATGTAAGAGGTCTTTTCAGACAATTCGGCACGTTGCTTGTCCAGTTTCTTGCGGTATAGGATGGCGAGGATGGCTATCAATAGTATGATGAGTGCCAAGATGAGCCATAGAATACGAATGTAGAGCAAACTCTGCTCGTGGCTCATCTTCTCGATTTGCATCTCTTTCTCCAAGGTCTTGTACTTGACGTTGAACTCGCTCAGTTGCTTGTCGATGTCGCTTTGTTTGAGGGAGTCGCTCTGTAGGTAAGCCTCGTGCATGGTTTGATATGCTTGAGCGGATTTTCCCATATTGTGAAGGCACTTGGCTTTCGTGGCGAGGAGTTTGTCCTTAGGCATCGCCTGGTTGGTGGACGATAGTTTGGCGATGCTGTCGAGCAGTGCCCATTGCTCAGCGTATTTCTTCTGTTGCCCCAGTAGGTCAGCCTTGATTTCCAGTATGCCCAGCACGCCATTGCTCGTAGCGGCGAGACTGCGGCTGGCTTCATCGGCGTATGGCAGGTAGAGGGCGATGGAGTCAGTCTTGCCCAGTTGCAAGTATGATTTGAGTAGTGGGGAAAGATATTTGAGCATCAACACGTTATAGTTGGCTTGCTTTACCATACTCCATATCGGTGTCAGAGTGTTGACGCATTTCTGAAATTCGCCTTGTCGCATGAAGATGGCTGCCTTGTTGGCATGTGCAGACAGTCGCTCGATGGTATCGTTGGTGGCAATGGCTTTTGATTCAGCCTTGTCGGAGTACTCTATGGCTTCTTTGTATCTCTTCTGTTCGTTGAAAAGTACAGAGATACAGTTGTAGAGGTAAATCTCATATTCTGCATTCTCGCTTTGGATCGCTTTATGGATGCCCTTTTTGTAATAGGTGAGTGAGGAGTCCAGTTCGCCTATTCTGCGATAGCAGATGCCCATGGCACCACACATCGCAAGCATGCCGTCGTCGTCTTTTATCTTTTCGGCAAACGGGATGCCTTCCTTTCCGATGGCAATGGCCTCTCTCATCTTTCCCAAGTCTGTGTATGCGGTCATCTTCTCGCTGGTAAGCCAACTGCGTGTGGTGTCGGCGCAGTCCATCTGGAGTGCGCTGTCTATGAGGTGGATGGCCTTTTCCTTCTCGCCTCCGGCATTGTAGTTGGTGGCTTCTATGAACAAGGAATATGCTCGTTTCTCGTCTTCCCCTTTGTCTTGTTGGCAAGCGGAAAGAAAGGCGATGGTGGATAGAAGAAGGAAAAAATATGTAAAAATAGTGTATTGTCTATGATGTATCATTTGCTTCATTTGCTTTTGCGATGAATGGTTGTCCGTGCAAAGATATGAAAAATAATCTGAAGACACTCTTTTTCTTCTGTTAAAGTTTATGGCAAGTGTCGTTTTTTCGAAAATGAGACTATGTGCCTACGGAAAACCATTGGTAGTATGCGGCGGTATTCCGTGGAAATCGAGGAAAAATCCGATTTTTAGGCACAAGTCGCACCATCATGCTGATATTTGTCGCTATCTTTGTGAAGAGTTTAATCATTTTTTAGTAATACTTAATGCTATATTTTATGAGAAAGAAAAGCTTTTTGATTTTTGTTTCTGTTCTTACCGCATTCTTCTTTGTGATGACATCATGCGGTGGTGACGATGGACCTAATGACCCAAACAATCCAGACAATCCCGAAAACCCTGATTCTCCTGAGAGTCCAGATAATCCTGGTTCTGTGGCAGCTTCGGAAGTTTATGAGATTACGGTCGAAAACTGGAATGTCTCAGGCTCTCATGTCGAGGACGATGGTACTGAAACGATGAGGTTTGAATTTGCGAAGGGAAACCTAATGCGTGCCAAAGCTGTGTCACGTGATGAAATAGATAGTCCTGTAGGTAGTCCTGCCGATTCTTATTGTGACAATATAACAGAGGCTGAACTGGCTTATACTAATATCATCACGACAACTATGACTTATCGCGAAGAATACTATCCATCGGGCAAGTCTGAAGTGACGACTGCAACGCATAAAGCCAATGTTGAGAATGGCAGAGTGAAAAGTGGCTCCATCCGCAAGTCATGGATGAATGGTGAACGTCCATTCGAACCCTCTTATGACACAGATGGCACGTTGAAAGAAATGCGTTATAATGATATTGGGGATGACGGAACAGATGATTGGAACATCCATTATTTCGATTGGCAAAATGGCAATCTGTCCCAGGTGAGATGTCCTAATTTTAATGTCACCTCTTCCTTCACATACGATGGTAGCTCGCGCAATCCTTTTGCGACTTTGGACTTGAATCACTTGTTGATTATGGACGAGGAGTCCTTTGAGGGGACCAATGGAGAGGTGCTAGAGCTGCTGACAATAGGAGGAAAGTTGGGCAAGCGCACCGAGAACTTGGTGAAAGAGTATCTTAGTGTAGATGAAGGTACTCCGTACACAGTGAAAGTTACCTATTCTAAACTGACAGAGGCAGAAGTGGTAGCTGTTGTGGATACGTATGTGTCTAACCAAAAGACTTATAGCTCCAAGTGGACTATCAAGCGTACAGTAAAATAATAAGGAGCAAGGCTTATGAAGTGCATGAGATTTCTTTTGTTTTTTATTTTCGCATTTCTTTCCTTGGCTTGTTTTGCCGAGAAAGGTGATATGTGGGAGGTAACCGATGCCGACTTGACCGTGTGGGATTCGCCCAATTACCTGAATAAGTTGGGCATGATGCATCAAGGGGATACCTTCGAGGAGGAAGGTATGGATGGCGACATGATCAAGTTCCTCTACAAGGGCAAGACTGCCTACGTGTCTTCTAACTGTTGCCAAAGATTTGAGCCGGAGCCAGATTCTGACGAGGATGTTGAGGAAGGAGAATCGGTTGCCCCACAAGAAGTGGAGGAAACCACCACAGAGCCTACTAGTCAGCCTGTCAACCAAAATGTAGAGGCTTCCAACAAAAAGGATTCTGCCCAGGTGACAGCCCAAGATGCTGCCGATCCAATAAGTGAAAAGTTTGAAGATGGAGGAACACCCCTCATGATAGCTCTGTTCATCTTGGGAATATTGGGGGGCATCTTAGGCTTGGTAGCCATTGTGTTTACGTTCTTCTATGTATTTAACTATGGGGCTTTGGCACGATGGTTTAATAAGAGATGTGAAGGAGATGTGATACCAGCCAAGCGATTCAACAAGTTGCTGATAGCTCCTGTGCTCGCCGCATTGGGAACGGTGGCATCTACCTTGGTATTTGGATATGCAGCATCAGTGGTGGATTCAGAAAGTACTTGGCAGATTCTTTTGGCTATGCTTGGTATCATCCTCACGGCAGCAATGCCTAGCCTCACTCTTTGGTATAGATATAGGAAAGACAAAAAGCAGTATGGTAAGAAGACGGCACTATGGATGATGGCTTATTCGTTGTTCAGCATTGCTGCTATTTACCTGGTTTGCGTTGTGATAGCCTATATCCTTATCGGAATCGTTGCCGTATTGATTTTTGCCTTGATTTTCGCTGTGGCATTCCCTACGAGATATTATGTCGTGAAGAAGGACTCGTGGTTTTGACCACTATCGTAGAGAGCGAAAAGGTGCTCGAATCATTAGAGTTTTGGCTGCAAGTGGGTGAAAAACGATACTTGCAGCCAAAATTGTCTCTAGAATTTTGGCTGCAAGTGGTATTTTTTGTATATTTGCAGCCAAAATCATTAAGCTAAAGAAGTAAGAGTATGGCACAGATTATCGGTAGAGATAAGGAACAAGAGATACTGCGTGAGGCTTTTCATGCAGAAGAATCCTTGTTTGTTGTAGTTTATGGGCGTCGTCGTGTGGGCAAGACTTTCTTAGTGAGAGAAGTATTTGCCGACAAGATGGACTTCTATACTACAGGTGTAAATCAGGAAAACAAGAAAGTGCAGTTGGAGTATTTCTATCATGCTCTTTGTAAATGTTCTAATACACCAATTCCGATGCCGAAGAATTGGTTGGAGGCTTTCGCCTCTTTGATAACGATATTGGAAAGTTCCAAAAATGATAAGAAAGTAGTATTCTTGGATGAATTGTCCTGGATGAATGGTGGTGATGGTTCTTTCTTGACGGCATTAGAGTGGTTTTGGAATAGTTGGGCTTCTGCTCGCAAAGACATCTTGCTTATTTGCTGCAGTTCTGCAACATCCTGGATTGTCAATAAAGTATTCCATAATCATGGGGGATTGTATGGACGGGTGAATAGACGCATACATTTACATCCTTTTACTTTGCAAGAATGTGAGCGGTTTTACGAGTCTCGTAACATCCTGATGAATCGCTACGACCAAGTGGTAAGCTATATGGTATTTGGTGGTGTGCCTTATTATTTAGCAATGCTGGACAAAGGTAAAAGCTTGCCACAAAATATTGATGAACTGTTGTTCGCTCCAGATGGTCAACTTCATGATGAATACAAGAACTTATACCAATCTATGTTCAGAAATGCAGAGAATCATTTAGCTATAGTGAGTGCCATTGCAACCAAAAGTAAAGGAATGACTCGAAATGAGATTTTGGAACAGACGGGACTTCCTAATGCTGGCAGTACAACTAGAGTATTGGAAGAGCTAGAACAGAGCGATTTCATACGTCGCTATGTGGCATTTGGTCAGAAGAAACGAGATGAGTTATACCAACTGACGGATGCATATACCTTATTCTATTATCATTTCCTGAAAGATGGAAAGAATAACGATGCTATGTTTTGGGAGCATTACCTAGGTTCTTCAAAGTTGTTGTCTTGGGCAGGCTATGCCTTTGAACAAGTCTGTTTGGCGCATTCCGAACAGATTAAGCAAGCTATGGGCATCAGTGGTATTGCTGTTTCTCAATCAGGGTGGATGAGTAAGTCTAAAGACAATAAGGCTCAGATAGATTTAGTGTTGGATAGGGCTGATAATGTGATCAATCTTTGTGAAATCAAATTCTCGTCTCGTCCGTATGCGATAGACAAGCAATATGCTGAGCGAATGCAGAGCCGTCAATGGCAGTTTGAGGAAGAAACGAAAACACGAAAGTCTTGTCAGCTTATGATGATTACCACCTATGGTCTTCAAAGCAACCAATATGTAGGCATAATTCAGAAGAGTTTGACGATGGATGACTTGTTTAGCTGATATTTTTATAGGATTTCTATAATAGGATTTGTATAATTGAAGAGGACAATTCAAAATGATAAAGTGGGGCAAAGTTGCGTATGTAGCAACGTTGTCCCACTTTTCGATTAATATGATTTATGTTAGAAATCAGTACTTTGTAATGGCTTCGACTTCACAACTATTTCTCGCTTCTTGGCACCATCCAGCAATTTGTTGATGATGTCGGCAACATCCTGACGAGTAATCGTACGATAATCAACGACCTCTGGCTTTTCCTTAGCTATTTGTTGGTTGCCTTCTACGTAAGCATTGAGAATCGCAAGCCAAAGAAGAGGGTCTGTTTCTTCTTGACTTCCCATGGCAGTTTGAGCTTTCTGTTCAGTTTCCTGGTCCACAACGAGAGGAACATATACTTTCTTGAAGTTGTCCTCGCTAAAAGCATTGTTGCGAATCTCGTCAAGAATTTCGTAAGTGCGTTTTTTCATCTTATCTACTTTCTCTCGCTCCGTAGTGAAGTGTATTTTAATTTCTTCCATGTTGCGAGGGACAGGATGATAGCCAGCATCGACACCGATGGAATAGACGCCGACTTCCTTTTCTCTTAATTCATCAAACAAACGAGATTGCAGCAGCTCTTTGAGAATCGTTAGCGCACTCTGTTCTTTTGGAGTTAGCTTTTTGTAATTGGCAAATGATATTTCCAATTCTCCTAAGTCACCTTCCAAGTCTGCCTCTAGTTCGCAAGTAATCTCTTGCTTAGGTGAGGATATCGTTTTTAATAGGTATTGGCGTGGAGTGACACCTGGTGTGCCAGGCAGGGAGGCTATATACTTTTCTATCAGTTGGTGTGCTTCTGCCTCAGGAACAGCACCTACTAAACAATACGTGAAATAGGCGGCATTGCCAAATCGGTCATTGAATAGACGCGGCAAGTCTTGTAACTTCATGCGATTGTAGAAACTGATGTCCTCACGAGGGTTGTCTTCTGAAGGAGGATAGAGTATTGCATTGATGGAGTCTTGTACGGCACTCATACCCGTTTTGCTTCTGTTCGTATAGAGGTACTTGCTCTTTTCGATGAACTTGTCAAATGTCTTTTCGCTGAAGTTTTGTTTGGTCAATACCAAATGGAGATATTGGAAGAAATCGTCCGCATGTGCGACGTTGACATTTCCTCCTACGCCATCTGTATAGTCATTGATTGATAGTGACAATTCGATGCCTTTGCCTTCTAACCATTCAGACAGTTGATTACGGTTGTATTTGTAGAGTCCCGACTGCATAATGAGTGCTTGCATTGCCTTTTGTGAAGGGATGTCATTGCTCTTGACCAATGAGTTGCCTCCCATGGCAGAACCAGCAAAATACATCATGTTATGGGAGTCTGGGAGGTATTTGTAAAGTACTTTGGCACCATTGCTTAGTGTCCATTCTGTTACATCTAAATCCTTGATAGACTTGGTGCTGATGATTTTTCCCGAAGTTATCGGATAATCTATGATTTGCGATATGGCTTGTGGCTTCTCTATGGAGAGAATAGGCTCACTCTTTACCTCTGCTAAAGTTTGGTTGAACTGTTCGTCAGAAACATTCATCTCATTTGCAAGGGTAGAGTATGTGATGAAACTGAGGTTCTTGTCGTTCATCCATGAGCGAACCCAGTCATTAAGGTCGCTGACTTCCATTTCTACGAGACTTTCCACGGAATGTCTGATTTGTTGTTGGAAAGACTCGATAGGCACGCCATACAAATAGTTTTGCTTGAATACGTCCATCAGGTTGTCGGGAGTGCCTAGGTTGTCAGATTCGAGAAGTGGTTTCAACTCATTGTAAAGTGCTTCTTTGGCATGCTCAAACTCCTCTTCTCCAAATCCTTTTCTACGAATGTTCTCACGAATGGCCAGTATCTGTTTCAGACATTCTAGTTCCTTGCCTGCATATGGTACAAAGTCCCAGGCATTTTGGTCGTATTGGCGTGCCAAAGGAGCATAACTTACGGTAGCGGTGATGAAGCTTTCTTTGCCGCCATTTCTGAATTTAGCTAATAGTTGTGCCGCTAATGTTTGGAAGAGACGTACTTTGAGTTGATCGCCCACAAAGTCTCGTTTGGAAGGGTCTGTTGAAACTAGGCAACGTTGATAGATACCCATGGAATTGGAGGAGTTCTCCTTGTCAATGAAACGATAGTACAATGGAGCATTGTTGTCTTCTATTTCAGAGTTCTTCCTGCTGATGGGCTTTTTGCTTGCAGGGATAGAACTGAATAGGTGTTTGATTTCTTTCTCGTACTCTTCAGGTTGGATGTCGCCAATGATGGCGATGCATTGTAATTCTGGACGATACCATTGCTGATAGAAGGCTTTTACATCCTTGGCGGTATAATTACGGATAAGGCTTTCAGAACCTATTACGTTGTGTGTGGCATAGTCGCTTCCATTATAAATGGTGGGTGCTATTGCCTCTGTCAGTCGTTTGTCAATATTGCGACTTTGCCGCCATTCCTCAGAGATGATGTTGGCTTGCCTCTCCACTTCCTTAGGTTCTATTTTGATTCCATTGCACCAATCCTTTAATAGGTATATGATGGAAGTAGTAACCTTGGAATCATTTGTAGGGACATTGTTTACTTGAAAACGAGTCTCGTTGATGCCTGTCTTTGCATTGAAAACCAAACCATGGTTGCGAAGATAAGCCATGACACCATCTGGAAAGTGTTCTGTCTTGGTAAAAGCCATGTGCTCAACAAAGTGCGCCAAACCATATTGCTTGTCGGTTTCCAATATGGCACCCACATTCTGATAGAGATAGAAATTCACCTCGCCTTGATTCCCATTGTCACGCATGATGTAATAAGTGAGACCATTAGGAAGCTTTCCTTGTATGAGCCCTTTGATTTGCGCTCTACAGGAGATAGCGGCAAAGAACATCCATGCGAAGAGGGCTAAGCGGATATAATCAATTTTTCTTTTCATCTAGTTACTTATTTCTGTAAGAGTTCAAGTGCTGCAAGTTTGCGAGCGATGGTTGCTTGAATCATAGCTTGTACTTGCTCCATTTTGTCTAGTTGGAGAGACTCGACGTAGCCTTGTCGATAGTATTTGGTGGCATCGTCATATTTCTTCATGGCAGTATAGCTGTCTGCCATCATGACGAGGAAGTTGATGCGGTCAACGATGGAAGTCTCACCAGTCAATGCTTTCTCTATCCACTGGATGGCTATTTCATGATCGGATGCTGTCAATTTCTTGCCTGCTGCATAGTATAAGTTCTGGGCAGCTTTTCCATAGTCGGTTGGTGTGGCATTGTCGCCCATCTGCTTGAAATAGTCGTTCATCAAGTCAAAGTACTTCTTGGCGTCTTTGTCCTTGTATATAGAGTAGATGGCATCGGCATAAACCGCAGATGATTTGGCTGGGTCAAGGTTTCCTGTGAAAGAAATGACAGAATAGGCGTTCTTGTAGTCACCCGAAATCTTGGCTACATATTCTTTGTAGCTCAGATTTCCTTCCTTGGCAAGGTCTTCTATTCGCTTGTCATTGTATTCGATGACATAATAAGCCGCAGCATCTCCTACTGCTTTTTGCCAAGCAGGAAGGTTGGCATTGATGAAGTCTGCCATCTTTTGCTGTTGCTCTAGGTCATCGCCACCCAGTTGTGAGATAATGAGGTAATCGGTACGATTGATGAGGCTAGGACCCATCTTGGCTTGGATGTAAGCATTGTACATCTTTCTGATTCTTACAACCCATTTTTCAGCATCCATGCCTTCTTGTGCCATCAAGAACTTAGGGGCTTGCAGAAGTATCTTCTGCTGGATGGTTAAATCAGTTGGGTTGCTACGATATTGCTCATAGAGTTCTTTGAAACCGACTACATCTCCTACGGCAGTTTTTGCAGCTTCCATCAGTTCGTTAGCCCCCATGGCACCTACAGAGATGGAGATGGCTTTCCCATCGTTGGCGATGAAGGCCAAAGTCGGGAAGGCTTCTATCTTGTACTGTTTGGCAATGGATATGTTCTCTGGCTTTTCTGCATCCAATTGCAAGCAGATAAACTTCTCATTGAAATATTTGCCTATAGAGTCTTGTGTGAAGATAGTCTTAGCCATTCGTTTGCAAGGGCCGCACCAAGTGGCATAGAAATCTACGAATAGCGGTTTGTGATGTTTCTTTGCTTCTTCCTGCGCTTGTTGGAAAGAACCTTGGAAGAACTGGATGCCTTCTTGGGTAGAAACAGTTTGCTGGATGGTTTCTCCTGTAGCCTTACCCTGAGCCATGCTAGGCTCAAAAGTAAGGAGAGAGAGAACTGCTGTGAAAAGCAGATTATTTGTTGTTTTCATCTTTTTCAATGTTTTGTGTTACTTTATTCTTCCCAATCAGATCCGCTGTCATCCAAGTCACCAAACTCATTCTTTTTGATGATGACCGTGAAGATATTGGAGAGAATGGCAGAGTGATCTTCGTTCTGTACCTTTAGACTGATGCGATATCTACCCTCGGGTAAGCTCTTGGAAGCCATATAGAATACCTGAATCAAACTACCTTGAAGTCGGATGGAGCCTTCAGCGATAGCTTTCTTGAAGGCTGTTGCATCTCCACCTTCTGTGGCTTCCACATCGTAAAACTCATAGGTGATAGGTACGGTTCCTGCAACTCCTTGGATCGCATAGGAAGTCCAAGGGGAGTTGTCGGTTACATGGCTGTCCCATTCATCTACCTCTTGGTAGGCAACCAAAGTATCGGGGGCATATTCTGCGTTTTCTACTTTTAAGTAACCTACTGGCATGTCATGGCAACTCGACAAGGAAGCTAAGCCTACGATTGCCATTGTCCATATACAGATCTTATGATATATTGCTTTCATATTGTTAGAAGTCTGTTAGATTGAAATTATAACTTAGTGCATGAACGACACCGGTTTGGGTCATGATGTTGCTTGATGCCACCTCGGATGTCTTCCAAGCCACTTCTGAGGCTATGTAGATTTTCTTGGGACCTGCTTGAGGAACACCGCCGTATGACTCACGATAGGTGTAGATCCATAATTGCTTGCCAGACAGCATCGTGTACATCTTGCCACCTTGACCGATGACAGTGTTGGGGTCAGTGGAGGCTGTTCCAGCCGTGAAGTCATCCAACTGGATGACGTTGTTGCCATCGATGATGCTGGATAGAATAAAATTGCGGCAGTCCTCTACTGGAATGTCGGCGATTTGCTCATAACCCTTTTCTAGGAGATAGCGGCGTATGCTATGGTTGGTGATACCGAAAACGGTGAGGTTCGTGCCGTATGTACTTGTCCCCATAAATACCTGCTGGAGTCCCGCACGTTCACTCATGACAACAAGTGAGTCCCAGTTGTATGGGTCTTGCTGAAAATACTCCCACATGGAGCAGTCGTGATACCCTATGGCTTTTCCAGTATCTACGAAGTTATACTTGGTGCAGGAGGTGGAAAGGCATAAAGTGCTCGCCACTACTGCAATGAACAATAATATCTTTTTCATTTTCTTCTCTTGTTTGATTTTGAATTACATATATGGCATCCAATACGTAGTTTGACGCATCATGGTGTTGGTTATCTTGCCATCTCTGTCTGAATAGGCATTGCTTGGGATAGGCAAGAAGAGTGCACCATTTTTGATGTCATTATTGGTGAGTACTTGGAACTTGCCATATAGCTCTTCCTGGATGTAGTTGTTGCGGATGATGTCGTAATAACGCTCGTCATTCTCACCAATCAGCTCCTTCTCTCGCTCTTGGAAAATGGCTTTTTTGAGGTCGCCTTCATCATAGATGGAAGGATATGCTTCCGCACCAGCACGCTCTCTAATCTTATTGAGGTCATTGATGGCAAGGTCTGTTTGTCCTAGCTTGTTGTAACACTCTGCTCGGAGCAAGATGATGTCGGCTAGACGCCAATATACATAGTCTGCATCCACGGATCGGAAGTCCTTGCCAGTCTCGGAGAACTCGTTTTTATTGTAGAGGCACTCCCTAAACTTGTATGGGATGGCGTAGTCAATGCCGTCAACCTCATGTGGCTCGTCTATTTGGTAGAAGAAGGCGGAGCGACGTTGATCGTTTGGGTCTTGGTACATCTCGTTGATGGTCGATGTGTAAAGTTGACAGTAGTTCTCGTATGGGATATTACCCATCTGAGCTGTCTCTTTTACAGGCCAACTGAGATATGCTGTCGCTACATCATTTGGTGTTTGGCTGTATTCCGATCGAGCTTTGTCGAAGGTAAGAGTGAAAATTGCCTCTGGATTAGTCTCGTCAGGGTGAGAGAGCTTGTAGCAGAGATCCTCGGGGTCAGAACACAAACTGTAGTTTCCTACTTTTCCTTCGACGAGGAGGGTCGCATAGTCAATGGCTTTCTGATAGTCTTCTTTTGGATTACCTTCTAGACCATATAGTTCTTCTACACTTCCTTTCCAAGCGTAGATCTGTGCCAGCAAAGCGGCACTGTTGCCTTTGGAGGCGTACTGGCGGCTCGTGATGGTTGAATTATTCAATCCTTTCAACTTGTCGTAAGTTGGTAGGACGTTATAGGCGGATTCTGCACTTGCGATGGCTTTCTTCAGAACTTCTGTCATAGGAGAGCGACCATACATCACTACATCTTTTGAGTTGTTAGTGATAACGCAATCTCCATAGCGCTGAGCCAAGAAAAAGTACGATAAGCCCATGGCAAAGTATGCTTGCCCAACGTGGAAGTTGTAACGGTCTTCACTGAGACCTTCCGTGCTGCCAATGTTGTCTAGGAGTAGGTTGGCTTCATATATAATATTGTATAAGCCACCCCATTGTCCGTCTTGTTCTTTGACATAACGTGGGTTCCACTCACGTAAGTCGTTGTTCCAACCGAGATTGTCAACTTTTGCCCCTGCTGCGATAAAAGGGTCGTTCTTTCCTATGTAGATATTCTCGAAGTATAATATTGAAGAGGTGGTAGCGTTCAATTCATTTTCCGACTTGAACGCATTGTTATATGTGACTTGGTTCTCGGGTACTTGATCCAAGTCGCATGACACCAACCCTGCTACGCAAATGGTAGCTATTAATAGTTGCTTCTTCATGTGTCGTTAAAATTTTAAGTTAAAACCAAATGTGATGGAACGGTTCAGAGGGTACTGCTCGCCGGTGTCCTTGCCAGTGTATGGATTGACAACCTCTGGGTCTGTGCCAGAATAGTTGGTCAACAAGAAGAGGTTCTGTCCTGTAACATATAGGCTCAGACCCTTGATCCTGTTCTTGAACCATTTGGCAGGCATCTCGTATGATAAGGTGACAGACTTGAGGCGGAGATAGTTGACATTCTCTATGTTGGAGTCAATATCACCGTCAAACTGACCGATATATCCTTGGTCAGAGAATTCCAAAGAAGGATAGTCTGTCTCGTCTCCTGGCTTTTGCCAGAATGTTACCTTGCTAGGGTCTGCCATGATAGTTCCGAAATTCTTTGTGAAATTGAAAGCTGAGTTCTTTACCATGTTCATCATCTTGCGCTTGATGACATAGTTCATCATGATGTCGAGTTTCCAATTCTTGTAAGAGATGCTATTGGAGATACCACCATATGCAGCTGGCAAGGTGCTGCCAGCATAGTACTTGTCGTTATAGTCGATGGTTCCATCTTGGTTGTAATCCTTGATTTTACGACCACCCACACGCAATGGATAGTTCTCACTGTTACCAAAGTTGAGTGGTACCAACTTGCCCAATGAGTTGTAGTAATATGGAATCTGCGTCTCGTCTTGTACGAGGCCCTCGTCATGATAGGTGTAGATGCCATATACTGGGCGACCTAGCACTTTGTCGCTCAAATCCTCACCTCCGTATGACTTGCGGAAAAGGTTCTTGTCATGTGAGATGTTGAAGCCGAGCGTCCATTGCCAGTTCTTGTGCTTGATGATGTCTGCTGAAACTTCCAGCTCAATTCCTTCGTTTGATATGGCTGAGGCATTGTTCCACATCTTATCTGCCAAGAAAAAGTTTCCTGGGGTAGTAGTCTGCATCAACAAGGCATGGGAGTACTTGTAATAGTAGTCCAACTTTACTTGCAAGCGATAGTTGAAAAGTTGAAGGTCAAGACCTAAGTCATATTGGTCGTTCTTCTCCCAAGTCAATTGGTTGTTGGCAAGTATACCTGGTATCAAACCGGCACTTCCTAGGAAGGTGTTGCTGGAAGTCATGGTGCCCAAGGCTAGGTATGCCTCATTGAACTTCTGGCCTGAGCGACCCCAAGAAGCACGGAACTTACCAAAGCTAAGCCACCATAGATTCTTCATAAATGGCTCATCGCTGAAAGTCCAACCTAAGCCGACGGCAGGGAATGTTCCCCATCTCACGTCGCTACCAAATACAGAGGAACCATCCGAACGAAGTGAAAATTCTGCCAAGTACTTGTGCTTGTAGTTGTATGCCAGACGTCCGAAGACACTCATCATCTCTTGTACCTCTTGGTTGCTGAGATATGATTGCAAAGCTTCGTATGTACCATATTCGTCTTGACGCAAGGCTGGCCATTCTTCTCCTACATAATGAATTTGGTTGGTAGGACCACCGTATGCAGAACCGCCAATGCTATTGAGTTGGTCACGATTATAAGAGAAACCACCCATCAACTCGAAGAAATGTTTCTCTTTGAGGTCAAACTTGTAGGTGAGGTAATTTTCGCTTTGTATCATCGTCATGCCGATATTCTGCCCTTCGGATCTTGATAATTTCTTGGAGGTCAGGTAATCTGGTGTGAAGGTGTTGATGCGGGTGTTATAGTGGTCGATGGCTGCGGATAGTGACAACTTCAACCCTTTGATGATGTTATAGTTGAGTCCACCGCTGAGTCGTACATTATAATTAGAGTTCACGCCCTCGATGCCTCGCAAAGATTGCATGGCAGTTTCTTCAGCGATGCTTCCCTTTCCTGGCAAAAGCGTAGATTGTTGCTTAGGGTCAATAGTGAGGCCTTGTATTTTTCCTGTAGTTGCAGCTTGTTGGTCTGTGTAAGACAGATTAATACGGGTGTAGGCATCAACTTTAGGGGTAATCTTGAAGTCGAGATTAGACATGACATTGGCTCTTAAGAAGCTGGAGTTGAGCATGATGCCCTTCTCGTGATAGATACCTGCAGCAACCATATAGCGCACGTTGTCGTTACCTCCTGATACGGAAAGGTCAGCTTTGGTGACTTGTCCTACACGGAAGGCATATTTCCACCAATTGGTGCTGTTGTTGTAGAATGTGTTCAATGAGTCTTGTACTATTGACGGAATCTTGTTATAATCATCTGTAGAGATATTGCCCTTGTTCCAGAAATAGTCATAGGCACCATTGCTGAATTGATCCCAGCCCCATGTGTCTTTGTAACTGTTAGGGAAGATAACCTTGTCGGTCGTCCAGTCGTATTCGCCTACACGTTGGTTCTTCGCCAAAAGAATGTTCCAGAGTCTTTCACCATTACCTCTTAATTGAGTTGGCGTAGAAGGAAGCCAAGAGAAAGATTGGGATACGCTGGCATTAAACTCAGCCTTGCCGCTTTTGCCTTTCTTGGTGGTGATGAGGATAACGCCATTTCCAGCACGTGATCCATAGAGGGATGCAGAAGTCGCATCTTTCAATACCTCTACTGATTCGATGTTGGAAGGGTCTAAAGAAGAAAGTGGGTTGATACCGCCTGTGTAGGTAGATGAAGATTGAACAGGTACGCCATCAACGACAAAAAGAGGAGAACCATCGTTGACTCCTTGTTGATTGAGAGAACTGAAACCACGGATAACTATCTTGGAGCCATTGCCACCAGGTTGGCCAGAGAGATTGGAAACATCTACACCTGCCATCTTACCTTGGAGCAGGGTTTCGAGTGAAGAGCTTGGTACGTCTTTCAGTGCATCTCCTTTAAGCGAAGATACGGAACCAAGCATGTCTCGACGGGTTCGGCTACCATAGGCGATGACTGCAACTTCTCCCAGTTGATTTCCCTCTTCCTTGAGAATGGCATTGACTGTATGCCCATTACTGTACTTCAGTGTGATTGGAGAATATCCGATGGCTGAAATGACAATCTCCCCACTTCCATTATTGGTGGAAAGGCTAAACTGTCCTTGTGTATCAGCAATCGTTCCTTGTTTGAGACCTTTGATTCTGACGGTTGCGTTTGGAATGACTTCTCCTTCCGTGTCCTTGACGATGCCTTTGATGATGAAATTGCCTTGCTTAGCAGTCTCCATCTTGAAAACTCGGATAGACATTCCGTTCACGCTATAGGTGAAAGGAGTTTTGTAGAGTAAGTCTTGGACAGCTTTTTCTACTGTAGCTTCATCGAATGAGACAACCATCTTGTTGGGATAGTTTCTTACCTCATTGGTGTAACTGATGGAATAATCGCTATTCTTTGTGATATAGTCAAGAATAGACGAAAGTGTTTTCTCCTTAAAGGAGACTGATAATTTTATCCCCCCAGACTGAGCAAAAGTGCAAACAGGGTGCGATAAAGTTACCATCAGGCATCCTACCATACATAGTAGATGCCACGAGTGTACAATACTTTTGTGCATACCTCTCTATTAATAATTAACATTAACTATATAATAGACTGCAAAGTAACAACTTTTTGGGGAAATATGCAAGTTTTATGTAAATTATTTGCTGATTCCTTGCAAAGAATAGTGTTTTTGCTTTCATTTCGTCAGATGAAAGGTGAGTTCTCTAATGTATAAGATGATGCTGTTATCTCTAGTATCGTAAGCTTACACTCCTAGGCATAAACCTTTCTTCCCCCTAGCACAAAACCATCAACGCCCTAGGATAAAACCTGCAGAAGCCTACTGCATACTGTAGTGCCTAACTTATATTCCATAAAATCCAAGTTAGATTTCATGGAATATAAGTTAGGCACAGCTAAATATAAGTTGTATTTTATGGTATGCAGTAGGCTTCTGCAGGTTTTGCACTAGGGCGTGTGCAAGTAGGTAGTCGCATATGGCGGCTTTTGTTGCTAGGAAAAAGCTTTCGTGTATCCCAACTCTGCAGATATTGAATTTTAGTTGTTAAGCAATACTTAACAACTGAAAACTAGCTTAATTAGCTCTATTTTAAGTACTTAATACTTTTTGTTATGTACAAGACCTAGAGGTGATAAAAAGTTCTACTACTTCATAGATGGCTCACAGGGAAAGTCTCTCTATCGGGAGGTAATGCTAGCCTCAGTTTTCAGTTGTCAATTAATGTTTGACAACTGAAAGCCATTGTAACTAGTTGGACTGTAGAAATTTATTGCTATTCTTACTTGTCTAAGGCTTTGAGGTGCTAAAAATATAGCTACCTCAAAGTCATTTATTTCCCCTTATATATGCCCTCTCTCCGCCCAATCGCCTCTATCCAGCGTTCGGTATCCGATGGCTTCGGCGAGGTGCATGGGTTCTACTTGCTCGCAGCCTGCCAAGTCGGCGATGGTGCGGGCGACCTTCAGGATGCGACTGTAGGCACGGGCGGAGAGGGAGAGACGCTCCATCGCCATGCGAAGCATATCCATGCCAGTCTCGTCGGGCTCGGCGAAGAGGTGAATCATGCGCTCGCTCATCTGGGCATTGCAGTGGATGCCCTTGTAGTCCTTGTATCGCTCGGCTTGAATCTCCCTCGCCTTGATGACACGCTCACGGATGCTGGCACTCGGTTCGCCTGGGGCAGCCTTGGAGATGTCTTTGAAAGGAACTGGCGTTATCTCGCACTGGATGTCGATTCGGTCGAGAAGCGGACCTGAAATCTTGTTCATGTATCGTTGTATCTGACCTGGGGTACAGACGCAATGATGCGTAGGGTCGCCATAGTAACCGCAAGGACAAGGGTTCATGCTTGCCACAAACATGAAACTGCAAGGGTAGTCGGTGGAATACTTGGAACGGCTGATGGTGATGTGGCGGTCTTCGAGCGGCTGTCGCAATACTTCGAGCGTGGTCTTGTTGAACTCCGGTAACTCATCGCAGAAGAGCACGCCATTGTGCGCAAGCGAGATTTCGCCTGGTTGTGGATTGCTGCCACCACCCACCAAAGCCACTTGTGAGATGGTGTGGTGAGGAGCACGGAAAGGACGTTGGGAGATGAGCGATACATTCTTGCCGAGTTTGCCAGCGATGGAATGTATCTGTGTGGTCTCCAGGCTCTCTGATAGGGTGAGGGGAGGAAGGATGGAAGGCAGACGCTTCGCCATCATGGACTTGCCTGAGCCGGGAGGTCCCACCATGATGAGGTTGTGACCACCAGCTGCTGCCACTTCCAAGGCTCGCTTCACATTCTGCTGACCACGTACATCGGCATAGTCGAGGTCGCAATGCGTCTGATTCTCATAAAACTCCTTGCGAGTATCAACAATGGTAGGCTCGAAAGCTTGTTTGTCACTCATAAATTGTATAACATCAAACAAGCTGTTCATACCATAGACTTCGAGGTTGTTGACCACGGCCGCCTCACGGGCGTTTTGCATCGGCACAATCAATCCCTTGAAGTGCTCTGCCCTGGCTCGAATGGCAATAGGCAGTGCTCCCTTGATAGGTTGCAGCGTGCCGTCCAGACTCAACTCGCCTACCAGCATAAATTCCTTGAGGTGCGTGTCGGGGATGTTCTCGTTGGCTCCCAAGATGCCGATGGCAAGGGGCAAGTCGAAACTGCTGCCTTCCTTGCGGAGGTCGGCAGGAGCAAGATTGATGGTGATGTCGGCGATAGGAAACTTGAAACCGCTGTACTGCAAGGCTGCGGCAATGCGGTTACGACTCTCTCTTACAGCCTCGTCGCCAAGACCTGTAAGATGATATTGGACTCCACGTGTGAGGCTTACCTCCACGGTAACCGTAGTCACGTCCAATCCGTTGACTGCGGCGCAAAAAGTTTTGACTAGCATTTCATTCCTTTCCTGCAGGAATAGAGTTTCCTGCATATATTTGAAATTAGATGTTGTTAATAATATATGTTGTCGCCCTCGTCAAGAGGCAAGGGACTTGATTTCCTTTTGGTGCTGCTTTTATTTCAGCAGTTGGTCGAGCTTGTCGTACAGTTCTTGTCGTTTCAAGCCACGAGCTACGATCTTGCCATTTTGCAAGACGATGACATCTGGCACGGAGGTCATTCCTAGTTTCTGCAAGGTCTTGTCTTCCAGCATGTCGCCGGTGCAGATGTTGGACCAAGAGATAGAGTCTCTGTCGAGACTTCTCTTGCAATCTACCTTGCTAGGGTCGAGGCAGATGCTCATCACCTTGAGTTTGCCTTGCGATGCCCTCATGCGCTTCTTCAACTCCCTTTGAAGGTCTTGGCTATCGAAATTGTAGGTAGCCCAGGTGTTGATGACTGCCACTGGCGTACTGCTCAGTTCGGCGCTGGATATGAGTTTGCCCTTGGTGTCGTATGCGGTGAAGGATGGCAATCTGGAGCCTACTCCCACGTCTTTCAGTCCTTTCAACTGCTGTAGCATCTTCTGAAGCTCTCCATTTTTCGGCTGCTCCTTCGCCATAGTCTCAGTTAAGGCGTATGCCTTCTTGAAGTCTGGCTGTGGGTTGCTGATGAAGTACTTTCGGGTGAGATAGATGCTGACGATAGACTCTGGGTGATCCTTGATGAATTGCTCAGCCTTGGCTTTCTCCTCAGGTGGAGAAACATTGAGGATGTTCTCACGGAATGAGTTCATCAGTTCATTGGCTTTCGTTCCCTTGACCGAAAGTTCTTTCAGGTGAGAGGCATCAGCCTTGATGTCAACGGATGCGCCTGACTCAGCAAAGATAGGTTGCTCAGAGAAGTTAGGGAAGACGACGACCAACGTAAAAGGATCCTTGCATTCGCATTCGTATGTGAAGCGACCACCTTCCACCTTAATGGTGTCCATGCCATGGATGCCACCCTCAGGGCTATAAACATAGAATTCACCTTGGTTCATGTTGAGAAATTTGCCTTCAAACTTGAAACGACCACTACCTGCACCACAAGAGGCAAGTACAACAGTCGCTAATAATAAGAGGATGTAAGCAAACTTTTTCATCATGAAAAATTTAAAAGGAGTGTGCCGCGAGCGGGACTCGAACCCGCACAGCCATTACTGGCCAAGGGATTTTAAG
>ERZ1034691.7-NODE-7-length-168861-cov-10.062717_pt1 | contig 168861 bp, 125 predicted proteins | sample MGYA00520638_ERZ1034691 | MGnify/ENA primary metagenome ERZ1034691 (study PRJEB33766, sample SAMN09781763) | gut metagenome | biome: gut microbiome | host: Homo sapiens | place: Madagascar | study: EMG produced TPA metagenomics assembly of the PRJNA485056 data set... | reverse complement strand
ATGCTTATAAAGGATGGAATTTATTTTATAATTATAAAAAATAGGTATATTATGAAAAAGATAATAAACATAATCCTTGTGCTATGGACAGCAGTTTTTGTGATGACCGGTTGCAACGAAGGGGAAAAAACAAATTTGAAGGAAAAGAAAAGTGCAACGGAGACAGAAATTCCTGATATGGGAAGGATTGCTGCAGGAGCATATTATGTCGCAGTCCTGGATGGCAAAAATAAAGTACACATTGCATGGAAGACGGATTATTTCTCTTATGCAGAAACAGAAAACACAGATTGGGGAGGTACTGTTCGTTTACTTAAAAATGAGGAATTTCCGATTGCAATGTCAGAAGATGGAAAAATAATTGTTCCCGGAGGACAAAGTGCTGCAGAATTATGGAAGGCATGGCAGGATACTATGCAGGAGCTGCCGGCAGATGCAGTATTAGGGAGCCCCTTTTTGAACGATTATGAGAATGCAGAAGAGATAGGGGCATGGAAAGATCTTTATTTTGTGGCTGGTCAATATCCTAAGTGTATGGTCGGTGTATTGCAGGATGGAACATTATGCGGGGCAGGTATAGAAGAGGAATTACTGACAACAGTTTTACAATGGAAGGATATAAGAGAAGCTGCGCTTTTGTATGGGGGAACAAAGATAGTGGCTGTTGACCAGGAAGACACTGTGTATGCGCAAGGCGTGGATGTGACTACATGGCCACATATCAGAACCATTGCAGCCGGCAAAAATATGTTTTTTGGATTGACGGAAAAAGGAGATGTGGTTCATACGGCGTTTGTTCTGGATGAGGATTATTCTACAGAACAAATGCACGATATTGTCTCTATTGCAGTGGGGTATGATTGCAAGAAAAATCAAGATGTCATATATGGAATCCGAAAAGATGGAAAAGTGGTTGACAACCTTGGCATGGAAATTCCCGGATTTGAAAATATGGCAGAGATTGATGTTACAATGTCAGATGCTGTCTTAGTAGGTTTGACACGGAATAACAAAATGATAGTAGGGGAAGGGGCGGACGAACATTTTTATACTTTAGCGAAAGAATATAACAATTAGAGGGTATCCGGGGGATTGACAATGCCGGAAAGCATCCATATCTTGCGAACGACGGCAGTGGCAATATGACGACAAAGCAATGTGAAGTAAGACTGTATAAATATCAAAAGGTATACAAATGTGGATGCGGCATGATTAAGAAAGATCCGGTTTATGGAGTAACCAAGCATATGTCTTGCCCACAAAAGTAGGAGAATGAAGTATGAGAAAAGGTGGAATTATTTTTCTGTATATGATATTTGCATATGTACTTGTGATGACAGGGTGCGGCAGACAGGGAACCGCAATACCGGAAAATGCGGATGAACAGGATAATATTGCAGAAGAAACCTCCGTGGAAAAGGCAGCTGAGCTGACAACGGATATTTCCGTTTATTATACCTATAAGGAAACAGCAATCCCGGATGCCTGGAGTTCACTGCCCGATCCGGCAGAAGACAGTTATTACCGGGGTGGGTATTATGTCCTGAAAAATGGGAAAATTTATTTATGGTCGGTTCTATGTGAAAAATCCCAGTGGAACGGTCAGCTCATGGAGACCTGGAAAAAATATTATCTGCAGGAACTGGATACGGCAGAGAAACCGCTGTCCTGGAAAAACTCTGACATCTCGGAAGATGTCAGTTACGCGGGAAATACCTATGCAGTGGTAGTTCCACCGTTTTCTTTTACTGAAAATGGAGAAACAAAAGGTTTTGTGAAAACAGCGGATGGAGAATGTTTTGCTGCGAGATGGGAAAACGGCAGTATTGCAGAAGTCTATGACGGAAAGAAATTCAGCGGTTCCGAAGTAGAAAAACTGCAGGATATCAGCAATGCATGTGATAAAGAGAACAGAGTGTATTTTTTCCAGGAAGGCAGTTTAGAGGTGACGAAATATGAGAGCACCATGTCGGAAAAAACAGACATAAGTCTGCCGGGGCGCATCTATGGGATCCTGCAGGCGGAAAGCGGAACACCGGTATACTGGTATGGAACGGGAGCGGGAGGAAAATTTTGCGTGAAGGATTTACTGTCGGGGGAGGCACTGGCGGAAGACCTCGCACTTAACGGAACTACCTTTGCGGCAACTCTTGCGGCGGACGGAACCTTGTATATAGTGGACAAAGATGGAATTTATCTGTATGAAGAAGGACTGCAGTTACTTTATCCGTTAGGTGACGACTATCCTTTTTATAAAATTTACGGAATGGAAATATCCGATGCCGGTGACATTCGTATGCTGGTGGAAATGGACAACAGCACAGTACTGCTTGTCTTTGAAAAACAGGACAGTCCTGTAGAACGGGAAAAGGAAGTGATTACGATAGCTTTTCTTTTGCAGCAGAGAACATTGGAAAAAAGTATTGCCCGATTTAACAGACAAAGCAGTAAATATTATATAGAAACAACATACATAGGGGATCCTTTGTATGGTGATTATGCAGAGTATCAGAACAAGATCAAGATGGCAGTATCTACGGGAAAAGGTCCGGACATTCTGGGAAGTGATCTGGTTGCAGATGCAGAGCCTTATATAAAAAACGGTTATATAGAATGTGTGGATGATCTGGTACCTGCAGGGGAGAACTATACCCGGGCTGCATTTGAGAGCTGCTACATCAACGGAAAAATTTACGGAATTCCTTATGAATACAGCCTGAGATTTGCCGCCTACAATGCGGACATGGTAAAAGGGAAGAAAAGCATTACCTTAGAGGAATTAATGCATATAGTGGAGAATTCCGGAGCAAGTATTCTGCAACCAGGGCTCGGAGGAGTTGGCATTGTCTATTATTATGGATTGTACGATGAGGAAAATCCTACTTTTATTGACTGGGAAAAGGGAGAAAGCCATCTTACGGAACAACCGTTTCTGGAACTTCTTGCCTTTGCAAAGAAGTATGCAGATACGGGGGAATATGGGGATAATGAGGCAGAGCTTTTAGGAAAAGGAACAGCATTCGCCATGGCTGTAAACATGGAAGAATTTTCAGAATGGGACAATGCTTACCGTAATTTCAATGGCAAAGCCGCTATAACAGGCTATCCGCAAAGCAAGGGGAACGGCTATTATCTGGCAGGAAAAGAACTTTATCTGAATGCAGGTTCGGCACATAAAGAAGGTGCAAGGGAATTCTTGAGATATCTGCTTTCGGAGGAAGAGCAGGTATTGTATGCGGGGTATGACAGCTATGCAGAAATGGAGAGAGAGTCCGACGGGACATCTTCACAGATATTTACCGGAAACCATTGCCGGTTTCCGGTAAACAGGGCCGCACTGGATGTTATTGTTGAGAAGAAAAAGGAAGAGGATAAGAGTTTATATGTTTCCGATGAAGACGGCAACTTTCATAAAAAGGAACCGATAGATGAGGAACAGATAAAACAGTTCTATTATATAGTAGAAAATGCCCATCCGGCAAATGTGAAAGCATCGGCACTGTATGATATTTTAGATGAGGAACTGGAGCCTTACTTTTCAGGAGATATTTCCGCCAAGGAAGCAGCGGAGCATCTCCAGAACCGTGTGCAGCTTTATCTGAATGAGAGGTAAAATGTTGCCTGCAAAGCATTTCCCCTAAACGAAAGCGGGGCCGTCTGCCGTATATGCGGCAGACAGCCCTGCTTTCTTGTAATCAAATATAGATTGAGGTATAAAATGCCGCCGGCAGAGCATGAAAAAAGGGGGAGTGAATCAGATGGGGTACTGATTATCAAAACAAGCCCTGCATAACGGCAAATTATCGGACATAGCAGACAAATCCTCTAACTTCATATAGCCCAGAGAATCGGCGCCGATGCGCCGGGCTATTTCTTCGGGACTGTTGTCTGCGGCGATCAGCTCCTTATTACTCGGAACATCGGTTCCGTAATAACAAGGATACAAAAAGGGAGGGGAGCTGATTCGCACATGAACACTAACGGCACCGGCCTTTTTCAGTAGGGTAATCAGGCCTGCAATGGTGGTGCCTCTGACGATAGAGTCATCAATCAGTACCAGACGTTTTCCGCGGACAACCTCGGGCAGCACACTCAGCTTCATGTGAACGGCAGACTCCCGTTCTTTCTGGGTTGGCTTGATAAAGGTTCTGCCCACATAACTGTTTTTGTAAAAGGCAAGCCCAAAGGGAATGCCTGACTCCTGGGAATAACCGACGGCGGCGGTAAGACCGGAATCGGGGACACCTACAACCAAATCCGCATCCACCGGGTAAGACTGCGCCAACAGCCTGCCGGCTTTGATACGGGAGTTGTAAACGGAGATGCCGTCCATACAGGAATCCAGTCTGGCAAAATAAATATATTCAAAAATGCAGTGAGCGTGTTTGCATTGGCAAAGGCTCCTGTCAGAAGAAATTCCGTCTTTGGTGATGCTTACGATTTCGCCCGGCTCAATGTCCCGGACAAATTCCGCATCAATGGCGTTTAAGGCACAGCTTTCCGAGGAAAGAATGTATTCCTTTCCGCGTCTGCCTAAACACAAAGGTTTGAGTCCCAGGGGGTCGCGGATACCGATAATCTTTCGGGGGCTCATTACAATCAGGGCATAACCGCCCTTTAAGAAACCGGCTACTTTGGTAACCGCTTCTTCAATGGTACCGCACTTGGTTCTTTCCTTGGCAATCAGATAGGCAATGACTTCCGAATCGGTGGTGCCGCGGAAGATAGCGCCTTCCTTTTGAAGACTGTCCCGAAGTTCGGCGGCATTCTTGATATTGCCGTTATGAACAAGGGCAAGTGTACCTTTCAGATAATTTAAGATCAGAGGCTGCGCATTTTCAATGCAGCTCTGACCGGTGGTGGAGTACCGGACATGGCCGATACCGATATTTCCTGTAAGGGTATCCAGGGTCTCTTTGTGAAAGACTTCACTGACAAGTCCCATTCCCTTATGATGATAAATATTCCCCATAGGACCGTCGGTATCGCACAGAGCCATACCGGCGGATTCCTGACCCCTGTGCTGGAGAGCACAGAGGCCGTAATACAGGGAATGTTTTGCGTCTTTATTATCGGGTGTAAATATTCCGAACACGCCGCATTCTTCATGCAGCTTATCGTCATCCGCCAGACTATACATAGAACAGCATCTCCTCGTAGGAAGGGTAAGGTAAAAATTCTTTCGGAAGTTTAACTTCTGCCTTATCGGCTACGGCACGGATATCGTCCATATCCTTGATGATGGTGTCATGGTAGAAGAAGGAAGCCTTTGCGTTGTCGGTAAGACCTTCTGCTTCTGCGGTATCGGCAGCCAGCTTCTCGGATAAGGTGTAGAGGCTTTCGTAAGCAGCGGACATATCCTTGAGCAAAGCAGTTTCAGCGGTGCAGGGTAAATCGGCAACGGCTTTCTTTTCTGCGATGGAGCTGCTTAAGGTGTCGGTGTAATGAAGCAGTGCCGGCATGAACTGCTGTTCTACCATGCTGTAAAGAGTCTTGGCTTCGATATGTATGGTCTTTACATAGTTCTCCAGTAAGATTTCGTAACGGGAGAAGATTTCGGTTTCGGTGAAAATATGGTGGGAAGTAAAGAGCTTTACATTCTTCTCAGCCTTGAATACAGGAAGAGCTTCCGGAGTGGATTTTAAGTTGTAAAGACCACGCTTCTCAGCTTCTGCAACCCATTCGTCGGTATAACCGTTGCCGTTGAAGACGATTCTCTTGTGGGCAATAACGGTATCCTTGACTAACTTGCGGACAGCGGCATCCATTTCTTCAGCGGGAACATCCTTCAGGATTTCGTAGAACTGGGAAAGAGCCTCTGCTACAGCGGTATTTAATACAATGTTGGGACCTGCTACGGAAATAGAGGAGCCTAACATACGGAATTCAAATTTGTTGCCGGTGAAAGCAAACGGTGAAGTACGGTTTCTGTCGGTGGTATCCTTGAAGAAATGAGGAAGTACGGCAGCACCGGTATCCATGGCAATACGCTGCTTGGAATCGAAGAAAGTACCTTTTTCGATGGCATCCAGTACTTCGGTCAGTTCATCGCCGAGGAACATGGAAACGATAGCGGGAGGTGCTTCGTTTGCACCGAGTCTGTGGTCGTTTCCTGCACTTGCTACGGAAAGACGAAGCAGGTCGGCATACTCATCAACAGCCTTGATAACGGCGGTTAAGAATACAAGGAACTGGGTGTTCTCAGCGGGAGTACGGCCCGGCTCCAACAGGTTTGCACCGGTGTTGGTAATCATGGACCAGTTGTTATGCTTACCGCTGCCGTTGATGCCATCAAAGGGCTTTTCATGTAAGAGGCAGACATAACCGTGACGGTCTGCAACCTCTTTCATCATTTCCATGGTGAGCTGGTTGTGGTCAACCGCTACGTTTGCGGTATCGAAAACGGGTGCTAATTCATGCTGGGAAGGAGCAACCTCGTTGTGCTTGGTCTTGGCGGGAATGCCTAATTTCCAGAGTTCTTCGTCCAGATCCTGCATGTAAGCCGCTACACGGGGCTTCAGGGCGCCGAAGTAGTGGTCTTCCATTTCCTGTCCCTTGGGAGGAAGGGCGCCTAACAGGGTTCTGCCGGTGAAAATCAGGTCTTTACGTTTCTTGTAATCTTCCTTATCAATTAAGAAGTATTCCTGTTCGGGACCTACGGTGGTGGAAACACCGGTTACATCAGACTTACCGAGTAAGCGAAGAACCTTGCAGGCCTCTTTGCTTAATGCTTCCATGGAACGGAGCAAAGGAGTTTTCTTGTCCAGTGCTTCACCGCTGTAGGAACAGAAAGCGGTAGGAATATAAAGGGTAGTATCTTTAATGAAAGCGGGAGAGGTAGGGTCCCATGCGGTATAACCTCTTGCCTCAAAGGTGGCGCGTAAGCCGCCGGAAGGGAAGCTGGAAGCATCGGGCTCGCCTTTTACCAATTCCTTGCCGGAGAAGTCCATGATGATCTGTCCATCCCCTGTCGGGCTGATAAAGCTGTCATGCTTTTCTGCGGTAAATCCTGTCATAGGCTGGAACCAGTGGGTGAAATGAGTAGCACCGTTTTCAACGGCCCATTCTTTCATTGCTACTGCAACCGAGTTGGCTACATCCAACTCCAAGTGTGTACCATTTTCAATTGTTTTGCGGAGCGCCTTATAGATATCCTTGGGCAGCTTATCACGCATGATCTTGTCGTTGAATACCAGGCTTCCGTAGAGTTCGGGAATGCTCTTTGCCATAATGTTTTCTCCTTTCGAAATACAAAAAAGGCACTTCGGAGGAGTTCTCCAAAGCGCCTTTGCTTTTTATGTTTCGTAGTATGCACCCTGCTTCTGAAAATGTCAAGAACTTTTTTGCAAAAAAAAATAAAAAAAAGTACTTTACAAAAAAGAAAGCCTATTATACAATCAACTTTATAAAATTTTACACGCAGGTTTGAAAGACAAAGGCGTCTTGGAACGGGTTTTCGTTTCTTCTATAGAAAGAACGAAAGCGGGAAGTTCCGGGATGCCTTTTTTGTTTCAATAGGAAATTTCGTTGAAGTTCAATAAGCCATACCTGCAAAAATGGGGAAAATTCTCATAAAAAGGCGAGGAGGAAATCAGTATGGAAAACAAAGAAGCCGGATTGTATGACAGCAATTTCGAGCATGACAACTGCGGTATTGGCGCTATCGTCAATATACATGGTAAGAAAAGCCACATGATCGTGGATGATGCTCTGAAAATTGTAGAACATCTGGAGCATCGTGCCGGAAAGGACGCAGAAGGAGAAACCGGTGACGGCGTCGGTATATTGACCCAGGTGCCGCATCATTTCTTTCAGAAGGTCTGCAAGGAGGCAGGCATCGCAATAGGAAAAGAAAGAGAATACGGCGTAGGCATGTTCTTCTTTCCCCAGAACGAATTAAAGTGCGGCCAGGCGAAGAAGATGTTTGAAATCATTGTAAAAAAAGAAGGCATGGAATTCTTAGGCTGGCGTGAAGTGCTGACCGTACCGGAGGTACTGGGCAAGAAAGCCAGATCCTGCATGCCCGCTATTTACCAGGGCTTTATCAAAAGACCCGCAGGTATCGGCAGTGACCTTGACTTCGACAGAAAGCTGTATGTGGTAAGAAGAGTGTTTGAGCAGAGCAACGACAACACCTATGTTCCCTCCTTATCCTGCAGAACGATTGTATATAAAGGAATGTTTCTGGTAGGACAGCTCCGTACTTTCTTTAAGGATTTACAGGATGAGTCCTATACTACCGCCATTGCCATGGTGCATTCCCGTTTCTCCACCAACACCAACCCGAGCTGGGAAAGAGCGCATCCGAACCACTTTATCGTACACAACGGTGAAATCAATACTATTAAGGGCAATGTGGACAAGATGCTTGCCCGTGAAGAAACCATGCATACCGATACCTTTGACCCGGACGACATGAGCAAGGTACTGCCGGTTATTCATAAGGACGGTTCCGACTCCGCCATGCTGGATGCCACTCTGGAATTTCTGGTAATGAGCGGTATGCCCCTGCCTCTGGCAGCCATGGTTTTAATTCCGGAGCCCTGGTCCCACAACGACACCATTTCCAAGGAATGCCGCGATTTCTACCAATATTATGCAACCATGATGGAGCCCTGGGACGGCCCGGCTTCCATTCTTTACTCTGACGGTGATGTGATGGGCGCCGTACTGGATAGAAACGGCCTGCGTCCTTCCCGTTATTATGTCATGGACGACGGCAGACTCATCCTTTCTTCCGAAGTGGGCGTGCTGCCGCTGGAAGAAAGCCATATATTAAAGAAAGAACGTCTTCATCCCGGCAAAATGCTCTTAATCGATACCGTAAAGGGCAAGATTTTCACGGATGAAGAAATTAAGGAAACCTACGCGCACAAGGAGCCTTACGGTGAATGGCTGGACAGCAACCTGATTTCCCTGCGGGAGTTAAAAATTCCCAACAAGATGGTACCTTCCTACACACCGGAGGAGCGTGCCCGTCTGCAGAAGGCATTCGGTTACACCTACGAAGAATACCATGACGGTATCTGCAGCATGGCACTGAACGGTTCCGAGCACATCGGCGCCATGGGTGTGGATACGCCGCTTGCCGTACTGTCCAAGGAATACCAGCCGCTGTTCGGTTACTTTAAGCAGATGTTTGCGCAGGTAACGAACCCGCCCATTGATGCGGTACGTGAAAAAATCGTAACATCCACCACCATTTATGTGGGCAAAAACGGTAATCTGTTGGAGGAAAAGCCGGAGAACTGCCATGTACTCAAGATTGAAAATCCCATTCTGGCAGATTTGGATTTATTGAAAATCGAAAATATGAACAAACCCGGTTTCCAGGTAGAAAAGGTTTCCATCCTGTTCTACAAGAGCACCCCGTTCCAGAGAGTGCTGGACCATCTGTTCGTAGAAGTGGACAAGGCCTACAGAAAGGGAGCCAACGTGCTCATTCTTTCCGACAGAGGCGTGGACGAAAACCATGTGGCACTGCCTTCCCTTTTAGCGGTGGCAGCTGTTCACAGACATCTGGTACAGACCAAGAAATGTACCGCCATGTCTCTTATTCTGGAGTCCGCAGAACCGAGAGAGGTGCATCATTTTGCCACCCTGCTTGGCTATGGCGCCAGCGCTGTAAACCCGTATCTGGCACATGCCACCATCGGGGAGCTGATTGAAGAGGGTCTTTTGAATAAGGATTATTACGCAGCTGTTGCAGACTACGACAACGCCATTCTGCAGGGCATTGTAAAGATTGCGTCCAAGATGGGCATTTCCACCATCCAGTCCTATCAGGGCAGCCAGATTTTTGAAGCCATCGGTATTTCCAAGGAAGTAACCGAGAAATATTTCACCGGTACGGTCAGCCGTATCGGCGGTATCACACTGGAAGATTTAGCCGCACAGACTGATGCCCAGCATTCCAAGGCATTTGACCCTCTGGGCTTACAGACGGACTACAGCTTAGCCAGTGTGGGACGCCACAAGATGAGAAGCGGCGGCGAAAAGCACCGTTACAATCCTGCGACCATCCATATGCTGCAGCAGTCCACAAGAGAAGGGGACTACGGAAAATTTACCGAATATACCAAAATGGTGGATGCGGAGGATACCGGTTATTTAAGAAGCCTGCTTGACTTTAACTACCCGGAGGCAGGCATTCCCCTTTCCGAAGTAGAAAGCGAAGAGTCCATTGTAAAGCGTTTCAAGACCGGTGCGATGTCCTACGGCTCCATTTCCGAGGAAGCCCATGCCACGCTTGCCATCGCCATGAACCATCTGCACGGCAAGTCAAACAGCGGTGAAGGCGGTGAAAGCGACGAAAGACTGGCAACGGCAGGAACCGACCACGACAGAAGCTCTGCCATCAAGCAGGTAGCCAGCGGCCGTTTCGGCGTTACCGAACGTTATTTACTGAGCGCCAAGGAAATCCAGATTAAAATGGCGCAGGGTGCAAAACCCGGAGAAGGCGGTCACCTGCCTGCCGGAAAGGTTTACCCCTGGATTGCCAAGACCAGACATTCCACACCCGGCGTGAGCCTGATTTCCCCGCCCCCTCATCACGATATTTATTCCATTGAGGATTTGGCACAGCTTATTTACGACTTAAAGAATGCCAATAAAAATGCAAGAATTTCCGTAAAATTAGTTTCTGAAGCAGGTGTCGGCACGGTTGCGGCAGGTGTTGCCAAGGCAGGTGCGCAGGTTATCCTGATTTCCGGTTATGACGGCGGTACCGGTGCGGCACCCCTAAGCTCCATCCACAATGCCGGCCTTCCCTGGGAGCTGGGTCTTGCGGAAGCACATCAGACCCTGATTTCCAACGGCCTGCGTCACAGAGTTATCGTGGAAACCGACGGTAAGCTGATGAGCGGCAGGGACGTAGCCATTGCCGCGCTGCTTGGCGCAGAGGAATTCGGCTTTGCAACTGCACCCTTAGTTGTCATGGGCTGCGTCATGATGCGTGTATGTAACCTCGATACCTGCCCCATGGGCGTTGCTACCCAGGATCCCAAGCTTCGTGCCAGATTTACCGGCAAGCCCGAGTATGTGGAGAACTTTATGCTCTTCATTGCCAGACAGCTCCGGGAATATATGGCAAAATTAGGTGTCCGCACCGTGGAAGAAATGGTGGGCAGAACCGATTTGTTAAAGACAAAAGAACATCTGACGGACAGAGAGGCAAAGTTAGACTTAAGCGCTATCTTAAAGCAGTCCGGCAATGCCGCTTTCAATCCGGCGCAGGTGTATGATTTTGCCTTGAATAAAGTAAAGGATGAAACTGTACTTCTGAAACAGAAGAAGGTAAAGGAAGCCCTGGAAAACGGCACTCCCGCCAGAGTTTCCATTGAACTGACCAATACCGACCGTACCTTCGGTACCCTGCTCGGCGCGGAAATGTGCCGCAGATATCCAGAAGGCATGCCGGAAGATACCATTACTGTGGCATGTACCGGTGCCGGCGGACAGAGCTTCGGTGCCTTCATTCCGAAGGGACTTACGCTTGACCTCTGCGGCGACTCCAACGACTACTTCGGCAAGGGCTTATCCGGCGGTAAGCTGATTGTGTATGCGCCCAAGGATGCGGCTTATGAAACCGAGGAAAATGTTATCATCGGTAACGTGGCGCTTTACGGCGCTACCTCCGGTGAAGCGTATATTGCGGGCATGGCGGGCGAACGTTTCTGCGTCCGTAACTCCGGTGCCGTAGCGGTAGTCGAAGGTGTCGGTGAGCATGGCTGCGAATACATGACCGGAGGACGTGTGGTAGTGCTCGGTCCTACCGGCAAGAACTTTGCAGCCGGCATGAGCGGCGGTATTGCCTATGTACTTGATGACCAGAACTGCTTATACAAAAATCTGAACAAGGAAATGGTTCTCATGGAAAAGGTGGACAACAAGGCAGATGAAGAAGAGCTTCTGCATATGATTGAAAACCACACCAAAGCAACCGGTTCCTTAAAGGGTGCGGAAATCTTAAAGCATTTTGAAGAATACCTGCCCAAGTTCAAGAAGATTATTCCGGGTGATTACAAGCGCATGCTCCACCTCTCAGCACAGTTTGAGGAACAGGGCATGGGCAAGGAAGAGGCACAGATTGAGGCCTTTTATGTAAGCGTAGGAAAGGCATAAGGAGGGAAGGAACAATGGAAAGCATCGAAGAAAGAATAAAGAATTTTGAGGAATTTCATGATGTGGCACCTGTGGAAGAGGCAAAAAAACAGGCAGACAGATGTATGGACTGCGGCGTTCCTTTCTGCCAGGCGGGTATGATGATTGCGGGCATGGCGTCCGGCTGTCCCCTGCACAATCTGATACCGGAAGTAAACCAGCTTGTCCACAGCGGCAGAATGGATCAGGCATACAAGAGACTGGCAAGCACCCACAGCTTCCCGGAATTTACCGGAAGGGTCTGCCCGGCGCTCTGCGAAGCAGCCTGCACCTGCGGTGTGCATGCGGCTCCCGTATCCACGAAAGCCAATGAAAGAACCCTGATTGAATATGCATATGCCAACGGTCTTGTGGAAGAAAAAGAACCGGGCGTGCGTACCGGCAAGACGGTAGCCATCGTAGGAAGCGGTCCTTCCGGACTGGCGGCTGCCCAGCTCTTAAACAGAAGAGGCCACAAGGTAACCGTTTTTGAAAGAAGCGACAGACCGGGCGGACTGCTCCGCTACGGCATTCCCAATATGAAGTTAGACAAAAAGGTCATTGACCGGAGAGTGGATTTACTTACTAAAGCCGGTGTGGAATTTCGCTGCGGTGTAAATGTGGGCGTGGATGTGACGGCGGAGGAACTGACACAACAGTATGACAGCGTGATTTTAGCCTGCGGTGCATCCCATCCCCGTGACATTTCCGTACCCGGCAGGGATGCGGAAGGCATTTACTTTGCTGTGGACTTCTTAGGCAAAGTAACGAAAACCTTACTGGACAGCAATTTTTCCAAGGTACCTTACGAGCTGGCAAAGGGAAAACAGGTACTGGTTATCGGCGGCGGCGATACAGGTAACGACTGTGTGGGTACGGCAATCCGTCTGAAGGCGGCAGGTGTTACCCAGTTGGAGATGATGCCCCAGGCACCGCTTACCAGAACGGAAAGCAACCCCTGGCCCGAATGGCCGAAGGTCTGCAAGACGGACTACGGTCAGGAAGAAGCTATCTTCGTATTCGGCAAGGACCCGAGAGTGTACCAGACCACGGTAACGGAATTTATCAAGGACGAAAAGGGACATGTGAAAGCAGCCAGAACCGTAGAACTTGCGCCCACAAAGGATAAAAAGACGGGCAGGATGCTGATGAAGCCCATCGAAGGCACGGAAAAGGAAATTCCGGCAGATTTAGTGCTGATTGCCGCCGGTTTCTTAGGCAGTGAAGAATACGTGACCACGGCTTTTCAGGTGGATGTGAACGAGAGGACCAATGTGAAAACGGCGCCCGGCTCCTATATGACCAGTCGGGACAAGATCTTCTGTGCGGGTGATATGCACAGAGGACAGTCCTTAGTGGTATGGGCGATTGCGGAAGGCAGAGCCGTTGCCAGACAGGTGGATGAATACCTGATGGGTTACTCCAATCTGTAAAAAAAAGAGGGCATGTGAGAAAGGAAAACTCCCAAAATTTCGGGAACTTCCTTTCGCACATGCCCTTTATGTATGTTCTTTTACAGCAGCATCTTTCAGCACAGCTTACTCCGCCTTTTCAAAGCTTAACATGGAGAAGGCTTTGGAAGCTGCTTCTTCGGAAGCCCGGCTGGCAAGCAGGACTCCGGTTTTGGCGCCGTCAATGTCCACAATAAAGTTGTGCTCCATGCCGGTTTCCCCGTCGTATTCATAATATAAATAAGTAATACCACCGGTGCTTTTATCCTCTAAAACCGTGGCATCCGGGTCGGCATCCACGACTTCCCGGTAGGAGTCGGTATAGCCCTCTAAAAGGAAAATGCCGGTCAGAATATCGTTGCCGTCCTTGTCGGAAACGGTGAATTGTCCGTTTTCCCGGCTTAAATCATAGCCTTCTTTCACATTTAAGGTCACTTCGATCTGTTCCCCCGTACTGACATTAAAAGTATAGGATTTGTTGGCGTAGGTGGAGCAGGCGCACAGGAAAAATACGGACATAAGAAGCAGAAGGGATAAGTACTTTCTTGTTTTTTTCATGGAAATCTCCTTTTTACATTTTTTTATAATAATATCAGCATAACACGGGATGTCCCAAAATGCAAAAGATTGCATGCAATATATGGAAGCAAAATTTTGTTGCAAAATATTGCTTGTAAGTTTCATTGACAAATGACAGGGAAGCCTTTAAAATTAAGCATTAGCAAAGAGGGAACCGGTATGAAAAAGAAGATAGGGATACATATCGCCATGGGGGTCTGTGCCGCAGTTTTCCTGTTTTCGGCAGGCAAAATTGTATGGACGCTGGCGGAACAATATAAAGAGGATAAGGCATTCTCGGATTTAGCCGCCAAGCTTTCCGAAGTCTCCGGATTTTCGGGGGAGGAAACAGACAGTTCGGACGTGCAGAATACTTCCGGCGCAGAGAACGGAAACACTGGCGAGGACGGAGAAAGGGACGGAAGTGCAATGGAGACAGCCACGGGGACTGCTTCGGCGCCCAAAGAAAAGGTGGCAGGAAAACCGAGAACGGTCATGGAAACGGATGCAGCCTCCGGGATGCTGGCACCGTATCTGCCCTTTTATGAGGAAAATCCGGATTTTTACGGCTGGATCTGCATAGACGGAACCAAAGTAAATTATCCGGTGATGTATACGCCCACGGATCCGGAATATTATCTGCGGAGAGCATTCGACGGTTCGGATGCCCGGAGCGGTACGCCCTTTTTGGATGCTTCCTGCACGGAAGAGGGCAATCTGTATGTGGTATACGGGCACCGCATGAAGAACCGCACCATGTTCGGCACCCTGCCTTACTATGAAAAGAGGGACTACTGGGCAGAGCATCCGTACATTTATTTTGATACCTTATACGAGCAGGGAACCTATGAAATCGTGGCTGCTTTCTACAGCAAGATTTATGAGGAAGGCGAGGCGGGATTCCGTTATTATCAGTATAAAAGCTTAACGGATGAACAGACCTTTGCAGACTTTAAGGAAGGGGTTGAAAAATCGGCCCTGTATAAAACCGATGAAGAGCTTATGTTTGGGGATAAGGTCCTGCTGTTATCCACCTGCAGCTACCACACAAATGAGGGAAGATTTGTGGTGGTGGCGAAAAAACTGACGGAAGAGTAACAGACCTCCGAAACAACCCGGGATAAGGACCCTGGCACTGTGTGAAAGGAAAAAATGAAAAAGATTGTGATTATAGGAGCCGGACCGGCGGGTCTTACTGCCGGTGTGGAAATTTTGCGGAAAAATTCTCAGTATCAGGTCGTAATATTGGAAGAAAGCGGGTTCATGGGCGGTATTTCCAAAACAGTAAATTGTGACGGAAACCGTATGGATATGGGCGGTCACCGCTTTTTTACCAAAAATAATAGGGTTATGGACTGGTGGAAGGACATGTTGCCCGCCGATTTTCTTGTGCGGAAAAGGGTGTCCCATATCTATTATCGGAAGCATTTCTTTGACTATCCGGTCAAAATGAATTTCACAACGATTAAAAATTTAGGCCTTGTGACCATGCTGCAGGCAGGCTTCAGCTACCTGAAATCCTGCGTCCGGAAACGGAAGGAAAATTCTCTGGAGGATTTTTATATCAACCGTTTCGGGAAAAAGCTGTACAGTATTTTCTTTGAAGGCTATACGGAAAAACTGTGGGGACGGCATCCCTCGCAGATATCACCGGATTGGGGTGCCCAGCGGGTAAAGGGACTCTCGGTTTCGGCGGTGATAAAGGATATGCTCGGTAAGGTTTTCCACGGCAGAAAAAGAGATGTGGAAACCTCTCTTATTGAGACTTTTTATTATCCGAAATACGGTCCCGGACAGATGTGGGAGGCGGCAGCGGAAACATTCAAATCGCTTGGCGGGGAGATTTGGTGCGGCTGCAAAGTAACAGGACTCACACAGGCAGACGGCAGAATAAGCAGGGTTTCCTATGAGCAGGACGGGGAAACAAAGTACCTGGAGCCGGACACCGTTTTTTCCGGTATGGCGGTAAAGGATCTGGTGGCAGCCATGAACGATGTGCCCGAAAGGATTGGAAAAATTGCTTCCGGGCTGCCTTACCGGGATTTTGTGACGGTCGGGCTTTTGGTGGATAAGGCATCCGTAAAAAAGGTATCTTATGGGAAAAAGAATTCCGGTAAAAAGAGGAAAACGGCATTGCTTCCGGACTGTTGGATTTACGTGCAGGAGCGGGCGGTAAAAATGGGCCGCATACAGATATTTAACAACTGGTCGCCCTATCTGGTAAAGGATGCGGAGAACACCGTCTTTCTGGGGCTGGAGTATTTCTGCGAAGAAGGGGACGCTATGTGGAACATGTCCCCGGAAGAATGGCGGAATTTCGGCAGAAAAGAACTGATACAGATGGGCATTCTTTCTTCCGGTGCAAAGGTTCGTCTGTCCCATTGTGAAAAGGTGAAAAAGGCGTATCCCGCTTATTTTGACACGTATGCGGAAATGCCTAAGCTGCGCCGGTGGCTGGACGGCATCGGAAATCTTTACTGCACCGGCAGAAACGGACAGCACCGGTACAACAATATGGACCATTCCATGCTGACGGCCATGACGGCGGTGGATTGTCTGTTCGATGAAAAGAAGGACAGAAAGGCCATATGGCAGGTCAATACAGAGAAGGAATACCATGAAGAAGGGTGAGGGAAAGTAGGAATATGCTTTCATGTTTTATTGCGGTAATTGTATTTTGCGTTCTGTTCTGGGTTACTTACCTGACCTGCAAGAAAAAAGGACCGGTGGAATTTTCCCGGGGAGAAATTCTGCTGTTTTACATAGCTGCCCGGATAGTTCCGCTTTTTATGTTACAGACAAGAAGCAGCCGGAACCTGCTTTGTCTGTCAACGGAATGGATGATTTTAGGACTCCTGTATTTTTATATCAGCCGCAGACGGACAGTGTCTGCACAGAAAAGGGCGCTTGCGTTTTATCTGTTTCAGCCGGGAATTTCCTGCTTTATTCTTTCCGGCAATCTGAAAGCCATGTACCTGACCATGTTTGTACTGACGGTGCTTTGCATGGCGGACAGACTGCTTCAGAAAAAGAACATCGGAAGGGAGGCTTTTTTGCCGGAGTATCTATACGGCGGTGCCGGACTCTTCCTCTGGAATATTGCCACGCAGATTTTTTTGCAGCACAGCAGGGATGTGGGAAATGTGGAAAATATCCCGGTGGCATATATTTTTTCGGTATGTCTTATGGGAATGGCGGTTGTGACGGCGCTGGTGCGGGCGCTTGGCGCCCCGGATGCGGAGGAGCAGCCCGCTGCGGCAACCGCACAGACTGCCGCAGCAGTGGAACCTGCAATCCGGGATGTCAGTGACGGCGGGCGGGAACAATCGGCGGCAGCGCTTACACAGACATATGCAGCTGCAAACAGCCGCCTTACGGCAAGGGATTTTTTCTGCATGGCGGCGTTTACCCTGATTTTCGGCATCTGTATCTTTTACCGGCTGGGCAGCCTGCATACCCCGGAAACCTTTGAAACCATAAAGGTGGGGGAAGTGGGAGAAAATGAAATTGTCCTGCAATTTGACGGAGAACAGCCGATTTCCGGAATTTCCGTTTATCTGGGCTATAAGGGAAAGCGGGAAATTTCGTTTTCGGTATATGACAGGAGTACCGATACCTGGGAAATTGTAAAGAGCCGGTACTCGGTGGAGAGTGCATTTTGCTGGAATAACATAGAGATTGACCGGACGGTATCTTCCCTGGGAATGGTTCTCATGGAGGATAAGGCACAGATTATGGAAATCGTCTGTCTGGATGATGCGGGAGAGCCGGTTCTTCCCGCCAATGCGGCGGATTATCCGCAGCTTTTCGATGAACAGGAATTGTTTATCAGGGAACCGACTTATTATGATGAAACCATGTTTGATGAAGTATACCACGGCAGGACGGCTTATGAATTCCTGCACGGGCTTTCCATCTATGAAAACACGCACCCGCCTCTGGGAAAAAGCATTATTTCCATAGGAATTGCCCTGTTTGGCATGAATCCCTTCGGCTGGCGTTTTATGTGTGCCCTGTTTGGAACACTGTTAATCCCGCTTATGTACCTGTTTGCCCGGAAAATATTTTGCAGGACGGACATCGCCTGTCTTTCGGCGGTACTTTCAGGAACAGCATTTATGAATACGACATTGTCTCGGATTGCCACCATTGATATTCTGGTTGCGTTCTTTTCGATGCTCATGTTTTTTGGCATGTACGGCTACATACAGGCGCTTTCAGAAAACAAACCGATGTGGCAGCAGAGACTCTGGCTTCTTTCCGGAGGCATTTCCATGGGACTTGCCGTTGCCATCAAGTGGACGGGAGTGTATGCGGCAGCAGGTATTGCTGTTTTGTTTTTCTGGTTTCTGCTTGAATACATCGGAGGGATAAAGGGAATAAAGGAACACAGGAGTTTCCTTGTGAAAACAGGTCTGTGGTGTGTGCTTTGTTTTATCGTCATACCTTTTGGCATTTACACACTTTCCTACCTGCCCTTTGTAAAGGCTTATCCGGACAAGGGACTTTTCGGGCATATGATTGCCAATGCCGCGCTGATGCTTAGTTATCACAGCAGCTGCGTGTTTGACCATCCGTATTCCTCGGAATGGTATCAGTGGCTCTACGGAAGCAAACCGCTTGCCGACAGCAGGGTGTATTTTGCGGACGGCACCGTCAGCGTGGTAATGACCTTCTTAAATCCGCTGCTTGCCGTAGGCGGGCTTATCGCACTGCTTCACCAGTTTTATCTGTGGAAAAGAAAACACTGCCGCAGGGCGCTGTTTTTAATCATTGCCTATGCGTCCATGCTTCTGCCATGGCTTTTCGTACACCGGACGGTTTTTGTTTACCAGTATTTTATCAGTTCGCTTATTTTAGTACCGATGATTGGAAACTCCGTATCCGTAAGCAGGCACAGAAAAAGAAACATACTGGTTCTTTCGGGCATCAGCATTGCACTGTATGTTCTGTATTATCCGGTGCTTACGGGGCAGAGCATCCGTGTGGATTTTGTAAATCAGGTACTGGAAGTGCTGGCTGACTGGAATATTGCTTAGGAGGGAGGACGCTATGAAAACATCTTTCAAAAAAGCTTTGCTTTATACAGGTGTCCTGCTTTTTGTCCTGCTTTCTTATCTTATAAGCAGGGTTTTACGGTTGGAACAAGGAAACGTCCGGTATGTGCGGTATGCCAATCTTTTGTTTCAAATTTCGGGTGTGGTTATTCTGCTGCGGGACTGCTTGCGGAAAAAAGAAAAGAATACCTACACGGAAGAACAGATTACAGGTCTTATTCTTTCCATGGGAATTTTCATGCGCGTGGTTTACCTGCTTTATACACCGCTTACCGTCCGCTCCCATGATTTGTGGGGAATTGACCTGTCGTCGGGAGGGCATGCTTCTTATCTGCTCCTTGCCATGCAGGGGATGCTCCCCCCGGATAATTATCTGCAGTTTTACCAGCAGCCCCTGTACTATTTTGCGGGAGCCTTTTTTTCAAAGCTGCAAAACGGACTTCTTGGCTGTTCGGAAGTGTATTATCTGGTGGATGCGGCCAGGACGGTTTCCTGTACCGCGTCCTGCTTCAGTCTGCTGATTGCCTGTGCCATTTTCAGGGAATGCGGACTTTCGGGAAAGGGTCTGTACCGGGCTGTGCTCCTTGTCTCCTTTTTGCCGGTTTATTTTCTGAGCGGAGGAAGACTGGGACCGGATGCTCTTTGCGGAATGTTTATGCTTCTGGCATTTCTTTTTACCCTGAAATGGGAAAAGGAAAAGAGCTGGAAAAATACGTTGCTTCTGGCGGTTATCTACGGACTTGGCATGATGACCAAGATATCCATGGCAACACTGGCAGTGTTTACGGCGGTGGTTTTTGCGAGGAATTTCTTTATGGCATGCAAAACCGGAACATGGAAGGGACTTTTACTAAAATATGCGGTCTTTGGCGCAATCAGTCTGCCGTTGGGACTCTGGTACAGTCTGCGGAATTATCTTCTTTTCAGACAACCGCTCACGTATGTGTTGGAAATGTCCAGGGACAGTGCGTTGTATACGGGGGACCGGGCGGTTTGGCAGAGATTGTTTCTTTGGGATATCAGGAACCTGTTTACAACTCCCTATGCCAATGTATGGACAGATTACAATCTTCCCGTGTATGCCCTGAAGTCTTCCCTGTTCGGAGAATTTCAGTTTACCTGCTATGGCTGGATACCCGCAATGCTGTTGTTTTTTAACGTCGTACAGGCGCTTTTGTGTATCTGTGCCATGGTGCATTACATAAAATGGAAAGAAAAAGACAGGGAAAGAAATTTCTGCCTTCTGGCGGCGGGAATTCTCTGGATGGGCACGGTGTTTTTTTACCTGCGGTATCCTTTCGGATGCAGCATGGATTTCCGCTATATGTTGTTTCTGCCGGTTCCGGTTGCCGTGCTGTTCGGCCGGTGCGAAGCTTTTCATAATGGACATACGGAGTCGGTACAACGGCTGGTCGGGCTTTGGAGCATCGGCTTTGCCATAAGTTCCTGTCTGATGTATGGATAAAACCAAGGTCTTACATGCATGCAAATATATTTATTGTGTGAGGAAGTATAGAAATGTACTTTCAGAAAGGGAAAACAATGAAGAAAAAGAAAACCAAGTTATTTTCATGGACGGTGGCATCCGTAGCAGCCCTTACCCTGCTTTGCGGCACATGGGCATCTGCAGCGGTGTCATTGACCTCCGGTGCGGACGGTATTTATCTGCGTAACTCCGGCAAAGAGTATACGTTTCAGGTAGATGTTCCCAAGAACCATTTTGTGGCAATCCGCGTGGATGGGATATATCTTATGGGAGAGAAAGCTCCTGTACAGATAGATATTGAAGTCGGCGGAACCGCACCTGTAGTCACTCCGGCACCGGAAACACAGGCCCCTTCGTCTACCAAGACCCCGACACCGGCAGCAACCACCGCTATACCCAGCTATGCACCGCCTGAACCCAGCGAAGCGCCTACACCCAGCGAGTCTCCTGTAAATCCCAGCTATGCACCGGCACCTACATCCGGTTCGATCGTTTCCACAGGAGCTGAAAGTGCTGTTTCAGAATTACCTTCCCAGAGCAATGCAATTGCGGCACTGGTAAAGCTGGCAGCACCTGCAGAAGCCAATGCAGAGACCTATTATGCTACCATCGGTCTTCCGGCATCCTATATGGATACCCTGTCCGACGGCAGCCACACGGTTGTCATGGATTTCGTAGAAGGCAGCGTCAGCACCACCATTACCGTTACCTCCGATGCTTCCATGCTTACAAACGGCAACCCTTCCACCGGCGATACCACCCATGTACTTCCTTACGTGCTGCTTGCAGCAGGAAGTGCCTGTGTTCTGGTATTTCTGGCTAAAAAGGAAAAGAAGGAAACAAAATAAAATAAGATTTACCCATTTTTGCATGCAGTTAAGATAATACGGGGCGTCCGGAAACGGATGCCCTGTTTTTATTGCCGAAAACGCAAAAATATGCTATGATAAATACATATTTTTTCCGTGTTTTGGAAAGGGTGGGCAGGTCATGCCCGAATATGTTTTTATGAGAAAGAGGTGACGCATGGAAAGTGCGGATTTTAAAGAAGGCGTAATTCTTCCCGACGGGGGCTATCTTCCCATGAAGGAAGGACATTTGCATACACTGATGAATGTAACCGGCATACCGGAAGCGAAGCTCTGGGAGATGATTCCCAAGGACGATTCTCCGCTTTTCTGGCTGATTGCCTACACCGGCTGTGTTATCACGGATTTGAATTCCTCCGTGGGAATGAAAATGACGGAGGCACAGAGGGCAACCTATGACAGTCTGGTAGCCCGCGGCATCATTACGGACAAATACTATGATATAACCGAGGAGAGAAAGAAAAGAGCGGAGCTGGAAAAGCAGCGTGCCGCAGAATAAAATAAAACGATAGAAAAGGAGATTTTTCTCATGAGTAAAAAGAAAGCAGTTGTTTCCCTGGGACACGAAGCACTCGGTTCCACTACCTTAGAGCAGTTGGATGCCGTTAAAAAGACCGCAAAGGCACTGGCAGATTTAGTAGAGGACGGCTACCAGCTCACCATTACCCACAGCAACGGCCCGCAGGTCAGCATGATTCACAAAGCAATGACCGAGCTGCGCCGTGTTTACATTGATTATACCCCTGCACCTATGTGCGTATGTTCTGCCATGAGCCAGGGTTATGTAGGCTACGATATCCAGAATTCCCTTCGTGCCGAGCTTTTGGACCGTGGTATTGTGAAAACCGTCAGCACTGTTTTAACCCAGGTAACCGTGGACCCCTATGACGAAGCTTTTTATGAGCCGACCAAGAAGATCGGCCGCTATATGTCCAAGGATGATGCGGAAATCGAAATCAAAAAAGGCAACTATGTAGCAGAGGAAGAGGGTAAGGGCTACAGACGTGTGGTAGCTGCGCCTTCCCCCATTGATATTGTAGAAATTGATGCCATAAGGGCACTTTCCGATGCCGACCAGATTGTCATTGCATGCGGTGGCGGCGGTATTCCCGTGATTCCCCAGAAGCATATTTTAAAGGGTGCGTCCGCTGTTATCGAAAAAGACAGCATTGCAGGCAAGTTAGCATCCGATTTACAGGCGGATACGCTGGTTATTCTGACCGGTGTGGATAAGGTTTACAGGAATTTCGGTAAGGAAAATCAGGAGCCGATAGAAAAGATGACCGTAGCGGAAGCAAAGGCTATGATGGAAGCCGGTGAATTTGAAGCGGGCACCATGCTGCCGAAGATTGAAGCAGCCGTTTCCTATCTGGAAAAAGTACCCGGCGGCAGCGTTCTTATCACCTCCATGGAGCATGTAAAGGATGCCCTTAAGGGAAAGAACGGAACCGTGATTACGGCATAAGCTTCTGACGGACTTCTTCCAGGCATTCAAAGAATTCCGCAAAGGTTTTCTTACAGCAGGAAGGGTTTTCAATGACAATGCCCTCTGCAAACAAGCCGGTAACGGCAAAGCCCATGGCGAGTCGATGATCGTCATGGGTTTTTATATGGGCAGGTTTCGGTACTCCGGGATAGATGGTTATGGAGTCGGCTCTCTCATCACAACGGATACCCATGGCAGTGAGATTCTCGGTGATGGCACTTAAACGGTCACTTTCCTGTCCACGGATATGACCGATGCCGGTAATGGTAACGGGGCTGTCGGCAAACGGAGCGATGGCGGCAAGAGTAATCGCCTGGTCGGAGCAGGAGGACATGTCCACGGTGAGTCCGTGCAGCCTGCCGGAAGCATGGGAAACAGAGCCGGAAACATGGGAAACAGAGCCGGAAGCATGGGAAGCAGTTTCGGAGCCTGCATCAGCAGACTTTACACCGGCAGACTTTGCACAGGCAGCAGGTCCGGTTATGCAGATGCCTTCATTTGTCCGGGTAACCCGGCAGCCCATTTTTTCAAGGATGTTTAAAAATTCGGTATCGCCCTGCAGGGAATGTTCGGGTACGCCATCCACAATGACACTGCAGCCGGACAGGGCAGCCAGGGCATAAAAATAGCAGGCGGCGGAAACATCCGGTTCAATGGCATAATCCTGTGCCCGGTAAGTCTGCCCGGCTTTTATAAGGAAAGTGTCCGGGGAAGGATGTTCGGTCAAAACGCCGAACTGTTCCATCATACGGCAGGTCATTTTGATATATGCCATGCCGTGTGTACCGGCCACTTTGATTTTCACATCCTCTTTTGCCAGGGGAGCGGCGATTAAAAGAGCGCTTAAAAACTGGCTGCTTTTGTCAATATCAATGGTAAGGTCCGTGTTCTGAAATCCGCGGGCATGCAGGGTAAAGGGGAAAAATCCCTCTTTTTCCGCAAAGGAAATGTCACAGCCGACGGACTGTAAGGCGGAAAGCAACGGTGCCATGGGGCGTTTTTTCATCTGTTCGGAAGCGTCTAAAAAGAACTCTCCTTCCGACACACCAAGTACGGCAGACAGAAAGCGTGCGGCGGTGCCGGCGCTTCCCACATACAGGGAGGCTTTCTTTACGGGCAGTCTGCCGGAAAGTCCGTGCACGGAAACTTCACCGGTTTCGGACCTGGATGCCACATCAAAGGACAAATCCGAAAGACACTGCAAAAAATGGGAAGAATCCTCGGAGAACTGAGCGCCGGTGAGATGGCTTTTTCCGTCGGAAAGCATGGCAAGCAGCAGGGCACGGTTGGTGATGCTCTTGGAGCCGGGAACCTTTACATGTATGGTTTTATGGGAAAAATCGCCTGTCAGGACAGGTATGGGATATTCGGAAATACTTATCATAAAATCTTCATTCCTTCCAAAGATTAAATCTTTGTTCAGTGTATCATGATTTCTCAAAATTGTAACTAATTTTATAGGTATTTCATATAGAAAAAGTCGGTTGTTTTTTATCCACCGGATACGGTATAATTTTTTTAAATGTGAAAGTCTGCAAACAGATACAGCAGACAAATGAAAACCGGAAAGGATACGAATATGCTGTTTATTGGTGTGGATTTAGGAACCTCCGCAGTAAAGCTTTTACTGATGGACGAAAATGGTAAAATCAAGAAGACGGTTTCCCGGGAATACCCCCTGTATTTCCCGCATCCCGGCTGGTCTGAGCAGAAGCCGGAGGACTGGTACATACAGTCGATGGACGGACTGAAGGAATTGCTTAAGGATGAAAAAAAGGAAGAGGTAGCCGGCATCAGCTTCGGCGGACAGATGCACGGTCTGGTGCTTTTGGACGAAAACGATGAGGTTATCCGTCCCGCTCTTTTGTGGAATGACGGCAGGACCTATGAAGAATGCGATTATCTGAACAATGTAATCGGTAAGGATAAGCTTTCCGAATATACGGCAAACATTTCCTTTACCGGATTTACGGCGCCCAAGATTTTGTGGGTAAAAAATAAAGAACCGGAAAATTTTGCAAGAATTAAGAAAATCATGCTGCCGAAGGATTATCTGGCATACAGGCTGTCCGGTGTGCACTGTACCGATGTTTCCGATGCATCCGGTATGCTCCTCTTTGATGTAAAGAACCGGACCTGGTCTAAAGAGATGTGCGAAATCTGCAGTGTGAAGCCGGAGTGGCTTGCGAAGGTTTACGAAAGCTATGAAGTGGTCGGCACCCTGAAAAAAGAGGTAGCGGAGGAATTGGGCATTCCGGCTGAGGCAAAGGTGATTGCCGGAGCGGGTGACAATGCGGCGGCAGCTGTGGGCACCGGCACCGTAGGAGACGGCAGATGCAATATTTCCTTAGGAACCAGCGGTACGATTTTTATTTCCTCCCGGAAGTTCGGCGTGGACAAAAACAATGCCCTGCATTCCTTTGACCATGCGGACGGCACCTATCATCTGATGGGCTGTATGTTATCCGCGGCATCCTGCAACAAATGGTGGATGGATGAAATCCTGAAAACCAAGGAATACGCCAGGGAACAGGAAGGTATTGACAAACTGGGAGAAAACCACGTATTTTTCCTGCCGTATCTCATGGGAGAACGGTCTCCACACAACAATCCCAATGCCAGAGGTACATTTACCGGCATTACCATGGATACCACAAGAGAAGATATGACACAGGCGGTGCTCGAGGGCGTAGCCTTTGCACTGAGGGACTCCCTGGAAGTGGCAAAGAGCCTGGGTATTCCCATTACCCGCACCAAAATCTGCGGCGGTGGTGCCAAGAGTCCGCTGTGGTGTAAGATGATTGCCAATATTTTGAATTTGAAGGTGGACAAAATCGAGAGCGAAGAGGGTCCTGCACTGGGAGCGGCCATGCTGGCAGCGGTAGGCTGCGGTGTTTACGGCAGCGTGGAAGAAATTGCCGAGAAGATGGTGAAGGTAGTGGATACCATTGAGCCGGATCCTTCCATTGCCGCAAAATACGATGAAAAATACGCACAGTTCAAACAGATTTATCCGGCGCTGAAACCGGTATTTGATGTGATAAAATAAGGCGGCGCATAAGGTTCCGGAACGGATGAAATAAGGACGGCGGCGCGTAAGGTTCCAGAACGGATAAAATAAGGCGGCGCGTAAGGTTCCGGCACAGACGGGATAAGAACAGCACCTCAAAAAGAAAGGATTTGGTGGAAAGATGGAAATTAAAAAAGTTACGGATGCGGCATTCAAAAAATACGGCCGCGTCATCAGCCATGTGGATGTGGCAGAGCTTGTTGCAGCATTAAAAGAAACTCCCATTCCCGCAGATGTGGTTTATGAACCCTCTGTGGAAAGTCTGGAAAAACTGCCTGTAAAGGAAGAACTGTCCAGTGTTATTTACGGAGAAATGCCTATTCAGATCGGTTATTGCAACGGTCATAACAAGAAATTAAACGCCCTGGAATATCACAGAGATTCCGAAATTAACATTGCTGCAGAGGATGCGGTACTGATGCTCGGTTCCCTGCAGGATGTGGAAGCAGATTTTACCTATGATACTTCCAAGGTAGAGGTGTTCTTGGTACCCGCAGGCACTGCAGTGGAAATCTATGCAACCACCCTGCACTATGCACCTTGCCATGTAGAGGACGGTGGCTTCCAGGTAGCGGTTGTTCTTCCGAGGGGCACCAATTATGAGTTAAAAACAACCCATGCCAAGGTAGAAAACGGCAAGGCTCCCAACGAAGATGCCCTGCTTGCGGCAGTCAACAAGTGGTTGATCGGCCATGCGGAAGGCGGACTTCCCGAAGGCTCTTTCTTAGGTCTTAAGGGCGAAAATTTAAGCCTGTAAGTATAGCAAAAATGAGAGAATAGTATAAAAGAAAACAAGGAGGATAAATCCTCTCCTCGCATGAGGATATGCTATGCATGCATAGCAGGATTTTGCTCCGCAAAAACAAGGAGGATAATATTATGAGTAATTTTCCCGAAGTAAAGGTAGGTGTGGTTGCAGTCAGCCGTGACTGTTTCCCCGAAAGCTTATCAGTCAACAGAAGAAAGGCCCTGATGGAGGCCTATACCGCAAAGTTCGGCACCGGTAATGTGTATGAGTGCCCGGTTTGTATCGTAGAAAGCGAAATTCATATGGTACAGGCGCTCGAAGACATCAAAAAAGCAGGCTGCAATGCTCTGTGCGTATATCTCGGAAACTTTGGTCCCGAAATCAGCGAGACCTTACTGGCAAAGCATTTTGACGGACCGGCTATGTTCATCGCGGCAGCAGAAGAAAGCCAGAATGACTTAGTTGGCGGCAGAGGCGATGCTTACTGCGGTATGTTAAATGCCAGCTACAACCTAAAACTCCGCAACGTAAAGGCTTATATTCCCGAATATCCCGTTGGCACTGCAGAAGAATGTGCAGACATGCTGCACGACTTCTTACCCATTGCAAGAGCCATCATCGGTCTTTCCGATTTAAAGATTATCAGCTTCGGTCCCAGACCGCTTAACTTCTTAGCCTGCAACGCACCCATCAAGCAGCTTTACAATTTAGGCGTGGAAATCGAAGAAAACTCCGAACTTGACCTGTTTGAAGCATTCAACAAGCATGCAGGTGACGAGCGTATTCCCGCAAAGGTTAAGGAAATGGAAGAAGAACTGGGCAAGGGCAACTTAAAGCCGGAAATCCTGCCTAAGCTGGCACAGTACGAACTGACCCTTCTTGACTGGGTAGAACAGCACAGAGGTTACAGAAAGTATGTAGCGATTGCCGGAAAGTGCTGGCCTGCCTTCCAGACACAGTTCGGTTTTGTTCCCTGCTATGTAAACAGCCGTCTGACCGGTATGGGCATCCCCGTATCCTGTGAGGTGGATATTTACGGCTGCTTAAGCGAGTTTATCGGTGCCTGCGTCAGTGAGGATGCCGTTACCCTGCTTGACATCAACAACAGTGTTCCTGCTGATATGTACAAGGAGTCTATCGAAGGCAAGTTCCCTTATACACACAAGGATACCTTCATGGGCTTCCACTGCGGCAATACCTGCTCCAAGAAGCTGGCATTCTGCAACATGAAGAACCAGATGATTATGGCAAGAAGCCTGCCCGAAGAAGTTACCAACGGTACACTCGAAGGTGACATCATGCCCGGCGACATTACCTTCTACCGTCTGCAGAGTACCGCAGACTGCAAGCTCCGCGCATACATTGCACAGGGCGAGGTACTTCCGGTTGCCACTAAGTCCTTCGGCAGCATCGGCGTATTTGCTATTCCGGAAATGGGCAGATTTTACCGTCACGTTCTGATTGAAAAGAACTTCCCTCACCACGGAGCAGTGGCATTCGGTCACTTCGGTAAAGCTCTGTACGAAGTATTCAAGTACATCGGCGTTCCCATCGAAGACCTTGACTACAACCAGCCCGCAGGCGTAAGATATCCGACCGAAAATCCGTTTGCATAAGGGTTAAGAACGGCATTAGGAGAAACAAAATGCATTAAAAGAAGCAAAACACACTAAGAAAATAAGAAAGGGCGTGTGGAAAAGATTTGAGGGTTCCTCTCAAAAATCCACACGCCCATTTTTATTATTTCCGAACACGAGCTCCTTACTTGTCATAGCTACCAAAGTGCGTTTACGTGTATATGGAAGAAAGGACTTATCTACACGTATGTTTCGAAAAGCATTTACGTGCCAAAAAGAGAAAAGGCCGAAATACACGTAAAAATTGAAACAGGATTACGTGCCAAAAAGAGAAAATGTCGAAATACACGTAAAAATTGAAACAGGATTACGTGCCAAAAAGAGAAAATGTCAAAATACACGTAAAAATTGAAAAGTGTTTACGTGCCAAAAAGAGAAAATGTCGAAATACACGTAAAAATTAAAATAAATTTACGTGTACGAGAGAAAATATAGAGCTATACACGTAAAAGAAAATGATTGCGTGTACATGAGAAAAAGTCGGAATAAGTGTAGGTACGGGTAGAAAAGGGCGTGTGGAAAAGATTTGAGGGTTCCTCTCAAAAATCCACACGCCCTTGACAATTCATAAGAACGAATCTTTATTCGCCGTCCGTATAATACAGGACGCCTAAGGTGCCGGGACCGCAGTGGCTGCTGACCACACCGCCGGCTCTGGTAACATAGATATTTTCAAAATGGGACAGGCTCTCTAAGTATTCCTTTACGGGCATTACAATGTCATCGCTGCAGCCGGAATGGGTGATGAATACGCAGTTTTTATCGGCAACAAGCAGCGCTTCTTCCTGGTCTTTGGCATATTTCAAAAGCACGGAGCCGAGCTGACCGCGGTATTTTTTTGCCACAATCATGGCGCCGTCCTTTACCACGATTTCTGGTTTCAACTTTAATGTATTGGCAAGCAGGGCGGTAACGGAATTGCAGCGCCCGCCGCGGGACAGATAGGTCAGGGTATCAATGACAAAGCTGGCACTGACGGCAGATCTTCTTTTTTCTACTTTTTCCACAATGGAGGCAGCGCTTTCCCCCGCCATGGAGAGTCTGGCGGCATAAAGAACCTGCAGACCGATACCGGTGGAAAGGCTTTGAGAGTCGATGACATGCAGCTTGTCATAACCGGCATCTTCCCCAATCAGACGGACCACGTTGCAGGTAGTGCTCATCTGGGTGGAAATGCCGAAGAAGACAATTTCCCTGCCTTCGTCCATGAAAGGTTTCAAAAGGGAAGTGGCATTGTCGATGGTGACGGCAGCCGTCTTGGGAGTGGTCTTGTTGGCATCCGCCCATTTGTATATTTCTTCCGGTGTGGTTTCAATGCCGTCAAAGTAGCTGTTTTCTCCCATTACAATACAAAGGGGAATAATGGTAATGTCATACTTTTCAATCAAATCCGCAGACAAATCACAGGTGGAGTCTGCCACAATCTTTACATTCATAGAGTCGGTCCTTTCCTTTTTGTTTCAAAATTGCGTTATTAGTATACTACTTTTTGGCAGAAAAATCAAAGAGTTGTCCTTGCATAGTTTGTAAATTTACGTTATAATGCTTTCAAAGCAGATAATTCTAACTATTCTATATTCTAAGCCGGTTCATACCGGTATCTGAAACATTCGGAACATCCTGCTTATTATTCCATTTTTGCAACAGTAGAAACAGATACACGAAATAAAAGATTTTGTTGTATCAAAAAACAAACCAAGGTATAATATAGATACAGTTGGATGCCTTTGCGGATAACGTATCTATCGTTATTCCGGACAGAAGGAGGAAGACTGTGAGTACAGAACTAAAAAACGCAGTAAAAGCGGCGGATGCCATTCCACAGTATGATATGTGTGTCAAGCGTTTGCTGGCGGAAAAAAACATTATTGCCAACATCCTTGTAAATGCAGTGGATGTATACAAAGGGATGGTCCCGGAGGATGTGGTGCCGTATATTGAAGGAGAGCCCTATATCAGTATGGTGCCGGTGGAGCCGGGGCTGACCAATGCAGCCCGGGAAGAAAACGGGCAGAGGGTTATAGGACTCAATACGGAAAATCAGGAAATTCACGAAGGACTCATAAAGTTTGACATTATTTTTTATGCATGGGAACCGGTTAAAACAGACCCGGCTGCATCGGAGGAAGCCCCTGCAGAGAAAAACAAAGGTGCCCTGAACAAAATTATCCTGAATGTGGAGGCACAGAAAAACAATCCCACGGAATACAAAATCATAAACAGGGCAGTCTTTTATGTGGGAAGGCTGATATCCTCACAGAAAGAGCGTGATTTCGTGAATTCACATTATGATGACATCCGGAGTGTATATTCCATCTGGGTATGTATGAATATGGAAGAGAACAGTCTGAGCCATATTCATCTGACGAAAGAGGATTTGGTCGGCAAAAATCAATGGAAGGGCAATCTTAATTTAATGAATATCATCATGATTGGTCTGTCGGAAGAATTGCCCGGACCCGAAGAAGGATACGAACTGCATCGTTTGCTGGGTGCGTTGTTATCGCAGAAACTTACGGTAGAAGAAAAATTAACAATCATGGAAACGGAGTATCATATACCGGTAGAAGAAAATTTGAGGAAGGATGTGAATGTTATGTGCAATTTGGGAGAAGGAATTGAGGAAAAGGCCATCGCGATTGGCGAAGCCAGAGGTGAAGTAAAAGGAGAGGCCAGAGGCGAAGCAAGGGGTGTGGCAAAAACAGAAGCCAGACTCGTAGGGAATATGCACAAAAACGGCTTCACGGCGGAACAGATAGCGGCGGCAACGGACATGGACATCAAAGACGTGGAAGCCATTCTTGCGGGTAGGGAGCCGGCATAGGCGTGGAAGCCATTCTTGCGGGCAGGGAGCCGGCAAGGGCATAATTTTGCCGAAAAAAGAACAAAAGGCGCATGTCAAAAGCTTTTGACAGATAAAAAAGGCAGGAAAAAGACCTGTGTCAAAGAGGTTTGATAGATTTAAAACTCTGCTTTGGATAAAGTAAGAGGGAAAGGAGGGCATGATATGGAACTTGGAAATCAGATTAAACATTACCGGAATGAAGGAAACCTGTCCCAGGAAGCTCTGGCGGAAAAGGTGTATGTTTCCAGACAGACCGTTTCCAATTGGGAAAACGATAAAAGCTATCCGGACGTAAAAAGTCTGCTGCTTTTAAGTGAAGTATTTCATACCTCTCTCGATACTTTAATCAAAGGAGACGTAGAAATTATGAAACAGCAGGTGAAGCAGGAAGACAAGAAAGAATTTGAAAAACTGAGTGCAGTATTTACCGTTTTACTTCTGGCGGTGATGATTACACCGATTCCGTTAGCCCATTTTTTCGGGTTTGTGGGGATTGGCATATGGGTACTGCTGCTGGCAGCAGGGATGTATGTCGCAATTTTAGTGGAGAAGAAGAAAAGAAAATTCGACATTCAGACCTACCGGGAAATCATTGCTTTTACAGAAGGAAAAGGACTGGATGAGATTGCCAGGGCGAAGGAGGAAGGAAAAAGACCTTACCAGAAAATTCTGCTGGCAATGGCAGTGGGGGTCATTACCCTGTTGATAGCGATAGCATTTGCCGTAATCTTAAAATAAAGCAGGAACAGAAATAAAAACAGAAACAGGAAGTATACAGCAGAACTCCCCCGGACAAAAGTCCGGGGGAGTTCTGCTTGTGGTAATCATGTGATCTATAGAGAGAAGAATACTTACTCAATCAGTCCGCTGTCCTTTAACAGAAGCTCGATGTCGGTGTCTTTTACTTTCTTTAAGACAACCTTTAACATTTCCTTTTCCTTGAAGGAAAGCTTGGCTTCGGAAATGGGCTTCTTGTCGATAGCATAGTAGCAGGCACGAAGCAGTTCACGCACATCGTACTGGCTGCCCCATACTTCGGGAACGGCACGGTCTACATTAAGCAGGGTGTAAACCGCTTCCATACCGGTACGGATGGAGTACTCGGTGGTGAAGATGGTGTCTCTCGGTGTTTCGGCAAACTGGCCTAAGAAAGCGAAGTTTACAGAGCCCTCGGGTACGACCAGAGGACGGTCGGATTTCTTTCTGGGCTGGAAGAATGCATTGATGAACGGCATGAAGCAGGTCGTGGTGTTGCAGGCATTCTTAGCCAGGTCGTCGATTTCGGAAGTGGGAATACCGATGTGGTAGAGCCATTCCTTGCAGACTTCTTCACCGGTACAGTCGCGCATCGCTTTCTTTACATAGTTGCCTTCCTTGTTGGTGGAAAGAGAGTATACCCAGATTAAAACGGAGTCCTTATTCTGTGCCTTGAACTGGGGCTGACGGTTAATGGTCCAGGAAAGATACCAGTTGTCGGTGCTGTCCTTTACGGTAACGATACCGCCGGTGGTAACTTTGCCCGCTCTCGGGTCTCTCTTACAAATCTTGATAATGTGCTGAATGATCTCTTCGTTGGAGGTTTCCACGGTCGCACTCATCCAGTTTGTTGCTTCAAAGTCATCGCAGAAGTTGTCAGGATCGCCGTATTCGCCGTTTACTGCCTGCTTTGCAATGTTCTTCCAAAGATCCCAGGACTCGCCGGCACCGTTCTTTACACCGGAAAGGTCGGGTTTGTGGGTCTGGTCGCCGTAGCAGGAAGTATCGGTGCAGCAGCCGTTGGTAATGAATACCAGGTCATCCTCGGTCAGGCCGATTTCTTCTTCTTTGCCGTCCTTGAGGTAAACAATCTTCTCGGCAAATTTCTTGTCACCTACGTTTTTAATGATGACGTTTTTCACATCCATTCCGTATTCGATGCGAACACCGTGTGCTTCCAGATATTTTACCAGAGGAAGAATCATGCTTTCAAACTGGTTGTATTTGGTGAAACGGAGAGCACTGAAGTCGGGCAGTCCGTCAATATGGTGCACATATCTGCAAAGGTAACGCTTCATTTCGAGAGCGCTTGACCAACGCTGGAAAGCGAACATGGTCTGCCAGTAAAGCCAGAAGTTGGTGTCCCAGAAGGAGTCCGGCAGAACATCAGAAATCTTCTTGTCTTCCAGATCCTTTTCCGGTGTCATGAATAATTTGGAAAGTGCCAGTGCGGAAGCCTTGTCCAGACAGAACTTCTTGTCGGTGTGGGCATCCTCGCCGCAGTTGACGGAAGCACGGCAAAGAGAATAGTTAGGGTCATGCTTGTTTAACCAGTAATATTCATCCAGCACGGAAACCTCCGGGGTTTCGATGGAAGGAACGTCGCGGAACATATCCCACATACATTCAAAATGGTTGTCCATTTCACGTCCGCCTCTCATGTAGAAGCCCTTTGTGATATCCTTGCGACCGTCGCAACTGCCGCCTGCTAAGTCTAATTTTTCCAACAGGTGAATGCGTTCACCCTTCATCTGGCCGTCTCTTACGAGATAAAATGCTGCCGATAGTCCGGCAAGACCGGTACCGATAATATAAGCTGATTTTCTGTCAACGCCTTCCGGTTTCTCCGGATGTGCAAATGCTTCATAAGTTCCTGCTCCGTAATACATAATCATTACCTCCTGTTGATGTTTGTTGGTTTTTGTTTCATGTGAATAGGAAAATCAATTTATTTTTTCCTTTCGATGGCTTTACTATACCTGTATTCGGGAAAAAGAACCATAGACAGAAAAATCCCCATGACTAAAAAATAATCATGGGGAAAAAGCTGTCAAAATTTTTATCATTCTGCATGTTTTGATAAAAACACGGTTTTATAACGGTTTGTCTTTGCGGAAACGGTTCAGCGCCATTCGGATGTCGTCCTGTATAACAAGAGTAAACCGTTCCACCAGGGTTTCCGGGTCCTGCTTCATGCCGTCTTTAATCCAGTCAATCATAATGCCGATGAAAGAATAGGAGTAGACCTGGGCGATAAATTCCTTATCCTCTTCCCGGACGACCATGCCTTCGGAAAACTCGGCAATCACACCTAAAAGAAGGTTGTCGGTCAGCGGTGTCAGGTATTTTTCCACCTGTTCCCTGCTCACGCAGTGGTAAACATTCATAATAAATGGCTTGTTTTCCCGGACTGCATAGAAAATCTGTAAAAATCCCTGTTGCCAGGTTTCCGCCGTTTTCTTGCCCTCAAGCGCCTTGGTGGCATCCTCCAGACAAGCCCACTCCACCAGATCGTAAATATCCTTAAAGTGGTAGTAAAAGGTCATGCGGTTGATGCCGCAGTCCTCGGTAATATCGTTGATGGTGATTTTATTCAAGGGCTTCTGCAAAAGCAGATTCTTAAGGGATGCCTCCAGGGCACGTTTGGTAATCTGGGACATAAATCCTCCTTAGAAACGGAAGGGAACCGGTCAGCAGTCTACCGCTCCATCTTCCAGAAATAAGCGCTGTAAGGGGGAAGCTCGCTGCCGCCTCCGAAATCGTGGGGCTCTCCGGTAATTAAATCCACGGCGGTGCCGCAGCCGGCATCAAAGTGTGCGGTATAGGGGGCAGCATCCGCATTGATGGCAACCAGCACGCGCTCGCCATCTGTTTTTCTTTCAAAAATACATTGTCTGTTTGTCAGAACAACGGAACGGAAGTCTCCGTAATTTAAGGCATGGGAGTTCTTCTTGGCTTCCGCCAGCTTGGAAATCCATTCGGAAAGTTCATTGAAAACGGGAGCATCAAAGCACTTACGCAGAGCCGGGTCGCCCTCGCTTTTATTTGCTTTTTCGCCCCATTCGCTGCCGTAATATACGCAGGGGATGCCGGGCATGCCGAAGCAGAGGGCATAAATAAGAGGCAGATGCTTTTCGTTCTGCAGAATGCTTGCCACTCTGGTCACATCGTGGTTGTCCACGAAGGAGAGCAGATGCTTTCCTTTATAAAGCGTCCAGTTTTCCGGTCCGAACTGACGGAGCAGGGAATGGACGATTTCAAACAGGTTCATGCTGTTGAAGCTGGAGTGCAGACCCTTGTAGCATTCATAATTGGTAACGGAATGCAGCATGGAATCGTTCATCATGCGGTTGTAATCGCCGTGCAGCATTTCGCCGAGCAGGAAGAAATCCTGCTTTTTGCTGTCGGTGAAGCTGCGCAGGCGTCTGACAAAATTTTCATCCAGACAGTAAGCCACATCCAGACGCAGACCGTCGATGTCAAAATAATCAATCCAGTAGTTTACGGCATCTAAAATATGCTCCACCACATCATTGTTCTGTAAATTCAATTTGACTAAGTCGTAGTTGCCCTCCCAGCCTTCGTACCAGAGACCGTCATTGTAAGCGTCGTTGCCGGAGAGATTGATATGGAACCAATTCAAATAAGGAGAATGCTCCTTGTTTTTTAAGACATCCCGGAACTGGTAAAAGCCCCTGCCCACATGGTTGAAAACGCCGTCTAAAACAACCTTGATGCCGTTTTCGTGCAGCTTTTCGCAGACGTCCTTAAAATCTTCGTTGGTACCCAGACGGACATCAATTTTTTTGTAATCCCGGGTGTTGTAGCCGTGGGTGTCGGACTCAAATACCGGAGAAAAATAGACGGCATTGATGCCTAATTTTTTCATATGGGGAATCCAGTCCTCCACCTTTTTGATTTTGTGTGTCAGCACACCGTCGTTTTCAAAGGGTGCGCCGCAGAAGCCCAGGGGATAAATCTGATAAAATACACTTTCGTATGCCCACATAGTTCAGCCTTTCCGAGGACACAGTATTTCGGTAAAACAGAATGTGCCGCTCTTTGCAGTTTGTGCATGTCTATTATAACATTCTGAAAAACAAAGACAAGACCTCTTGACAGATAAATCTTCCGGTGATATATTCATAACGGCGTTATGGATAATGAAACTTCCCAAGCAAAAGTGCTATGGACAAAATGTGTGCAAGATTTATATAAGGGAGGTGGATGCACTGGCAAAACAGATTGAAGGCGTATATGAACAGATTTTATCCTGCGCCATGACAGAGTTTCTGGAAAAGGGCTATACGGATGCTTCGCTGCGGGACATTGCCGCCAAGGCAGGTACCACCACGGGCTCCATTTATACCCGGTTCGGGGATAAGGAAGGTCTGTTTGAAGCCATTGTGGGTACCCATTACAGGTACCTGACGGAGAAGTTTAAGAATGCGCTCGCGGAATTTTACAGACTTCCGGAGGAGAAAAAGCCGGAGCATATGGGAGAAATATCCCAGAACTGCATGAAGGAAATGCTGCAGTACGGACTGGCGCACCAAAAGGAATTTTATCTGATTTTATGCAAGTCGGAGGGCACCCGTTTCTCCGGTATGCGGGATGAATTTATCGAAGCGGAAATCAAGTCCACGGATGATTATCTGGAAACACTGGCAAAACTGGGCAGACCGGCACCGGAAATATCCCCGCACCTAAAGCACATTATTGTGACGGCGATGTTTAACGGTTTTTTTGAAATGATTATTCACAATATGCCGCCCAAAGAAGCGGAGAGCTATTTAAGAGAGCTTCATCTGTTTTTTGAAGCGGGCTGGGCCAAAATTATGGGACAGTGATGTCCCATTGCTTTTTAATTTGCAGTTAGCATAGACTAATTAGCATAAACTAATTGAAAAGGAGGTTTCTTATGAAAAAACAATCTAACCTGTCAAAGCTCATGGGCTATGCGGGAAATTTCCGTTTCCTCACATATGCCTCATGGATTTTATCGGGAGTCAGCGCGGCTTTCGCTTTGATTCCCTTCTATTTTTTATGGCGCATCATCAAAGAGGTGCTCACCGTTATGCCTGACTTTTCAAAGGCAGCCGGGCTTATCCATAACGGCTGGATGGCGGTGCTGTTTGCGGCACTGTCCCTTGTTATTTATATCTGCGCCCTGATGTGTTCCCATTTAGCGGCGTTTCGTGTGCAGGCAAATCTGCGGAAAGCCATGCTGCATCATGTCATCACCCTGCCCCTCGGCACATTGGAAAAGGAAGGCAGCGGTAAGGTCAGAAAGACCATTCAGGAATGTTCCGGCGCAACGGAAACCTTTCTGGCGCATCAGCTTCCGGATATGGTGGGCGCTTATGTGACCCCGCTGGGACTGGTGGTTCTTCTGTTTGCGTTTGACTGGCGTTTCGGACTTATCTGCCTGATACCCATTGTGCTTTCCTTTGTGGTAATGATGGTGTTCATGACCGGTCCGACCTTAAAGGTAAAGATGCAGGAATACCAGAATGCACTGGAAGACATGTCCAACGAAGCCGTGGAATATGTGCGCGGCGTGCCGGTGGTAAAGACTTTCGGACAGACCGTTTATTCCTTTGAAAAGTTCAAAAAATCCATCGACCGTTACAGTGAATGGGCGATTTCCTATACCAAGAGCATGCGTATTCCAATGTGTCTGCTCACCATTCTGATTAACGGTATATTCGCGTTTATTCTGGCAGCTGGTATCTGGTTTACGAAGGGCGGCATCAGCACAACGCTGGTTCTGAATATTTTGTTCTATATTATCCTGACGCCCATTCTTACGGTAACTATGACAAAAATTATGTTCCAGAGTGAAAACAACATGCTTTTAGAGGATGCCATGAAGCGTATGGACAATATCTTAAGTTTAGAGCCTCTGAAAGAAACACAGAATGCGAAAAATCCCAAAGAAAACTCCGTGGAGCTTCGTCATGTATCCTATAGCTACGATGAGAGAACTCAGGCGCTTAAGGATATTTCCCTTTCCATCAAGGGCGGTCAGACTGTAGCCTTTGTGGGACCCTCCGGCGGCGGTAAGACCACACTTGCCAATGTTATCAGCCGTTTCTTCGACGTGAAGGAAGGCGAGGTGTTAATCGGCGGCGTCAATGTGAAGGATATCGGCAAGGAAAAATTGATGGAAACCGTTTCTTTTGTATTCCAGAACAGCCGTCTGATAAAAGGAACCATTTTAGATAATGTCAAATTAGGAAAGCCGGACGCTACGGAAGAGGAAGTCATGACAGCCCTGCGGCAGGCACAGTGCATGGACATTGTGGAAAAAATGCCGGACGGTGTACATACGGTCATCGGAACAAACGGCGTTTATTTGTCCGGCGGCGAAGGCCAGCGGATTGCCATTGCCAGAGCCCTCTTAAAGAACGCACCCATCATTATTTTAGACGAGGCGACAGCATTTGCCGATCCGGATAACGAAGTCAGAGTACAGGCAGCTTTTAAGGAGCTGGCAAAGGATAGGACGGTTATCATGATTGCACACCGTCTGTCCACCGTAACCTCCGCCGACTGCATCTATGTCTTAAAGGACGGCAGCATTGCCGAACACGGTACGGACAGTGAACTGAAGAACAAAGGCGGCATTTATGCCGAAATGATGAAGAATTACATTTCCTCCGTAAACTGGAAAGTGGGAAAGGAGAGTGCGTGATGATAGAGAAATTACAGCATAGATTTGCGTTATCGGAAAGAGGCGCGAAGGATTTGGTAAAGGGTGTCGTTGCCTGCGCCGTACAGAATGTTTCCTTTATGGTGCCCGTTTCCCTACTTTACTTTTTCGTAGGCGATTTGTTAAAGGGAGAAATTACACACGAAAGAGCTGTTTTTTACATAGTGGGCAGCCTGCTTGCACTGGCACTGATATTTGGAATTACCTACTGGCAGTACAATGCCACCTTCCTCGCTACGTATGTGGAAACCGGAACCCGCAGACTGACACTGGCCGAAAAGCTTCGGAAGCTTCCCCTTTCCTACTTCGGAAAGAAGGACCTGGCAGACCTTACCAGCACCATCATGGCGGATTGTACCTTCCTTGAAACGGCATTTTCCCATTTTATACCGCCGTTTGCGGGAGCCATTCTTTCCACTGTGTTAATCGCTGTCAGTCTGTTTTTCTTTGACTGGAGAATGGCACTGGCTTCCCTCTGGGTACTGCCCGTTTCCTTCGGCATTGTGTTTTCTTCCGCCAGACTGGCGGACCGTATGCAGCAGAAAGCCATGAATGCCAAAATGGCATGTGCGGACGGCATTCAGGAATGCATCGAAACCATGCAGGATTTAAAGTCCAACAATGCGGAAGCCGCCTACATAAAGGGGCTGGACAAAAAGGTGGACAATGTGGAAAAGGAAGTCACAAACTGCGAACTTATAACCGCCGTCTACATGACCTGCGCACAACTTATCTTAAAATTAGGTATCGGAACCACAGCAGTGGTAGGCGCTTCCCTTCTGTTACAGGGGTCTCTGGATGTACTGACCTTTTTTATGTTTTTACTGGTGGTTTCCAGACTGTACGACCCCATGCAGTCGGTACTGCAGAATCTGGCAGCCATTATCAGCACCCGTACCAATGTAAACCGGATGAATGAAATTTTAGACCACCCTGTGCAGACAGGTGCAAACACCTTAAGCAACAAGGGCTGCGACATCTGCTTCGACCATGTGGGATTTTCCTATCAGGACAAAGAGGTGGTCTTAAAGGATGTTTCCTTTACGGCAAAGCAGGGTCAGGTAACGGCACTGGTAGGACCCTCCGGCGGCGGTAAAACCACGATTTCCCGTCTGGCAGCCCGCTTCTATGACTGCAGCCATGGTAAGATAACCGTAGGCGGCATGGATGTTTCCAAGGTGGAGCCGGAAACCCTGATGTCCTTGTATTCCATCGTGTTCCAGGATGTTACCCTGTTTAACAACAGTATTTTGGAAAATATCCGCTTAGGACGCAAGGGCGCTACGGACGAAGAAGTCCTGGCGGCGGCAAAAATGGCTAACTGCGATGAATTTGCCATAAAACTTCCCGAAGGCTACCACTCCATGATCGGAGAAAACGGATGTGAGCTTTCCGGAGGAGAAAGACAGCGTATCTCCATTGCCAGAGCTTTCTTAAAGGATGCGCCCGTCATTCTTTTAGACGAAGCCACCGCTTCACTGGATGTGGAAAACGAAAGTGCTATCCAGACGGCGCTATCCCGTCTGATTAAAAATAAGACCGTTATGGTAATTGCCCACCGTATGCGCACCATTGCCGGTGCCGACAAGATTGTGGTGTTGAAGGACGGCGTTGTGGCAGAAGAGGGCACGGCAGAAGAGCTTTCCGCGGCAAACGGCATTTATTCCCATATGGCTGCATTGCAGATGGAAAGCCAGAACTGGACAATCGCGTAAGAGAAAGGAGACGGTAGTATGCGTGTTACGGCAGTAGCAGTCGGCACCAGAGGGGATGTAAACCCTCTGGTGGAATTGGGAATGGAAATGAAAAAGAGAGGGCATGAATTCCGGATTTTAACTCATGAAAAGTTCCGTCCCATGATAGAAGAAAAGGGTGTGACCTATCTGCATCTGGACGGCAATGCCGACCATGTGATGCAGTACATGGTGACGGATTATAAGACCTCGGCGGATTTTATGAAGGGGCTTATGAAGCTGAAAAAAGAAAGTCCCGCCTTCATGGAGCAGACCATGGAAGCGGTCAAAGATTCCGATTTAATCATGTACGGCACCTGCGGGGCATTTGCCCGCCATGCGGCGGAATATTACCACATTCCCTGTGCCCGTTATTTTTACAGTCCCATGGATAAAACGGATAAGTATTCTTTATACAGTGAGGAATACGACAGCCCCAAGGTGGGAAAGACCTATAACAGCCTTTACAGCGGCATGAGCATGCTGACCAAAATCATGATGAACAAATGGCGGAAATCGGTGGGACTGCCCAAGTGGAAAATGAGTGACCGGTATCCGGTGATGGACGGCAGGCACCTGCTTACGTTTTACCCGGTAAGCCCGCAGTTAATGCCGCCCGATACTTCCTGGGACAAGGACACGTATGTGACGGGTTACTGGTATCATCCTGCGGAGGATGCGGCGCAGTACGAGATGCCGGACTCTTTACGTGCGTTTCTTGCAAAAGGCGAAAAACCCATCTTTATTGCCTTCGGAAAAGCGGAGTCAGAAGAACTGGCGGAGTTGCAGGAGCGGACACTTACGGCAGCTAAAATGGCGGGCATCCGCGCCATTATCCAGGCAGACCAGATAAAAGAGGTGGAAAAGGTCAATACGGAGAAGTTGTATTTTATCGATACGGTTCCTTACAGCTACATTTTCCCCTATGTAAGAGGCGTGGTTCATCACGGAGGCTGCACCACAAACGGTTTAAGCCTTCTGTATGGCTGTCCCACACTTGTTATTCCTCTGGCATTAGACCAGTATTTTTACGGCAGAATGGACAACAGGCTGGGAGCCGGACCGGAACCCTTATATATCCGGAAAAAACTCTGCACCACGGAACAGATTGAAAGTGCCCTGCTTGACCTGGTGAGCGGACAGTACGACGAAGCGGCAAGGGAGATTTCCGCAAAGATGCAGAGAGAAAACGGTGTGACTTGCGCGGCGGACGCCATAGAAGAATATGTGCGGAGATAAAAAAGAGTTTTGCTTTTTCATGTCTGTTCGGTATATACTGTAAGTAACTTGTGACTTCAAATGAAAAACAGCAGGAAAGGAATACTGATGATTATGAAAAAAAGATTACTTGCTTTATTATGTGCCCTGACTCTTGCAGTGGGCACGGCAGCCTGCGCTACGTCCGGCAGCGGAGAAAACGAAACCAATGCGCAGCAGACGGAGGACAATAACAACACCGGCAACACACAGCAGACGGAGGATGCTGCCGGCAGCACCGATGCCGGCGATGCAGCGGAAAACGCGGTCTACACGCCGGGCGTTCTGTCAAACCCTGACGCCAGCGAGGCGGCGCAGGACCTGTTTACCTACATCTGCGACACTTACGGAAATGCTATTTTATCCGGGCAGCAGGAGTCAACCTGGATGGGCAGCGAACAGTACGAATTCGACTACATTTACGACAACACCGGAAAATATCCCGCCATCCGCGGCCTGGACTACATGAATGATGACTTCGACGGCGTGAACAGAAGGGCAAAGGAATGGTATGACAGAGGCGGTATCGTGACCATCTGCTGGCACTGCGGTTCTGATTTCTCGGGAAGCTGGAGCGAGTGCATGAACACCACGATCACCGACTGGGACAAAGCGCTTACCGAGGGTACCCCGGAATACGAAACCCTTATCAAAGGAATGGACAAGGCAGCCGAAGCACTGCAGGAGCTTAAGGAAGAAAACATTCCCGTGCTCTGGCGTCCGTTCCATGAATTTGACGGCGCCTGGTTCTGGTGGGGCAAGGGCGGCTCGGAAAACTTTAAGAAGCTCTGGGTCATGATGTACGACCGTTACAACAATTACTGGGGACTGGACAATTTAATCTGGGTACTGGGTTATTCCGGCAACGGCAACGGCTACGCCGACTGGTATCCCGGAGATGCCTATGTGGACATTGCCGGCGCAGACTCCTACAATGACGGCTCCAATGCGGCATTGTATAATAAAGTAAAGGATGTGGTGGGAGAAGAAAGGCCCATCTGCTTCCATGAATGCGGACGCATTCCTACCGTGGATCAGCTTACCACAACACATGCGGGCTGGGTATGGTTCATGACCTGGCATACGGAGCACATTACCGACCACAATGATACCGATACCTTAAACGAAATTTACAACGACGATTATGTGATTACCCTGGACGAGCTTCCCGATTTATACAATACAAAGGAGAATCCGGCAGCGGAAAAATAAAACAATGAAAAATGCCAAAAAGCTCTTCTTGCGTGGACAGCTTTTTGGCATTTCTTATATGGACAAACAAATGGTTCTAAGATAAAATGTTGGCAGAAACAGGAAAGGGGAAAACTTATGAAAGAAAAGAAAAACCTGGTAAAAGTGATTGCGTATGCGCTGCTCCTTTTAGCGATGCTCGGCATCGGCTTCGGGGTAAAGCTGATTGATGTACAGGAGTTAAAAAAGGTATTTACCTTTGACGGCACCACCTTGGTGAAGCTGCTTATTATGGTAGTAAGTATATTGCTTTTAGAAAATCTGCTGCTGTTTGTGCTGCAGCTTGTCAAACCGAAAAAACACAGAACAGGCTCTGTTCTTTCTTTAATCTGCAGCCTGATTAAGTATGCGGCATTTATTGCGGTGATCTGTTTCGGGCTCACCATTTTAGGCGTCAATATTACCACCATTATTGCCAGTATCGGCATTCTGGCTCTGATTGTGGGCTTCAGCGCTGAAAGCCTCATTGCGGATATTGTGACCGGAACCTTTATGCTTTTGGAAAATCAGTATAATGTGGGGGACATCGTGGAGGTCAACGGCTTCCGCGGCGTGGTAACGAGCATCGGCATCCGTACCACCTGCATTACGGACAGCGGCGACAATGTAAAGATCATCAACAATTCTGAGATGAAAAACATCCTGAACCGTTCGGACAACTTTTCCAAGTCCGTGTGTGACATTGCCATCCCGTATGAAACGGATTTAGAGAAATTTGAGGAAAAGCTGCCGGGACTCTTAAAGGAAATTTACGAAAAGCATGAGGACGTATTTAAGGGTATGCCGGTTTATCTGGGTGTGCAGGCACTGGAGGAGTCCGATGTGCTGCTGCGCTTTGTGGCGCCGGTTACCGAGAAAAACGTATTTGCCGCAAACCGTATCTTAAACCATGATCTGCTGCTCGGCTTCCGCAAACTGGGCGTGGAATGCCCGTATCCCCAGGTGGATGTCCACAACGGATGATAAGGAGATCCATGAACACCGGAAACCATTGACAGAGTAAGCAGGGGGACACCTATGAAACGGGGAAAAACAGAATGGGAATATCCCATGCCGGAGGAACTGAACAGTCCGGGAGCGGAGTACACGCCCCTTCCCGATGAATTTATGCAGGGCGGCGGGGAAAAGACAAACGAACCGGAGAAAAAACGGAACAGGCACATGCGCCGGATGTACGGAATGACAGCCGCTTTCGTGTTGGCGGGCTGCATCCTGTTTGGGGTGACGGAACCCGGAAAGGATATACCGGCGGACGGTACGGAGATTACGGAAAACACGGCGGGACAGAAAAAGGATGAAGGCACCGGCACGGCAGGCAGCACCGATGCATCAGATAATACCGAAACGGCAGGCAATACCGGCGCGTCGGATAACACCGGTGCCGCAGACAGCATGCCGGAGTATCCGCTTGCAGACGGCACCGTACATATTCTGGTTTACAACGATTCTTTTGATGAGAAGCACTTTCAGCAGAGCGGATTGGGCGAATACAATCTGCTTCTGGCAGAGGAAACGTTTGCGGAAAGTTATTTTACAGAGGGCGGCAGTTACACGCTTCCTTCCTATGAAAAGGCACAGGAAGAGAACGGCTATGAATTTTTAGGCTGGGCTGCTTATTATAAAAAGAAAAAGGCGGACGGCGGTCCGAAACTTGTGCTTCTGCCGGATACACTGACAGAGGAGAATTTGTTATGCTTTGCACCTGCGGACGGTGTCCGGGAAGTGGAAATCCATGCGGCATGGAGAACCGCAGAGAGCGGGGACGGCACGCAGACGGGAAGCAACATGACCAATACCCTGATTTTACAGGCACAGGGAGGTCTTATTGAAGGAGAAGAAAGCATAACCTATAATGCGGCAACACCGCTTGCTTCCGCCGGAGCGGTTTATCTTTGCGCTTACCCGGTTCCCGTGCGGGAGGGTTACACCTTCACCGGCTGGTTTGAAACACCGGGGGCAGGAGAGGAAAACGGCACCGGCACAGAGGCTTTCCAAAGTGTGGAGCGGCTGTATGCAACGGCATTTTACGAAAAGGATGAAGGGGCGGCGGAGCCCGACTGGAGCGCTCCGAAATCCATAGTTCTTTATGCGGGGTGGAAAAAGAAGTAATACATCGGAGGAAACTAAATCCTCTGCTTCTGCAGAGGCAGTCGCATTTTGCTGCGCAAAACAAGGAGGATTAATATGGCAAAAGAGAAAAAAGACGAATCCTTTATGGTTAAGCTTGCCACATTGATTGTGGATAAAAGGAAGGGATTTTATCTTGTATTTATCGTACTTTGTGTATTTAGTGTACTGTGTATGAATAAGGTAAAGGTCAACAACGACCTGACGACCTATCTGCCGGATACCACCGAGACAAGGCGTGGTCTTACCCGGATGGATGAGCAGTTTATTACTTACGGCAGCGCCCGGATTTTAGTCTGCAACATCACCTACGATGAAGCGGAAAAACTTTCGGAGAAAATCGAAGAGCTGCCCGGTGTCAGTATGTTAAACTTTGACGATACAAAGGACCACTATCACGATATGGAGGCGCTTTACTCCGTGACGTTTGATGAGGATGCGGATTCGGAAAACACCAAGGAAAATCTGGAAAACCTGCTTTCCGAGCTTTCCGGATACGATGTGTATTATTCTTCCGATATCGGACAGGAGGAAAGAGATGCCTCCGACCTGAACAACGACATGATTTTAATCTTATGTCTGGCGGCGGTGGTTATCGTGGCTGTACTTCTGTTTACCTCCACCACCTATGCGGAAATCCCGGTTTACCTGATGACCTTTATAGTAGCGGCAATTCTGAACAAGGGAACCAACTTCTGGTTCGGCACCATCAGCTTTGTTACAAACTCCATTGCCGTGGTGCTGCAGCTTGGTCTTGCGGTGGATTATGCCATCATTTTAGCCCACCGTTTCATGGAGGAGCATGAAAGCAAGGATGCCCGGGAAGCGGTTATCGTGGCACTTAGCAAGGCAATCCCGGAGATTTCCTCCAGCTCCTTAACCACGGTTTCAGGTATGGTAGCCATGATGTTCATGCAGTTCAGAATCGGTTACGATATGGGTATTATTCTTGCCAAATCCATTATCTTCAGTATGGTGGCGGTATTCTTCCTGATGCCCGGACTTCTGCTTACGTTTTCCAAGGCAATCGACAATACCCACCACAAAAGCTTCGTTCCGAAGATTACGGCAGTCGGCAAGTTCTGTGTGGCAACCCGTTACATCGTACCGCCCCTGCTTATCGTGGCGGTTATTGTGGCATTTTTCCTTTCCAACAAAGCGCAGTATGCATTTGACGTAAACTCCTTAAGCGCCAGCCGTATGAGCGACAATAAATTCTCGGTGAGCATGGTAAATAAGGAATTCGGCGAAGTCAACCAGCTTGCGGTTCTGGTGCCGAACGGTGACTACGAAAAAGAGGCAAGAGCCTTAAATGCCCTGTCCAGGCTTCCGTATGTCAAATCCTGTCAGGGACTTGCCAACATCGAAGCCATGGACGGCTATACCCTGACGGAGCAGCTTTCTCCGAGACAGTTTGCGGAAATGCTGGATATGGATGTGGAAATTGCCAATACCCTGTACTCCGCATACGCTTTGAATGACGATAATTACGGTGCTCTGATTGACGGTGTCAGCAACTACAAGGTACCGTTTATTGATATGTTCCTGTTTATTTACGACCAGAAGGAAAAGGGAAATATCACTCTTTCCGGTGATTTGGAGGAAACGCTGACGGATGCATACTCCCAGATAAAAATCGCTAAGGACCAGCTCCTTGGTGAAGACGACACCCGCTTTGTACTGGAGCTTTCCGTCCCGGTGGAAGGCGACGAAACGGAAGCGGCGCTGGAGGAAATCCGCAATACCGTGGCACAATACTATGACGTAGATTCGATACTGCTGGTCGGAAACTCTACCAGTGATAAGGATTTGGGCGACTCCTTTGCAACGGACAATACCATCATTACCGTGCTGACGGCGGTATTTGTTATGATTATTCTGCTGTTTACCTTCCAGTCGGCAGGTCTTCCCGTATTGCTGGTTGTGACCATTCAGGGAAGTATCTGGATGAACTTCTCCCTGCCGTATCTCTTAAACGAGCCGGTTTACTTCTTAGGTTACCTGGTGGTATCGGCTATCCAGATGGGTGCGACCATCGACTATGCGATTGTCATTACCAGCCGGTATATGGATCTGAAGAATTACATGGATATCAGGGAAGCAGCTATTGAATCCTTAAACCAGGCTTTCCCCACCATCGTAACCAGCGGTTCCATGCTGGTAGCGGCGGGATTTATCATCAGCGGTGTTTCCTCCAATGCAGCAGTAGCGGCAATCGGTCTGGCGCTGGGACGCGGTACCCTGACTTCTATTTTACTGGTGCTTTTAGCACTGCCCCAGACCCTGCTTGTGGGTGATATTATCATCCAGAAGACGGCATTTACCTTAAAACGGGATGTGACGAGAGCGCTGCCTGCCAAGGGCCGTGTCTTCATGAACGGTCACATCAGAGGCTATGTAAACGGTGTGCTGGACGGTGATTTCCAGGGTATCATTGACGGTGAAATGGGTGCGGTGGTGCGCCCCAGGGATTTAGTGCGGATGGAAGGGGAAAGCACTATAAAAGATGAGGATGAAGGACCTTCGGCAGAAGAAACAGCTACGGAAGGAACAGAAAGTGAGGTGGCAGACCATGAAGAGTAAGAAGGTTTTGGCAGGTGTCTGTGCGGCACTCATTCTTTTACAGACCACATTTCCGGCACTGGCGGCAGAGGTTCCCACTTACGAGCAGTACAGGGGCGGCAGCTACCGTACACAGCAGGTGGATAAAGTATATACCAAGATAGAAATCGGCACGGAAGAGGAGCTGCGCAAATTCGCGGCAGATTGCAGCGTGGACGAATGGTCCGTGGACAAGCTGGTCATTCTTATGGACAACATCAGCCTGACCGGTGCGGATGAGCTCTGCATTCCGGTCTTCGGCGGTTATTTTGACGGTGCGGGACACCATATCAGCAACTTGGAAATCACATCCGCAGGCTCCGACAAGGGTCTGTTCCGCTATGTGCAGGATGGCGGTATTGTGAAGGGACTGACCGTGGAAGGACGGGTAGCCCCGGACGGAACGGCAAAGCAGGTAGGCGGCATTGTAGGTGTGAACTACGGACTTGTGGAAAACTGCAGCTTTACCGGTACGGTCATCGGCGATACCAACGTGGGCGGCATTGCCGGAAGCAATGCGGAAACCGGTGAAATCCGCCGATGCAAGAATGCCGGCGTGATTTTGGGAGACCATTCCGCGGGAGGTATTGCCGGCAGCAACGACGGTACCCTGAACAACTGCGGTAACAGCGGTAAAATCAACACCTACAGTACGGAAGTAACCTATGATCTGGATGATTTTTCCGTGGATAATTTAGAAAAACTCAACAGTACCTCCAATGTGGCTGCCCATACGGATACCGGTGGTATTGCGGGTATTTCCGGCGGCAAGATTTATTTCTGTGTAAATACCGGCGATATCGGTTATGAGCATGTGGGCTATAACATCGGCGGTATCGTGGGCAGACTGCATCAGGGGTACCTACAGAGCTGCACCAATAACGGACATGTTCTGGGACGTAAGGACGTGGGCGGTATGGCCGGTCAGATGGAGCCTTTTCTGGAAATCCAGTATTTAAGCGACAAGCTGCAGGAACTGGACCGGGAAACGGACAAATTCCTTGACCTGCTGGATGCCACTTACGATGAAATCAGCAAGACAAGCAGGGACGCCACACAGATAGCCAGGCAGATATCAGGCAGCTTAAAGGGAGCAAATGCTGCCGGGAAAGAGCTTTCCACGGCAGCAGTGGATCTCTGGTATATTTACAATCAGGAGCTTGGCGGTGTCAGCAACGATATACGGAAACTGAATGATGACCTTGCCGACGTGTCCGGCAACAACGGCATGAAGCCCGACCCCGATGACCCACCCCGGGAGGTGGAAGGCATGGCTGGCTCTGAGGCAGGCAATGTTACGGCGGACAGTCCCCTCGACGATATTTCCGGCAACAACCCGTGGGACGATATTTCAGGAAACAATCCTTGGTTTGATATATCAGGCAATGATTCCTGGCCGGATATTTCCGGCAATGATGACTGGGAAAGCTATAAAACAGCCCTGAAGAAGTTCGGAGAAAGCACTTCCGGCCATATAGACACCATGACGGATGCCACAGAGAGCAGGGAAAGCGTTATAAAGAACAATCTGGAATTACTCAACAAGAATCTGGATGACGCCACGAACAGCCTGGAGGCTCTGGCGGATCTGTTGGAAAAATCTGCGGATACAAACAGTGGGAATATGGATGCCCTGACAGAACAGGCAAGGGTTCTGCGGAAGCTTACCAGCGAAATCAGGGACGATTTGTTCCGTTATGAAGGCATCTCCATAGAAGATACTTCCGACGAACCGGCAACGGACGGGGACGTGACACCGGGTGATCCCGGTACGGAATCGGAGGTGGCTGACGAAGCTCTTTACGATACGTCCGGCTTCCAGAAGGGGAAGATTACTCTCTGTATCAACCGGGGAACCATAGAAGCCGACACCAACGTGGGCGGTATCGTGGGACAGATTGCCACGGAATACGATTTTGACCCGGAGGAGGATATCACTCTTTCCGGTGCGGAAAGCTTTGATGTGGAGCAGACGGTGAAGGCAGTAGTGCGCGACAGCCGCAACACCGGCAAGGTGACCGGTAAAAAAGACTGCGTAGGCGGTATTGCGGGAAAAGCGGATTACGGCGCCATTATTTCCTGCGAGTCCTATGCGGACGTTGAAAGTACCGGCGGCAGCAATGTAGGCGGAATTGCCGGTTCTGCGGATTATGCCATCCGGAGCTGCTACAGCATGGGCAATATCACCGGTAAAAATTATGTGGGAGGTATCACCGGCAGAGGCTGTGATATTTTCTACAGCTATGCATGCAACACCGTTTCCATGAGCGGAGAAGCGGGTGGAGGCATTGCCGGTTCCCTGAAGGATAACGGCACCATGTACGGCAATTATTATGTGGAAGGCGGTCTGGACGGTGTGGACGGCATCGGCTATGAAAACGGCGCCTGCCCCATCAGCTACGAAGAACTGAGCAATATGGAAAATGTGCCGGATGCCTTTACCTATTTCACGGTTACATTTATGGCGGATGACAAAGAGGTGGCAAAGATAAACTGCACCTACGGCAGCAGGCTTTCCGATTTGGACCTTCCGGAAGTACCGGAAAAAGAAGGCTATTACGGAAGCTGGCCCGAAATCGACGAGGCAGGCATCCGCAGCAATACCGTTCTCAACGCGGAATACAAGGAATGGATTGCCTCCGTTGCCTCCGAGGATACGGTGGAGGGCGGCAAGGCGGTTTTAATGGCAGCCGGAGAATTTTATCCGGGCGCATGCTTAAGTGTCACACAGGAGGACGGCGTGTACCGTTACCGGGTGGAAAATCCGAAGGAGGATACCGAGAAAGGCACCCTGTATCAGGGAGAAGTTACCCTGCGTGTATACTGTGAGGACAGCGACAACTGCCACATTTTAGTGGAAAAGAACGGAAACTTTGAAAAAACGGACTCCCGCATCATCGGCAGCTACATAGAATTTACGGCAGATGCGGAAGGAACATTTAAGATAGGAGAAAACAGTAAAAACAGTACGCTGCTTATTACCGGCATTGCCGTGGCAGCGGTGGCTGTTATCGTGGGGATAGTACTGTTGTGCAGACATCGTCATGTGCGGAGAAACAAAAAACAAAAAGAAAACAACGATTAATATGGTAGAAGGGTCTTTGTGGAAGAACATCTTTTTATTCAGTGTTCCGTTGATGCTCTCCCAGCTTTTAGAGGTCATGTTCAATTTAAGCGACGTGGCGGTAGTCGGTAAGTTTGCCGACTACAAGGCGCTGGGAGCCGTCGGCTCCACAACCCTTCTCGTTTCGTTATTTGTGGGATTTTTAATCGGTATGGGGAGCGGTGTCAACGTACAGGTGGCGCTGGGCCTGGGAGCCAGGGATAAAAGAAATGTGGAACAGACCATCCACACTTCCCTGATTTTATGCTTTATTGTGGGTATGGCTGCCTGCATCCTGTGCTTTGTACTGGCAAGACCGGTGCTTACCCTCATGAAAACCAAAGAAGATCTGCTGGAGCAGGCAGTGCTGTATCTGCGGATTTATGCGCTGGGTCTGCCCGGTATGGCGGTTTACAATTTCGGCAACGGCGTAATGAGCGCCGGTGGGGATACCAGGCATCCGTTGGTTTACTTAAGCATTGCGGGTATTCTGAATGTCCTGCTGAATTTGTTTTTTGTCATTGTGATGCATCTGGCGGCAGCGGGCGTCGCGATTGCCAGTGTGATTGCCCAGTATGTATCGGCAGTGCTTATCATTGCCAATCTGCTGCGCAGGGAGGATGAATGCAATCTGTCCGTAAGAAAAATACGGCTGCATAAGGACGCCGCAAAATCCGTGCTGTTAATCGGACTGCCCACAGGCATCCAGAATGCCATTTTTGCCATCGCAAATCTGTTTGTGCAGATGGGCGTCAATTCCTTTGATACGGTTATGGTATCCGGCAACTCGGCGGCGGCCAATGCGGATACGGTTATTTTCAATATCCTGAATGCGTTCTACACGGCATGCGCCAGCTTCATCGGACAGAACAGGGGAGCGGGCAAAAAGGAACGCATGAAGAAGAGCTATTTCATCAGTCTGTTTTACGGTGCCGGTGTGGCTGCCCTTGCGGGCGGGGTACTGCTTTTGTCAGGCAGACAGTTTTTATCTTTGTTTGCCAACAACACTGAGGTTATAGATGCCGGCATGCAGAGACTGCGCATTATGGGCTTTTCCTTTGTGATGGCGCCGTTCATGGACTGCACCATTGCGGCATCCAGAGGTCTGGGAAAAAGCGTGGTTCCCACCATTATCGTGGTAATGGGCTCCTGCGTGTTCCGCGTCATCTGGATTTACACTATATTTGCGTATTTCCACACCATTCCGTCCCTGTACCTTCTCTATATCTTTTCATGGACGATTACTGCCATTGCGGAAGGTATTTATTTTGGCATTGTTTATAAGAAAACCGTACAAAGGATGTAAAAAGTATGACTTTTTATATTTCAGGTATGGTAATTAGTATGATTTTTTGCATTTTAGAAGTAAACTGAAGATGTCACAAAATATAACGTAATCACACGAATGCAGGATAAATGTATGGAATTGTTAAAACTTGTAATTGTAGATGATGAACCGATTCTGTTAAAAGGACTGGTCAATACCTATGAGTGGGACAGGATGGGCTTTCAGGTGGTGGGCACTGCCCAGAGCGGGGAGCAGGCCATCCGCATCATAAGGGAAAAGCAGCCGGATGTGGTGCTTACGGACATCCGTATGAAACAGGTCACCGGTCTGCAGGTCATGGAGGAAATCAAAAAAACAGGACAGGAATGTCTGTTTATTGTATTAAGCGCTTACAGAGATTTCTCCTATGCCCAGCAGGCATGTGAATTAGGAGCGTTTGCGTATCTTTTGAAGCCCATTGAGGACGAAAAACTGCAGGAAACCATGGAAAGTGCGTATAAAACCTGCATGGAGCAGAAAAAGAATGCGGAAAAGTTTGAAAACTGGGAACGGATGGTGAAAAAGGACTCTGTGAGTTTCTTGCAGGTGGTGGTGCAGAAATATCTGCAGGGACAGATTCCCTTTGAAAAACTGACGGAGGTACTGGAAACTGTCGGTCAGATGCCGGAAAAAGAAGAACGGTTTATCACTGTGGAAGCGGGTATTGATATTGCCTACAAAATCACCAATGCGCTGGAGTACGAAGCTTCCCGTTTTGCCCTGGAAAAATTACTGCAGGAAAAAATCGGAAGCCGGTATTTTTTCTGGCATTTTCCTTCCGAAACTGGTGCGGAAATTTTTGTTGTCAAAACCAAAGAAAATACAACGGTGCATGAGCTGAAGGCTTTTCTGGAGAACGCAAGGGAAGAATTAAAGAGTCCCGTGGTGGCATCTATATCCAAGCCCTACAAGGGAATTACGGGTATACGGAAAAGCTACGAAGAAGCAGGAAAGCTGTTTGAACTGGCAACGGCTTCCGGGGGAAGCACCTTTGCCGTCAAGGAAGAATTCGGCGGAAAGGCGGCAAAGGGAGAAAATACGGAGGAAACCCTGCCCATTCTCGGCGCTATCCGGAAGAATGACGAAAAAAGCTTAAAGGAAGCCTTTATCCGCTTTCTTTATGCTCTGCCGGATGATGAGGATCTGCAGCGTCAGAAAATGCACGGTGTGATGCTGGAAGCGGAAATGGCGGTTGAGGACTCCTATGGTATGACGGAGGAGTTAAAGAAACAGTTTCAGAATTATTATTCCAATATGCAGAGCCTGCATGCCTCCAAGGAAGTGGATGTCTGCTACAAAATCCTGTGCCGGGCAGTAGAGCTTCGGAAGGAATATGCGGAAGCCCACGACATCAAGGGCGGCAAGGAATATATGAATGCAGCGGTGGCTTACGTGGAGGAGCATTTACAGGAAGAGGATTTGTCCATTGTTTCCGTTGCCACCCATATTTACTTAAACCCGGTTTACTTCGGCAGGGTGTTTAAGGAAACCTTTCACATGTCTTTTAAAAAGTACCTGCTGCAGTGCCGCATGGAAAAAGCAAAGAAGCTTCTGCAGAACAATGCAGAGAGCATCGGCAGCATCTGCGACCAGATAGGAATCAGCAATCCTTCCTACTTTGCCCATCTGTTTAAGGAATACACCGGAAAACTGCCCAGCGAATACAAAAAGGAATTTGACGCATGAGAAAGAAAAAAAGTGTATCGGGATTTCAAAAAAAATATTTAAGGTATACAATCGGACTTTTACTGCTGGCGCTTTTGCTGTCCAGCGTAGGAGTCTGGTTTTATATGCGCGGCAATATGCTGGGCATTGTGACGAACCAGTATGCTTTCCTGAATGAAAAGATGGGGATTTCCTTAGATACTTTGTTCCAGAAAGCGGATAAGGTTACGGAGGAATGTATCTTAAACGACCAGGTGCAGCAGAGCCTGAAGGCAAAGCCGCTTGAGGAAGTGGAAAAGAATTCTTTAAGTAAATATTTTGCCTACATCAATCTGGACCATGTTTCTGAATACTGTTACGTGGATAACAAGCAGAATCTGTATACACGTTCTTATTCCAAAATTCCCTATGCGGATTTTTCAGAAAGCGGTCTCTTGACCAGGCTGGGGGATTCCTATGCGGATACGGTCTGGTTTGTGGCGGAGGATACCTTATTCGGCACAGGGAAGGAAGCACTCTTTATCGGCAGAAAGGTACACAGCTTAGATTATGCCCATGAGCCGGGGTATCTGTTTCTGAAAATGGACAGTGAATTTCTGGACAGTATAAAAGAGGGCAGCGATTCCTTTACCGGGGAAGCCGCCATGGGTGTAATGGATGGCGGCGGCAACATCTGTGACTCCTGGTTCCCTGCTTCCTTTTCCCTGACGGAAAGCACAAAAAGACTGCTGGCGGACTATGCCGTAGAAGAAAAAACCGGCGTTGTGCTGCAGGGCGAAAGAGTGGCGGAGGGAATGCTTTTCCTGTATAAGCAGAAGCAGAGCGGCTTTTCGGTCTTTACCATAATACCGGAGCGGGTGTTAACGAAAGGCACCGGCAGAATTATGATGGTATTGTTTAGTATCTATTTTCTGGTTATTGCCATTGCGGTAGTCTTGAGTGTGTATTTTTCCAACAAAATTACCAGGCCCATTAAGGTGCTTAGCAGGGCAATGACGGAGTTCGACGGCAACGATTTTTCCCACCAGGTGCATCTGCATACCAATACGGAGCTGGACCGGATTGGAAATTCCTACAATAAAATGCTCAGTAACATCGAAAACCTTCTGACGGAAATCAAGGACCAGCAGAAGGAGCTGCGTACCAGCGAACTGAATATGCTGATCAGCCAGATCAACCCACATTTTCTGTATAACACGCTGGACACCATATACATGCTGGCACGTATTAATAAAGAAGAAACAACCATGAAAATGATTCAGGCACTTTCCAAATATCTGCGGCTTTCCTTAAGTAAAGGAAATGATATTGTGACGGTGGCGGATGAATTGGAGAATGTCAGAAGTTACCTTCAGATTCAGGAAATCCGAAACGAAAACCTGTTTACTTACACGGTGGACTGCGAGGTGGAGCCGGAGAAAACCTACGTTCTCAAGCTGATTTTACAGCCCCTTGTGGAAAATGCCATTAAATACGGGTTCCGGGAAATATACGAGGGCGGTATCATTGCCATCCGCATATACCGGGACGGCGGTGATTTACTGCTTGTGGTTTACAATAACGGTACGCCCATTGAGGAGGATATGGCGGAAAAAATCAATGCCCTGAACGAAAAGCCGCTTTCCGAGGCAAAGAAAAGCTTCCCCAATCAGAAAAACGGATATGGGGTCGTGAATGTACTTACCAGACTGCGCCTGAAATACGGGGACAACGTCCGCTACCGGTACCGGGCAGAGGAGGACGGCACAACATGTATCATCCGTATTCCCGGAGGAGGTGGGCAGAATGAAGAAGAATAGAAATGGCAAAAGAGCCTTGGCGTTGTTTCTTGCCGTGAGTCTGCTGGGCACTCTTTTGACCGGCTGCGGCAGCAGAAATAAAAATAAAACCGAAGAGGAAAGCCCGGAGGAGGTGCGGATTCCTATTATTTTCACAGTGGATCCTACCACGGGAAAGAAGAACAACCAGGAGCTGGCGGATGCCTTCAACAAGGCATACGAGGGAAAATATTATCTGGATGTGCAGTGGGTGCTGGAAACGGAAGAGGAATACCGGCAGAACTTAAAGCGTATGAATGTGACCGGAACCCTGCCCGCCATAATCTATGATGTGTGCACGATACCTTCCTTTTACCAGATGATGGTGGAGGAGGGACGGCTCACCGATCTGACACCTTATTTAGAGGAAGATGAGGAATGGATGGCGGAAATCGAACCGGCGGTCTTAAAGGGATGCACCTATGAGGACGGAAAGGTGTATTTAGGTCCCATCAGTACGGCAGCCTTTACCTGTGCCGGTATGTTTTATAACGAAGAACTTTTCACACAGGCGGGGATAGACAGCTTTCCTGCCACATGGGAGGAATTTTATGCCTGCTGTGATAAGCTGAAGGAGAAGGGGATCACACCGCTGGCCCTGCATACGGAGGGTACCGGCTGGGCCCCCATGCTGATTGCCACGGCGGCAGTGGCGGAGGATCCGGAGGGAGCGGATTTCATGCGCCGGATGCTGCCGGAAAGCTATGACAACCCAAGCGGTTACAAGCTGGCGGCAACCCTGCAGAAGATTTTCACCTACACCACGGAGGATGCCATGCATGCGGATTACGACGTGGCGTACAGCAATTTTTTTTCGGGCAAGGCAGCCATGCTCCCCAACGGTTACTGGCTGATTGACCAGATCCCGGACGGCTGGGAGAATAGGGTGCGTTTTGCAGCCTTTCCGCAAAAGACCATGGTAGCCTCTCCGGAGACCTTCGGCTGGGCAGTGGTGTCCACCTACAGCGATGAGGTAAAGGAGGCGGCAGTGGAATTCTTGAAATTCCGCACCCATTACAACAAACAGGAAAAGGAAGCCTTTTTCACACAGGATTTTGAGGAAGCCCCCAAGGTGCTTTCCGATTATATGGAAGCATTCACCGGAGCGGCACAGATTGTTCCCAATTATCAGGTAAAATGGAATTCCATTCTGCAGGAGAAAACGATAGGAGAGGCGCTGCCCCTTCTGAAGGAAGGGAAAATTGATACGGAAGGCTTTGTGAAAATGGCGGATGAAAGCATAAAGGAATATGAGGCGGAGCAGTAACCGTCAGGTTTAATTTTTTGCATTCAAGGTTGAATATTTGATAATGGTAGTGGGAAGTTTACTGCTATGATAAGTGCATAACAAAGAAACGTGCTGCACGGCAGCACATTCTAAAAAGAAAGGGAGAAAAAGTATGAAAAATGTAAAACGTTTATTTGCCCTTGGAATGGCAACGGCGCTGGCAGTAGGTACCCTTACCGGATGCGGCAGCGACAATAACAACACAAACAATGCAGGAAACGGCAGCGAAAGCACCGCAGCGGACAACAAAGAAAATGAAAACACCGCAGCAGGCGGCTCCGTATATTACCTGAACTTCAAACCGGAACAGGATGAGCAGTGGCAGGCACTGGCAAAGACCTATACCGAACAGACAGGTACAAAGGTAACTGTTGTTACCGCAGCAAGCGGCAACTATGAAACCACTCTGATGAGTGAAATGGGCAAGAGCGGTGCTCCTACCTTATTCCAGGTAAACGGCCCCGTAGGTCTGGCAAACTGGAAGGATTACTGCTATGACCTCTCCGGTACCGCAGTATTCAACGAACTGACCAGCGAGGATTACGCCTTAAAGGACGGAGATTCCGTTGCAGGTATCGCTTATGTTATCGAGTCCTATGGTCTCATCTGCAACAAAACTCTGCTGAATGAAGCCGGATACAGTGTGGATGACATCAAGTCCTTTGCAGACTTAAAGAAGGTAGCGGAAGACATTACCGCACGTTCCTCCGAACTCGGTTTCTCCGCATTTACCTCTGCAGGTATGGACGGTTCTTCCGACTGGAGATTTAAGACACACTTAGCAAACCTTCCCATTTACTTTGAATACAAAGAAGACGGAATCGGCTCCACCGATGCCATCAAGGGCACCTATCTGGATGCTTACCGTGCAATCTGGGATTTATATGTAAACAACAGCACCTGCGCAGGTAAAGACCTTGCAGCAAAGACCGGTGATGACTCCCGTAACGAATTCTTAAACAAGCAGGCAGTCTTCTTCCAGAACGGTTCCTGGGAATATGCTAACTTAGTCGGCGAAGACAAGTTCACCGACGACGATTTGGCTATGATTCCCATCTACATCGGCGTAGGCGACGAAGCAAATCAGGGTCTCTGCACCGGTACCGAGAACTACTGGTGTGTAAACAAGGATGCAGATCCCGCAGACATCCAGGCAACCTTAGACTTCCTTTACTGGTGTGTAACTTCTGAAGAAGGTACTTCCAGCATGGCAGACGACATGGGCTTCGTAATTCCTTTCAAGAATGCAAAGGAATCCGCTAACCTGTTCGTTCAGCAGGACAGAGAGTACACCGCAGAAGGTAAGACTCCCGTTTCATGGAACTTCACCACAATGCCTTCCGAAGAATGGAAGAACGGTGTAGGCTCCGCTCTGACCGCATACGCAGCAGACGAAACCGATGCTAACTGGGATGCAGTCGTAAGCGCATTCGTAGACGGATGGGCAACCGAATATCAGTTAGCAAACCAGCAGTAATTTAGATTATATTTAACGGGCAGGAACCTAAAAAAGCCTGCCCGTTTTTTGGAGGTAGCTTATGGAGAAGGCATTGAAGAAAAGTGCACCGATTTTTGTTCTTCCCACATTGATTGCATTTATTATCGGATTTATCGTTCCGTTTGGTCAGGGGTTGTATTTATCTTTTTGTAAGTTTACAACGGTAAACAATGCAGAGTGGGTTGGGCTTTCCAATTACAAAGCAGCGCTGACGGATGCTTCGTTCGGACGTTCCTTTGTATTCACCGTATTGTTTGCGGCAGTTTCCATTCTGACCATCAACGTTATCGCCTTTGGCCTGGCGGTTTTACTGACCCAGAAAATCAAAGGAACCAATATTTTCCGAACCGTATTCTTTATGCCGAACCTGATTGGCGGTATCGTACTCGGTTATATCTGGCAGATTCTGATTAACTGTGTGTTAACCTTAGTGGAAAAACCGCTTTTAGCGCTGAATTCCTCCGCAGGATACTGGGGCCTTATCATTCTGATGTGCTGGCAGCAGATCGGTTATATGATGATTATTTACATTGCAGGACTGCAGAACGTTCCCGATTCCCTGATTGAAGCAGCGGAAATTGACGGAGCTAATAAATGGCAGGCGTTGTTAAAGGTTAAAATTCCCATGGTTATGTCATCCATTACCGTATGTGTATTCCTGACATTGACCAATTCCTTTAAGCTTTTTGATCAGAACTTAGCATTAACCGGCGGTGACCCCAATCACTCCACAGAAATGATGGCGCTCAATATCTACCAGACCTTCTATGCCCGTGCAGGCGCACTCTGGAAGGGCTACGGACAGGCAAAAGCCGTTATCTTCTGTATTCTGGTTATTTCTATTGCCCTGTTCCAGTTAAAGGCAACCCGTTCTAAGGAGGTGCAGCAGTAATGAAACAAAAGAAAAATATAGGCAATTACATTATTACGGTAATTCTTTCCATTCTTTCTTTACTTTGGATTTATCCCGCCTTCATGATTTTAATGAATTCCTTAAAAAAGGAATCCGCAATCAGTACCGGCTCGGTGTTTAAGCTTCCCACAGCGGAAACCTTTGCCGGACTTGACAACTTCATTGATGCCATTGCATCCAAAGGCTTTTTAAGCAGTCTTTTCTACAGCCTGTTTATTACCATTACCTCAGTTGCGGCAATTTTACTTTTCTGCTCCATGTGTGCATGGTATATCACCCGCGTGAAGAGTGCATTCAGTAAAATAATGTACTTACTGTTTGCGTTTTCCATGGTAGTGCCGTTCCAGATGGTAATGTTCACCCTGTCCCAGACAGCGGACAGATTGAAATTAAATACCCCCTGGACCATCTGGATTATTTATCTTGGTTTCGGTGCGGGGCTTGCGGTATTCATGTTCTGCGGCTTCGTAAAATCCATTCCGGTGGAAATCGAAGAGGCAGCGCTCATTGACGGCTGCAACCCGGTACAGACCTTCTTTATGATTGATATGCATATGCTGGCTCCCACCATGATTTCCGTAGGTATTCTGGAAGCCATGTGGGTGTGGAACGATTATCTGCTTCCTACCCTGGTACTGGACATCAAGAAATACAAAACCATTCCCATGCTGATCCAGTATTTCCGCGGCAGCTACGGAAAAGTAGAAATGGGTCCTATGATGGCAAGTATCATGCTGACCATTATTCCCATCATTATCGTATATCTGGCAGGACAGAAGTACATCATCAAGGGTGTGGCTGCCGGCGCGGTAAAAGGCTGATTTTATATTTATAAGGAGAATTTCCCATGGCAATTCATGCATTATTACAGACGAAACTCGGTAAATCCGTAAAAGACGCATCGGACAGAGAAATTTACGAGGCCCTGCTCACCGTGGTAAAAGAGCTGGCGGAGGAAAGAGAAAACTGCACGGCAAAAGAGAGCAGTTCTGAAAACGCAGAGAAAAAGAAAATTTACTATGTATCCGCCGAATTCTTAATCGGCAAGCTGCTTTCCAACAACATGATTAACCTCGGCATCTATGACGAAGTGAAAGAGCTGCTTGCGGAAAACGGAAAGGACTTATCCGCCATTGAAGAAATCGAACCGGAGCCTTCTCTGGGCAACGGGGGACTTGGCAGACTGGCAGCCTGCTTCCTTGACTCCATGGCTACCTTAGGACTTCCCGGCGACGGCATCGGCTTAAATTATCATCTGGGTCTTTTCAAACAGGAATTCGCGGACGGACTGCAGAAGGAAACTCCCAATCCCTGGATAGAAAAGAAAAACTGGCTGAGCGATACCGGTGTTTCCTATCCGGTTACCTTCGGAAACCTGACTTTGCAGGCAAAAATGTATGACATTGCCGTAACCGGTTATGAAAACCGGACCAATAAACTGCATTTGTTTGATGTGGATACCGTGGATGAGTCCATTGTGAAGGACGGCATTTCCTTTGATAAAACCGACATTGCAAAAAATCTGACTCTGTTCCTTTATCCGGATGACTCCGACGAAGAGGGCAGACTGCTCCGTATTTACCAGCAGTATTTTATGGTAAGCAGCGGCGCCCAGCTTATCCTGGACGAATGTGTGAAAAAGGGCTCCAACCTCCACGATCTGTATGAATATGCGGTCATCCAGATTAACGATACCCATCCGACCATGATTATTCCGGAACTTATCCGTCTGCTGGTGAAAAAAGGCATTGGTATGGACGAAGCCATTGAAATCGTATCAAAGACCTGTGCCTACACCAACCATACCATTTTAGCGGAAGCACTGGAAAAATGGCCGATTACTTACTTACAGAAGGTAGTACCCCAGCTGGTACCGATCATAGAAATTCTTGATGATAAGGTAAGAAGAAAGTATGCGGATGAAAAAGTGGTTATCATTGACAAAAACAATGTGGTCCATATGGCGCATATCGATATACACTACGGCTTTTCGGTAAACGGTGTAGCCTCCCTGCATACGGAAATCCTAAAGCAGACAGAGCTGCATGCTTTCTACGAGCTTTATCCGGAAAAATTCAACAACAAGACCAACGGCATCACCTTCCGCAGATGGCTTCTGCACTGCAATCCCCGCCTGTCTGCATTGCTTGATGCAAGCATCGGCAACGGTTACCGGAAGGATGCGCAGGAACTGTCCCATTTACTTGCGTATAAAAAGGATGCCGCAATGAAAGAAAAACTGCTTGCGGTGAAAATGGAAAACAAGAAGGAACTGTGCGGATACCTGGAGGAAACACAGGGTATCACATTAAATCCCGACAGCATTTTCGATACCCAGATCAAGCGTCTGCATGAATACAAGCGTCAGCAGATGAACGCACTGTACGTCATTCACAAATATCTGGAAATCAAAGCTGGCAAAATTCCCACAACGCCCATTACCGTAATTTTTGGCGCCAAGGCGGCACCTGCTTATGTGATTGCCAAGGATATCATTCATCTGTTGTTATGTCTGCAGGAACTGGTAAACAATGACCCCGAAGTCAGCCCTTACCTTAAGGTTGTCATGGTGGAAAACTACAATGTGACCAAGGCGGAAAAACTTATCCCCGCTACGGATATTTCCGAGCAGATTTCCTTAGCCTCCAAGGAAGCCTCCGGTACCGGCAACATGAAGTTCATGTTAAACGGAGCCGTGACCTTAGGTACGGAGGACGGTGCCAACGTAGAAATCCATGAGCTGGTGGGGGATGACAACATCTTTATCTTCGGCGCAAAGAGCGAAGAAGTCATTGCCCATTATGAGAAGGCGGACTACGTGGCAAAGGATATTTACGAAAAAGACGCCATGGTAAAAGAAGCCGTAGATTTTATCACATCTAAGGAGCTCCTCACTATCGGACATGAGGAAAACTTAGTACGGCTTCAGAAGGAAATCTTAAATAAAGACTGGTTCATGACCCTGCTTGACTTCCGTTCCTATGTGGAAGCCAAGGAGAAGGCCTACAAGGCATACGAGGACAGAAGCGCCTTTGCGGAAATGATGATTGTAAACATCGCCAAGGCAGGCTATTTCTCCTCCGACAGAACCATTGCCGAATACAACAGGGACATCTGGAAGGTGTGAAGTTCCTTTTAAGATACCTGAAAAGAAGGAACGAAAGGATGAGTACCATGAGAGAATGTGGTGTTTTGATGCCGGTTTTTTCCTTGCCGTCAGCATACGGAATCGGCTGCTTCTCCAAGGAAGCCTATGAATTTGTAGATATGTTAAAAAAGTCCGGACAGACCAAGTGGCAGATTCTGCCCCTTGGTCCGACCGGTTATGGGGACTCCCCGTACCAGTCCTTCTCCACCTTTGCGGGAAACCCTTATTTTATTGACCCGGAAACCCTGGTAAAGGAAGGACTGCTCACAAAAAAAGAGTGTGAAGAGAGCATGCCCGCCGCCAAGGATAAGTCTGTCCGGAATGGCAAACAGCAGGACGAGACCATGCCCCCGATTGATTACGAGTGGCTGTATTTTCATCGATTCCCGCTTCTCCGCAAGGCGTTCTCCCGTTTTCAGCCGGATGCATCCTATGAAAAATTCTTAACGGAAAATGCGGACTGGCTGACCGATTACTGTCTTTTTATGGCAATCAAGGACAAACAGGGCGGAATCAGCTTCGCAGAGTGGCCGGATGCTTACCGGAACAGGGAACCGGAAGCCCTGGAAGAAGCGAAAGCAGCCTTGAAAACGGAAATGGATTTTTACCGTTTCCAGCAGTATGAATTCCGGAAACAGTGGGATAAGCTGCATGCCTATGCCAATGCACAGGGCATTGAAATCATCGGCGACATCCCCATTTATGTGGCATTTGACAGCGCTGACACCTGGGCAAATCCGAAATTATTCCAGATAGGAGAGGACAACCTTCCCACCGGTGTGGCAGGCTGTCCGCCCGATGCCTTTTCCGCAACCGGGCAGCTCTGGGGCAATCCGCTTTTTGCATGGGATTACCATAAAAAGACCGGATACGAGTGGTGGCTGAAACGTATTGCCCATTGTTTTTCCTTATATGATGTGGTCCGGATTGACCACTTCCGTGGATTTGATGAGTATTATGCGATACCCTATGGGGATAAGACGGCGGAATTCGGCAAGTGGATGCCGGGACCGGGCATGGATTTGTTCCGTACCGTAAAAGAAAGGTTAGGGGATTTACCCATTATCGCAGAAGACCTGGGATTTTTAACGGAGTCCGTAAAGGAGCTTTTAAAAGACTCCGGCTATCCCGGCATGAAGGTATTGCAGTTTGCCTTTGACCCCAGGGAGCCGAGCAATTACCTGCCTCATACCTATACTCCGAATTCGGTAGTATACACGGGAACCCACGACAACACCACGACCCGCGGCTGGTATCATGAAATCAGCGCAGAGAGCCGGGCCTTTGCCAGAGAGTATATGCGCATCCCGGCACTGGACGAGGATACGCTTTCGTGGAATTTCATTGCCCTTGCCATGAGCAGTGTGGCAAATCTCTGTATGATACCCATGCAGGACTACCTGTGTCTGGATAAGGAGGCGCGTATCAACACCCCTTCCACACTGGGCGGCAACTGGACCTGGCGCATGGAAAAAGGTGCCTTTACGGAGGAACTCGCCGGACAGATGAAACGCCTGACAGTCATCTACGGACGCAGCAGAAAAGAGGAAAGCAAGGAAGAACGTAAAGAAGAAAGTACGGAAGAACGTAAAGAAGAAAGTACGGATTTTTAGGAATAAATATTTAGGAAGAGTACGCGGGAGCAGCCAGAAATGACTGCTCCTGTTTTCTTCTTGCAAATATATTGAAACATAACGATAGAGTACCGCCTGGATGGGGAATTGCGTAAGTTGCGGCGGTGCGACAGAACTGTAATTCAAGAAAAAAGATGGAAAAGGCTGAAAAAGTACCGCCTGGGTAGGATGCTGAGTAGTTTGCGGCGGTACAATGGGAGCGTTATTCATGAAAAATGACGGAAATGACTGAAAAAGTACCGCCTGGATAGGGAATTGCGTAAGATGCGGCGGTACAATGGGAGCGTTATTCAGGAAAAAAGACGTAAAAGGCCGAAAAAGTACCGCCTGAAACGGCATTTGATAGGTTCAGGCGGTGCGCCTGTGAAGATGCTTTGTAACCATCAAAGTTTATAGATTAAAATTGATGGTCATGCGTTAACATTCTCTCCATCATGCCAGGTTAATCAGGAATAAAATTCTGGCGCTGGGTGGTAAAAATGATAAATAATCAATACTTTTGGTATCAAAAAATAAAATATATCATTGTTGTACATAAAAAAGTGTGCTATTATTGACCATAGTCAATAGTAGACTTATAAATACACTTACGGAGGAATATCATGCCAAGGGGATTACAGCAAAAAGGATTGACAAGAAGAAACAAGATGCTCCTGGCTGCTGTGAAGTTATTCCTTGAGAACGGATATGAAAAGACTACGACAGCGGCCATCGCCAGAAAAGCCGGCATGGCCCCCTCTTCTTTTTTTGCAGCCTTTGAAAATAAGGAGGCGCTGCTTTTGGCACTGACCAGGAGAATGTTTACCTGTCAGTTTGAAACTACGGCAAAGATTTTGAAAAAGGACGAGGACCCACTTCATATTTATGTGGTGCAGACGGTGCTGCAGCTTTACATTGCCGAGCTGTCCGAGCCTATCCGGGAAGTGTATACCATGGCATATTCGCTGCCGTCCACCATGGAGTTTATCTATAGGGAAACCGCAGAGAAATGGAGACAGATTTTCCAGAGGTATGTGCCGGAATGCGGACTCAAGGATTTCTATGAAATGGAAATCGCATCCGCGGGTATGATGCGGGGCTTTATGGCAAAAAAGTGTGATTTGTATTTCACCATGGAGCAGAAAATCTGGCGCTTTCTGTATTGTAATTGTCTGTTGTACAAAGTACCGGATGAAACAAGAGAGCAGCTTACGGAGTTTGTGTTACATATGGACCTCAAGCCCATTGCCGAGCAGATTATCGTGGAAACGGTAAGGGAAGCGGAAGCGGGATTTGAAGCGGTTATGACGGAACGGACTCAAAAGACAACTACTTAGCACCTTTCGGCTAATTCTATACCGGGGGAGGCCGCTAATCGGGAAATCAAAATTTACGGGAATGACTTTTGTATTTCAAAACAGTGATTACGGCACCGAGTCTTGTTGACAGTGTAAACAATGAGACATTATGTGTAGGAAAGGGAATTTTACAGACAAAAGGAGAAAAAGCTTCTGTACGCAGGGAGAGCCTGTTGTGCGGGAGCTTTTTCCCGTCCGTGCTAAAAGATAAACAGGACATGCGGAATTTACTTTTACATTTTTCCATGGCAGTAAAAAAAATCTTGACTTGGAGCGGACTCCAAGGTTTACAATAAGAACAGGCCAAGCAAGAATAAGCGGTGCAATACAGGAACGTGCGATGCAATACAGGAATGTGCGGTGCAATACAGGAATGTGCGGTGCAATACAGGAATAAGCGGATGCAATACAGGAATATGTGGTGCAATAAACGGAAAATGCACCGGAAAACAGATAAGTGAGGTGTGAGGCATGACAATCAAAGAAGTAAGTGAAAAATACGGACTCTCCGGCGATACCCTCAGGTATTACGAGAGAGTGGGTATGATTCCGCCGGTAAAAAGAACGTCGGGCGGCATCCGGGATTACGGTCCGGAGGACCTTGGCTGGGTGGAACTGGCGGTTTGCATGCGGAGTGCGGGCGTTCCCATTGAAGGCATGATTGAATATGTCAAGCTGTTTCAGGAAGGCGACAGCACCATTCCGGCAAGATTACAGCTTTTGCAGGAACAGCGGGAAAATCTTCTGGAACAGAAGGCCCAGATTGACCGGATGCTTGACAAACTGAATTACAAAATATCCCGTTACGAGGTGGCGGCAAAGACCGGCAAACTTGTCTGGGATAAAGAGGAAGAAAGCGGTAAATGCTAACTGCGGGAAGCAGGCTGTGAGAAAAGAAACGATAAAGAAGCTTCAGAAAAAGAAACTGCAAAATGTTTATAAGCAAAAAGAAAGAGAGGAAAAACTATGGAAAATTTCACGTACTGTACACCAACGAAACTGATTTTCGGAAAAGACGCGGTAAAAAAACTTCCGAAGGCATTAAAACCCTACGGCACCAAGGTGCTTCTGACTTACGGTGGCGGCAGCATTAAAAAAATGGGACTGTATGACGAGGTGAAAAAACTGCTGGAAGGCTTTGAAGTATACGAACTGTCCGGCATTGCCCCCAACCCCAAATATAATCCCAGTGTGCTGGAAGGCGTCAGACTTTGCAAAGAACATAAAATTGATGTAGTGCTGGCTGTGGGCGGCGGCAGCGTGCTGGACTGCTCCAAGGCAATCTGCGCGGGCGCATGCTATGAAGGAGAACCCTGGGATCTGATTACCTATAGGGTGAAAGCAAAGGAAGCTCTCCCTCTTGTGGACATTCTGACACTGGCGGCGACCGGATCCGAATATGACTCCGGTTGTGTAATCTCCCGCACGGAAACCAACGACAAGGTTGGCTATCTGGATGAATTGCTTTATCCCAGAGTTTCCATTTTAGACCCGAGATACACCTTCTCCGTATCGAAAAAGCAGACGGCAGCAGGTACCGCCGATGCCATCAATCATGTGATGGAGCAGTATTTCTGCGGCGTGCATACCACCCTTTCCGACGGCATGTGCGAAACCGTTATCAGGAGCCTTATAGAAAATGTAAAAGTTGCGCTGGAAGAGCCGGACAATTACGATGCCAGAGCAGAGCTGATGGCGGACTGTTCCCTTGCCTGCAACGGCATCCTGGCAATCGGCAACAGCCCTTCCGGCTGGCCGCTTCACGGTATGGAGCATGCTCTGAGTGCATATTATGACATCACCCACGGCGAGGGGCTGGCAATTCTCACTCCGAGATGGATGAAATACATCTTAAACGAAAAGACCGTAGAGCGTTTTGTCAGCTTCGGCGAGCATATTTTCGGTATTGATGCATCCCTGCCCGATTTTGAAATTGCGGAAAAGACCATTGATAAAACCTACAGTCTGTTTGAGACCATGGGCATTCCCATGCACTTAAAGGAAGTGGGTATTGATGAGTCAGGACTTTCCGAAATGGCACATCACATTGCCGAAAACGAGGGCCTGGAAAATGCCTGGGCACCGCTGAAGGAAGAGGATATTCTGGCAATCCTGAAGGCTTCCCTGTAAAAAGAAACCTTACAAATAAGTAACATTGTGAAAGGCGTATGAAACGAAAATTTTCATACGCCTTTTCTTCTGACTTATTTTGTAAGGGAAATAAAAGCTGCGGTACCGCCGTCCACCTGTAAAGCATGGTCGGCGTTTTCTTTTACCGTGCCGCCGACGGTATAAAGTAATTCTTTATTAAGAGCGCACAGCTCCTCTGCGGACAGAATCGCAGGTGCTGCAGAGGGATTGATAATCACTAAAATGCTTTCCTCTGCGCTGCTTCGTACGTAAGCAAGGGGATAATTGTCGGAAAGGAAGGAAACGGTTCCCTTGCTCTGCAGGGCGGGATGCGCCATACGCAGGGCAATGAGCCGTTTTACCTCGCTGCGCAGGGACATTTCATCCGCACACTGGCTTGCAGCATCGGGTCTGTCCGGGGCATCATCCTGCCTTACATAAAGCTTTTCGGTGGGAGCGGAGGAAAAACCGGCATTGGGGGTTTTGTCCCACTGCATGGGAGAACGGGAACCGGTTCTGCCGTAGCCGCCCTCCACGGAAGTAAGTCCTTCCACATAACGCAGACCGATTTCATCGCCGTAATAGATAAACGGCGCACCGGGCATGGAAAGCAGGAAGGCAAACGCTATCTTCATTTCTTCGGGAGAAAGGCTTCTTGCCAGACGGTCCATATCGTGGTTGCCGGAAGGAATGCAGATAAGCCCCCTGCCGTTTGTCTTCTCATAATTTTCTTTGTATTTTGCCACAAATTCTTTGGCGCTGCCTTTTCCTCGGGAGGAAAAATAAGGCTCTTCGCAGCGGAACAAATCGTTGTAGTGGGAAGGACCGAAATGCAGCAGGAAGTCCATATGGAAACCGCCGATAAGGCTCTTGTCCGGTTCGCCCCATTCGCTTACCATGGCGGCAGCCGGAAATTCTTTGTCAAGGAAAGTGCGGATGTCCTGCCAGAGAGAAATGGTGCCCTTGCCGTCCTCATCGTTTTTAACTAAGGAACCTGCCATGTCCACACGGAAACCGTCACAGCCGAGTCCCAGCCAGAAACGCATGATATTCTTAAGTTCTTCCCGGGTAGCCATAGGACCCTCGGCATCCATGGGCTGCTGCCACTTTTTGTCCGGGTCGGGACGGTAGAAGCCGTAGTTTAAGGCCGGCTGGTGGGAGAAAAAGTTTACGACACAGGAGCCGTCACGGTCGGAAATACCGCGGATACAGCCCATGTTTTCCGGCGTTTCCCAGATGTTGTCCGTCCAGACATAACGGTCGGTATAAGCATTTTTCTCCGCTTTCATGGACTCCCTGAACCACTTGCAGGTAACGGCGGTATGACCGGGCACCAGGTCCAGAATCACATGCATATCCCTTGCATGCGCTTCCTTAAACAGACGCACCAGGTCGGCATTTGTGCCATAACGGGGCGCTACCGTATAATAATCCTCCACGTCATAACCGGCGTCGCCGAAGGGAGAAAGGAAACAGGGGTTGAGCCAGAGAGCGGTACAGCCTAAATCCTTAATGTAATCCAGCTTTTCAATGATGCCGGGAATATCGCCGATACCGTCGGCATTGGTATCGTTAAAAGACTGGGGATAAATCTCATAAAAAACAGCATTGTCAAGCCACCTGGGTTCTTTTATACAGTTACTCATAAAATGTCCTCCTTGCGGATATTCAGATATTCTTTATTATAAAGCAAAGCCGTAGGAATTGCAAAGCGTGCTAAAATATGGTACATTTTTTCTATATGGGTTAAAGCATTCCCGGGAGGGAGAAAAGGAGAGAAGTTATGATTTTTTATTATGGAGTACAGCATTTCAGAAAAAACAAGGGTTGTTACGGTCAGCCGGTAGCCTGCAACTGCGGACACACCTATCCGAGAGAAATTATCAGGGATTCCAAATGGGGGCACTTTGACTACATCCCCTTAATTCCCATGGGAACGGACTATTATTCCGTATGCCCGGTCTGCATGAACGGCTTCAAGGCAGACAAGGAGCAGAAGAAGGAAATCAAACAGCTTCTGGCACAGGCGCCTTCCAATGTGCATTTTACACCGCACATGGTAAGCTATGCGGACAAAAAGACCTTTGATTTTTATCTGCAGGACGACGCCACCGGCGAGAAAATCCGGATTTTACAGGGCGTCAGCAAGTACGAAGTAAAAGAAGAGTACAAGAGCCGTCTGATCAAGAAAAAAGACATTGTGCAGGAAGAGTCCGCACTGTAGGGCATCTACACAAAAAATTAAGAATTTTGGGCAGCGTAAGCTATTTACATAATTTACTGTTATCCCTACAATGAAAGAAGAGCTTCCGTGGCGGAAGTCTCGGAAAAGAAACAAAACACAGAAAAGTTTTACCAGAAAGAAAGTGGGCGTAGAAATGAAGAAATTCGGCAAAAGAGGAATCGCATGGATGCTGGCACTGACGATGGCGCTTGGAGAAAGCAGCAGCGCACTGGCAGCAGAGCCTCTGCAGGCTTATGAAACGGAGATTTCCCAATATGCAGAAACAGAAGATACGGCAGGAGGCGCGGCGGACGTAACCGGCAATGACGCAGAGAATCCGGCAGATATTACCGGAAACGATGCACCGGCACAAGATGTGTCCGGCAGTGATGCGCCTGCTTCGGAAGACACGGAGGACAAGTTCCCGGGACTTTCCGATGAGTACACACTTTCCGCAGAAGCTTATGCGGAAAAAGACCTCTTAAGCAGTCACCGGACAGAGTGGACAAAAGCAGACGCAGGAAAAGATTATGTTCCAGGTCAGATTTTAATAGAAGCGGCAACGAAGGAAGAAGCGGAGCAGTACGCAGAGGCATTTAACGGTACACTGGTTTCCTACTTCGGTACGGTTGCCCTCGTGGAACTGAATGCGGATGAAAGCCTTCCCGAAGCCAGTGTGTACGATGCCGTACAGGCTTCCGCAGCAGAAGGCACCAGACTTCCCGCCGCATGGCCCAACTATTACAGATATACCCAGTCGGCAGATTACAGCGACCCGTATTTGAATACCCGTGCGGACAACAGCCAGTGGTATCATGAAGTACTGAATACCACACAGGCATGGAATGCCGGCTACCGCGGACAGGGCGTAAAAGTAGCCATTCTGGATACCGGTATCAATACCGCCCACGAAGAACTGGCGAATGTGATTACCTGCGATATCAGCACTGCGGACAATGCCCTCGGCACAGAGGACAACAACGGTCACGGCACCCACATTGCAGCCTTAATCGGCGGTACGCTCGACAACGGAAAGGGCGGCGCCGGTATCGCACCGGAATGTACCCTGTACTCCATCAAGGTGAGCAGGGAAGCCGGCAGAACCGACAGCGCCAGCATTATCAGTGCACTTTGGAAAGCCAGGGAAGAGCATGTGGATATTGTTAATGTAGGCTTCGGCGGTTCGGAATACAGTGCTTCGGAAGAGGCAGCATATAAGGAAGCTTACGAAGAAGGTATTGCCGTGTTCTGCCCGGCGGGCAACGGCTACTCCAATGTCTGCACTTATCCCGCAGCTTACAAGACAACCATTGCCGTAGCGGCACTGGATACCGGCATGACCAAAGCGCCGTTCTCCAATTACGATAAAAACGTGCGTTACAGCGTACCCGGCGTCGGCATTTATTCCGCCAGCAACGAAGGCCCTTCTTCCTATGTATCCATGAGCGGTACTTCCCAGGCATCCGCCATCATGGCAGGTACGGCAGCCTTAATCCTGCCCACCGTTAAAGGAACCGGCAAGGCAAGAGTGGATGCCCTTCTTAAGAAAATGGACAGCAGCTGTATCAAGGCACAGGGCACCGATTTAGGAAGGGGTTATGTGAATCTGGTAAAGGCACTGGCGCTTACCAATGTCAACGCAGCGCCCAAGAAGCCCGGTTTTTCCAAGAAAGCCGGCACCTATAAAGACAACACCATTACACTGGAGCTGACCGGCGTGGAAGTGGGTTGTACGGCATATTATTCCACCGACGGCAAGACTATTACCTTTAAGAACGGTGTGCTTTCCGACAATGCGAAAGAATATACCGGTCCCATTGAAATAGGTGGAAAGAACTATGTGCAGGTTTATGCCATGGTTATCAAAAACAGCAATCAGCTTGCCAGCCCGGTGGCATCGGCAAGATATACCTTCCGGCCGGAAGTGTTTGGCGTCCGGGTGGAATCCGTTACCGGAGCAAAATATCTGACACAGGGAACGGGACTTGCGTTCCGTGCCGTACAGACACCGGATTACGGAGTGAAACAATCCGTAAAATGGACCTTGGAGGTAGTACAGAAGGACGAACAGACCGGCGAAGAGGTTTATGTGAAAAATGAGTACAAAAAAACCGGCGTAACCATCAGCGCCTCCGGCAGAATTTCTGCGACAAAGAAGGCAGTCCCCGGAACTTACCGGATAACGGCAACGCTTAAAAACGGACTTTCCACATCCATGGAGGTGGAAATAAAGGCAGCAGCCCAGGACCTTACCACAGCCATTATGGTGAAGAATAAAAACATCACCGTCTGGGCAGGACAGCTTGCCCTGGTAAACAACATTACCATCAAGAAAAAAGGCATGCGCGTAGCGGAAAGCGCAGCAGCCTCAGATATTAACTGGTACTCAGCCGATAAGAGCATTGCCGTTGTAAGCAGCAAGGCAAACGGCTCCGTTTATGTGCAGGGCGTTGCATTCGGCAAGACCAAGATTACCGGTATTGCATCGGACGGCAGCGGCAAGACGGTGGTATTAAATATCACGGTAAAGCAGCCCGTAAAAAAACTGTATGTAACCAATAGTAAGACAACGGAGACAGGCTATACCTTAGCCTGCAATAAATCCATTAAATTAAATCTGGTAGTGGAGCCTGCCAATGCTTCCAACAAGGCGGTCAAATGGTCGGTAAATCCTGCCGGTAACGGTGTTACCGTAAAGAACGGTGTGGTAAAGGCGGACAGAAAGGCAAAACCCGGTACCTATACCATTACAGCAAAAGCCCTGGATGAAAACGGAGCGGAAGCAAGCTATACGGTGGAAGTGAAAAACTATAACAAGACCAATATCCGTACGCAGGATCCCCAGGATACCCAGGTAGACCTCTACCGTATCAATAACGGCTACGGTTCTTCCACCACAAGGTCCATTCAGATTTTAAGCGATTCTGCCGATCTCTGGAACATTACAGGCAACAGCGCCCCCGGCATTGTAAAGGCGGAAAAACGGGGAGATTATGTTTATCTGGAGGCAACCGGACGGGCAGTCGGAACGGCTACTGTTACCGTCGGCACACTGGACGGCACCAATAAAAACATCCCCATCCGTGTAACGGTAAAGAACCCGTCATCAAGCTTAAGAATTTCGCCCGAAAGCGGAAGATGTGCATACATTGCATGTGATTCCTCCATGCAGATGCTCACAACGCTTACCAATAATCACGGAAGTGTAACAAAGAACAATCAGGGCTTCTACTGGAGAACGTCCAATGCGGCAGCAGTGAGTGTTGACTCCTACGGACGGGTAACCGGTAACAGCGGTCTGGAAGGTCCCGTTACCATTACCGCGGTATCAGCGGACGGCAGCAATGTTCAGGCAACCTATACCGTGTATGCCTGTGACAGTGTAAAATCCATTTCTATTGACGACGATGACATCCTGACGGCAAATGTGGGCAATACCTTTGAAAAGGAAGTAAAAGAGGTGGCAGCCAACGGCGGTGACTGCAGTTACATGATTGATGTAAAGGTAAATAAACCCGGACTTACGGCAGAATACGACCGCAGTACCCACAAGATTAAATTCAGCTGCAACAAAGAGGGTGTTTATGTTGTTACGATTTCCTGTCTGGATGGCAGTACCGCAAAATGCGTATATACTATCACTGTAGAATAATGAAAAAAGAGGCAGAGTGAAGGAGACTTCGCTCTGTTTTTTTGTTATTTTATATGAAAAACGCAGGTAAAGTGCAAAAAATATCTATTTACATATTTCTCCAACTTTTATACAATAAAGTCAAGTGTGAAAAATTGCTTTCAGGAGGGAGGAGCAGCGAGGGTGAATAAAAAAGTCATGTATGCGGTGATAGGCGTAATTGCCGTTTTTCTGGTAATTGCCGTTATTATTTTACTTGGCCGCGGCAGCCGGGATACCGGGCAGGGAACGACGGAAAGTCCGGACGCCAATGATTGGAATTCCGGTATGGAAGAAACAGACCCCGGGTATCTTGCAGAGCAGGAGAAAACGGACGGGGAGCCGGAAGCGGACACTGACGTACAGGAAGAAAGCAAACCGAAAGAAACTGAGGAAGACATGGAACCGGCAGAGGACGATGGAGATACCGGAAGAAACCATTTCTCGGCAGAGGACGACGGAGATACCGGAACATCGATAGAAGAAGAGGAAATCATGGGGGAAAAGGTTTCCATGATTGCTCTGGCGGATACGAAAGAGGAAGCCAAAAAAATTGCGGAGCTGTACGGAATAGAATTAGTGAATTTTTCTTATGGAGTGGCAGAGTATGAGACCACAAAGGATCCGCAGGAACTGATTGCACTGGGTGAGAAAAACAATTATCCCACCCTTTCCACCAACAATACATTAACCATCAATTAGGGGAGGAAGAAATGAGAAAGAAATTTGTAAAAAGAAGTCTTGCACTTGCATTGGCATTTACCATTGCCTTTGGCGAAACCGGTTACGTGCTGGCGGAGGAACCCGCGCAGACCGTAGAGTTTGACATATCTGACGGGGATGCCGGGGAGCCGGGAGCACCGGCTGACGTATCCGGCGGAGACGGTACGGAAGTACCCGGAGAAGATGCTGATAAGCCCGGCGAGAATGAAGATGTTTCCGCAGGCGATGTATCGGGCAATGTACCGGAGACCTCCGGTGAGTTAGAGGAGATGTTCCCGGGACTTACGGAAGAGTATGCCCTGACTGCAGCGGGAATGGAGGATAAGACAATTCTCGGAAATTACGCGCAGGAGTGGGGAGGCGCAGAAGAAGGCGTTGACTATGCAGAATCGGAAATTCTGGTGGAAGCGGAAACCGAGGAAGAGGCGAATGCCTATGCGCAGGCTTTTAACGGTACACTGACTGAGTATTTCTTTGGTGTGGCAGTCATCACCCTGAATGCAGATGACTCCCTGCCTGAGGCAAGCGTAAAGGATGCGGTCTATGCTTCTTCCCTGGAAGAAATGGCATTGCCTGCCGCATGGCCCAACTATTACCGTTACATAGAGGATGTGGACGCAGAGGAAATCGTGGAAGAACAGACCTACGATTTTGCGGCTGCGGAGGAAGAGGAATCCGGCGGTCAGGAAGAAGAGGGATTCCTGGGAACAGACGGTTACAATGATCCGTTTCTGACCACGACCAACGGGGGCTATCAGTGGCAGCACAGTGTGCTGAACTCCCAGCTTGCCTGGGCAGCAGGATACCGTGGAAAAGGTGTTAAGGTAGCGGTTCTGGATACCGGTATTTTAGCGGATCATAACGACGTATCGGCAGTAAAAACCATTGATGTCGGTTACGGTACGGCGGACGGTCACGGACACGGCACCCATGTCAGCGGTATTATCGGTGCAAAACTGAACAACGGAACAGGCGGTGCCGGTGTAGCACCAGAATGCTTCATTTATTCCATTAAGGTTTTGAAGGATACCGGAAGCGGCGCTTCTTCTACCATTATTAAAGGTGTCAATCAGGCGGTAAACAATAGAGTAGATATTATTAATATGAGCTTAGGGGGTGCCTTATACAGCAAGGTAGAAGCAGATGCTTATCAGAGGGCTTATGAAGCCGGTATTGCCGTATTCTGTGCAGCAGGAAACGAGTTCAGCAACTCTGCACATTACCCCGCGGCTTATAAGAGTACCATTTCCGTAGCGGCACTCGATAAGAGCATGGGTAAGGCTTATTTTTCCAACTATGATTCCGGTGTCCGTTACAGCGCGCCCGGTGTGGATATTTATTCCACCTACAAGGACAGTGCTTCCTCTTACAAAAGCATGAGCGGTACTTCCCAGGCTACCCCGGTAACAGCCGGTGCGGCAGCCGTAATCTGGGCAACTCTCCCGTCCAATCTTTCCGGTAAGGCAAAGGTAGATGCCCTGCTCAAGAAGATGGACAGCAGCTGCAGCAAGGTAACGGGAAAGGGACTCGGAAAAGGCTGCATTGACTTAGCCAAGGCACTGGGGCTGACAAACAACGAAGCTGCGCCGAAGAAACCGGAATTTGTTGGAACAATAAAGCCCGGAACTTATGAAAAGACCTCTGTTACGGTAACTTTAAAAAGCCCGGACCCCGATTGTATCATTTACTACTCCACAGACGGTAAACCCGTAACCTATAAAAACGGTGTGCTGTCAGACAATGCACTGCCGTACACCAGTACGACAGGCATTCCGGTTGGAAACCAGGCAAGTGTCACCGTGTATGCCATTGCGCTAAAAAGGTCCAATAGGCTGGCGAGCCCGGCATTATCCGGCAGGTTTACGTTTAAGCCGAAGGTATCTTCCATTGCGGTTACATCGACCAATGGTATCAGCACGCTGGCGCAGGGTACCAGTCTTAACCTCAAAGCCACCTGCGCACCGGATTATGCACCGGACAAGAAGATAACATGGAGCCTGGAACGATATAACAACAATACAGCAAGCGACAATGACCCGAAGGTAACCGGTGTTTCCATCAATGCATCCGGCAAGGTTACCGCAAGCAAAACAGCACTTACAGGCACCTATCTGATAACCGCAAAAATGGCAAATAACAACAGTGTCAAAAAAACTTTTACTATCAAGGTATGTGCGGTTTCCTCAAATCCGGTAACAAGCATTACTACCAAGACAAAAAGCGTTACCGTGAACACCGGCGCTGCCTTTACACTTGCAGCAACGGATGTTACGGTAACCAGAAAGAATAAAACAACCTATAATGGCTCCTCTCTTAGCTGGACTATCGAGGACAGCAGCATTGCATCAATGAACAACAACGGTAATGTTGTTATAACCGGTAAGAAGGCAGGAAAAACCAAGTTAATTGGTGTGGTAAGCGATGGCAGCGGCAAGATGGTTACGATTCCCATAACCGTAAAGCAGGCAGTGACTTCCGTGACTATTGCAAACAGCGGAACCGCCATGTGTGTAAGACAGGGCAAGTCTGTCAAGCTGACTGCCAATGTGTTCCCGTCTACGGCAGCCAATAAGAAGGTGAACTGGAGTTATTCTCCCGCCAGGGAAGGTATTACCGTGGTAAACGGTGTGGTGAAAGCAGCAAAGAATGCAAAACCGTGCAATATTACCGTTACGGCAACCGCCGCAGACGGCAGCGGTGCCTCCGCAAACTATGTTATTTCGATTATAGAAGAGGAAAAGAACACAACACTGACCGTGGATAAAAAGAGTGTGGACATTTTCCGTACCAGCAATAATAAGAGTGCAGCAACTTCCGCAACCGTAACGGTAAACTGCAGTTCTCCTTACTGGAGTGCAACCAGCAGTGCTCCCGGACTGGTTTCGGTCACAGGAAGCGGCAGCAGGCTTACCATAAAGGCTACCGGCAAAGGCACCGGTACGGCAACCGTTACGGTAGCAACCACGGACGGCACAAACAAGAAAGCCACCATTAAGGTAACGGTAAAGAATCCTGCCACCAACCTGATGATTTCCCCGCAGGGTGGAAGAAGCAATTATGTAGCGAAGGGAACTACCCTGAAGTTAGTTCCGACCTTTGAAACCGCAAGCGGCAAGGTCAATGCAGATGCTAAGAAGCTTACCTGGACATCCAGCAATCCCAGTGCAGCCAAGGTGGACAGCCAGGGGCGTGTGACTGGTATGTCGGACAGGAGTTATAAAGTTACCATTACGGCAAGAACCACCGACGGAAGTAATCTGGTGGCAACCTATGTGGTGGTGTCCTGTGATAAGGTAAAAAAGATTAGAATAGGGTATGCCAGAGCCTATTCGCTGGAAGTAGGAGGAGGTGGCAGTGAGCGGCTTTATGAAACAGGTACATCCTATGGTACCTGCAGCTATGCGGTAGATGTCAAGAGTAACAAAGAGGGGCTTACAGTCGGATATACGGTTTCCAACGGATATCCGTACATCACCTTTGCCGGAAATAAAGAGGGCACCTATACGGTAACCGTTTCCTGTATCGACGGCAGCTCCGCAAAGGCAACTTATAAGGTTATTGTGAAACCGAAGTCTAAGTAATAATGGCTGCAAATATAAGCAGGGTTGAGTTTTCTCAGCCCTGTTTTTTTGTAAACTTTTAAATTTATTTTATACTTTTTTAATCGTTATTCCGTATGGTATGTGTTATAGTATAGGAAATAAAGCATGAATAACAAATCTTGCATGTTTTATAATACATAAGAAGAATGTATGCGCAAAGCAGGCAAAAAGAGAGGAAATGACATGAAAGAAGTCAAATCACCCAAGAAACCGTTACTTTATTATTACGGAATTGTTTTACTGATACTTTTCCTGTTCAATATGTTTGTCACCCCCATGATTATGGAAAACCGTGTAAAGGAAGTCGATTACGGCACCTTCATGAGCATGACGGAGGATAAAAACATCGGGGAAGTGGAAATTTCCGATTCCCAGATTTTGTTTACGGACAAGGCGGAAACTCAGATTTACAAGACGGGCACCATGGACGATCCGAACCTGACGGAAAGGCTCTATGAGGCGGGAGCTACTTTCTCAAAAAATATTGAAAAGAAAACTTCGCCCCTTTTAAGCGGCTTATTGACTGTATTCCTGCCTATTATCGTGTTTATTATCATCGGACAGATTATGGGACGAAAGCTTATCGAGCATGCGGGCGGCAAAAATGCCATGTCCTTCGGCATGGGAAAGAGCAACGCTAAGGTTTATGTGCAGTCCACGGAAGGTATCCACTTTGACGATGTAGCCGGCGAGGACGAAGCCAAGGACAACTTAAAGGAAATCGTAGATTATCTGCACAACACGAAGAAATATACGGAGGCCGGTGCTTCCATGCCGAAAGGTATTCTGCTTGTAGGCCCTCCCGGAACCGGTAAAACCATGCTGGCAAAGGCCGTAGCCGGTGAAGCGGGCGTCCCGTTCTTCTCCATGTCCGGTTCGGAATTTGTGGAAATGTTTGTCGGTATGGGCGCTGCCAAGGTACGTGATTTGTTCAGCCAGGCAAAGGAAAAAGCTCCCTGTATCGTATTCATTGATGAAATCGATGCCATCGGTAAAAAGCGTGACGGCCAGATTGGCGGCAACGACGAAAGAGAGCAGACCTTAAACCAGCTTCTTACTGAAATGGACGGCTTTGAAGGCAACAACGGCGTTATTATTTTAGCTGCAACCAACCGTCCCGAGTCCCTTGACCCGGCGCTGACCCGTCCCGGACGTTTCGACAGACGAGTGCCTGTGGAACTGCCCGATTTAGCCGGTAGGGAAGCCATTCTCAAAGTTCATGCCAGAAAGATTAAAGTGGGCGAAGATGTGGATTTCCACACCATTGCCAGAATGGCATCCGGCGCCTCCGGTGCAGAGCTTGCCAATATTATTAACGAAGCAGCCCTCCGTGCCGTGAGAAACGGACGCACCATTGTGAACGAAGCCGATTTGGAAGAAAGCATCGAGGTGGTTATTGCCGGTTACCAGAAACGGAATGCCGTACTGTCTAACCATGAAAAATTGGTGGTTTCCTACCATGAAATCGGACATGCCCTGGTGGCTGCCCTGCAGACCCATTCCGCTCCGGTGCAGAAGATCACCATTATTCCCCGCACCTCCGGCGCCCTCGGCTACACCATGCAGGTGGAGCAGCAGGACAAGAACCTGATGACCAAGGTAGAACTGGAAAATAAGATTGCCACCCTTACCGGCGGACGTGCCGCGGAGGAAGTTATTTTTAACGAGATTACCACCGGCGCTTCCAACGATATCGAGCAGGCAACCAAGTTAGCCCGCGCCATGATTACCCGTTACGGCATGTGCGAAGATTTTGACATGGTAGCCATGGAAACCGTGACGAACCAGTACCTTGGCGGCGATACTTCCCTTTCCTGCTCCGCCGATACCCAGAAGGAAATCGACAAGAAGGTTGTGGAGCTGGTAAAACAGCAGCATGAAAAAGCCATCGGCATCTTAAAGGACAACCGTAAGAAACTGGACGAGCTTGCCCAGTACCTTTATGAAAAAGAAACCATTACCGGCGACGAGTTCATGAAGATTCTGGAAAAGAAATAAAAAATAGAAGCAAAAATTCTGTAAAAGCAGTTGTTAAAAAAATAAGTGCGTGGTACAATAAGCCATATGAGAAAAGCAATGAAGGAAAGAGTACTGTACCCGATGCCACACAGAGAGAGCCGCAAAGGTGGAAGCGGCTTTGGAGAAGATACAGGAAAACCATTCCGAAGCTGTACGCGAGAGCTGCATACCGTGAGCAGTATGCATCAGGAGAGCAGTCGTAAGCGTTACCGTATAGCCGCGTTACAGGCAAAGAGTGAAAATTAAGGTGGAACCGTGCATAATGCACCCTTAGGTAGCAATACCCAGGGGTGCTTTTTATTTTGAAAATTATCCGGCATAATTTTATTCTGTATAGTTTTTGATGTATGTCACCGGCTTCCCGAAAAAAAGGAGAAAAAACAATGGTAAACTTTAAAGAAGACGAACAGCTTGCAACCTTAAACCATTCCTGCGCCCATTTAATGGCACAGGCAATCAAGCATCTGTATCCTCAGGCAAAATTCTGGGTAGGCCCCGTTGTAGCAGAAGGCTTCTACTATGATGTAGACCTGGGCGATGACGTTATCCATGACGAAGACATTCCCAGAATTGAGCAGGAAATGAAGAAGGTTGCCAAGACCGGCAAAAAGATTATCCGCAAGGAGATTTCCAAGGAAGAAGCGAAGGAAATGTTTAAGGATGACGAGTACAAGCTGGACTTAATCGACGGTCTGGAAGACGGTCATATCACCTGCTATGAGCAGGGCGATTTTACCGATCTCTGCCGCGGACCTCATGTAGATAATGTAAAGCTTTGCCGCAACTTCAAGCTCATCAGACATTCCGGTGCTTACTGGAAGGGCGATGCCAAGAACAAAGTGCTGCAGAGAATTTACGGTGTCTGCTTCCCCACCACAGAAGAGCTGGAAGCGCACATTAAACTCCTCGAAGAAGCTAAGGAAAGAGACCACAGAAAGATTGGCAAGGACATGAACCTGTTTATGGTAGACGACCTGGTAGGCCGCGGTCTTCCCATGTTTTTACCGAAGGGCTACACCATCTGGCAGGAGCTGGAAACCTACATCCGTGACAAGGAAAGAAAGTTAGGCTACCTTCATGTTATGACTCCCTGCGTCGGTACCGTAAATCTCTACAAGACCTCCGGTCACTGGGACCACTACAAGGAAAACATGTTCCCGGCTATGGAAGTAGACGGCGAGTCCTTCGTATTAAGACCCATGAACTGCCCTCATCATATGATGATTTATGCACACAGAATGCATTCCTATAAAGACCTGCCCATCCGTATCGGTGAAATTGCCCATGACTTCCGTTATGAGTCCAGCGGTACCTTGAAGGGTATTGAAAGAGGCAGACATTTCTGCCAGAACGATGCCCACCTGTTTGTAACACCGGAGCAGATTGAGGATGAATTTACCAAGGTTGTGGATTTGATTTTCAGCACTTACAAGGATTTCGGCATTACCGATTACCGCTGCGTTCTTTCCTTAAGAGACCCGGCAAACAAACAAAAATATCATGATGACGATGAGATGTGGGAGAAGGCAGAAAACGCACTTCGTAAGGTTATGAACGATTTAGGCATTCCTTACACTGAAGAAATCGGCGAGGCTGCTTTCTACGGTCCGAAGTTAGACGTAAACGTAAAGCCTGCCGTTGGTAATGAATACACCCTTTCCACCTGCCAGCTTGACTTCTGTCTGCCTGCTAAATTTGAACTGACCTACATTGACAAGGACGGCGAAAAGAAGACTCCCGTTGTTCTGCACAGAGCAATCTTAGGCTCCCTTGACAGATTTATGGCATATATCCTGGAGGAAACCAAGGGCAACCTGCCTACCTGGTTAGCACCCGTTCAGGTAAGAGTTATGCCGGTTAAGTCCGATGACGACACCCTGAATGCCTACGCACAGGAAGTTGTCAAGGCACTGGAAGACAGAAACGTGAGAGTAGAACTGGATGACAGAGCCGAGAAGCTTGGCTATCGTATGCGTGAAGGTCAGGTTGAAAAAGTGCCTTACTTAATCGTACTTGGCTTCAAGGAACAGGAAAGCAGGACTGTTGCCTACAGACTGCACGGCGAAGCCGATACCACCGTACTTCCTCTGGACGAATTCGTGGAAAAGATTGACAATGAGATAAAGAATAAGCTGCGCTAATCGCAGGAAAAAAAGAGCCTTGTCCGGACAATCCTAATTGAAATTATCCGGCAGGGCTTTTTTTGTGTACGCATGTTTACGTGCTGTAGAGAGAAAAAGTCGTACAGCACGTAAGGAGAGCGGAAAAATTACGTGCTGTGGAGAGAAAAAGTCGTACAGCACGTAAGGAGAGCACAGAAATTACGTGCTGTAGAGAGAAAAAGTCGTACGGCACGTAAGAGGAACGAAAAAGTTACGTGCTGTAGAGAGAAAAAGTCGTATAGCACGTAAGGAGAGCGGGAAAATTACGTGCCGTAGAGAGAAAATGTCGTACGGCACGTAAGGGGAGCGAAAAGACTACGTGCCGTGGAGAAAAAATAATGCCCGGCACGTTTTTGGTGCCGGGCATTGCAGGTTTTAGCCTGAATATCCATAAATCATTTATGAAACCATTTTACAGTCTTTCAAATACCGGCATGTACTCGATGGGGGCATCCACGGCAACGGTCTGACCGCCCTTGTAGGTTTCGCCGGTGGAAGTCAGCTTCCAGTCGCCTTCGGGGAGGTAAACCTCGCGTTCAAACTGATTTAAGTGGAGAATGGGCGCTACCAGATACTTCTCACCAAACATGTACTGATCCTGTAAGTTCCAGCATTTTTCATCTGCGGGGAACTCATAGAACATGGTACGGATTAAAGGAGAACCGTTGGTGTGTGCTTCTTCGTAAAGATGCTTGATATAGTCATGCATAGCAATACGGATATCGTAGTAGCTCTTCATAATCTTGTAATTGTCTTCGCCGTAGCTCCAAAGCTCATTGGGCTGACCGGTGTGCAGATAGCCGCCGCCGAAATCTCTGGTGTCAAGAGGCGGAATGTTGTAGGGGCCTCTGTCGCCGTGCATACGAAGAACTGCTGAGTATACGGCAAACTGGTACCAGCGGATAAGAAGCTGACGGAAATCAGGGTCATTTACATCATCGGTCATGAAACCGCCTACGTCGGTAGTCCACCAGGGAATACCTGCAAGTCCCATGTTTAAGCCGCACTGAAGCTGGTCTTCAAAAGCTTCAAAGGTACTGGGCACATCGCCGGACCATACCACGTTACCGTATTTCTGGGAGCCTGCCCATGCACAACGGAGCAGGTTGACAACAGGCTTTCCTTCTTTGCTCATTTCATCATAGAAAACACGGCTGTAAAGCTGCGGATATATATTGCTCAAGGACATGGCAGGACCGTCGCAGTAGCGGTAGTGGTCGAAATCGTATACGCCGTAGTCCGGTTCGGAGTTGTCCAGCCAGAAAGCGTCGATGCCGAAATCATAATAATTTCGCTTGCAGACTTCCCATACATATTTACGGGTTTCCGGATTGAATACATCGATTTCCACGCAGTCGCCTTCGTAATCGTAGGTCTGAAGAGCGCCTCTTTCGGTGCGGATTAACAGACCCTTTTCCAGCATAGGCCAGAAGTTTTCACTTCTTCTGTCAACGGAAGGCCATACGGAAACGATAACCTTGATGCCCATGGAATGTAGTTCGTCTACCATTGCCTTGGGGTCGGGCCAGTAGGTCTTGTCGAATTTCCAGTCGCCCTGTACGGTCCAGTGGAAGAAGTCGATGACAATCTGGTCGATATGGATGCCTTCCTTCTGATACTGGCGTGCTATGGTCAGTACCTCGTCCTGGGTACGGTAACGCAGCTTACACTGCCATAAGCCCATCAGGTCTTCCGGGAACATGCCGGCATGCCCGGTCACATCCGTATAGTTTGTCAAAATCTGCTTCGGGGTGTCGGCAGCGGTAATCCAGTAATCCATTTCCTTTGTGGAATTGGCAATCCATTCGGTGTAGTTTTTACCGAAAGTAACGCGGCCGACTGCCGGGTTGTTCCAAAGGAAACCATAGCCTAAGGAAGAAACGGCAAGAGGTACGGAAATCTGGGAGTTGCGCTGTGCCAGCTCTAAAACACAACCCTTTAAGTCCATGTCCTGCTGCTGATACTGACCCATACCGAAAATCTTTTCCATCTTGTTGCTTTCAAATTTCACGTTCAGAGTGTATTCGGTGCCGCAGGTAACGCCCTTCCATTCACGGTTGATCACCTTTAAGCAGCGGCTTTCCCTGGAAATGGTGCCGTCATACATACGGAAATATTCACGTAAAATAAGTTCGCCGTCCTTATAAAAACTGATAATGCCGACAAAGTTTACCACAGCCTTGATTTTGCCGTTGGTAATGGTGGCAAACTGGCGCTTGTCAATGGTGCCGTCGCCTACCCAGTGGTCTTCCTCTTCAATGGTAACAACAGCCTCTTTTACAGACGGTGCTTCGCTTAACGCCCAGTCTGTGTTCTGCAGTTTATGCTGCATGGTGGAACGGACACGCAGAGCATCCCTGCCCCATGCTTCGATACGAAGCATCTCGCCGTTGTGGTAGCAGACAAGTGCATTGCCTTCGTTTACAAATCTCATGGTGTAACCCTCCTTGCATGATTGCGTTTTATATCTTATAATGGTATCATACTTTAAAAAATAAGGAAATTCAATTCCTATATTACAGATAACTGATACTATTCTACGAATGTGTGCACGATTAAAGCAATTTGTAACGCAGACGGCAAAGAAACGGAGCAGCGGGCAGCAGAGAAACGGAGCTGCAGACGGCAAAGAAACGGAGCGGCAGGCAGCAGGATAAGGGAGTAACCAATGGGAAGAAATAAGCTGACGGAACAAAAAGAATTGATGGAACAGCGGCATCACAGCTCGGTAACTGTGCCCTACAGTTTGTATAACTGCCGGCTTCCGGAGGCGTTTCCCACGGTGCCCATGCACTGGCACAGCGAACTGGAGCTGGATGTGGTGACGGAGGGAAAGGGCGAATTTATCTGCGGTGATATGCATTTTCCGGTGGAAAGCGGGGACGTGGTGCTTATTCAGCCCAACATGCTGCATGCGGCATACCCTGATAAAGAGGAAGGACTGAAGTACCGCGCTTTTGTTTTTCATGCGAATATGGTGGGAGCGGAGCAGACCGACCGAAGCAGTCTTTCCTATATAAAACCGCTCAGAAACGGGCAGCTGCAGGTGAAGCCGAAGTACGGAAGGGAAGATGCCGATTATCCGAAGGTGAAAGAACTGGCGGAGGATTTGATTGCCCTGGCGGAATGTAACGATGCCTACCATGATTTGTTTTTGAAAAGCCGGTTGTTTGCGCTGCTTTATTTTTTTGAAAAAAAGGAAAACATATCGGAAAGAGGGCAACAGACAGGCAGCTCGGAGCTGATTCGTCCGGCACTGGAATACATGACATTTCATTACGAAGAAACAATCAGTGTGGACTACCTTGCGGGCATATGCGCCATCAGCATCAGCCATTTCATGAATACTTTTCAGAAGGTGGTAGGCTGCAGCGCCATTGAATATCTCATTCACCTACGCATCCAGGCAGCCTGTGCGGCGCTTACGGATACCACGGAAAATGTTGCAGAAATCGCAACGGGATGCGGCTACAACAATCTGTCCAATTTTAACCGGCAGTTCAAAAAAATGACGGGAGTATCTCCGAAAGCCTACCGGAGGCAGATGGCGGAAAATCAGAATTGACAAAAGAGGAAAAGTGACTAAAATAGGGAATGGCGCTTCGACGCCAAAGATTTAAGATGCAAAGGAGCGGTCTTTTTTACACAAAAAAGACATGGAATGAAAATGAAATATGTGAAACAGTTTCTGATTATTCTGGCGATTTCCCTTATCGGGGAACTGCTCAAATATGTGCTGCCGCTGCCCATTCCGGCAAGCATTTACGGCATGGTCATTTTGTTTATCTGCCTGAAAACAGGTCTGGTAAAATTGGAGGATGTGAAGGATGCGGGCAAGTTCTTAATCGAAATCATGCCGGTGATGTTTATTCCGGCGGGCGTGGGTCTTGTGGAAAGCTGGGGGATTTTGAAGCCGGTGCTTGTTCCGGTCTGCATTATTACGGTGGTAACAATTGTTACGGTTATGGCGGTAACGGGACTTTTGTCACAGTGGGTTATCCGCAGGGACAGAAAGAAGGGGGAGAACCATGAATAGTTTTTTTGAAAATTCCATGTTTGCGGGCGTTACGTTAAGCCTGCTGGCATACCTGCTCGGTATGTTTTTAAAGAAAAAATTCAAGTTAGGGATTTTTAACCCGCTTCTCATTTCCATTCTGGTGTCCATCGCGGTGCTGGTTGTGGGAAAAGTGGATTATGAAACCTACAACGAAAGTGCGCAGTTCTTAGGATATCTGCTGACACCGGCAACTGTCTGTCTTGCCATTCCTCTGTACGAACAGTGGGAGCTTTTGCGGAAAAACTGCAAGGCGGTCGTGATAGGACTTCTGTCCGGTGTGCTGACAAGTCTGGTGACGGTGCTGGCGTTGTCTCTGCTTCTGGGACTTTCCCATGAAGAATACGTGACACTGCTTCCCAAATCCATTACCACGGCAATCGGCATGGGCGTGTCGGAAGAACTTGGCGGCTATGTGACCATTACGGTGGCGGTGATTATCGTTACGGGTGTACTGGGCAATATGATGGGTGAAATGATTTGTAAGATTTTCCGCATCAAAGAACCCATTTCCAAGGGACTTGCCTTCGGCAGTGCCGCCCACGCGATTGGTACGGCAAAAGCCATGGAAATCGGTGAGATAGAGGGCGCCATGAGCAGCCTTGCCATTGCGGTTTCCGGTATTCTGACGGTGTTGTTTTCCTCCGTGTTTGCAAAGTTTTTATAAGGGAATTAGGAAATACCTATAACGGATGATAGAAAGAAACAATAAGGCAAACGGTGTATAATCAGACAATGCCTATTGACATAGTAGGATATGGAGTGTATGATTTCTCTTAACAAAAAATGCAGAAAGGGCATACTCCATGAAAAATATACTTTGTTTCGGCGATTCAAATACATATGGATACAATCCGGCGGACGGCAGCCGTTTTCCTGAGGATGTACGGTGGACGGGGCTTTTGCAGGAAAAAGCAAAAGGCGGCGGATACCGCATTATTGAAGAAGGTCTGGTGGGAAGAACCACGATTTTTGAGGACAGTGTCCGCATGGGCAGAAAGGGAAGCAATTTTCTCCTGCCGCTTTTGGAAACCCATTATCCTGTGGATGCGGTGGTGCTGATGCTGGGAACCAACGACTGCAAAACGGTGTACAACGCCTCTTCCCATGTGATAGGGAAAGGAATGGAAGTATTGTTGAAGCAGGTTAAAAATTATGATGCGTCACTTCCCGTGCTGCTTTTGTCCCCGATTTATCTGGGCGAGGGCGTGTGGGAAAAGGAATACGACCCGGAATTTAACAGGGCATCCGTAGAGGTTTCCAGGGAACTGAAAACGGAGTACGGCAGACTGGCAAAGCTGTACGGCTATGAATTTCTGGCGGCATCGGACGTGGCGGAGCCTTCCTCGGCTGACAGAGAGCACATGGATGCCCAAGGGCATCGGGCGCTGGCGGATGCGGTGTGGAAAAAACTGCAGGTGTTGTAAGCTGTAATAAAAGAGAGCTGCGGAAAGCTGCTAAAGGATGCTGGAACAGTAATCCGCAGTAAACAGGCATTTTATATATAGAAGAAACAGGAGAAAACACATATGGCTGCGGCACCACACTTTCCGTAGCGCCGGAGCATGGGATGGAAAAAGTGCTTTTTGCGGCGGACGAGCTGACCGGACTTATCTGGGCGGCTGCCCTGATGCGTCCCTCTGGGAGCACCAAGGACATGGAATTGAAATCCTTAAAGAAGAAATACAAGAGCAAAGGCTTTGCAGCAGGCTGCTCCCGGAAAGTGATTGAACGCGGCGCAGAGCAGTTGGGCTGGGATTTGGAAAAACTGCTTACCCTGACCTTGCAGGCGATGGCAGCTACCGAGGACGAAATCGCGGCGGAAATGCAGAAGGAAGCAGAATAATTATAACGGACAGCAAGGGTTCCACATTATTCACAAAAACAAGAAACTATTTTTGTAAAAATAGTTTCTTGTTTTTATTTTTGTACAATGATACAATTGAGGAAACTAAAACGACAAAAATAGTTTCCAAAAGGAATAAAGGGGGGGAATATGGCAAATACAGAACTGAGAGATACCATTTTGGAGGGAACCTTAAAGGCTTTTCATAAGAAAGGGCTGAAGTTCACCATGGACGATATCGCAGCGCTCCTCGGAATGAGCAAAAAGACCATTTATACCGTGTTTCAGGACAAAAATTCGCTGATTTCGGAAATGGTGGATTACTGCTTTGGTTCTATTAAAGAAAGTGAACAGAAGGTATTGGAAGATACTTCTCTGGACACAGTTGAAAAGATAAGGAGCATCCTGGGTGTGCTCCCGGAAGGGTATAAGGATTTGGACCTGGGGCAGCTTTACCAGCTTAAGGACAAATATCCCAAGGTATATAAAAAGGTGCAGAAGCGCCTGGAGAGCGGCTGGGAAAGCACGATTTCACTGATAGAGCAGGGAATTGCGGAAGGAAAAATCCGAAATGTGAAAATTCCGGTGCTGAAAACCATGATGGAGGCGACGCTGGAGCAGTTTTTTCAACGGGACATCCTGGTACAGAGCGGTATATCCTATCAGGAGGCGCTGAACGAGGTAGTTACCATCCTGATGGACGGCATCACCGTCAAGTGAGGTGCCACGGCAAAGCGTAAGGCGTCGCAGCAAAGCATAAGGCGCCGCAGGATAGAAGTACATTTAGAGTAAGGAGGCAGAACATGAGCGACAGGGCAAAGGTTATCTTCGGCAACGAAATGCCGGAAAAGGTTTATAAAAAAGCAGTACGTTCCCAAAAGAAATATAGGAAGAAATTCGGGGACGATGCGCAGAGGGACTACCGGGTGCGGATTGAAAAAAATCCCTATATCGGCGATCTGCTGGACGTACAGAACCTTCTTATCGGGGAGCTTACGACGAATGCCCATTACAATCCGGAAAACAAATCCGCCAGCGGGGAGTTTGACAGGGAAAAAGGAATTATCGTAGCCAATATCCGCATGGGCTTCGGACATTACCGCATTTCCATGGCAATGGCATCCGCGGCGAAGGCAATGGGATATACCCCCTACTGGATGGATTTGAATTCCTATGGGGAAACCACCTGCACCAAGGTTATCAGCGCGCAGAACGATTTGTATTCCCTTGGTTCCCGTCTGTCCAAGAACCCCATTTTTAACAAACTGGTATGGGAGCCCATGAATTACGAAGGCTTCCGGGCACTGTCCTACAATGCGGCGGATCAGAAAAATGCAGAGCTGATGGCACCGGTGTTCCGGAACATTCCCAAGGACCTTCCGGTTATCGGCACGCATGTATGGCCGTCCCAGGCAGCCGTCCATGCCGGTATGCAGTACGTGGTGAACGCCATTCCCGATAACTGGCCCATGGCGCTGCATCTGTCGGAGGGCAGCATCCACACCATCCAGTGCCACAATTCCTATATGGGTTACCGGATATTAAACGGTATGAACGGCAAAAAGGTAAATAAGCCCATGCCGGCGGACAGCATCGTTTATACGGGACATTATATCGACCATGAGCTGGTTAGCAATATTGAGAAGGACTGCGGGGCAAGAATAGAAAGAAGAAAGCAGAAGAAGCCCATGCGGTTTCTTCTGACCATTGGCGGAGCGGGCGCCCAGAAAGAAATTTTTGCGGCGATTATCCATTACCTGCTGCCCTTTATCGAAAAGGGACAGGCGGCGCTCTACGTCAACGTGGGCGATTATAAAAACGTGTGGGACACTCTCTTAAAAGAAATTCCGCAGATAGGAGAACTGTCTACAGAGCATTTTGACAGCTGGCAGGAAACGGAGCGTTTTGCAGAGGATGCCTTAGAAGGAAAAATCGAAATTACGGGTATTCACGGATTTTATCATCAAAATATTTTTGAAGCGGTTTACTGTACCAACCTGCTTATGAGAAGCTGTGATGTTTTGGTGACAAAGCCCAGCGAGCTGGCATTTTATCCGGTGCCGAAGCTGTTTATCCGAAGAGTCGGCAAGCATGAAATGTGGGGCGCCATTCATTCGGCGGAAGTGGGGGACGGCACACTCGAATGCCGGGATATTCCCCATACCATACAGATGCTGGATTTGTTTTTACAGGATGAGGGGCTGCTTACGGATATGTGCGAAAACATTATGGTAAATAAAAACGCCGGTCTGTATGACGGTGCTTACAAAGCGGTGGAACTTGCGATGAAACAAAAGAAAGAGAAATAAAAGGAAGGGTTATTTATGGAAGAAAAGAAGGGACTTGGCGGAAAAGAGAAGTTTGCTTACGGAATCGGGGCAGTGGGAAAAGACATGGTGTATATGCTGTCCGCTTCCTACGTGCTTTATTATTATCAGGACATTATGGGCGTCAGTGCGGTGGCAATGGGCGTTATCCTGTTTATCGCCCGTATTTTTGATGCGTTCAACGACCCCATCATGGGAATTATTGTAGCAAAAACCAAGACGAAATGGGGCAAATTCCGCCCGTGGCTGTTTGTGGGAACACTGGCGAATGCCGTTGTGCTTTACCTGATGTTCGCGGCGCCTCCTACATTGAACGGCGGCGGACTTGTGGCTTATGCGGCGGCAACTTATATTTTATGGGGCGTTACCTACACCATGATGGACATTCCCTACTGGTCCATGATACCCGCCTTTACGAGGAGCGGAAAAGAGAGGGAAAACCTGTCGGCGCTGGCGCGTTCCTGCGCAGGAGTCGGCTCCGCCCTGATTACCATTGTTACCGTGCTCAGCGTATCGGCACTGGGAAACCTGGCGGGCGGTAGCACGGCAACCGAAGTGGAATGTCTGGGCTACCGGTATTTTGCCCTGATTATTGCGGTTCTGTTTGTGCTGTTTACCACCATTACCTGCCTTGCCATCAAGGAAAAATCCTCCGTTGACATGCAGACGGCAACGGTAAAGGATATGTTCAAGGCATTGTTTCGGAACGACCAGGCAATGACCATGGTAGTGGCAATCGTCATGATTAACACGGCTCTGTATATTACATCCAACCTGGTGATTTATTTCTTTAAGTATGATTTCAGCCCGGCGCAATGGGAGAGCAACTACACCCTGTTCAATACCTTCGGCGGGGCATTCCAGATACTGGCAATGATGATACTTTTCCCGGTTCTCAGGAAGTTTTTAAGCACCATGAAGATTTTCTATGTGAGCTTTTTCATGGCATTTGCGGGATACTTCGTCCTGTTGCTTATCACGTTCACCGGCAGCACCAATGTGTACCTGTTGTTGATTCCGGCGTTCCTTATTATGTCCGCCATCGGCATGCTGAACGTCATTGTAACGGTATTTCTGGCAAACACCGTGGACTACGGGGAACTGAAAAATAACCGCCGGGACGAATCGGTTATCTTTTCCATGCAGACCTTCGTGGTAAAATTAGCGTCCGGCGTGGCAGCGCTGGCAGCTTCCATTGTCATTGAAGTATTCCATATTAAAAAGGATGAAACGGCGGAAGTGCTGACGGCAATCGCACCGTCCTACCGCATGGGACTGCGCATGTGTATGACGTTAATTCCCATTGCCGTGCTGCTTGTGGGTCTGGTGGTATTCAAAAAGCACTACATTCTGAACGAAGAAAAGACGGCGGAAATTGAAGCAAAGCTGCAGGAAAGGAAGACTTCCGTATGATACAGACAGAAGACGGTATCTTTTTATTACACACAGAACACACCACCTATGCGTTTGCCCTGCTTCCCACGGGACAACTGGAGCATCTGTATTATGGTAGAAAAATAACCCTGCGGTCCCCTTTGCGGGACAGCATCCGGCCGCTCCGGGAGCAGCATGCGTTCCAACCAGGGAACAGCTGCGTGTATGACAGAGAGCACGAGAATTTCAGCCCGGAGGATATGGGTTTGGAGGCTTCTTTCGGCGGTAAGGGCGACATCCGGGAGCCGTTTGCGGAAATCGTGTATGAGGACGGCAGTTTTTCTTCGGATTTCGTGTACGAATCCTTTGAAAAAACAGAGAAAAAAGAGATGTTTTTCACTCTTCCGAATGCGCTGGACGAAGAAAATGCGGAGCATCTTGTTATCCGCATGAAGGATAAAAACAGCACGCTTCTTCTGGAACTTTTCTATGACATTTACAGTGACTGCGATGTGATTTGCAGGCGCAGCAGACTGCGGCAGCCCGGTACGGAGAAGGTGCAGGTAAAGCGGCTTATGAGCTGTCAGGTGGATTTTCCTGCAAATGACTTCGTGTTTACCACTTTTCACGGCGCATGGGCAAGGGAAATGCGGAAATATGCGGTGCCGGTCAGGGTGGGCAGGTTTGTGAATGAGTCCTACACCGGGACTTCCTCCGGCAGAGCCAATCCGTTTGTAATGCTGGGAAAGGAGCGGACCGGCGAGGACGACGGGGAGTGCTACGGCTTTCATCTGATTTACAGCGGCAACCATTATGAATCCCTGGAGGTTAACGGATACGGAAAAACAAGACTGGTAACGGGTATTAACCCGCGGAATTTCAGTTGGCAACTTACGCAGGGAGAGGAGCTGGAGGCGCCGGAAGCCTTCATGACGTATTCGCCCGAAGGGTATAACGGCATGAGCCGAAATATGCACCGTTTTATCCGGGAGTATATTGTCCGGGGCGAATGGAAGAAAAAGGAGCGCCCGGTGCTGCTTAACAGTTGGGAAGCCTGCTATTTTGACATCAACGAAAGAAAACTGCTGTCGCTGGCAAAGGTGGGCAAGGAAGCCGGAATTGAGCTTTTTGTCATGGATGACGGCTGGTTCGGACACCGTGACAACGACAAATCCTCCCTCGGCGACTGGCAGGTGAACACGAAAAAACTGCCCGGCGGCATAGAGGGTATCTGCCGGAAGATAAACGATATGGGACTTTCCTTTGGCATCTGGGTGGAGCCGGAAATGGTCAGTATGGACAGTGAACTGTATCGGCAGCACCCGGAATGGGCGATGGAAATACCGGGCAAGGACCATTCCGAGGGAAGAAACCAGAGGCTTCTGGATGTGGGCCGCAGGGATGTGCAGGATTTTATCATAGAAAGCATGAGCAGCCTGTTTTGTTCAGTGCCCATTGCCTATGTGAAATGGGATATGAACCGGATTTTTACGGATTATTATTCCAGAGAGCTTCCGGCGGACAGACAGGGAGAAGCGGCGCACCGGTATGTCATCGGTCTGTACCGCTGCATGAAGGAACTGACGGAAAAGTTCCCCCATATTTTATTTGAGGGCTGCGCGGCGGGGGGCAACCGCTTTGACCCGGGTATCCTGTGTTATTTTCCGCAAATCTGGGCAAGTGACAATACGGATGCCTTGTGCCGTGCGGAAATCCAGACCGGTTACAGCTACGGTTATCCCCTTTCCGTTATCAGCGCTCATGTTTCTTCCTGCCCCAATCACCAGACGCTCCGCACGACTCCGTTAGAAACCCGTTTCCAGACGGCAGCCTTCGGCATCTGCGGGTATGAATGTAATTTCTGCGATATGAAAAAGGAAGAATTCGAGGCGGTGAAGGTTCAGATTGCCCTTTATAAGGAATGGCGTGATGTGCTGCAGTTCGGGCAGTTTTACCGCGGCAGAAGCTTTACGGACGGTACTTGCGAGGGCAGTGTGCTGGCAGGTACGGAAGGAAATATTACCGAATGGACGATAGTTACGGAGGACAGAAAGCGTGCGGTGGGTTTTTATCTGCAAAAACTGGTGCAGCCCAATACGCAGTACGGCTGTTACAGAGCAAAGGGGCTTGCACCGGAATTTTTCTATCACTTTTTTAATCGGAAGCTTTCCATAAATGTGAAGGAATTCGGTGACCTGGTCAACACCATGTCCCCCATTCATATCCGGCAGGATTCCTTCGCCCATAATATGATTGCCCGATTTGTAAAAATGGACGGGGAAACGGAAGATTTGGTGGCGTGCGGAGACGTTCTCATGTATAATGGAGTAAAACTAAAACAGGCATTCGGCGGTACGGGCTACAGTGGAGAGGTACGTTTCTTCCCCGATTTTGCATCCCGGATGTATTTTATGGAAGCTGAGTAAAGGTACCGGACGGAAGAAAGGCACTGGATGCGTAGAAAATGCTGAACGGAAGAAAGACATTGGATGCGCAGAAAATGCAGGATGCAGAAAAATCGGCTGCGCTGGAAGGAAAACATACATGGAATGGCAGGAATTTGAAAGAAAATTTCCGCAAAAATTAAATGAACAGCAGAAGGAAGCAGTACAGAGTGTGGAAGGCCCGGTACTGCTTCTTGCTGTGCCCGGCTCCGGCAAGACTACGGTGCTGGTGACCCGTCTCGGCTATATGATTTACGCAAAGGGCATTGCGCCGGAGAAAATTCTGACGGTGACCTATACGGTGGCGGCGACCGAGGATATGGCAGCCCGCTTTGCCTCCCAGTTCGGAACGGATATGGCAGACAGACTGACCTTTAAGACCATTAACGGCATCTGCGCCGGCATCATACATACTTACGGCAGGAAAACCGGCCGGACGCCCTTTGCCCTTCTGAACGATGAAAAAGTCATTGCAGACACACTGGCGAAAATCTACCAGAAGACGGAGCAGACATACGCCACGGAAAGTGATTTGCAGACGGTACGGACGCTTATTACCTACATCAAAAACAGCATGCTCACGGAAACGGAAATCAGGGAACTGGACAAAACCGCCGATATGAAAATTTCTGCTATTTATAAAGAATACAACACCTGGCTAAGGGAGCAGAAGCTGATGGACTACGACGACCAGATGGTGTATGCCTATACCATGCTGCAACGGTTTCCAGAGCTGCTTAGACTGTATCAGGATAAATTTCCGTACCTGTGCGTGGACGAGGCGCAGGACACTTCCAAAATCCAGCATGCCATTATAGCCCTGCTTGCATCCAAAACGGAAAACCTGTTTATGGTGGGAGATGAGGACCAAAGCATTTACGGCTTCCGTGCGGCGTACCCGGAGGCGCTGCTTTCCTTTGAGAAAAACCACCCCGGTGCCAAGGTACTTTTAATGGAAGAAAACTTCCGCTCCGGCGCCGGCATCGTAAAGGCTGCCGATACCTTTATCCAGAAAAACACGCTCCGCCACAAAAAGCACATGCGGGCGACAAAGGACGGAGAGGAAGTAGTAAAAGAGATTGCGGTGAAAACAAGGGACGACCAGTACCGCTACCTGGCAGCCGTGGCGGAAAACTGCGCCGCCGCCCGGGCAGACAGAGTGGGCGGCAGGTCAGACAACGGGACCGCGGACAGAGCGGGCAGCATGTCAGACAACGTGACCGCAGACAAAGCAGGCGGCATGCCCGGCAACGTGACCGAAGGCAAGGCGGGCGGCAGGACCGCGGACGCTTCCCACACTGTGGCGGTGCTTTACCGGGACCACGAGTGCGCCCTTCCTTTGATTGATTTGCTGGAGCGGAAGGAAATTCCTTACCGTATGCGGAATGCGGAAATTTCCTTTTTTACCCACCGTACGGTGTTGGATGTGCTGAACATCATGAAGCTTGCCATGCATCCGAAGGATGCCGAAACCTTTTTGCAGGTCTATTATAAAATCAATACCTACATCCGGAAAGAGGACGCCCTGCAGATAGCCAGAATCAGCGAAACGCAGGACATTTCCGTGTGGAATGCGGCAGTGCGCTACCATGGGCTGAGTGATTATACCATGAACAGTGTGCAGAATACGCGTATGCATATGCAGCAGCTTCTGACGGAACGGGGCGACAAAGCCGTGAAGCGCATTCTGTATTACATGGGGTATCAGGAATATTTAGAACGATGTGGGCTGAAAGCCGATAAGATAGAAATTCTGCAGATTCTGGGAAGCCGGGAGGACTCCATGGCGGGGCTTCTGCAAAGACTGCGGGAGCTGCAGGATATTCTTACCCGGAAAGAAACGGACTATAGCTGCAATTTTATTTTGTCCACCATACATGCCAGCAAGGGACTCGAGTATGATACGGTGTATCTGATGGATGTGACGGACGGCATTCTGCCGGCACAGATGATAAGCAGTTCACTGAATATGTATGGGGATGGAAAAATATCCGCAGAAGAGCGTAAAACATACGAAGAGGAGCGGCGCCTGTTTTATGTGGGGGCGACCCGGGCAAAATCCGAGTTGTATGTTTTCACGACGGGTAAACCGCATAGCTTCTGTAAAGAACTGCTTTCCCATCCTGTTACATGCAGAGTAAAAAGAAAAGGAATTCCGTCTACACCTTGACAACCGACCATAAAAAGTGATACACACATATATGGAAGTGTTTATTATAATATCACTCAAATATAAGGAGAAAAAACATGCAGGAATTAAAGCCAATCAAAGAAGGTAAAGTACGCGAGATTTATGACAATGGGGACAGTCTGATTATGGTAGCAACCGACCGTATCAGCTGTTTCGACGTAATTCTGGACAATATCATTTCTAAAAAGGGAACCGTGCTGACACAGATGTCCAAGTTCTGGTTTGATATGACCGAGGACATTATTCCCAACCATATGATTTCTGTGGATGTAAAGGATATGCCGGAATTTTTCCAGCAGGAGAAATTTGACGGAAACAGCATGATGTGCAGAAAACTGCAGATGCTTCCCATCGAATGCATCGTCCGCGGTTACATCACCGGCAGCGGCTGGGCAAGCTACAAGGAGAACGGAACCGTTTGCGGCATCAAGCTTCCCGAGGGCTTAAAGGAGTCCGACAAGCTGCCTGAACCCATTTACACCCCTTCTACCAAAGCCGAGATTGGCGACCATGATGAAAATATATCCTACGAGCAGAGTATTGCCCATCTGGAAAAGTACTTCCCCGGCAAGGGTGAGGAATACGCAACCAAGCTTAAGGACTATACCATTGCTCTTTACAAGAAATGTGCGGAATATGCCCTGACAAGAGGCATCATTATCGCAGACACCAAGTTTGAATTCGGTCTGGATGAAAACGGCAATGTGGTACTGGGCGATGAAATGCTGACCCCCGACAGCTCCCGTTTCTGGCCTGCCGATGTTTACGAACCCGGCCACGGACAGCCTTCCTTCGACAAGCAGTTCGCCCGCGACTGGCTGAAAGCCAATCCCGAAAAGGGCTGGAAACTTCCCGAAGATGTGGCGCAGAAGACCATCGATATCTACCTCGAAGGCTACGAAAAACTGACCGGTAAGCCGCTTGGAAAGTAAAAGTTTATAATGGTAATGCGAACGCAGGGCTTTGTAAGAAAGCTCTGCGTTTTTTGCTATGTACCGCCTATCGGCATGTAATTTGATTTGCAGGCGGTGCTAAATTACTATTTTCGTAGCTTTTTTTACCATTACAGACTTTTGGTACCGCCTGAGAGGAGGTAAATGGTGTTACAGGCGGTGAAAAGTAACTGTGTTTTTGCCTGATAAGGAACATTTCTGTTTTTTGTACCGCCTGAGAGATGATATGTTGCTTCCCGGCGGTACTATTTTATGTCGGCAAGTTCATTATGGGGATTTTGAGAGAAAAAATACCGCCGCAGTATCCATGAATTATACTGCAGGCGGTATTTCATTTTAACTTCCATTTCCTGTAGAGAAAATTAAACTATGCGTTCAATGACAAATCGGGTATTCTCACCTAAAATGATAGCAGAATGATAGTAGATGATTTTGAGAGAGGATTTATGAAAACGGTACATAAGAATTACCTTTCAATTGTACAGCCTTCCTTCTGGTATAGGCACTTTTGCTACATAGACAGAAAAGAGTACTATGCGGATGACCTATTTATAAAGCATAAACTCAGAGTTTGGTTCTACAAGGAAATGCATAGGCAGGATACTGGATATGTTATCATTTTTTGCAAAGTGAGAAAGTGTGATGAAACCTTGTTTTTTAAGGCTATGGAAGAGCTAATTAATAAGATGATTTTGTTGGGACATACAGACTATCCTGATTTCTATGGACATATTTTGGAAGATATTAGTTAGGCTTTACGAAATGGCTGCGCAAATAGGTACTTAAGTATCGATTTTATCAGAACATAAATTTTGAATTATAGAGAAAACGGAGGTCGTTATGGAAAAGGAAAGATGGTTCCTGTTAGGCGATATTCACGGCAAACCGGAGGTAATCCGGAATTTTTACGAAAAGAATAAAGAGCGTTTGCAGTTGGATGCCGGAAACAACCATATCATTCTGCTGGGGGATGTGGGGGCAAATTATGCGCTGCAGGGCCAGCAGGATGCAAGGTTTAAGAAGGCACTTTCCAGGTATCCGTTTACCTACATCTGCCTCAGGGGAAATCATGAGGCAAGAGTGCAGAAGGTAATAGAGATGCACCCGGAAAAATGGGAAGCAAAAAAGAAATATGGCGGCGAAATTTATGTGGAAAAGAAATTCCCGCGGATAGAATATTTATCCGACGGCCCCGCTGTATATGAATTTGACGGTTACAAAACGTTTTCGCTTCCGGGGGCTTACAGTGTGGACAAATGGTATCGGTTAAACCATGGTTGGACATGGTTTGAGGATGAGCAGCTGTCGGAGAAAGAAATGAACACAGGCAGAAAGATAAAGGAGGTAGAACAGGAATTTGACCTGGTGATATCCCATACCTGTCCGATATCCTATGAACCGCGGGATTTGTTTCTGCCTTATATTAATCAGGAGACGGTGGATAAGCGGATGGAGCAATACCTGGGTGAAATAGAGGAAGATCTTTCTTATAAACGATGGGCGTTCGGACATTTTCACGCCGACAGGCTCTATCCGCGGAAGGACGGCAGACAAATGCTGATGCTGTTTAACCGGAGTGTGGTGGATTTACAGAAGTTCATGCACATGACAGAAAATGATGGACTGGAGGACATACTGGCGTGAAGAAAAAAGCATATCGCAGTTGCAAAGAATATCAGTGAGCCAAAAGCCGAAAGAGCACTTGCTGAATTGCGCAAAAAAGGAAAACACACAAAAATATACCGGCATAAGGAGAGCCGGCTTTGCAGACCACATCACGAAAAGGAGGAGATACCCTATGGAGAGACCGCATTTTGACATTGCAGCAAGCGGAGAACGGATGAAAGAAATCCGCAGGCAGCGGAAGATTTCTGTAAAACAGGTCGTGGAATACATGGGTTTTGAATCGACCCAGGCTGTGTATAAATGGGAAAACGGAAAATGTTTTCCACAGGCCGATAATTTAGTAGCGCTGGCAATGCTGTATCAGGTAAATCCGTCAGAATTTTTAGTGGAAGAAACTCCTGTGGCTTCTTCCTGCCAGTTCGGGAAAAACGTTGCAGCTTAGTGAACTACCGGTTGCTCGACATCCGGCATTTCACAGGGTATCATAAGGACATAAACAACAGACAGACGCATACAGCAATCAAAACATATTGGACAAATACGAGTGAAGAAAATTTTTCCCCATGGGAAGATTCGTTTATCTGCGTCTGGTAGAAAAATACGGACAACACGAGGAGGTAACTATGAAAAGAGCATTTTGGTATGATGAAACACATATGGATCAGCAGATTGCAGAAGTGGATACCACAGAAGCTCATGTTGTCCGTTTCGCTAAAAATTACGGAAATACATCCGTAACCGAAAACGGTGCGGTGGGCTACCGAACCACGACAAAAGCACTGTTAGATTTGAATTTCAGGGTTTCTTCATTGAGAAACCGGAGCGAGAGCGAAATCATAGAAGGGTACATAAAAGCATTTCATGAATCTCCAAAGTATGCCGTAAAGTGGCTGTTCTTTTTAAGGGATATCTTGGAAGGAATGGGAGAAAGAAGAACTTTCCGCATCGGATTGAAATATCTTGCCATATCCCAGCCAAAGATTGCGCAGGCAATTCTACCCTTTATTCCGCAATACGGACGATATGATGACGCACTCGTACTGTTGGATACGCCCCTTGCCGCCGACGTGGCAGCTTTTTATAAGGAGCAGTTGGATAGAGATTTGGAAGCCATGAAATGCGGCGAGCCTATTTCTTTACTTGCAAAGTGGCTGCCCGGCATCAACACTTCTTCTGCAAAAACAAGGGAATATGCGGGAAAACTCTGCCGTCATTTTAAAATGTCGCAGAAGGAATACCGCAGGACACTGTCCCGGTTAAGAGCCTACGGAAACGTAGTGGAAACAAAAATGTCCGCTTCCGACTGGGAGGGGATTGCTTATGAACAGGTGCCCGCAAAGGCAAATCTAAACTATGACAGGGCATTTGCAAGGCATGACTTAGAAAGAAGGACAGCATACCTTGAAAGCGTTCTTTCAGGAGAAGGAAAACTGAATGCAAGTGGCCTGATGCCCTATGAAATCGTACATCGATTTATGAAAAATGCTCCCTGCGGAACAGGGCTCCGGGATGACCTTCTGGCAGAATTGATGTGGAAGAAAATTCTGGCCGACGGCTTCACTAATGACTGGGGCCTGGAGGATGCCATTGTGGTGGCGGACGGCTCCGGCAGCATGTTTTCCTTTGCTTCCGGCAGCAGCTCTGTCAGTGCCATTGAGGTCTGCAACTCCCTTGCTATTTACTTTGCGGAGCAGTTAAAAGGGGTATTTCACAACAAGGCAATTACCTTCAGTGAACATCCGCAGTTCATCGACCTGAAGGACAACACCAGCCTGAAGGACAAAATGGAAATCATGTTAGCCCATGACGAGGTGGCAAACACCAACATTGAAGCTGTGTTTAACCTGATCCTTGACATGGCAAAAAGCCGGGAGGTACCCAGAGATGAACTGCCCAAACAGGTGCTTATCATTTCTGACATGGAGTTTGACTGGGCGGTGGGAAACGAAAGTTGGTCTCCCGTCAGACGTAAGCCTGTAAATGAACCCCTGTTTGAAAGAATCGCTGCAAAATACGAAGAAAACGGCTACCGGATGCCGCGTCTTATCTTCTGGAATGTGTGCGGCAGAACGGACACCATTCCCAAGGTGGACAATGAAGAAGGTCTGTGTCTCTTGTCCGGTTTCTCCCAGAACGCCATGAAAATAGCAGCAGACAGGACACAAAAAGACCCCTACGAGTCTTTGTTGTCGGTGCTCAATTCGCCCCGGTACCAGAAAGTAGAGGATGCCATAAAAGAATATGTTGCGTAAGCAGATGAAATCAACCTATTGTTCGGAATAAAATATGGATTGTATACAGAGGGGCATGTTGAAGGAGAAGTATAAATGAATCAATGATGAATTTGAAAAAGTTAAATAAGATATATCATCATATCAAAAAAAACAACAAAAATAGGATATAACCATACATTGCTAACACAAGGAAAAGAATATATATAAGTAAAATGTCGAACTATGTCGAAGAAAAATAGTTGAAACAATATAATGTTGGTGCGACAATACTTTCATAATATGTATAATATTATACAAGCTTTAGTAGTAGATTTTGAGCTTGAGTAATTATGAAATTATATGAATTATATAGGAGGAGAAATGAGATGTTTGATATTATGAACAGATTAACCGGGATAAGTTGTCCAGCGTTTGGAATTTCTTGGAATCCAGAAGAGAGTGAAAGAGATATTGCGAGAAGAATTATTATATACTTGGAAGAAAAACGTGTTTTATATTCACCTTATGAATTGGAAACTATATATTCGGTCATACACTCTGTAATTGATATTAGAAATATGCTGACCAGTGAAATCCCCAAAATGAAAAAGAATGGGCAGCTTGAAGAGTATGCACGAGCAATGAGAAGTGCATGCAATAAATTTTTAAGTAGATGCAAGGACGATGATGATTTTAGAGCACATGCAAGTATTCAAGGTAATATATGTAATTGGATATTTCTTTCTGCGATTGGAGAAATGCGTGGCGTTTTTGGAATAATGATAGGACAAATTGTAAAGGCCTATGGGGTGGAGATAGAAGAACAGCTGGCTGAAATAATACCAGAGTAATTAGCTTACCAATGTGATATTTAATGTGTTAGTGCTTAAAGTTACATATAACAAATGTATTTATGAAATACGGTCCCCAATATTATTATTGGACAGATTCTGTAGAATTATTTGGTCTGAATTGTGTGCCTGCACCAGATGATTAATAATAGAATACAGACAAGTATTGGGTTTATTTTTGGAGGAAAAATGATATCGAAAATTGTATTAAAAGGGGTTGCAAGTTATAAGAAAGAAGCAATTCTACAGACAGACAAAAAGGTGAATTTATTATACGGATTAAATGGAACTGGAAAGAGTACTTTCTCAGAATTCTTGTATAATCAGAAAGAAACACGCTTTTCACAATGCCAGGTAGAAGGGCTCGGAGAAAATGATTCTGTATTGGTTTATAATACAAAATTTGTTGAAGATACTTTCTATGAGCCGGAGGGAATACATGGAATATTTACCCTTTCAAAGGAAAATGCGGATGCAAAAAAAATAATTGACGATGCAAGCGCTGAGATTAAAAAGCTCGATGAACAAAAAAGAAAAATCAATGAAAAAGGTTTAAAAGAAGAGAAAAAGTATAGTTGCGATGTGGAAGAATATAAAAAGCAGATTTGGAAGATTAAAACCGAATATTCAGGCGGAGATAGGGTTTTGGAGTTTTGCTTGGATGGATTAAAAAGTAATAAGGACACTCTGTTTCAGTATCTTGTATCAATTGAAAAAACAGAACCGGTTGGAGAGTACACAGTTGATGATCTTAAGAGGGAAGCGCAGCAGATACAAGGAGATGTTCAAAGCCGGCAATTTCTTTCAAAACTCTTGATAGATGTGGCAAATATTGAGCAATCTGAATTGCTTTCTAAAGAGATTGTCGGAAATAAAAATAGTTCGGTCTCAGCTTTAATTGAAGAGTTAGGAAATTCAGACTGGGTTAATACAGGATTAAAATACGTACACATAGACGGTGATATAGGACTTTGTCCTTTCTGTCAACAACAAACAATTTCGCAATCTTTTATAAAGCAAATTAGTGCTTACTTTGATGAGAGTTACAACCATGATAAATTGACTCTTGATCAAATGGTGCATCAATATGAGGATGTGGTAAAAGGTGCTGTAGATTATTTGATTAAAATAAAGGAAGATGAATTTCTTGTTAGCAAGAAAAGTGCCTTAGAAGCGCTAATTTTAAGTTTACAGTCAACAGCAGGACAAAATTTGGCTTTATTGAGAGATAAGGTTAAGACACCAAGCATTAAAATATCTATGCAGTCAATTTCTGGAATTGTTGATAATATTAACGCTATAATTGTACAGGCAAATAATGAAATTAGTTTGTTTAATCAAAGAATTTTGGATATTAAGGGAGCAAGGAGGAATATCAAGGATAAGTTTTGGAAACTTATGAGAGAGACATATAATTCAGTAATCGAGTTATATTGGGCTAATGAAAAGAAAAATGAGCAAGAAAAAATGCAACTTCAGAAGGAGTTGCAAGCTGTGCAGTCTTCGATAAATAGTAATATGGTGCTCATAGAAGAAAATCGTAAGAAAACAGTAAATATTGATGAAGCAGTTGATAATATTAAAAATGGCCTGAGTGATATTGGGATAACAGATTTTACAATAGAGAAGTATTCTGAAGAAGAGGCCTTATATAAACTCAAACGCGGTGATTCTGAAGATAATGTATTCAAAACCTTAAGTGAAGGCGAAAAAATGGTCATTAGCTTTTTGTATTTTATTGAATTGTGCAAAGGGGAATCAGCTGCAGAAAAGTCGACGAATAAGAAGATTATTGTGATTGATGATCCGATATCGAGCCTATCACACATATATGTTTTTAATGTTGGAAGGTTAATACATAATGAATTTTTAAGAACGAACAAATATGATCAGATATTCATTTTGACTCATAGCCTTTATTTCTTTTATGAATTAACAAATATAAATCATAAAGAGAGGAAAGAAACACAGAAGCTTATGAGAATTTGTAAGAATACAGAAAGCAGTTATTTTGAAGATATGAAATATGAGGATATTCAGAATGATTATCAGGCATATTGGCATATCATTAAAGATGAAAAGCAGGCACCAGCACTAATAGCAAACTGTATGCGAAATGTTATGGAATACTTCTTTAATTTTGTTGAAAAGCAAGATTTTGCGCAGGTCTTTCAACGACCAGAGTTACAAGAAACTAGCTATATGGCATTTAACAGATACATGAACAGGGAATCGCATTCCAAAGGACAGAATATCTTTGATATAAAAGAGTTCGATTATGGTAGTTTCAGAGAAGCATTCAAAAAGGTATTTGAAATAGAAGGCTATATTGAACACTATAATAAAATGATTAGCACATAATGGTGATACATGTGGCACAGATGTTTCAGGCAATCATCGAGGATAGAAATGCACCGAAAGTGGAGAAATCCATAGACGGATATAGCGGATTTCTATTTTATGATGATAATGGAATGCCACTGGTTGCAATGCATTGGCAGCATCGATTCAATCATATGGTTGGAAGGTACAATGATATCTACCGGGTGCAGATACCAAATATCACGCCTCATGTATGCCGACACACGTATTGCTCGAATATGGCAAAATCGGGAATGAATCCAAAGACGCTGCAGTACCTCATGGGGCATTCAGATATATCGGTTACAATGAATGTGTACACGCATATCGGATTCGATGATGCGGAGGAAGAATTGAAACGGATGGAAGAGTTTAGGAAGGCGCAGGCGGAGGTTGAGCAGAAGAAAGAAAAACCAATGTCGCAGAAAATGTTCAAAGTAGTTTAATATGGAAAAGGGATGACGCTCTGGTTTAGGCTGGGGCGTTATTTTTGTGGAAAAAACAAGAAGCTATTGATATAATATATTTTGGATTAATATTGCATTGGAGGGATAGTATGCCTAGAAAAAATATTACAGCATATGATTTGCTGATATCATGTCCTGGGGATGTTACCAAGTATGTTGATGTGGTTAAGGAGTGTATAGAGAGTTTTAATATAACTATCGGCAGACTTAATAATGCTGAAATAGTAGGACAACATTGGTCAATAAGTAGTTTTTCCCAATCAGGAGATAGGCCACAGGAAATATTAAATAAACAGTTTGTGAGAGATTGTGATGCTGCTATTGCTATATTTTGGACACGATTTGGTACATCAACAGACAAATATGGTTCTGGAACGGAAGAAGAAATTGAGGAAATGCGCTCAGCCGGAAAACAAGTTTTTACATATTTTGTTACAGAATCAGTAGATTTAAATAAAGTAGATCTTGAGCAATATAAGAAAGTGCAAGAGTTCAAGGCAAAATATGAGGGAAAAGAAAAGTATGGTACATATTCCTCAGTAAGTAATATCGAAGAATTTAGAAAAATTTTTAGTAATCATCTCACAATGTATTTTTTGCCAATAATTATGGGAGAAAAGCAGGTAACAATATCAAGTCAGAAAGAATCAAAATTAATTATTGAAGATTATAATGATTCAGAAGAAGGATGCGTAGCAGTTTTGCATTCAGATTATATTAATGGAAAATTTGTTTCTAAAATGGAAACGGATATTATTGAGAGGGTAGAAAAGGCAAAAAGTATTGTTTTGCAACCACGTATTGAAAAAGTGAATTGTGAAGAAAAAAATGATAAGGTAATAGAGATAGACGGTACCAAATTGGCATTGAAAGAAACAGATTTTTTCAAAGGTTTGACATCAAATGCTGATATAAAAGAGGAATGGAAGAAGAAAATATTATCTTTCTCAAATCGTTTGGGAATAACTATTGATGATGCATTTTGGAATGTTGGAAATTTGACTGTATCAAAATCTTTGCTTAATCCGGTGTTGGGTGGTGGAGTTTCATCTTTAAATGGAAACGATGATGAAAAACAGCACTATTCAGAAATAAAGGATATATATTGGAAAATAGAAGAATTGGATGAATATCGTGAATTCCTAGGCATCATAGATAGTTACAAGATAGTAGAATTGGTGTTGGCAAATGACGGAACAACATATGATGAAGATATTGATGTGAAACTTCATGTAGGAAAAGGAAATATTGTAAAGAAAGAAGAATTACCGATACCAGGTATTTTGACGATTGACGATTTTATTGAAATGCAATTTACAGAATCAGTTTTTAAAATGCGAGAGACAGATAAAGTAATTGGCTATGTAGGATACCCGATGTTGCCGCCAAGAATTAATTATAGAATAAATACGCCATTTAACCAACCATCTGTCGAAGAAGAATATGAAGATAGTAAGCAGAAATATGAAGATAGTATAAATCAAATTTTTTGTTTTGAAATATATGAAAAAGACGATGAAGATGTTCTGGTGATTCATTTAGACTATTTGAAACATAATACTAAAATGGCACTTCCTTCAGTGTTAGTATTTAAAAATGTTCCAGAGACTATTTCGTATGAGATTTCTTCAAAGCATGCTTCTGAGGTAACTTGTGGTGTGTTAAAAATGGCTTAGTAGTAAAAATTTTCGCTTTACTACTAATTTTACTACTAACAAGTAGTAACAACTTGCTCGATTATGCTCTGATTTACAATAATCTGTAATTCCAGAGCAAAAAGCAAATCACCACATAACATTCCAGAAACCCTTGCAAAACAGGGCATTCCGGGACAAAACAAGGAGAAACAAAGCAATGATAAAAATACGAGAAACGCCTATGGCGATTCTTTTCATCTGCCACGGCAACATCTGCCGCTCCCCCATGGCGGAATTTGTTTTCAAAGATATGGTAGCAAAACGTGGTCTTGCCGACCAGTTTGAAATCGCTTCGGCGGCAACGAGTACGGAAGAAATATGGAACGGTGTCGGTAATCCGGTGTACCCGCCGGCGAGGGAAGAACTGGCGAAGCACGGGATTTCCTGCGAAGGGAAACGGGCGGTGCAGCTAAAAAAGTCCGATTATGATGCGTATGATTGTCTGATTGGCATGGATTATATGAATATTAAAAACATAGAGCGGATGACTGGGCATCAGGGCGGCAAAATAAAACTGCTGCTTTCCTTTGCGGGAGAGGACAGGTCCATATCGGACCCCTGGTATACGGGGGACTTCCGAAAGACCTACGAAGATGTGGTAAAGGGATGTGAAGCGCTGCTTCGGAGCATAGAGGGGAAAACGTTATGACACAAAAACAGTCGTACTTCATAGAAGGCCTGCAGGGAGCGGGCAAAAGCACGCTGGTAAACCGCCTGGCAGTAAAATATCCGGAGAAAAAGGTCTGCCGGGAGGGAGATTATACGCCGGTGGATTTGGCGTGGTGCGCTTATGTGGATGAAACGACCTATCAGGACATTATTGCAAGATTTCCGTCATTATCGGAGGAAATAGCAAGATATGCCGTGCTGGAGAAAAATCACCATGTCATTCCCTATACGCAGATTCTGACGGATATTCCGGGCTTTCATAAATACATGGAGCAGTTTGAAATCTATAACGGCAATCTGGACAGGGAAACATTTGAAAACACAGTACTTTCCAGGTTTTCGGCATGGGAGCCGGAGGACGAAATCTTTGAATGCGCCATGTTTCAGAATATTCTGGAAAACATGATGCTGTATCTGCAGATGCAGGACGATGAAATCTTGGCTTTTTATAGAAAAGTGCATGAAATCCTGCAAAATAAGCCGTATAAAATTCTTTATCTGGACGTAGAGGATATCGCGGGAAGCATCGAAGTGATAAAAAAAGAAAGAGCGGATGAAAATGGTGTGGAACTTTGGTTCCCACTTATGGTAAATTATATAGAGGCATCTCCCTATGGACAGATGCACGGGCTTTTGGGCAAAGAAGGACTGCTGAAGCACCTGGAAAGAAGAGAGCAATTAGAGCGGAAGCTGATTAAAGAGGTGTTTTGGAAAGAAACGATTGTCCTGAAGGCGAAGGCTTATGACATAGAAACCATACCATAACAAAGAAGGTGTACTCATGGAACTTCGATTTCTGGATTTTTTACAGACCATACATACGCCGCTGCTTGATAAAATACTGGCATTTATCACCAGTCTCGGCAATGCCGGTATCATCTGGATTGTGCTGGCGGTTGTTTTGCTGATACTGCCGAAGACGAGAAAGACGGGGATAATCGTAGCGGCAGCGCTTCTAATGGACCTTATTTTATGCAACCTCATTCTGAAAAATCTGGTGGCAAGGGTGAGACCATATGATGTCAACACGGCTATCGCCATTCTCATAAAAAAGCCCCTTGATTTTTCTTTTCCGTCGGGGCATACGGCTGCATCTTTTGCGGCTATGACGGCTTTATTTCTGGCAAAAATGAAAAAGGCATGGATTGCCGCACTTGTTCTGGCAGTACTGATTGCTTTTTCACGGTTGTATTTTTATGTGCACTATCCGACGGATGTACTGGGCGGAGCTGTAGTGGGCATTCTGTCGGGAATTATAGGGTATACAATCGTTGAAAAATTGGATAAATGCCGGAAAACGGCAAGGTAAAATTTCACAAAATGTAAGGTATTCAAACTACAAAAAACAGGGTATACGTTATCCTGTTTTTTCCTTATAATAAAATGAAACAGAACTAAGTTACCAATAAATTATCACACAGGAGGCAGGTATGGTCAGGCAGGAAGGAAACAGGCTGGTTATCGAAGAAGGACTCACACGGGTTTACATAGAATGCTGGGGAGAGAGTTCCCTGCGCGTCCGCATGACGGCGGAGCCTAAGATGGACCAAAACGACTGGGCACTTTGCGAAAAGGTGGAAGAAGTGACGCCGGTGATTACGTTTACGGAAGTGGATGTGACAGACCCCTGGTACAAGGGAGAAGAGTGGAAAAAATATCACCAGACCGGTACGGTGGCAACGCTTACCAACGGAAAAATTATGGCGGAAGTAAGTCCCGAGGGCTGGATTCGTTTCTTAAATCAGAGAGGCGAGGTGCTGACGGAGGAATACTGGCGCAACCGCAACCGTATTAACCGCTACTGTGTGCCCCTTCGTGTGGATGCGAGAGAGTTAAAGCCGGTCATGGGCTCCTGCGATTATGAGCTGACGGCGCGTTTTGAAGCGTATGATGATGAAAAAATTTTCGGCATGGGGCAGTATCAGGAAAAGCATCTGGATAAAAAAGGCGCCACTCTGGAGCTTGCCCAGCGGAATTCCCAGGCAAGCGTGCCTTTTTATGTTTCCAGCAGAGGCTATGGCTTCTTCTGGAACAACCCGGCAATCGGCACGGCAACCTTCGGTACCAACAAGACGGAATGGTATGCGAAGAGAACCAAGAAATTAGATTATTTCATCACGGCAGGCGATACCCCGGCGGAAATTGAGCTGCATTACAGTGCGGCAGCGGGCAGAACGCCCATGATGCCGGAATTCGGTCTGGGCTACTGGCAGTGCAAATTAAGATACCGTACCCAGGAGGAAATCCTTGCGGTTGCAAGAGAGCATAAAAGACGCGGACTCCCCATGGATGCCATTGTGGTGGATTTTTTCCATTGGACCATGCAGGGAGATTTCAAATTTGAAAAAAGAGACTGGCCCGACCCGGATGCCATGGTAAAAGAACTGAAGGATATGGGCATTGAAACGGTTGTTTCGGTCTGGCCCACGGTGGATGAGCGCAGCGAAAACTTCTGGGAGATGAACGGAAAAGGTTACCTCGTGCATTCCGACAGGGGAAACGGACTCCACATGACCTGGATGGGCAACACGGTATTTTACGATGCTACGCATCCCGGCGCCAGAAAATTTGTCTGGGAAAAATGCAAGGAAAATTATTATAAGAAGGGCATCCGTATTTTCTGGCTGGATGAAGCGGAGCCGGAATACGGACCCTACGATTTTGACAATACCCGTTATTACATCGGACCGGCGCTGCAATGCAGCAATATTTATCCTGCCATGTATGCCAAGGGCTTTTATGACGGGCTGAAAGAGTCCGGGGAAGAAGAGATTATGTCCCTGGTGCGTTGTGCCTGGGCAGGCAGCCAGAAGTACGGAGTGCTGACCTGGTCCGGCGACATTTATTCTTCGTTCCGTGCCATGCGGGAGCAGTTACAGGCAGGCTTAAACATGGGCATGGCGGGTATCCCCTGGTGGACCAGCGACATCGGCGGCTTTGTCGGCGGCAACATTGAAGATGCGGATTTCCGGGAACTTCTGGTCAGATGGTTTGCATGGGGCGCCTTCTGTCCGGTATTCCGTATGCACGGAGAGCGTTCCCCCTGGTACGAAAGGGAGCAGGAGTTTATTGACAATGTGCGTCAGCTTACCTCCGGTCAGGACAACGAGGTCTGGGGCTTCGGCGAGGACAACTATGAAATCTTAAAGAAGTATTTATTTGTCCGGGAAAATATGCGTCCCTACATCAGGGAATGCATGCGGGCAGCCAGTGAAACCGGTGCACCGGTGATGCGGCCGCTGTTCTTTGACTTCCCGGAGGATAAAAAGTGCTGGGAAACCGAAGACGTTTACATGTTCGGTCCGGATGTGCTGGTGGCTCCCGTTATGGAGCTTGGCGCAAGGGAAAGAACCCTTTACTTACCTAAGGGTGCGGAATGGAAAGACGTGATAAGCGGAAAATTGTACGAAGGCGGTCAGAGCATTACCGTAGACGCCCCGCTGTCCGTGATTCCGGTCTTTGTCCGGGACGGAAAAGACATCAAGATATTTTAGAGTAGCAGATTTACAACCGTGCGCTCCTGCCATTTCCTAAGCAGACTTTTAATCACCGTCAGTACTTAGTTGCCGTACTTTGGCAACTTATGTACTGTTACGGTGATTATTAAGCGCAAGCGGGTCTGCGAGGAAACGGCAGGAAGCACGGCTTCACAGATTACTAAGCGCAAGCGGGTCTGCGAGGAAATGCAGGAAGCACAGCGACCGTCCAATAACATAGAAAGAAGGAACCAAAATGACAGATTACCAGAAAACCATGGAAGAAATCGTAGAAAACGGCATTGCCCAGGGACACATCATCGGCGCCAATGTGCTGATGATAAAGGATGACAAAGAAGTATATTTTAAGAGCCACGGCTATGCGGATAAAGAGAACGGCGTGCCCATGAAAAGGGATGCCATTTTCCGACTGTACTCCATGACGAAGCCGGTGACGGCAGCAGCCACCATGATACTGGCGGAACGGGGAAAAATCGACCTCTGGGACCCGGTATCCAAGTATATTCCCGAATTTGCGGACTGCAAGGTCATGGAAGAGGACGGCAGACTGGTGCCACCCAAGCGCCCGGTGAAAATCTGGGATCTGCTTACCATGACATCCGGTCTTACCTACCCGGATATGGGCTGCGAGCCCGGCAGACAGATGGATGCGCTGTTTAAGGAATTAAAAGAGAAGCTGGCACAGGGCATTCATACCGATACGCTGGAGTATTGCCGCCGGATTGCACAGGTGCCCCTTTGCTTCCATCCCGGCGAAAAATGGAGATATGGTTTGTCAGCGGACATTTTAGGTGGTATCATAGAGGTGGTTTCCGGGGAGACCTTCGGCAATTTCTTACAGAAAGAAATTTTCGGGCCCCTGGGAATGAAGGATACCGGCTTTGTAGTACCCAAGGAAAAGAGGGACCGTCTGGCAGCCTGCTATCAGTGGAGCAACGAGGAGGGCAGACTCATCCCCTATACGGACAATCACCTGGGACTGGAAGGCTACGGCGAAGATGTGGTATACGAATCCGGCGGAGCGGGACTGGTTTCCACCGTGGATGATTACGCAAAGTTTGCCCGCATGATGATGCACTACGGTACATTGGACGGCGTGCGGATTTTAGGCCGAAAAACCGTGGAATTGATGACAAGCTCCCATCTGACCAAGGAGCAGGCGAAAGATTTTAACTGGGACAGCCTGTGGGGTTATGACTACGGATTTTTAACGAGAGTGCTGCGCAATCCCGGTGAAGCCGGCTGCAATGCCAGCGTGGGCGAATACGGCTGGGACGGCTGGACAGGCAATTACATTACCATGGACCCCAGTGAAAACATGGCATTTTTGTATTTTATCCAGAAAACGGATGCCGGCACTACGGAGGAAGTGAGAAAACTCCGCATGACGGTTTATGCATCTTTATGATAATCAATCCTTCTTATAAGAAAGGATAAAACATGAACATTTTAACGGCTGACAATATCACAAAGGCATACGGAGAAAGAAGGCTCTTAGACGGAGCCTCCTTCTTTTTGCAGGAAGGGGAAAAAGTCGGTATCATCGGCATTAACGGCACCGGCAAAAGCACGCTGCTTAAAATTCTGGCAGGAATGGAAGAGCCGGACGAGGGCAAGGTCATCCGGGCGCAGGGCATGGTGGTACGCTTTCTGCCCCAGCACCCTTCTTTCCGGCCGGAGGATACGCTGATAGAAGCGCTGCTTCGGGAGAACGGAAAAACGGAGGAGGAAGCTACCGACCTGATTACCGATGCCAAAAACATGATGACCCGGCTGGGAATAACGGATTTTAACGAAACATGCGGGCATTTGTCCGGCGGACAAAAAAAGCGTCTGGCGCTGATCAGCGTGCTGCTTACGCCATCCGACTTGCTGATTTTGGACGAGCCCACCAACCACCTGGACGGCGACATGGCGGAATGGCTGGAAGAGGTGCTGAAAAAGAGAAAAAATGCGGTCATCATGGTGACCCATGACCGGTATTTCTTAGACAGTGTGGCAGGGAGAATTATTGAAATCGACAGGGGAAAAATTTATTCCCATGAAACCAATTATTCCGGCTATCTGGAAGAAAAAATAAGCCGGGAGGAAATGGCGGAAGCAACGGAAAGAAAGCGGCAGTCCCTGCTCCGCACGGAGCTTGCCTGGGTGCAGAGAGGCGCAAGAGCCCGTTCCACCAAGCAAAAGGCAAGGCTGGAGCGATATGAAGAGTTAAAGAACCGCAAAACGGAGTCCGTTTCCGCCAACGTGGAGCTAAGCTCCGTTTCTAACCGCATGGGACGGACAACCATTGAGTTAAACCATATTTCCAAGAGCTATCCGGGCAAGGAACTTATCCGGGATTTTTCCTATATTTTCTTAAAGAATGACAGAGTGGGATTTGTGGGCAGGAACGGCTGCGGTAAAACCACCCTGATGAAAATGATTACCGGAGCCGTGCAGCCGGATGCGGGTGATATCGAAATCGGACAGACCATTAAAATCGGCTATTATGCGCAGGAATGTGACATGCCGGACGACAAAAGGGTGATTGATTACATTCGGGATGTGGCGGAGATTATCGATACTACGGAGGGCAAGGTCACGGCGGCAAGGATGCTGGAAAAGTTTTTGTTTTCGGGCGAAGACCAGTATGGTCTTGTGGGCAAGCTTTCCGGCGGAGAAAAGCGGCGGCTGAATCTGTGCCGCGTATTGATGGAAGCACCAAATGTTCTGATTTTGGACGAGCCGACAAACGATTTGGACATCGCCACCCTGACGATTCTGGAAAGCTATTTAGATACCTTTCAGGGAATTGTCATTGCCGTGTCCCATGACCGGTATTTCTTAGACCGTACCATGAAGCGTATCTTTGCGTTTGAAGGGGACGGTATCATCCGGCAGTACGAGGGCAATTACTCCGATTATCTGCTGCGGAAAAGTGTGGAAGCGGAGCTTGTACAGCAGACTGCCTGTGACGGGAAAAGCGGCAGAACGAAAGAAAAAGAGACAACGGAGAAGAACGGCAGTACGGAAACAGAGGCTGCCGGGGAGAAAAAAAGCACATGGGACCCAGGTAAACGAAAACTGAAATTTTCTTATAAAGAACAGAAGGAATATGAAACCATTGAGCAGGATATTGCGGATATGGAACAGCAGATTGCCGATTTGGAAGCGAGTATTCCGAACTATGCTTCCGACTTTGTAAAACTCCAGGAAATCAATCAGAAAACAGAGGAATTAAAAGCGGCTCTCGAAGAAAAAATGGACAGGTGGATGTATCTCGAAGAACTGGCGGCAAAGATTGCGGAACAGTAACGGCGCAAAAGAAAAACGCAGAAGATTTTTAATCTTCTGCGTCGTCCTGGTCTGCCGCAATAGCACTTACCACGGAAGAAACCACGGAAACCACTACTGCAAAGATGATAATTAAAAGGCCGCCGCCCAATAATAAAATTTCCATTGTAATCACTATGCCTTTCTGTAATCAAAATTCTGTAATTCATAATTTCCATAACCGGTTCATTATCCGGTGCGGAAATCCTGCACCAATCATTTCTAACCCATATTATAGCTTGTTTTTCTAAAAACTACAACCCAAATTCCAAATTTGAACAGAAAAATAAAGCATTACAAAAGCATACTACAGAGAAATTTTTCGGAGATGAACAGTCATGCTTTTAATGAAATGATGAAAATATCAATCTTGAAAATAAAATTGATGAAATTATCATTTTTCTATTGACAAAGAAAATAAGTGGAAATATAATACACCCATAAACAAGGACAAAGACGTCACGAACAAGTATCGTGGCGTCTTTTTTGTATGATAGGAAAATGCCGCATGATACGGAAGAAAGGAAGCGAGAGCATGGAAATTAAAATCATAGACGAATCCCAATTTTCCACTTCTGTCTGGTCGGGGGGAAAGACCACGGAAATGTATCTGTATCCGCAGGATGCGTCCTATAAGGAACGAAATTTTCTCTTCCGCATCAGCTCCGCTACGGTGGAGGACGAAACCTCCGTTTTTACGAGACTGCCGGACATCCACCGGGAAATTCTTTTATTAAACGGCAGCATGGTCTTACAGCACGGCAAGGGCGTTCCGGTTACTTTACAACCCTATGAACCCCATGCATTTGAGGGCGAATGGGAAACGGTAAGCCACGGAAAAGCCACAGACTTTAACGTCATGTATCAAAACTGTAAGAGCTTTGTAAAGGTCATTTCGGAAACCGGAAAGGCGGTCTTTGAAAAGACGGTGGGCATGGATTTCTTCTATAGTAAGGAAGATGATTTCCGGCTGGAGCAGACCATCGTAAAAAGAGGGCAGCTTGCCATGATAACCGGGCAGACGGGTAGGGTAAAGCTCATAAGCGATGAAGAAAATCCGGGAATCGTTCATGTAGGAATTACTGATTTACCGGGATCGGCAGAGAGGGTGGAATAAGGTGTCAGCACAGGAGTTCAAAAATCAGGTAGCAAGGGTTTCCCATTCATCCAACACCTTTCATAAGTTAGGAACCTTCATGGAAGAAAACTGGGTGAGTGTGGGAATGTTAAGTGCCACGGAGGTGGCAAAGAGGGCGGGCGTCAGCCAGGGCAGCGTCACAAGGTTCTGCAATGAGCTGGGATTTGCCGGATACAGTGAATTTTCTAAAAAGTGGAAGGAGAGCATTTACGAACCGCTTTCCGCATCGGACCGGCTGAAAAATATCCGCGGGGAACACGCCGATCTGGCACGCATGATAGAAGTGGAACAGGAAAACTTAAACAGGCTGCCGGAAATAGTTTCCGGGGAAGCTTACCGCAAGATAGTAAAAGCGATGACGGACCGGAAAAAAATCGTTTTGCTGTCGGCAAGAATTTCCGCCACTCTCTTGGACCAGATACATTATATGCTTTCCAAAATCCGGGACAACGTGCAGATTGTACTGCCGGGAAGCCCCGAATGGAACAACCTGATACTGGAGAAGCCGGAAGATACATTTATTTTTACCATAATGTTTCCCCGGTATCCCAACATCCTGATAACGGAAATTGCCGCCCTGAATAAAGCGGGATTTGAAATCGGACTTATGACCAACAGTATGTTAAGTCCCCTGATACCGCATTCATCTTATTATATAGAAGTACCGGTTTCCTCCACATCCATTTTCGACTGTTACGGAACGGCAACCGTGCTTCTGAACTACTTAGTGCGGGACATTGCCGGTCAGATAGAAAACTTAGAGGAGCGGCTGAACAGGCTGGAAACCTACGAGAAAGAAAACGATACCTATTATCGGATATAAAAAAGAGATGCGCAGACAACAGAGGCGGATCTGCTGGCAAGGAAATGGCTGACGGATTACGCGGAAAAGCTGGAAGCAAAGGTCCATACGGACGCCATTGCCAATATCCATGCCGTACTTCCCGGGACGGAACATTTGAAAAAATTAGTTATCGGTTCCCACCACGATGCGGTGCCGAACGGCGGCAAATATGACGGAGCCATGGGCGTTTTATTGGGACTGGAAGTGATGCAGTGCATTTTGGAAAACGGCATCTGGCTAAGACACCCCTACGAGGTACTGATGTTTACCGCAGAAGAACCCAATCCCTTTTCCATTTCCACCATGGGAAGCCGCAGCATTACGGGAAAAATACCGGAGGAGATGCTCCTTTCCGCCACGGACTGCTATAGCGGTATGCCGCTGCCGGAGGCAATAAAAAGGGCGGGCGGTGATTTATCCCGGCTGAAAGAGGACAGGATGACGGATAAGGAAATGAGCGCTTTTATCGAGTGCCATATTGAACAGAGCCGCAACTTAGATGATGCCAGGCTTTCCGTGGCAACGGTCGACAAGCTGGATGTGAAACCCAATTCCGCCAACATCATACCGGATTCGGTCAGCTTTATTATGGAAATCCGGACATCCTGTGAAGAAGAAAAGCAGGCATTTTTACAGAAGGTAACAGAAGAATTTGCAGGCATAGAAAAAGAAAGGGACGTTTCCCTTACACGGATTATAAATGGGGCGACATCACCAACTACAATATGGTTTTGGACCGCAGCAAATTCGGTATCGACGGTTGCGTGGAAATCCTGAAGGCGGCTTACGACGCCCTGTAGACAGCAGGTTCCGGGCGGGCACTCTTTACAGAAAATGGAAGAATGCGGAAGGTTAAGTTTGCGGGCAGACATGTCGATAAATCTTTTACCGAAACAGTACGGTAAGGAGGACGGCCTATGATAACCATCAGTCTTTGCATGATAGTGAAAAATGAAGAAAAAGTCCTGAAGAGATGCTTAGACAGCGTCAGGGATCTGGTGGACGAAATGATTATCGTGGATACCGGCTCCACGGACAGGACGAAGGAAATCGCAGCCTCCTATCCCGGTGCGAAGATTTACGATTTTACCTGGGTGGACGATTTCGCGAAAGCGAGAAACTTCGCTTTCTCCAAGGCAACCTGCGACTATATTTATTCGGCGGATGCGGATGAGGAAATCAACGAGGAAAACCGGAAAAAATTCATGCGCTTAAAGCAGGTGCTTCTGCCGGAAATCGAAATTGTGCAGATGAAATACGTCAACCAGCTTTCTTACAGCACGGTTTACAATTACGACGAAGAGTACCGCCCCAAGCTGTTCAAGAGGGTGAGAGGCTTTATCTGGGAAGGCGCCATTCATGAAACCGTGGCAACCGGTCCCATTGTGTACGACAGCGACATCAGCATCCAGCACAAACCGGAGAGCTTACATACCGGCAGGGATTTTGCCGCATTTGAAAGACTGATAAAAAGAGGCGAGCCCCTCTCTAAAAGGCTGAAAAATATGTACGCCAAGGAGCTGTTTATTGCAGGCGGAAAAGAAGATTTCCAACAGGCGGCGGATTATTTTGAACAGATTGCGGACACGGCGGAGGACGAAGAGGAGCTGAAGGAAGCGTTGGCGGTAGTGGTTGCTGCCAAACGGCAGAGAAAAGACACCGACAATTTCTTTAAGTATGCCTTAAAGTCCGTGATACTGGGCGGCTGCTCCGAGGTATGCTTTGAAATCGGCGAATATTATTTTTCCAAGGGCGATTATGAAGAAGCGGTGCTCTGGTATTACAATGCCCGCTACGAAACGGAAGCCATTCTCTGCCTTAAGAAAAAGGAAAGGGAACCGCTGGAAAAAATAGTGGAGTGCTGCGAGAAGCTAAACCGTCCGGAGGATGCTTATACCTACCGGAAAGAATTAGAACAGTTATAGGGGGCTGTTACAGAAAAAGAAAGACCCCTGATTTGGTAAATATAACAGAAAAAATGCCACCCAATCTTGTGAAAATAAACCAATAGGCAGAAACACAAAAAGGTGGTAAGATAACCACATTACCTGTTGAAATTGAAGAAGCGAGACAGAGGGCCCGGAAAGGCTCTCTTAAACGTATATTCATTTCAGGAGGTTTTTTTATGCACAAATTTAAGAGTTATATCTGGGAATGGCTGATTGGCTTCAGCCTGATTGTTTTGTATCTGTTAAGCTCCGCAAGGGTGGTAAGTGCGGCGGAAAATCCGTCCTTTACCCATACACATGCGGCAAAATGCACGCAGAAATCTACGGAAACCTGTACGGTGCACCACACATGCAGTTATCACGAAGAGCACCAGACAAGGTTCTGCAATACCTGCGGCAAGGGAACCGACCACAAGCTGACTGCGCACACCTATACCTGCTCCAAGCAGAATGACACCTGGCAGCCGGACGGTGTCTGTACCTGTACGGTCTGCGGCACTTCCGTGGGCTGGGTCAATCCGCCCGGAAAAAAGCACGAATATACCGTGGACAAGAGAGTCTGCGGCATGGAAGAGGGAGAGGTAACCGCGACCTTAAGTGTCAGTGCCGACAGCACTGCATGGACCAATAAAGCGGTGGGACTGACGGCATCTGTGGCGGTACTTAAGGACGATATATCCAGTCAGGGGATTACGCTAAGCTGGCAGGACGGCAAAATGAGTGTCACTCAGAACGGTACCTACACAGTGACCGCCACCAACGGGCAGGGACAGAGCATCAGTGCGTCCGTTGCGGTAAACTGCATTGATACCACGGCGCCGGTGATTTCTTCGGTGACCGGGGACACCGGCAGCATGAGCAAAACCGCCATTTCCGTTACGGTAGCAGCTTCTGACGCGGAAAGCGGTCTGGCGGAGGCTCCTTTTTCCGCGGACGGCGGCAGCAGCTTTGGCACAGCCAATACGTTTACGGTAACGGAAGGAAATCCCGTCACCTTTGTGGTAAAGGATAAAGCCGGAAATACGACGCAGAAAACCATTAAGCGGGGGGACTTTCCCTATCCTGCCGAAAAGCCTTCGGAGGGCGGCAACAAACCCGGCGGTGAGAGCGGCGGAACGGGAGGAAGCGGCAACGGAGGAAACAGCGGAACCGGAGGCAATAACGGGGGAAACAGCGGCAACGGAGGAAACAGTGGAAACGACAGCAACAGTACCGGAGGAAACAACGATACCGGCAGTAACGGAACGGGCAACGGCGGATCAGGCAGTACAGGCGGGAAAGGCAGCAGTACCGGAGCAGGCGGTAAACAGAATGGCGGCAATCCCGGTAAAAATTCCGATAAAAACAGAACTTCCGGAAAGGATACCGCAGGAAACAGCGGAAACAATGCGGATGCCGGAACCGGCGCGGAGGGAAGCAAGAAAGAAAATGCGGCAGGAAAGAGCGGAACGGACAGCAAAATGCTTCTCATTGCCAGATTAGAAAAGGAACGGCTGTTGGCCCAGAAGGATATGATGGACGACGACAGGCTGGCAGGCGGCTATGCGGATGCCGGAACCGGCGTGGAGGAAAGCACGGATGAAGAAATGCCTTCCCTTAAAAGCAATGCGGGCGGTCTTGCCGGAATGGTAAGCTGGATAGGAGCAAATCCGCTTCCGGCAGCAGGGGGCATGCTGCTTCTGGCAGCTCTTCTTATCGGAGGGTATCTGTTCTGGTATTTCGGCGTGGATGTGTACTGCTACGACGGCGGCGAGGAGTATAAGCGTCTGGGACTTTTGTTCGTGAAGAAGAAGCAGGGCTCCTATGAATTACAGTTTCCCGACGGCATTACGGAGGATGAAGGGAAGGAACGGTTCCGTCTGGTCTTTAAGGGCAGACTGATAAAGCAGGCGAGACACCGCAGGCTTACCATTCATTACGGCGGACGAAAGATATTGCAGTCCATGGAAGAATGTGTAGACTTTGTACTTTAGTCATGTTAAAATCAAAGGCGTTAAAGCTGATAAAAAGAACAGTAATACATAGAGAATAACAGGAAAGAAGGCAGAGTATGAACTGGGAAGAAAATGTCAGAAGGGTAGTCCCCTATGTTCCGGGAGAACAGCCCAAGGACACAAATGTCATTAAACTCAATACAAACGAAAATCCCTACCCGCCCGCACCGGGTGTGGAGAAGCTTAAGCAGGAGTTTTCCTGCGACAGACTGCGGCTCTATCCCGACCCGGAGGCAACGGTGCTGGTGGATGCGATCGCGAAGCGCTACGGTGTAAAGCCCGCGCAGGTTTTTGTGGGCGTTGGCTCCGATGACGTGCTGGCAATGGCGTTCCTGACATTTTTCAATGGGGAAAAGCCGATACTTTTTCCGGATATTACCTACTCGTTCTATGATGTGTGGGCGGATCTTTACCGGATACCCTATAAGACATGCCCGCTGGATGAAAATTTCCGGATGAACATCAGGGACTATGAGCAGGAAAACGGGGGTATCATTTTCCCCAATCCCAATGCTCCTACCGGTGTGCTGGAAACCGTGGAAAATATTGAAACCATTGTGAAGAACAACCCGGATGTGGTGGTGATTGTGGACGAAGCCTATATCGATTTCGGCGGTACCAGTGTTCTTCCTTTGGTGGAAAAATACGAAAACCTGCTGGTGGTGCAGACCTTTTCCAAATCACGCTCCATGGCGGGCATGCGTATCGGTTTTGCAATCGGCAGCAAAAAGCTGATTTCCTATATGAATGATGTGAAGTTTTCCTTCAACTCCTACACCATGGACTGGTTTACCCAGATTTTGGGTGCGGAGGCTGTGCGTGACGAAGCCTATTTTAAGAAGTGTACGGATAAAATTGTGGAAGTACGGGAATGGACTAAGGAAGAACTTAAGAAATTACAGTTCACCTTTGAAGACTCCAGGGCAAACTTTATTTTTGCCAAGCATGCAACCTTAAGCGGTGATACCATTTTCAAGGCATTAAAGGAAAGAAAGATTTTTGTAAGGCATTGGAACAAGGAAAGAATTTCCGACTATCTGCGTATTTCCATCGGTACGAAAGAGCAGATGCAGGCGCTTATAGATGCCCTGAAAGAAATCACACAGATGTAAAAGGAGAAAAATTATGCAGTTTATCAAGAACATGGCAAAGGGTGCCGTAATCGGTATTGCCAACATTATCCCCGGAGTCAGCGGCGGCACCATGGCGGTTACCATGGGCATTTACGACAAGCTGATTTTCTGTCTGACCCATTTATTCAAAGAATTCAAGAAGAGCGTTAAATTTTTAATTCCCATTCTGCTGGGCGCCGCAGTGGCGCTGGTGGCAGGTTCCTTTGGAATAGAATTTCTGTTTAGGAAGTTTCCGGTTCCCACAAACCTTTTCTTTATCGGTCTGATTCTGGGCGGACTTCCCATGATGACCAAGAAGGTAAAGGGACAGAAAATAAAGGTGGGACATATGATTTCCCTGATTGCCTTTTTTGCCCTGGTTGTGGTTATGGGACTGATGGGCGACAAGGAAGGCAGAGCTGTGGACTTAAGCTTTAATTTCCTTAATGTGATAATCCTTTTTCTGGTGGGCGTAATTGCTTCCGCAACCATGGTTATTCCCGGAGTCAGCGGCTCCATGGTTCTTTTACTGCTTGGTTTTTACAACCCCATTATTGCACAGATTAATGATTTTATCCGTTCCCTTACCTCCGGTGATTTTGCCGGGGTACTGAAGGGCTGCGGCATACTGGTGCCTTTCGGTATCGGTGTGGTAATCGGTATTTTTGCCATTGCCAAGTTGATTGAGATTATTTTTGAAAAGTTCCCGCTGTATGCGAACTGGGCGATTATCGGTCTGATTGTGGCTTCCCCGTTTGCCATTATTTTCAACAATCTGGCAAGCTTTTCAGGTGTTACGGTACTGACGGTGGTAAGCAGTGTCATTACCTTTGCGGTTGGTTTCTTTGTAGCATTAAAACTGGGTGAATAAGGAGACGGAAGTGAAAGCATATACGGATTTTGCTTATGTATACGATACCTTCATGGATGAAACACCCTATGAGGAATGGAGCCTGTTTTTACAGGAAAAAATAAAACAGTATGGCATTTCCAGACCGGAGCGTTCCGAGGATGCCATAGAGTCCGAGAAAAATCTGGTTCTGGACCTTGGCTGCGGCACCGGCACCCTGACGGAGCTTTTAGCGGAGGCGGGTTACGACATGATTGGCGTGGACAATTCCTGCGACATGCTTAACATTGCCCGTGAAAAGAGTGCGGAGAAGGGACTGGAAATTCTGTATCTGCTGCAGGATATGCGGGAGCTGGATTTATACAGTACCATCGGTACAGTGGTCAGTGTCTGCGACTCCTTAAATTACCTGCTTACCACACAGGATTTGGAAAAAACCTTCCGGCTGGTGAAAAATTTTCTCTATCCCGGTGGTATCTTTATCTTTGATTTCAATACGGTTTACAAGTACGCCGAGGTTATCGGGGATGCGACCATTGCCGAAAACAGAGAGGACTGCAGCTTTATCTGGGAAAATTATTATTACCCCGAAGAATGCATCAATGAATATGATGTGACGGTTTTTGTGGAAGAGGAAGAGGACTTGTACCGCAAATTTACGGAAACCCATTACCAGAGAGGATATACCCTTGCGGAAATGGAAGAGCTGGTAACAAAGGCGGGTATGTCCATTATTGAAGCACTGGATGCGGACACGAGGGGTCCCGTCCGTCCGGATAGCGAAAGAATTTATATCATTGCCGGAAAATCGGGAGCCGACACCTCGGTGCAGAACTGAATACGCAGGCTTTGAAACAGAGCCTATGATGACAGAAAGCAGGAATGAACAATGCATGATTATATGGTGAGAGCCACAGCGGCAGGTGCCCAGATAAGGGCGTTTGCCTGTACCACAAAAGAGCTTGTGGAGGAAGCAAGAAAAGCACACAACACCAGTCCTGTGGTGACGGCAGGGCTTGGCAGACTGTTAAGCGCCGGCTGCATGATGGGCAGCATGTTAAAAGGAGAGGACGATCTGATTACCCTGATTGTGAGGGGAGACGGTCCTTTACAGGGACTGACGGTGACGGCTGACAGCAAAGGCCGCGTCAAGGGCTATCCTCTGGTGCCGGATGTGATATTACCGGCAAATGCCATAGGAAAACTGGATGTGGGCGGCGCCGTGGGCCGCGGTTACCTCAAAGTTATCCGGGATATGGGCTTAAAAGAGCCATATGTAGGACAGACGGAGCTTCAGACCGGAGAAATCGCAGAGGATTTAACGTATTATTTTGCCCTTTCCGAACAGGTGCCTTCTTCTGTAGGATTGGGTGTCCTCATGGAGAAGGACAATACCGTGAAGCAGGCAGGCGGTTTTATTATCCAGCTTATGCCTTTTGCGGAGGAAGAAGTCATTGCCAGACTGGAAGAAAATTTACAGAACATAAAGTCCGTTACCGCCATGCTGGAAGCGGGACACACTCCCGAAGAGATGCTTACGCAGATTTTGGACGGTATGGACGTGGAAATCTTAGATACCATGCCGGTTTCCTTCTACTGCAACTGCAGCAAGGAAAGAGTGCAGAAAGCTTTGATGGGCATGGGACGCAGGGATCTGGAGGATATTATAAAGGACGGAGAGGGCATTGACGTCAACTGCCACTTCTGCAACAAGAATTATCACTTCACCATAGACGAGCTGAAAGCCATGCTTGACGGACAGGAATAGAATACAGAAGTAGAATATAGGAACAGATTACAGAGAAACAGGTTGATTATTTTCAAAATACTGTGTATACTAAATGTAGAAGTAAATGTTTGCCGCTTGCTGATGGCGCGGGATATAAATAATTCAGTTTGTATATGAAGCCACTTGCTATACAGGTGGGATAAAAATAGTATAGTTTGTAAATGTTCCCCATCAGTGTTTACTGATGGGGAATTTTCATATAAAGGAAAGGCGTTTTATGGAAATACGGCAGGGATATTCATATCATATCAAGGATGAATTTTTTTGCTTGGTTGATGATAAATATCTGATGAGCAATAAGGAACAGGGAAATTATCGTCCTCATTATTATGCGATTCAGGATAAAAAAAATCCGAAATTATATTGGATGATACCGATTAGTTCACAGGCAGAGAAATATAAGGAAATTATTGAGAAGAAAAAGAAACGATACGGTAGATGTAACACGATTGTGATTGGTTTGTTTGCAGGAAAAGAAAATGCTTTTCTGATACAGAATGCATTCCCTGTTATTGAAAAATATTTTGACCATATTCATACAATTCAAGAACAGCCGGTTACTGTACATAAAAAGCTGGATAAATTACTTGTTGAAAATCTGTATAAAGTGCTGGCTATGTGTAATTGTGGAATTAAATTGACTTTTACGGATATTAAAGCAATCAGAACAATTATGGAAGAAGAACTGGCAAGGGGCGGCGACTCAACTTAACAGGTCGCCGCCTGTTTTTCATTACCCGTTACTCGGAAACAACGGCCGCTTTATCCAGGCAGGTCTGTATGGTTTCCAGTAAAATGAGAGTGGTGTATTTGTTCTCGTCCTGATAGCTGACGGAGGAAAGGGGTGTGCCGTCTGTAAGCTGGGTGGAAACGGAAGCCAGTGTGGGCTCCATTAAGGGATACATGGTCGTTACCGCCTCATCTAAGTTGACCAGCCGGACAGAAGAAATGCCGCTTTCATTCACCACCACTTCCATATCTACACTATAGCCGGAAAGGGGCAGGGTGGAAGCATATACGCCGGGTATGTAGGAATTTTTTGCTGCATCGGGATTTTCATTCAGGGAAAAGTCCTCCACCGAGCTTCCGGGCACAGAGTTTTCCATGCTTTCCGAAGACAGCGTGCCGTTTTTGTTTTTGGGAAGAAACATGATGATTAACAGTATAACAAACAAGATTCCCAGCGCGGCGAAGATGCCGGTATAAATCAGTTCTTTTAAATGGAGTACTACGATTTTTGTTTTAGAATTCATAAGGTGTCCTGCACGTGTTCTTTTTTATTAAGGATATGCGGGAAAACCGTGGATAATGCTATTGACAAGACGGTTTCTGCGTTGCTATTATGAAAAATAATGTGATAAATACGGAGGTTTTGCCATGCAGAAGTACACGAAGGAAGATATTTTTAATCTGGTAGAAGACGAGGATGTGGAATTTATCCGTCTGCAGTTTACGGATTTGTTCGGCAATCTGAAAAATATAGCCATTACCGTAAGCCAGCTGGAGAAAGCGCTGGACAATAAAATTTATTTTAACCCGGCATCCATTGACGGTTATGTAAAGGATGAGGACGATGTATTGTTTTTACATCCCGACCTTTCCACCTTTGTTATTTTCCCCTGGAGACCCCAGCAGGGAAAGGTTGCCCGTATGATCTGCGATGTCTATAGACAGGACGGCACTCCTTATGAGGGCGATTCCCGTTACATCTTAAAGCAGGCAGTGGAAGAGGCAGGCAGAAAGGGCTATACCTTTGATGTCAGAACGGAATGCGAATTTTTCCTGTTCCAGACGGATGAAAACGGACTGCCCACCACCGTTACCTATGAGCAGGCAGGTTATCTGGATTTAGCGCCGATTGATATGGGCGAGAATGCCAGAAGAGATATTATTATGACACTGGAGCAGATGGGCTTTGAAATTGAGTCCTCCCACCATGAGGATGCGCCCGCCCAGCATGAAATTGATTTTATGAACGATGAAGCTGTAGCGGCGGCTGACAATATGAACACCTTTAAGCTGGCAGTCAAGAGTATTGCCAAGTCCCACGGTCTGCATGCCACTTTTATGCCCAAGCCGAAGCAGGGCGTCAGCGGTTCCGGCATGAATATCAAGATGTCCTTAAAGAAGGACGGAAAGAGCATTTTCGAGCCGGTAAACGATAATGGAGAACTGAGTAAGGAAGCCATGTGGTTTATCGGAGGACTGCTTAAGCATGTAAGAAGCATGGCGCCGGTTACCAATCCACTGGTAAATTCCTACAAGCGTCTGGTGCCCGGTTTTGAAGCACCGGTGCAGATTGGTTTCGGCAGCCACAGCAGAAGCGTTATGGTATATCTTCCTCACATTGTAGGAGAAGAAGCCAGACTGGAATTCAGAAGCCCGGATCCTGCAGCCAATCCTTATCTGACCTTAAGCCTCTGCTTACAGGCAGGTCTTAAGGGTATTGAAGAACATACCGAACCGGATATGGACGCCAAGGCGGATATGCCGGACAATCTCTGGGAAGCAATCCGCAGCATGGAAGAGGATGCTTTTGTGGAGAAAGTGCTTGGCAGCAAGGTAAATAAACGTTACCTGGAATTAAAGAAAGCGGAATGGAACCGTTACCGTGTGCAGGTTTCCGAATGGGAAATCAATGAATATCTGTACCGTTTCTAAAGAGAGCCACCTCATAACAATACTTAAAAGGAAGGTGGTTCTGTGACAAATATTCTTGTGGTTTTTCCGAAACTGGAAGAAGGCAGGAGCATTAAGAACCTCTTGGTACGCAGTGGTTTCAACGTGACCGGTATCTGTACTTCCGGCGCACAGGCGATGGCGCGTGCGGACGAATGGAACGAAGGAATTATTGTGTGCGGCTATAAGATGACGGATATGCTTTACTCACAGCTGCGGGAGCTTCTGCCGAACGATTTTGAAATGCTCGCCCTGATGCAGGCGCAGCACATTGGCGAAATACGAAAAGATAATATTGTATGCCTGGGAATGCCGCTTAAGGTACAGGAGCTGGTGAACACCGTCAATATGATGGTGGACAACATGGAGCGACGCCGGAGAAAGCGGAGACTCACTCCCAAGGTACGAAATGACAAGGATGCGGCTATGATTGCCGAAGCAAAGGAGCTTCTCATGAGCCGCAACCATATGACGGAAGAGGAGGCGCATCGTTATATCCAGCGCTCCAGCATGGATACCGGTACCAATATGGTGGAAACGGCGCAGATGGTGTTGACCATGATGCGGTAAAGAAAGAGTATTTTTCGCATATAGAAATGGCACAAAACTTGCAGTTATGGAAAGGAATGGATATTACTATGAAATTTACAAAAATGCATGGTTGCGGCAATGATTATATCTATGTGGACGGCAGTAAGGAGATTATCCCGGCGGAAAAGAAGCCGGAAATTGTAAAACGGTTAAGCGACAGACATTTCGGCATTGGCGGAGACGGCGTGATTTTCATCAACCCTTCCGAAGAAGCGGACTTTGAAATGGAAATGTATAATGCGGACGGCAGCCGTGCGGAGATGTGCGGAAACGGTATCCGCTGTGTGGCAAAATATGTGTATGACAAGGGGCTGACCACCAAAAAGAAAATCAGCATTATCAGTGCCGGAAAGGTAAAACATTTATGCCTGACCATCCAGGACGGTAAAGTGATTCTGGTAAAGGTGAATATGGGCGCACCGGAGCTTGTTGCGGAAAACATTCCCGTGGTAAGCGAAACGGAAACCGTGCTGGATGCCCCCATTACCGTACAGGGAAAAGAATACCGCATGACCTGCGTGTCCATGGGCAATCCCCATGCAGTTGTTTTTATGGATAATGTGGCAGACCTTGCCATTGAAAAAATCGGTCCTTATTTTGAAAATCACGAAAGATTTCCGAAGCGGACCAACACGGAGTTTGTAAAGGTAATCGACAGAAACACGGTGGAAATGCGCGTCTGGGAAAGAGGAACCGGTGAAACCCTTGCCTGCGGAACCGGCGCCTGCGCTACGGTAGTGGCCTGTATCTTAAACGGTCTTACCGAAAATCAGGTTACCGTAAAGCTGCTCGGCGGGGAACTGGAAATTTTCTGGGACAGGGATGCCAATCTGGTTTTCATGACAGGTCCCGCAGCTACCGTATTTGAAGGCGAAATTGAGATTTAGAAATTCCGAAAGAAAGTAAGAATATAAAAAGAGTCACCGGAAACTTTCGAAAGAAAGCACCGGTGACTTTTGGTTTTCAGAAACTGTGAATATACAGGCAGGCTATGCCAGTGTAGCCTTGTCAATCAGAAGGCAGGCACAGAAGCCTTTTTCCGGCTGGAAACAGTAGATGGACAAATCCCTGTCAAGCGCCCGGCTGTAACCGTGAAGTACCTTGGAACCGCCGTTGATAGCAATTTCCGCATATTCGGGCAGCCATCTTTCGTCCGCATTTTCAAAGATATCGTAAAAGGAATGGTTCATCATCTGGGCTACCGGCTGATTGGAAAGCTCGCCCATGGAGTCGTTGCAGTAGCGGAAGATGAAAGTGGTTTCTTTGCCTTTTTCATCAAATACCAGTTCAATCACGCAGAAAGGCGCCGGCATGATATCCAAAACAGAAAAACGGGTATTTAATTCAGCACTGACCTCTTTGGAATGACGCGCCTGGCTTTTTGCAAGCTCCTTCATAATGGTCTTGTGCTGGATGGGATCGTGGGTACGGCCGGTGAAGCTTTTGCCGTCCGTGGTGAGGTATGTACCACGGTAAATCTTTACGATTTGTGATTTGGCAAGCAGTACACCTTTATTGATACGGAGAAAATCCTCCTTGGGCAGGGCATCGGAAAAGGCTTTTAAGCCGATGTAGGTATTTAAAGTCCGACCGTCTAAAAGATGCAGCTCCGTCTGGGCACCGGTGCGAATCAGATAACGGATATCTGTCGGTGCGATTTTTTTTCTTCTTAAAAAGGAGTGGGCATAATGTGTCATCTGCTCCATATAGAAACCTCCGGTTATGTGTTCATTTCATATACATTATACGGGATTTCCGACAAAAAGACAATCTCCCTGTCAAAAAACTTTGCCCATTTTTGTTAAAAAACTTTGCCTGTTTTTTTATCCGGCTTCTCATTTTAACTGTATTGTGATAAAATAAAAAAGTTGCCTTGTTGCATGAAAATGCACCCCTGCAATCGGCAGCAGGAAACAGAGAAAGGAAAGAACACTCTATGAAAAAAATTCTTGTGTATCTTAAGGACTACAAAAAAGAATCCATTTTAGCACCGTTGTTTAAGATGTTAGAGGCCTCTTTTGAATTGCTGGTGCCTCTTGTGGTGAAAAAAATCGTAGATATCGGTATTGCTGATTCTGACAGAGGTTATGTGGGAAAAATGTGCCTTCTGATGATAGCGCTTGGTCTGATTGGTCTGGTGTGCTCCATTACGGCGCAGTACTTTTCAGCCAAGGCCGCGGTGGGGTTTGCTACAAAATTAAGACACGTGCTGTTCGGACACATGCAGAAGCTGTCCTATGCGCAGACAGATCACATGGGTACATCCACCATGATTACCCGTATGACCAGTGATATCAACCAGGTGCAGAACGGTGTCAATCTGGTGCTCCGTCTGTTCCTACGTTCTCCGTTCATCGTGTTCGGCGCCATGATTATGGCATTTACCATTGATGTAAAAGCAGCACTTATCTTTGTGGTGGTTATCCCTCTTCTGTCCATCGTGGTATTCGGCATCATGCTGATAACCATTCCCTTATACAAAAAAGTGCAGGGCGGTCTGGACAGGCTCCTCGGCGTTACCAGAGGTAACTTAACCGGTGTGAGAGTCCTGCGTGCGTTCCATAAGGAAGAGGAAGAAAGAAAAGCATTTGACGAAGCCAATGAAAAGCTGACCGGCTTCCAGATGTTTGTAGGAAGAATTTCCGCCGTTATGAACCCGGCAACCTACATCATCATAAACGGCGGTCTGGTAGTTCTCCTATGGGTGGGTGCCGTAAAGGTGGACAACGGCATTCTGACACAGGGTGCGGTGCTGGCGCTGGTAAACTACATGTCCCAGATTCTGGTGGAGTTAATCAAGCTGGCAAATTTAATTATTACCGTCAACAAGTCCATTGCCTGCGGCAACCGTATTGAAGCCGTTTTAGAGCTTACTCCCGGTCTTACCAACGGCAAGGTAACGGAAACCGAAGCGAAGGAAGATGTTCCCGTGGTTTCCTTTGAACATGTGTCCCTGACCTATCCGGGCGCCGGCGCGGAAAGCTTAACGGACATTGACTTTAAGGCAATGAGAGGGCAGACCATCGGTGTTATCGGCGGTACCGGTTCCGGTAAATCTTCGCTGGTAAACTTAATTCCCCGGTTTTACGAAGCCACAAAGGGAAGTGTCAAAATCGACGGTGTGGCAGCGGAAGACTACGACTATAAGGCGCTTCGTGCCAAGATTGGTATGGTACCCCAGAAGGCAGTTCTGTTTAAGGGCACCATCCGGGAAAACCTGTTAATGGGACTTCCCGAAGAATACAAAAAGAAGCTGGAAGAAAATCCTGACAGCAGGGATGAAACCATAGAAAAAATGCTCCGCGACGCACTGGAAATTTCCCAGTCGGCAGAGTTCGTGGATAACAAGCCGGAAGGAATGGAAACCATGGTCAGCCAGGGCGGCAAGAACCTCTCCGGCGGTCAGAAGCAGCGTCTGACCATTGCAAGGGCGCTGGTCAGAAAACCGGAAATCCTCATTCTGGACGACAGCGCTTCCGCACTGGACTATGCAACCGACTTAAAGCTGCGGAAAGCCATTCACGGCATGGAGAAAACACCTGTGGTATTTATCGTATCCCAGCGTGCTTCCTCCCTGCTTGCGGCGGACAGCATTATTGTCCTGGATGACGGCAACGTGGCAGGTATTGGAACACATGATGAGTTGCTCGCTTCCTGCAATGTTTATCAGGAAATTTACTATTCCCAGTACCCGGATAAGAGAAAGGAGGCATAGGTATGAAGACAAAAAACAATGGTTCTACCATGAAAAAAGTACTTCGTTATATCGGAAAATATTGGTTTTTCTTACTGTGCTCCATTGTCTGTGCGGCGCTGACCGTTACGTTTACTTTGTATATCCCCATTCTCACCGGTGATGCGGTGGATGCGATTATCGGTCCCGGACAGGTAGATTTTACAGTCCTTTTGGAAATCTTAAAGAAAATGGGCATTGCCATTCTGCTGACGGCGCTCACCCAGTGGATTATGAGCGTGTGCAACAACCGCATTGCCTACCATGTGGTACAGGACATCCGTAAGGATGCGTTTGACAAAATCCAGATTTTACCCCTGAAGTATCTGGATGCCCATCCCTACGGCGAAATCGTAAGCCGTGTTATTGCGGATGTGGATCAGTTCTCCGACGGTCTGATTTTAGGATTTACCCAGTTGTTCACCGGTGTCCTTACCATTTTCGGAACCCTGATTTTCATGTTCCGTCAGAATGTGGGCATTACACTGGTGGTTATCTGTATTACACCTGTCAGCATGCTGGTGGCAAACTTCATTGCGAAAAAGACATACCGTATGTTTAAGCTTCAGTCCGAGACCAGGGGCGAGCAGACCGCATTGATTGATGAAATGATTGGAAATCAGAAGGTCGTGCAGGCGTTCTCCTATGAAGAGGAAGCCATGAAGCGTTTTGATGTAATAAACGAAAAGCTTTCCAGATACTCCCTGCAGGCGATTTTCTTTTCCTCTACCACAAATCCGGCAACCCGTTTTGTAAACAGCTTGGTGTATACCGGTGTCTGCATCGTGGGTGCGCTGTCCGTTATTTCCGGCAGAATTACCGTCGGTGTGCTGTCCTGCTTCTTAAGCTACGCCAACCAGTATACCAAGCCCTTCAACGAAATCTCCGGCGTGTTTACGGAATTCCAGAATGCGCTTGCCTGTGCGGCACGTATTTTTGAACTGATTGAAGAAACTCCCCAGGTGGAAGAGCCTGCGGATGCCAGGGTGCTCACCCATGCGGACGGCAGAGTGGAGCTTACCGATGTGGCATTCTCCTATGACCCGGACAGAAAGTTAATCGAGGATTTGAATCTGCATGTGGAAAGCGGCAGGAGAGTGGCGATTGTCGGACCTACCGGCTGCGGCAAGACCACGATTATCAACCTGCTCATGCGTTTCTATGATGTGGATGCGGGAAGCATTGCAGTCGATGATACCGATATCCGTAAGATCACCAGAAAGAGCCTGCGTGAAAATTATGGTATGGTGCTGCAGGAAACCTGGCTGAAGGCGGGAACGGTAAGAGAGAACCTGATTATGGGCAAGCCCGATGCAACGGATGAGGAAATGATTGCGGCAGCCAGGGCAGCCCATTCCCATAGCTTCATCAAGCGTCTGCCGAACGGTTACGACACCGTGCTTTCCGAGGACGGTGAGGGACTTTCCCAGGGACAGAAGCAGCTTTTGTGTATCACCAGAGTTATGCTCTGCCTGCCGCCCATGTTAATCTTAGACGAGGCAACCTCCTCCATCGATACCCGTACGGAAATCCGTATCCAGAAGGCGTTTGCCAAGATGATGAAGGGCAGAACCAGCTTTATCATTGCCCACCGTCTGTCTACCATCGTGGATGCCGACATCATCTTAGTGATGCGCGACGGCCACATCATCGAGCAGGGCAGACACGAGGAGCTGCTTGAGAAAAAGGGCTTCTATGCAGAACTCTACAACAGCCAGTTCGTGCTGAGTGAGAATTAGTGTATTATGATTTATTTCTTCAACACAAGCGATTTACGGTATGCCGACGGCGACATACCGTATTTCTTTTTAAATTGCAGATAGAAGGTCTGCCGGTTGGCAAAGCCGATCATGGTGTCGATGTCCTGAATGGGAATGGATGGATTGGCTAAAAGCTCCTCGGCGGCTTTCAGGCGGCAGGAAGTGACGCTTTCCCAGAGGGAGGTGCCGGTCGCCCGCTTGAAAATACGCTCCAGATACGTGGCATTTAAGCCGATGTGGTCAGCAATCTGCTCGTTGTTTTTAATCAGATAGAAGGCCTCACGAATATAGTCGGTGGCTTTTTCTACATAATACTGGGCGGAGGATTTCTCCGTCATGGGAAGGCGGGACAGCTCGGCTAAAAAGTGATAGCTTAAGCTGTTTAAGTAAAGATTGTCGCGCCTGCCTTCGTATTCGTGGTACAGCCGCAGCATGTCGGGCTTTAAGCTGCGGGCATCCGGAAAGATGCGCACATCCTCTAAGGAAGAGAATAAAAGGCAGATGTCTAAAGAACTGTTTAGTAACTGCAGAAAAGGCGGAAAGGCAGCCTGTCCGGGCGCCGCATCAAAGGACAAAGAAAAGCCCAGTACCGTGCAGGGACGCTCATGGTTAAAATGAATGCGGTGGGGAATGGAAGAGTCTAAAAGAATAAGGTTCCTCTTAGTGAGAGGGTATTCCCTTCCGGCTATTTCATACACACAGCTCCCTTCCGCAATATAGTTGCATTCAAACAGACCATGGCTGTGTACATCCATGGAATAGTACTTCCAGTTTCCGTTCATATAGGCACAGTCCACATAGAGTGGCAGATTGGGCACATTCTTAATATCCATAGTCATATCTCCTTTTTATTACTTTATCATGGAATGTTAAAAATAACAACCTATATATTTGCAAAAAGTCAGGAATGATTATAGAAATATGGGTAAAAAATCAGTACAATGGGCTTACAGAAGCGAAAAACCAAGAAAGGCGGACAGGCTTTATGGCAATTATCTATCAGGAAAAAAGTAATAGTTTTATGTTAAATACGCCGAATACATCCTATGTAATCGGCATTGCGGATGCGGAAAAGTTCGTAGGACATGCTTACTACGGAGAAAGACTTTCAGAGGACGATGTCACTTATCTGATGCGTACGGGAGAAGCTCCTTTTACCCCGGACAAAAACAACCGTGACAGACTTTCCTTTTTAGACTGCTTCCCCCAGGAATACCCCACACAGGGTATCGGGGACTACAGGGAAAGCGCCATCGTTGTAAAGAGTGCGGGCGGACACAATGCCCTGCAGTTAAATTTAACGGATTACCGCATTTACAGGGGGAAGGAAAAGTTACAGGGACTGCCCGCTACCTGGGGCAGCGAAGAGGATACGGAAACCCTGGAGCTTGCACTGGAGGACAAGGTGCTTCACGTAAAAGCCATTCTGTCCTACAGCATTTTTGAAGGTATTGATGCGGTAGTAAGAAGCGTCCGTATCGTAAACGCCGGCACGGAGCCGGTGATGCTTGAAAAAGTAATGTCCGCATCCATCGATATGGATGATGCGGGCTACGACAAGATTATCCTGCACGGCTCCTGGGCAAGAGAACGTTATATTGACCGTACTCCCGTAAACCATGGCGTACAGAGCACCTCTTCCCTGCGCGGTGAAAGCGGGCATCAGCAGCAGCCGTTCATGGCGCTTCTTTCCCACAGCACCACACAGGATACCGGCGATATTTACGGTATGCATTTAATTTATTCCGGCAACTGCATGACACTGGCGGACAAGGGACAGTTTGACAACATCCGTCTGATGACCGGTATCAACCCGGCAGGCTTTTCCTGGAAATTAAATCCCGGTGAAGAGTTCCAGGCACCGGAAGCAGTTCTGGTTTACTCTAAGGAAGGCATCGGCGGCATGAGCCGTGTGTTCCATGACCTTTACAGACAGCATTTAATCCGCGGCGAGTACCGTGATAAAAAGCGTCCCATCCTCATTAACAACTGGGAAGCCACCTATTTTGATTTCAACACCGACAAGCTGCTTGCCATTGCAAAGGAAGCGGCAAAGGACGGCATTGAGATGCTGGTTATGGACGACGGCTGGTTCGGCAACCGCTGCGATGACAACCGTGCGCTGGGCGACTGGTTTGTAAACGAAGAGAAGTTAAAGGGCGGCCTGAAATATCTGGTTGACGAGGTCAACAAGGCAGGGCTTAAGTTCGGTATCTGGTTTGAGCCGGAAATGATAAGCCCCGACTCCGATTTGTACCGCGCGCATCCCGACTGGGCGATCGCCATTCCCGGCAGAACCCCGGGACTTGCCCGCAACCAGTATGTGCTGGATATGTCCCGCAAGGAAATCCAGGATTACATTTTTGAAAGACTTTCCGCAATCCTGCACAGTGCCAACATCGAATATGTAAAATGGGATATGAACCGTCCGCTGTGCGACATGGGAAGCGCAGCCCTTTCCGCAGACTGCCAGGGCGAGCTGTTCCACAGATATGTCCTGGGTATGTACAGCCTGCAGGAAAGACTGGTGACGGAATTCCCGCACCTGCTTCTGGAAAACTGCTCCGGCGGCGGCGCACGCTTTGATGCCGGCATGCTTTACTACAGCCCGCAGATCTGGTGCTCCGATGACACGGATGCCATCGAAAGACTGACCATCCAGGAAGGCACGGCTCTTATCTACCCGCTTTCCGCCATGGGAGCCCATGTCAGCGACTGCCCGAACCACACGGTAGGGCGTACCACGCCGTTTGAAACCAGAGGCTATGTGGCGCTGGCAGGTACATTCGGCTACGAGCTGGATATTACCCGTATTCCCGAAGAGGACAGAAAGATGATTCCCGACCAGGTAAAAATGTACCACAAGTACAATGACCTGGTGCGCACCGGTGATTATTACCGGATTGCTTCGTTCCGTGAAAACAGAATGTATGACTGCTACATGGTAGTGGCAAAGGACAAATCCGAAGCCCTTATGACCTACATTCAGGTAATGGGCAGACCCAACTCCCACTCCCGCCGCATTTTATTAAAGGGACTGGCGCCGGAAAAGATTTACCGCATCGAAGGCGAAGACCGTACCTACACCGGCAGAACCCTGATGCAGGCAGGTATTCTGGTGGAGAACCTGTGGGGCGATTACAAGGGACGTCTGTATCATATTATCGAAGCATAAATGTGCAAAAATGTAAGATGGATTTTTAGGCTCCGACAGTATATAATAGGGACATCAATACGAAAGGTGCGTAATTAGTATGGAAAATAAAGAAATTCTTTTTTTGAACCCCTGCTTAAAGGATGTGGTATGGGGCGGTAAAAAGCTACGCGATGAATTTCATTACGAAGGAGCCGGGGATTCCACCGGTGAGTGCTGGGGTATCAGTGCGCATCCCAACGGGGACGATACCGTTAAGAACGGAGAATTCGCCGGCATGAAGCTTTCCGAGCTTTACAAAACTCACAGGGAACTGTTCGGAAACATTCAGGCGGAGGAATTCCCTCTTCTGGTGAAAATCATCAATGCGGATGCGGATTTAAGCATCCAGGTCCATCCGGACGATGCTTATGCCAGAGAGCACGAAGGCTGCCCTTACGGCAAGACCGAATGCTGGTATGTCATGGACTGCCCGGAGGATGCAAGCCTTGTCATCGGTCACCATGCAAAGACCAGAGAAGAACTTGCCCGGATGATTCACGAAGACAGATACGAAGAACTGGTCCGCCAGATGCCGGTAAAGAAGGGTGACTTCATCCAGATTGTGCCCGGTACCGTGCATGCCATCAAGGGTGGCTTTACCATTTTGGAAACCCAGCAGAGCAGCGACATTACCTACCGTGTATACGATTACCACAGACTTGTGGACGGCAAGGAAAGACCGCTTCACGTACAGCAGAGCATCGATGTGATTACCGTGCCGGATACTTCCGCGGAAAAGGCAGTCAGCCATACCCAGGATATGCCGAAGGATACGGTAAATGAACTGATCAGTTGTGAATTCTACAAGGTTTACAAGGTAACAGTGGAAAAGGGCGTAACCGTGCCCATGGAAGGACCTTTTATGCTGGGCAGCGTGCTGGACGGCGAGGGCAGCATTGACGGCACTCCGGTAAAGAAGGGTGACCATTTCATTCTCCCGGCTGTTTACGGGGATGCGACGCTCACCGGTTCCATGGAACTGATTTTCTCCACGGTAAACGGGACCGGAAAGGACAAAGCATGAATTACACCATAGAAAATGAAGAATTAATACTGGTAATCAGCAGCCACGGTGCGGAGGTACGCTCCCTGAAGGATAAAAAGACCGGCAGGGAATACATGTGGTGCGGCGACGCCGCATACTGGGGCAGGGTGTCCCCCGTTCTGTTCCCTATTGTGGGTGCGGTAAAGGACAATACCTACCGTTTTAAGGATAAGACCTATCATATGTCCCAGCACGGTTTTGCCAGGGATATGGATTTCTGCCTGACGGAAGAATCAGAAGGGGAAATCTGGTTCTGTCTAACCGAGCAGGAAGCCACACTGGAAAAATATCCGTTCCCGTTCGTGCTGGAAATCGGCTATAAATTGGAGGAACGGAAGGTAAAGGTGATGTGGCGTGTGACCAACCCTTCGGAAGAGCCGCTGTATTTCTCCATCGGCGGACATCCGGCTTTCCGCTGCGAAAAGAGAGAGGCGGAACGAATTACCTGTTATCTGAAATTTGAAGGGGTAAAAGAACTGGTCAACCGAAAGCTGGAGGGAGGTCTGGCCTCCGATACGGTAGAAAAGATTACATTGGAGGACGGCGGCTATCTGCCTGTGACGGAAGAGTTGTTTGCGGAGGATGCGCTTATTATTGAAAACCGCCAGACACAGGAGGTTTCCCTGTGTGATTCCGAAAAGGTTCCCTACCTTACCGTGAAATTCGATGCGCCCCTGTTCGGTGTATGGTCGCCGGTGGGCAAGAACGCGCCGTTCATCTGCATCGAGCCATGGTACGGCAGATGTGACAGCGCCCGTTTTGACGGAAGCTTTGAGGAAAGGGAATGGGGCAGCGAGCTTTTGCCCAATACGTCCTTCCAGACCGCGTACACCGTTTCCGTATAAATTTTTTGACTTAAAACGTAAAATGAGAAATCCGAAAGCATTATCTTATAAAATCTTAAGAAATGTTTTCGGATTTTTTTACATTTCGGACATGACCTCTATACAAAAATAGAGTATACTGTAAATTCAGAAGCAAACCGAAAGGAACAGAACATGACTAACGAACAGTATTACGATTTAATCCGGCCTTACGAGGATGCCATGAATCTGATGAAAACCAGACTGGAAATATTAAATCACAATATATACGACCGAAGCCATACCGAAGAAAACCAGCCGGTACATCACATGCAGTACCGTATCAAGGAAAAGAAAAGCATGGAGGAGAAGCTGGCGCGCATTGGTGTAACCGACAGTGTGATGAATGCCAAGGATTACCTGATGGACATTGCGGGCATCCGCGTCATCTGTTATTTTCAGGCAGAGGTTTACGAGATGGTGGAAGCCCTGAAACGGCATGAGGATTTAATCGTTATCAAGGAAAAGGATTACATCAAAAATCCCAAGGACAACGGCTACCGCAGCTATCACATCATTTTCGGGGTGCCACTTCATACCATGGACGCCATGGAGTACTATCCGGTGGAAGTGCAGTTCCGTACCCTGTCCATGGATTTCTGGTCCAGCATGGAGCACCGTATCTGTTACAAGAAGGACAGAAGCGATACGGAGGAATTGAAGAAGCAGCTCCATGCCCTTTCAGAGTCTCTGAATCTGATTGAAACCGAATTAAAAGATTATGTAAAGTAACACGAAATTTACCATAAATGAGGGGGTTCTGTTTCGTTACTATAACAGAAGCGGGATTCTTGGGAAGGAATCAGTGTGACCGAGGAGAAATTTTCAGAATGCATACAGGCCATGAACCGGGGAGACAAGGACGGGCTGCGGCAGGTTTACGAAGAGTATGTTTCGTACATATACGGTATTGTCCGCTCCCTGCTTGCAAGCAGGGAAGAAGCGGAGGACGTGACCAGTGAGTTTTTTATAAAGCTCTGGGAAAAGTCGGATTCTTACCGGGCGGGCAACGGACATAAGGGCTGGATGGCGACCATAGCCCGCAACTTAGCCATAGATACCTTGCGGAAAAAACGCCGGGAGGAGCCGGTGGACTTTCAGATGCGGGCAGGCTCCGGGGAAGAGGACTGTACGGAAGCGGCATCCAGGGCGCTTCAAGCCACGGACGGCAAAAGTGTGGAAGAGGAAGTTGTCGGCAGCCTGACCGTGAAGGAGGCGTTTTCCTTACTGAAGGAGCCGGAGCGGGAGGTTGTGCATTTAAAGATCATGAGCGGCATGACCTTTCAGGAGATTGCGGACTTACTGGGCTCGCCCATGGGCACCGTCACCTGGCGATACAGGGAAGCCATGAAGAAATTAAGGAGGTATGGGTATGAAGAAGCTTGACGAAGAATATAAAAAAGCATGCGCCGAAGAAACACCCGACCTCTGGAACCGGATAGAGGCGGGACTTCCGCAAAAGACAGAGCAGACGGCAAAGGAGAAGGACCGGGCAGCAGCCTCACCACAGACGCAAAGCAGTGCATCAAAAGCTGGAACCGGCACACAGACGCAGGCAGCTATCCGCAAGGTCTGGATGCGCTACGGAGCCTTTGTGGCAGCAGCCGTTATGGTGCTTGTGACAGTGCCGGGGCTTCTTCACATGACACAGGCCAGGAACACTGCAGAAAATGCTGCGCCTATGAGCGTGCAGGACATGACAGCCGCCAAAGAAAACACGACGGGTATGACGGATACGGAGGGGATAGCTGCGGACAGCGCGGATACGGCGTTTGCAGATGCCTTCCCCGGGGAATGTGACGATGCGTATTCGGAAGAAGCGGAGAACGGCGCTGCGGTGGAAAATTCTTCTGCTACGGAAATGCTGTCGGGTGTGAGCAGCATGGAGCTTAAGGTGACGGCAGTAGAGGAATACGACGGTTACGAGCTGGTAAGCGCGGTGAGCGGGGACGGCATGTTTGAGACCAAAGCGGTTTTCCCGGAGGAAGTAAAAAAGAAACTGGATTTTACCCTGACGGAAGGGGAGTACTACACGTTTACCTTACGTCAGGATACAGATAAAGATTTCCCGTACTGCCACATTATTGCGGTGGAGCAAGAAGGGGAATAACAGACAGAGGAATAAAAGGTTTGGAAGAGAAATGAATGTAAAAAAAATACTGAGTGTTTTATTGTTTCTGGTTATTATGGGAGCCACGGTTTTTGTGGTGCTCAAAAATCAGGATTTAACGGAAGTGCTGCATACGGTAGCCGGCATGAATAAAATTTATCTGGGACTGGCAATCGCCATGGCAATTTTTTTTGTGGGAGCGGAGGGACTTCTGTTTTTCCATATGTTTCATTCGCTGGGAGAAAAAGCGGGCTTCCTGCAGTGCATTAAGTACGCTTTTGTGGGCTTCTTTTATTCCGGCATTACACCTTCTGCATCCGGCGGACAGCCCATGCAGCTATATTATATGAACAGGGACGGACATTCCTTTGTGCACAGCACCATAGCATTGGTCTGCGCTGCCATGGCGTACAAGCTGATTTTGGTGCTCATGGGTATCGGCATTGCCCTGTTCTGGTGGCAGGGGCTTAAGGACAATATGGGCAATCTCATGCCACTTTATTTTTTAGGACTGGCGCTGAACTCTGTGCTGGTATTGTCCTTGCTCCTGTTACTTGCTTTCGGGGCGAAAATTGAGAAAATCATTCTGGTGCCTGAGAGGTTCCTTATTAAAATCCATCTGTTAAAGGATTCTCCGAAAAGAAGGGAAAAGCTGCATGAAATGGTGCTGCAGTATGCCGATACGGTGGTGTTTCTGCGGACGCATGTCCAGGTGATTCTGCATATCCTGGCAGTGACGTTTGTACAGAGATGTGCGGTGTTCGGACTGACGTATTTCGTCTATAGGGGAATGGGACTTTCCGGTACCGGAGCCATCCCCATCATGGCTCTGCAGGCGGTAGTTTACATAACGGTGGATATGCTGCCCCTGCCGGGCTCCCAGGGGGTAACGGAGCTGGTGTATGCCGCTATATTCGGTGCTGTTTTCACCGGCGGGACACTGACCATATCCATGTGTGTAACAAGAGGCATCAATTATTACCTGCCGCTGATTATCAGTGCGATTGTGGCAGGGTATTGTTCTCTGAAGAAGAAAAGAGAAACTGCACAAATTTAACGGCGGCGTCCGTGCGTTTGGAGTTGCGGACAATGCCGATATAAAGAGGTCCGTCCTCTTCAGTATAACCGTAAGCGCGAAGCAGCCCGGTGCAGCCGCTGACATCTATTCCCACGGGGTGCGGGTCGTCCATGCTTTCCGTATCGGAGCCGACGGGAAATACCATATCCTCCGTGGACTCGTCTTCATCCTGACGTCTGCGGTATTCCTCCGCAAGCGGCAGGTCCACATAAAAGAGTTTGTCGGAAACGGAGTCGAGAAATTCTTTATCGAGACAGGTTTCCAAATCCAAAAAGGTGCAGTCGTAACCGTACATGGCAAAGCTTGCTTCATCCATGATGCAGATATCCAGACTTCTGGCAGCCACGTAGGTGGCGATGGACTGGTTTGCCTGGTAGGATGCCTGGGCGTTGTCCGCTCTCATATAAAGCCCGGTGCTTAAATAGGCCTCGTTTTTGGAAGTGTCCAGCCCCATGGAGGACACATAACCGGCAAGCAGCTCTTCGGAGGCATCCGTGCCGATTTCCGTCAGGGAGCTGTTTAAGGCAATGCCGAACAGCACTTCATTTTTTGTGGTGACTCTTGTGTAAATAATGTAGATGATAACGGCAAGCAGCGCCGCCCCCCCGATGACATACCATTTATAATACCCCCAGAAATAATCCCACTGCTCTTTCCTGCTTTTCTGCTTTATCGCTTCCCGTTCTTCCCTGAATTCATCCATTACCGGCATAAAAATACGTCCTTTCCGTCTATTATAAATATATTTTCTATGATACTGTCCGGGATATTTTCTGTCAATGAACGAAACGGAAGAAGAATATTAAAAAAATATAAATCCTTGCTTTCTTTTTTAAAATGTACTATCCTATTTTAAGAACCTGAATAACAGAAAGGCAAGGGGTACGAATGAGCGAAGTATATGTAGAACATCTGGTAAAGAGAGAAAAGGCTTCCGGATTGAAATTCTTGAAAATTTTACTGATAATGCTGACCGTGGTATTCGGTCTGATGGGACTGATGATGATGTTTTACGGTCTGCCGTTACTGATTGCGGTCGGAACCGGCGTGGGTGCTTATTTTGCGGGTCTGTATGCCGACGTGGAATTTGAATACCTGTATCTGGACAAGGAATTTTCCGTGGACAAAATTTTTGGCAAAACAAAAAGAAAAAAAGCGGAAACCTTTGAAGTGGAAAGAATGGAAATTTTAGCTCCCATTCATTCCTACCATCTGGATTCTTATAAAAACAGAAATGCAAAGGAAACCGATTACAGCATCGGCGTGGAGGAAAAGCCGGATTCACGTTATGTGATGTATTACGAAGGCAACCGCCGAATTGTCTTAAGTCCCAATGAGGAATTTGTGAAGGCAATGCGCAATGCTTCCCCGAGAAAAGTGTTTACGGATTAGACTTTGACACTTGACAGGCAGGTATGAGTTTGCTAAACTCATAAACATTTACAGTACTTATTTTTTCACAAAATGAACAACATAATAAATACGCACAAGGAGGAAAGAATGGGAAAGATTATTGGCGAAGGTATTACCTTTGATGATGTCCTTTTGGTTCCCGGATATTCTGAGGTAATTCCCAATCAGGTGGATTTGACAACATGGCTTACAAAGACGATTAAGCTGAACATTCCGATGATGAGTGCCGGCATGGACACCGTTACCGAGCACCGTATGGCGATTGCCATGGCAAGACAGGGCGGTATCGGTATCATTCACAAGAATATGTCTATTGAGGCGCAGGCAGAAGAGGTGGACAAGGTAAAGCGTTCCGAGAACGGCGTTATTACCGATCCGTTTTCACTTTCTCCGGAGCACACCCTGGCAGATGCCGATGCACTGATGGCTAAGTTCCGTATTTCCGGTGTTCCCATTACCGAGGGACGTAAATTAGTTGGTATCATTACCAACCGCGATTTGAAATTTGAAACAGATTTTTCCAAGAAAATCAAAGAGTCCATGACCAGCGAAGGTCTGATTACGGCTCCGGAAGGAATCACTTTGGAAGAGGCAAAAAAGATTCTCGCCAAGGCAAGAAAGGAAAAGCTTCCCATTGTTGACGCCGATTACAATCTGAAGGGTCTTATCACCATCAAGGATATTGAAAAGACCATCAAATATCCTCTGGCAGCAAAGGATGCACAGGGTAGACTTCTCTGCGGTGCCGCAGTCGGCATTACCGCAAACGTGCTGGAAAGAGTTGCAGCCCTTGTAGATGCCAAGGTGGACGTAGTCGTACTGGACTCCGCACACGGACATTCCGCAAACGTACTCCGCTGCGTTAAGATGATTAAAGAAAAATATCCCGATTTACCGGTTATCGCCGGCAATGTGGCAACGGGCGAAGGAACAAAGGCTTTAATCGAAGCCGGTGCGGATGCCGTTAAAGTCGGTATCGGTCCGGGTTCCATCTGTACCACACGTATCGTGGCAGGTATCGGTGTTCCCCAGATTTCCGCTATTATGGATTGCTACGCCGTAGCTAAAGAGTATGGCATCCCCATCATCGCAGACGGCGGTATCAAGTACTCCGGCGATATGACAAAGGCAATTGCAGCAGGCGGCAACGTATGTATGATGGGTTCCATCTTCGCAGGTTGTGAAGAAAGCCCGGGAGAGTTTGAACTGTTCCAGGGTAGAAAATACAAGGTATACCGCGGAATGGGATCTATTGCAGCCATGGAAAACGGCAGCAAGGACCGCTATTTCCAGACAGATGCCAAGAAGCTTGTACCCGAAGGTGTAGAAGGACGTGTTGCTTACAAGGGCAATGTAGAAGATACCGTATTCCAGCTTATGGGCGGTCTCCGTTCCGGTATGGGTTACTGCGGTACCCACAACATCGAAGAGCTGAAGGAAAACGGCAGATTTGTCAAGATTTCCGCTGCATCCTTAAAGGAAAGCCATCCTCACGATATTCATATCACCAAGGAAGCTCCCAACTACAGCACGGATGAATGATGTGTTTGTAAATAGCATAACAGAACAGGAAAAGGGCTGTCGCATCGCGGCAGCCCTTGTTTGCTGTAATGGTTTTCACTGTGGAAGTTTTATGCTGTCAATACAGCCCATCCTGTTTTAAGTCTCCCCCACGTACCTTTATCACTTCTCCGTTATCCAGTCTTACCCGCAGGGAAAAGTCGTTTTCAATTTCTTCCGCAATACCGCTGCGGATTCCTTCGGGACCGTTTAAGGTCACTTTTCTGCCGGGGGTTAGGTTTGCCGCCCGATAGGCTTCCAAATAGGAGGGAAGCTTGTCGGGAAAGTGGGAGAGCATGGCGGTCATTTCCTGTAAAAGGGCAGCTGTCAGTTTTGCACGGGACTGTTTTGTACCGGTGAGCATCCGCAGGGACACCGCTTTTTCCTTAAGAGAGTCGTCAAAATCGGAGAGCATCTGGTTTACATTGATGCCGATGCCGATAATCACATATTCTACATGGTCACTTTCACTTTCCATGGACATTTCCGTTAAGATGCCGCTGAGCTTGCGTCCATCCGCCATTAAATCATTCAGCCATTTAATCTGAATATCCGTGTTGCAGACGGAAGAGATGGCATTCCGCACCGCCAGCGCCGTGCAGGCGGTCAGAGCAGGACTGTCACTAAGCTGCAGAAAGCCGCCGGGAAGACTTTGCGGATACAGAAGCAGGGAGAGGTAAATCCCCTTGTCTTTTGGGGAGCTGAAGGCTCTGCCCACTCTTCCCTTTCCGTTTGTCTGTTCGTTTGAGAGAACCACTGTATAGTTTTCGGCGCCGTTTAAGGCAAGGGATTTTAAATACCGGTTGGTAGAGTCCACGGAGTCTAAGCACAGAATGGAACCGGAGAATCCCTCCGGCAGATACCCCATGATTTCCCCCGTATTTAATAAGTCGGGTGCATTTTTAAGCAGATAGCCTCTGTTGGTAGAGGAGGCGATGTCGTAGCCTTCCTCCCGGAGGGCTTTTACGGCAGAACTGACTGCCATACGGCTGACCCCGATCTGCTCACTGATCCATGCACCGGACAGATAATCCGTCTGATTTTTAAGTAAGGCAAGAACCTTGTCCTTTGTCATAACAAACACCGTGCCTTTCGACAGCCCGTTCCCTTAAAGCAGGCTGCATCATGATTTCCGTTCTTTTATCATAACAGATTTTCCTTTCTTTTACCACAGAAGAAAAATAAATTGTAAAGGTAAATAAAAAATAACTTGACAATCGAGTGGCTGCCCTTATAATTGTAAATGTTTGAAAAAAATACATTTACAATTAACAGGAGGACTTCCCATGGAAGAACAGAAGAAAAACAAAATGAAATTAACGATACTGGATATGACCCAGATTGCCTTTTTTGCGGCGCTGATGGCCGTATGTGCCTGGATTGTAATCCCCGTACCCAATATTCCCTTCACGTTGCAGGTGTTTGCGATTTTTGCGGCACTTTGTACTCTGGGCGGTAAAAAAGGAACCATCAGTATTGTTGTGTATATTTTACTTGGTGCGGTAGGCGCTCCTGTGTTTGCCGGCTTTAAGGGCGGTCTTGGTGTACTGACCGGTACGACCGGCGGCTATATCGTAGGATTTTTATTCTCCGGTTTTGTATTCTGGCTGGTGACGGCACTCATGAAAAAGAAAAACTTTTTTGTGCTTCTTTTAAGCTGTATTCTCGGTCTCGCTGCCTGCTATGCGTTCGGTACCGCATGGTATGTTGTTGTCTATATGCGGCAGGGCAAAACAATCAGCCTGGCAGCTGCTCTGATGGCATGCGTGGTTCCTTACATTGTTCCCGATGTGGTGAAAATTCTTCTGGCTATCAGTGTATCGAAGGCAGCCGGAAAAGTTATGAAAAAGTAACAAATAGAGTAAAATCTGACCAAAACGGTTGCGGTGACATTCTGTAATATGATACACTGATCAATGAAAGAGGGTTTATCTTATGATGGAACATGACGACTGGAATTGGAAGATTACATACAAAAGTCTGATAGATGAAAAAGAACTGTTATCCCTGCAGAAGCACTTCTGCAGTGCTTCCGGTTTGTGTGCCGGGTGTGTGGATGCTTACGGAAAGATGCGCACGGAATTTACCGGGGACAAGGATGATCTGGACAGACTCCGGAGCATCGTGACGGACAGGCAGATAGAGGAAGCCTTAAAACGCGTGAAAGAAGGCTCCTTGGAAGAACTTGTGGTAGAGGATACGGAGCTTCCCTATGTGAAGTATGCCGTGCTTTCCGTCCGGGTAAAGGGCAGGGTTATGATAAACTGGGTGCTGCTTGGCATCCTGAACGATACGGAAGGAGAGCCGGGAGTGCCGGCAGGCTGTCACAATGCCCTGTCCGAAATGAATTTCTACAAGGACATCGATCTGCTGATGGTCTGCTCCCGGCTTATTTTTGAAAATAAATGCAGGACACTGCTTGCGGACGAGCCCACAGGAAAGATGCAGGAGACGGCCTTAAAAAAGGACAGGCAGGACGAAATCGCCGCACTGACAGAGCTTCTTGACAGTGAGGATGCCGTGGAAGTGATTATGGCAAAATTCCTGCAGATTACCGTAAGCACCCTGAAATTATCCGGCGGCTTTGTATGCCACATGGACAGAAAAGAACGGACGGCAGATATTCTGGCGCAGTGGTACGGAAGAGGAAATGTTTCCCCATTTGAAAAAACAAGGGGAATTCCGGCGGAGGATATTCTGTTTACGAAGGAGCCTCTGATTGTGGACTCCGACTCCATACAGGGCATTCCGGAAGCGGAAAAGTGGTACCGGGACGGCGTAAGGGCATTTCTTTTGTATCCGCTTATGGAAAACGAAGAGAGCAGTATGTGCCTTTCTTTGTGCCAGTTAAACGAAGAACGTTATTTTGACGGCGGAGAGGTGCGGTTTATCTCCGGCGCCGTAAAGATTTTACAGAGTATTTTAGGAAAACGTATCCAGAAAAATTCCCTGTCCTGTGCCTATGTGTCCATGGAGTCCGTACTGGACGGCATGAAATGCGGCATTTACATCCGGGAGCCGGAAAGCGGACAGGTCCTGTTTTCCAATAAGCTTTTGCAGAACACCTTTGCAAAAGAATTGGAAGCGGGTACCTTTGAAGAGCTTTTAACACAGAAGCTGCCGTTTCGATACGAAACGGCGCCAAAGACGGATGAAGAGGGCGAGGTCTGTAGCTGGTTTGACCTGGCAGTTTCGGATGTTACCTGGGTAGACGGCAGGAAAGTACAGATGTACGCAGTCTATGATGTGACCGACAGAAAGGTATACCAGAAGAAGGTGGAGCAGCAGATTTATACGGATTTCCTAACGGGACTTTACAACCGTATCTGCTGTGAAAGAGACCTGGCGGTTTACGTGGACAATGCCGGTGAAAAACAGAAAAAGGGCGCTCTGTTGTATCTGGATTTAGACGATTTTAAGCATATCAATGACGGACTGGGACACCAGTACGGCGATATGCTGTTAAAGCAGATTTCCAGGGAACTGAAAAAGATAAAGGGTATCGGGCAGAACTGCTACCGGGTCGGCGGGGATGAATTCATCATCATCATTCCGCCGGAAGAATATGGCGAGTACGACCGCATTCTTTCCGACATACAGGATATTTTCCTAAGACCCTGGAATTTAAAGGACATGGATTACTACTGCACCATGAGCATGGGGGTGGTGGAGTATCCCCAGAACGGACAGGGTATTCAGGACTTGATCAAAAAAGCGGATATTGCCATGTTTGAAGCCAAGAAAAACGGCAAGAACAGGGTAATCCGTTATGAGGACGGTCTGGACAGCGAGTCCGGCAGAAGGCTGACCATGGAGAAAAACATGAGGGATGCCACGGTTGCCGGTTACAAGGAGTTTGAAATTTACTACCAGCCTATTATGGATATCTCCAGACCCGGTGCTCCCTGTACGGGCGCGGAAGCATTACTTCGCTGGAACAGCGCCTCGCTTGGATTTATTTCCCCGGCGGACTTTATTCCTTTGGCAGAGTACCTGGGACTTATCAATCCCATCGGCCACCATGTGCTTGTGGAAGCCTGCAGGGAGTGCCGCAGATGGAATGAGAACGGTCATCCCGAATACAAGGTAAATGTCAATCTTTCGGTGGTGCAGCTTTTGCAGCCGGATATTGTGGAGTCCGTGGAAAGAGCGCTGGACGAAACCGGTATTTCCCCGAAAAACCTGACACTGGAGGTAACGGAAAGCCTTGCCATCAACGATATGAACCGCATGAAGGAAATCTTGGGCAATATCCGGAAGCTTGGCGTACGCATTGCATTGGATGATTTCGGCACCGGCTATTCTTCCTTAAACCACATAAGGGAGCTGCCCTTTGATGTTATCAAAGTCGACCAGAGCTTTGTCAGGGACCTGGCGGAGGATGCCTATTCCCAGTCCTTCATCAAGATGGTGGCGGAGCTGGCGCAGACCATCGGCGTGAACATCTGTGTGGAGGGCATTGAAACGAAGGAACAGTACCGCCTGCTCGGTGATATGAAGGTGCGTATGGTGCAGGGCTACTACTTTGCGCGTCCCTTAAAACGGGAAGTTTTTGAAGCGGATTATGTGCCGGAGCTTGCAGAGAAAAAAGAAACGCAGCCTTCTGCCAAACTTCTTGCGTTTCCCGAAAAAGCCACTTGAAATCCCTTATAAAATCATGTAGTATGGACTTATGAGCTACACAACTGGCGGAAACAGCAACTGCTGTCGTGGGAGTACCCATAGGAAGTGTAGAAATAAGAAAATGCCGACCGCCTGGGCGAACACATATGTGCCGCTCAGGCGGTTTTATTGTTTGGAAACGGAGGAAATGAACATGGTATCATTACAACAGGAACTGATGGAAAACAGCTACCCCGGCAGAGGCATTGTCCTTGGTAAATCCGGCAATGGCAAATATGCGGTCAGCGCATACTTTATTATGGGAAGAAGCGTAAACAGCCGCAACCGTATTTTTGTACAGGACGGCGAAGGTATCCGCACACAGGCATTTGATCCTTCCAAGTTAGAGGATCCCTCTCTTATCATTTATGCACCCGTCAGAGTACTCGGCAACAAGACCATCGTCACAAACGGTGACCAGACCGACACCATTTACGAAGGCATGGATAAGCAGCTTACCTTTGAACAGTCTTTACGCTGCCGTAAGTTTGAACCGGACGCACCCAACTACACACCGAGAATTTCCGGTATTATTCATCTGGAGAACGGCAGCTTCAACTACGCCATGTCCATCTTAAAGAGTAACCACGGTGACCCGGACTCCTGCCGCCGCTATACATTTGCATATGAAAATCCCAAGGCAGGCGAAGGACATTTTATCCATACCTATATGCATGACGGCAATCCGCTGCCCAGCTTTGAAGGTGAACCGAAGGAAGTGGAAATTCCCAATGACATTGATGCGTTTACCGATATGCTGTGGAACAGCTTAAACGAAGACAACAAGGTTTCCTTATTTGTCAGATACATTGAAGTGGAAACCGGCAGATACGAAACCAGAATTGTCAACAAGAACAAATAGACATGCCTTTTACGGCACATAGAAAGGAATACAGTTATTATGAACGAAATCGAATTAAAATACGGATGTAACCCCAACCAGAAGCCTTCCCGCATTTTTATGGAAGACGGCAGCGACCTGCCCGTTACGGTGTTAAACGGCAAGCCCGGCTATATTAACTTTCTGGATGCTTTTAACGGCTGGCAGCTTGTAAAGGAATTAAAGGAAGCAACCGGTCTTCCCGCAGCCACATCCTTTAAGCATGTTTCTCCTGCCGGCGCGGCGCTGGGGCTTCATATGTCCGAAACCTTAAAGAAGATTTACTGGGTGGACGATTTAGGAGAGCTTTCTCCTCTGGCATGTGCGTATGCGAGAGCAAGAGGTGCGGACAGAATGTCTTCCTTCGGTGATTTCATTGCCCTTTCCGACGTATGCGACGAGGATACCGCCCGCCTGATTAAACGAGAGGTTTCCGACGGTGTTATCGCTCCCGGCTATACCGAAAAGGCACTGGAGCTTCTGAAATCCAAAAAGAAGGGCAACTACAATATTATTCAGATTGATCCTTCCTATGTACCGGCGCCCATCGAAAGAAAGCAGGTGTACGGCATTACCTTTGAACAGGGCAGAAACGAGTTAAAAATTGACAAAGAGCTTTTAAGCAACATCGTAACCCAGAATAAGGACATTCCCGAAAGTGCCCTTCGCGACATGAAGGTAGCACTCATTACCTTAAAATACACCCAGTCCAATTCCGTATGTTATGTAAAGGACGGTCAGGCAATCGGTATCGGCGCAGGACAGCAGTCCCGTGTACACTGCACCAGACTTGCCGGACAGAAAGCGGATAACTGGTTCTTACGTCAGGCACCGCAGGTTCTTTCCTTACAGTTTGTAGACTCCCTGGGCAGAGCGGACAGAGACAACGCCATTGACAACTACATCGGCGACGAATATATGGATGTACTGGCAGAGGGCGCATGGCAGAGAGTATTCAAGGAAAAGCCCCCTGTATTTACCGCAGAGGAAAAGAGAGCATGGCTTGACGGCTTAAAGGATGTTACCTTAGGCTCCGATGCGTTCTTCCCGTTCTCCGACAACGTGGAAAGAGCACACAAGAGCGGCGTGAAGTACATCGTACAGCCCGGCGGTTCCGTCAGGGATGATCTGGTGATTTCCTGCTGCGACAAGTACAATATGGCAATGGTATTTACCGGCATCCGTCTGTTCCATCACTAATAAGGAACCGGGCGGCACGGACATCTTCACGGACAATAAGGAATAAAACTATGACACTGAAAGATTTGGAAGCATTTGACCCTGTTACCATACAATGCCACGACAATCCGGATGCGGATGCACTGGGAGCCGGCTTTGGTCTGTATGCCTATTTCAAGAGCCTGGGCAGACAGACAAGGCTTATTTACAGCGGTAGAAATCCCATCCAGAAGTCCAATCTGAAAATCATGATTGATGAACTGCATATACCGGTGGAATATGTACGCCTGGATGAAGAACAGCCCCTTTTTATAAAGGGGCTGCTTGTGACAGTGGACTGTCAGTACGGCGCGGGCAATGTGACGAAGATAGCGGCTGACACGGTAGCCATTGTGGACCATCATCAGGTGGAAATAGACGGTGTGCCTTTAAGCCTGATTGTGCCGGCACTGGGAAGTTGCTGCACACTTGTGTGGAAGCTTCTGCGTGATGAAAAGTTCGATATAAAGACGGAGCCGGGACTGGAAACGGCTCTGTATTACGGACTGTATACGGATACGAACCAGCTTTCCGAAATCCGAAATCCCCTCGATATGGATATGCGGGATGACCTGGCATTTGATGCCGGTCTTATCAATTATTTCAAAAATTCCAACCTTTCCTTAAAGGAACTGGAGATTGCGGGAGTAGCATTGATACGCTACAGCTTCAACGAGGATTATAACTTTGCCGTGATTAAGGCACAGCCCTGCGACCCTAATATATTGGGACTTATCAGTGATTTCCTGCTGCAGGTGGATGTGATTACCAGTTGTCTGGTGTTTAACGAAAACGCGGACGGCTATAAGTTTTCCGTACGTAGCTGCATCAGGGAAGTGAATGCCAGCGAGCTGGCGTCCTATTTATGTGAGGGCATAGGCTCCGGCGGCGGGCATTATGAAAAAGCGGGCGGATTTGTCAGTAAGAAGCTTTACGAGAAGCATTATCCCACCCTGCATCCGGAAGCGTACTTCAACAACCGCATGAACCAGTATTTTGACAGCTTTGATCTGATTTATGCGGCGGACTATGACATTGACACCTCTGACATGAAGAAATACAGCAAAAAGAAAATCCCCATCGGCTTTGTGAAAGCGGATGAGGTGCTTCCGGCAGGTACGCCGATTACCATCCGTACCCTGGAAGGGGATGTGGATATGACCATTGAAGATGATCTGTATATCATGATTGGCATCAAAGGCGAGGTCTATCCCAACCGGAGAGCCAAATTTGAAAAAAGCTATCAGGTGCTTCCGGATAAATATGAGTTTGAAACCTATGCGCTATCGGCGGATTATGTGCCGACCATAAAGAACCGGAATGACGGAAGCACCCTGCATCTGACCGATTATGCAAGAGCCTGTGTGCCCACGGGGCAGGTGCACATCCATGCCAGGGAATTGACAAGAGGTGTAAAGGTTTTTACAGCATGGGATAAAAGTAAGTATATGCTGGGGAAACCGGGGGATTTTCTGGCTGTACGTTGTGAGGACAGACACGACATTTATGTGGTAGAAAGGGATATATTTGGTAAAACCTATGAAGAAACCGTATAAGTACGATGCGTTTATCAGCTACCGCCATGCAGAGCTTGACAGGTTTGTGGCGGAAAATCTGCAGAAGCAGTTGGAGTGGTTTAAGATACCCGGCTCTCTTAAGAAGGATAAAAAGCTTTCCCGGACAAAGATTGAAAGAATCTTTCGGGATAAGGACGAGCTGCCTCTTACCAATAATTTAGAGGACCCTATCCGGAAGGCGCTGGAGGAGTCGGAATACCTGATTGTCATCTGTTCCCCCAGACTGAAGGAGTCTCTGTGGTGCCGCAAGGAAATCGAAACCTTTATCAGCCTGCACGGCAGGGAAAATATTTTTGCGGTTCTGGTGGAAGGGGAGCCTGCGGAGTCCTTCCCGGAGGAACTTTTATACCGGGAAAAAACGGTTACTCATCCGGACGGCAGCACGGAAACCGTAAAAGAGGAAATGGAACCGTTGGCGGCAGATGTGCGCGGCAAAAACAAGAGAGACATCCTGAAAGCCATGAAAACCGAAAAGCTGCGTCTGATAGCTCCCATGCTGGGTGTTGGCTTTGATGACTTAAAGCAGCGCCACCGGGAACAGAAATTAAAGAAAACACTCGGCTTTACTGCAGCGGGAGCTGCCGTATGTCTGGCATTCGGAGTTGTCAGCACCGCCATGGTCATGCAGATACGGGAGCAGAAAAAGCAGATCCAGATACAGAACGACTCCCTTGCAGAGCAGGCGGCAAAGATTAGCAGCCAGAACGATATTCTGTCCAGGGAGCAGGCACTCAGTCTGGCGGAGGAATCCGGGCGGCTTTTGAAGAAGGGCGACAGAATAGGCGCTATGCAGACGGCAATCAGCGCCCTGACGGAGTATGACGGCATTGCCATGCCCTATACGGCACAGGCACAGAAAGCCCTGACGGACAGTCTGTATGTATATAACCGGACGGGAGATTTTTTGAGCCGGTACGAAGTGAAGACGGACAGTGTGATTACGGATATGCAGTCTTCCGGGGACATGTCTTATTATGCACTGAAGGAAAGTGCGGGAGACATTACGGTAAAAGAAAGCGAATACGGACATACGGTGGGGAAGCTTGCAGGGTTGCCGGGCTACTCGGACGGCGGTATGTTTTTTATAGATGACAGCAGACTGGTTTATCAGAACGAAGAGAAGGAACTGCTGGTATTTGATGCCAAGACCGGGGAAACCGAAAAGCCGGAGCTGCCGGGCAGCGCTTACAATTACTATCTGTCAGAGGACAGAACCCGGATAGCGGTAAGCGGTTACAATTATCTCCGTATTATAGATGCGGAGGATTATACAGAAGTTCAGAACTTAGATGAATACTGCAAGGAACAGACCGGACGGATTTATTTCAACGAAGACTCCACGGCGGTGGTGCTTACCCTGCGGAACAGCGACGACGTAATGTCGGAGGACAGAAGGCTTCTGTACCTTGGCATGACGGATGATACGAAGAGATATTCCGACTGGGAGACGGCATATGTGGAAGATGTGGTATTTAGGGACGGCTGCATGTATGTGCTGACCTATGAAACGCGGGATGTACTGTATTCCGTCTTTGACAGTTATTTGAGGGCATATGAGGAAGGCACGGGAAAACTGCTCTATCGAAAGGAATATAAAAATGCCATGCTGAATGATATTCTGTTTTCCCGGGGGGATGACGACAGCATGCTTCTGTACGGCAGTTATGAAGCCGATGCCGTCAGCCGGAAAAACGGCGAGGTTTACCTGCGCGCCGAGACGGGCATCAGCGGCATTGTATATGCGGAGGCGGTAAACGGCGCCAACCTGTATTCCTATATTACGAGCGACGGCTGCCAGTATATCATGAGCTATGAAAACAACGTATCTTTTACCCATGGCGTCACCTTCGACTGCTTCGCTGACAGGATTTATTATACGGTAAGACTGGCACAGGGCTTTGTGATGGCAACGCATACGGAGAACCGGGCGGTGTGCTATCAGCGCTTTTATCCGACGGACGATACCCTGACGGACAAAACGCCCGACAGGGAGGATACCGAAGTACTGTGGGGCAATGAGGTACAGGAAACCGCAAAGGAAAAGGGGTATGTCCTGCCTAAACTTGCGGAAGGCATTTTTTATAACGAAGACAAAACCATTACGTTTGTAACATATCAGGATTCTTCCTTAAGAATGTACGACACGGCTTCGGGAGAACTGCTTGCGGAAATCACGGATACGCCGGGCGATGCTTCGGAATATTACGGGAAGGATGCCCAGGGCAATTATTACGTGGGCTTCGGTTCCTGGGCGTATATGATGAGTCCCGGGAATGAAAATCTGGCATTCTTACGCGGCATGATGCAGATTGATGAGTCGGGAAAACTGCTTACGACGGACAATCTGGACAATTACTATTTATGTCCGGTATACACTTTGGATGAACTGCTTGCTATGGCAGAGGCAGATGTGGTAAAATATACGCAAAATGAAATAACGGAATAAAGAAGTGCTGAGTGAAAGGATTGAAAGAGTTTTATGAGCGAGACAGAAAGCAAGAACTTTATTGAACAGATTATAGAGAAGGATCTGGCGGATGGATTTTACGATACCGTGCACACCCGTTTTCCTCCCGAACCCAACGGCTATCTTCATATCGGACATGCCAAGAGTATTCTTTTAAACTATGGACTGGCACAGAAGTATAACGGCAAGTTCAACATGCGTTTTGACGATACCAACCCGACCAAGGAAAAGGAAGAGTTCGTGGACTCCATCAAAGCGGATGTGGAATGGCTGGGCGCCGACTGGGAAGACAGACTTTTCTTTGCATCCAACTATTTTGAACAGATGTACGAAGCGGCTGTAAAGCTGATAAAAAAAGGAAAAGCCTATGTATCCGACTTGTCTGCAGAGCAGATGAAGGAATACAGAGGCACACTGACCGAGCCCGGAAAGGAAGACCCGGCAGCAGGCAGAAGCATTGAGGAAAACCTGCAGTTATTTGAGGACATGCGCGCCGGCAAATTTGCAGACGGTGAAAAGGTACTCCGCGCCCGTATCGATATGGCTTCTCCCAACATGAACATGAGAGACCCGGTTATTTACCGTGTAGCCCATATGACCCACCACAATACCGGGGATAAATGGTGCATTTATCCCATGTACGATTTTGCACATCCCATTGAGGATGCCATTGAAGGCATTACCCATTCCATCTGTACCCTGGAGTTTGAAGACCACAGACCTCTGTACGATTGGGTGGTAAGAGAATTAGAATATCCGCATCCTCCCAAACAGATTGAGTTTGCAAAGCTGTATCTGAAAAATGTGGTGACCGGCAAGAGATACATCAAAAAATTAGTGGAAGAAGGCATCGTGGACGGTTGGGACGACCCCAGACTGGTTTCCATCGCTGCGCTGAGAAGACGCGGTTTTACCCCGGAATCCATTAAAATGTTCGTAGAACTCTGCGGTGTTTCCAAGGCAAATTCCATTGCCGATTATGCGATGCTTGAATACTGCATCCGCGAGGACTTAAAGATGAAGCGTCCCCGTATGATGGCAGTCTTAAATCCGGTGAAGCTTGTGATCGACAATTATCCCGAAGGACAGACCGAGATGCTTACCGCTGCCAACAACCTGGAGAATGAGTCCTTAGGCAGCAGGGAAATCCCGTTCGGCAGAGAGCTTTATATTGAAAGAGAAGATTTCATGGAGGAGCCGCCTAAGAAATATTTCCGACTGTTCCCCGGCAATGAAGTGCGTCTGATGAATGCCTACTTTGTCACCTGCACCGGTTGTGTGAAGGACGAAAACGGCAACGTAACGGAAGTGCACTGTACCTATGACCCCGCATCCAGAGGCGGCAACAGCCCGGACGGCAGAAAAGTAAAGGGTACCATTCACTGGGTTCCTGCAAAGGAAGCCGTAAAAGCAGAGGTCAGACTGTACGAAAACATCATTGACGAAGAAAAGGGCGTTTATAACGAGGATGGCAGCTTAAACTTAAATCCCAATTCCCTGACAATCTTAAAGGAATGTTATGCAGAGCCGGCACTTAAGAATGCAAAAGCCTATGAAAGCTTCCAGTTTGTCAGAAACGGGTTTTTCTGTGTGGACTGCAAGGATTCCAAAGAAGGAGCTTTGGTCTTTAACAGGATTGTATCCTTGAAGAGCTCATTCGTGTTACCAAAGAAGGAGGATTAATTATGGGTAATTTATTGTCTGGATTATCGGATTTGGGTCTTGGGGATCTGGAAGGTGTCAAATTATATGAGGACCCGAATAAGAATCAGGACAGTAATAAGGGGAAGAAAGCAGCAGCAATCGAAGAAAAAGATTTAATCTATGACAGAAATTACGACTGCCCGGTCTGCGGGGAAAAGATTACGGCAAAGACCATGAAGGCGGGAAAAGCAAGACTGATACGGACCGACAACGATTTGCGTTCTGTTTTCGAGGGCATCGATGCCTATAAATACGACGTGATATGCTGCCCGAAATGCGGCTATTCCGCGCTTATCCGCTTTTTCAAGCCCATGCCGGAAGGACAGGTGCGGCTTATCCGGGAAAAAATCTGCCAGCATATTAAACTGAAGCCTCACACGGGAGATACCTATACCTATGAGGAGGCTATGGAGCATTATAAGGTGGCGCTTGCCTGCTCCATCGTAAAACAGGCAAGAAACAGTGAAAAAGCCTATACCTGCTTAAAGGCGGCATGGGTGCTCCGCGGCTGGAGAGAAACCCTGGAAAGGGAACCCGGCACGGAAGAAAAGAGAGCCGAATTAAAGGCACAGGAAAGAGAGTATCTGAAAAATGCCATGGAGGGCTTTATTGCAGCGGAAGCAGCGGAAAGCTTTCCTATCTGCGGTATGGACGATACCACACTGGAATACCTGATTGCCAATCTGGCTTTCGAGCTCGGCAAGTATGACATCGCTTCCAAACTCATTTCCGAGATTTTGATAAGGCCCTATGCCAACTCCCGCATGAAGGAAAAGACGAGGGAATTGAAGGATGCCATTTTAGCGGAGCTTCGAAAAAATAAGGCATAAAATCTTTTTACCGGCATAACAGGCGGTGCCGATAAATACAGACAGAAATAAAAAGGACGTATGAAAGAAAATTCATACGTCCTTTTTACGGTTCCGGTCAATAAACATGTAATCGGACCGGCTGATTATTCATTTTTCTCATCGTCTTCGTCGAAGAATTCTTCTACTTCATCGATTTTTTCGTCTGCTTTTTCGGTAACATCTTCTACTACGGAAGAAAGCTCTTCAAAGGGGGCATCTTCTTTTTCTGCAGGTGCTTCTGCCTTGGGAGCTTCAGCAGCGGCTTCCTTTTCTTCAGCGGGGGCATCAGCAGGTGCCTCCTCTTTTACGGGAGCTTCTTCTTTATCTTCTGCGGGAGCATTCTCATGATTGAGAGCTACGTAAGAACGACTATTGTCTTCCTCATCGGACTCATCTCCGAAATCGTCGTAGTCATCATCTTCTTCACCATTGTATTCGGGAGAAAATTTTTCCTTGTTCAGATAATAATAGATACCGGCTCCGGCAGCGGCAACAGCAGTTGCAAATAATAAAACTTTACCAAATTTTTTAGCCATGAGGGTACTCCTTTCTTTTTATTCTTTCATTCTTAATGGAGACAGGAACAATATTTGTCCTTCTTAATAAACATTTTAATACTATTTTATGGAAAAAGGAAGAGATTATGTATAAATTTTTTATAAATTGCAGTACTTCATCCCCTATTTACAGATAGGCTGATTATTTTCTCTTTAGAGGGATTTCATTTTTTTCTAATATTTTGGACACAGAATGAACACAATTCCTTTGTATAGTATTCTTACAGATAGTTGATGAACTCACTATCTCCCCCCCTCATAAGAAAAGCGGAAAGCCCGGTTCTCCCCGGGCTTTTTGCTTTTTAAATTTTACATGGAAATTGAAAAGAAAGAATGATACAATAGGGCAAGGAAAAGAAAAGGAGACAGGCAGACATGATAGGACTGATTGTAGCATATACAAAGAACCGCGTTATCGGAAGTGAAGGCAGAATTCCCTGGAGGATTAAGGGGGAACAGCGCCGTTTTAAGGAGCTTACCACAGGCAATGTGGTAATTATGGGCAGGAAATCCTATGAGGAAATCGGACATCCCCTTCCCAACCGTTATACGGTGGTGGTATCTTCCACGGCAGACTATGAAGCGGAAAACTGCATTACGGTAAATTCCCTGCCGGCAGCCATAAAGAAGGCGGAAGAGCTGTGCCCGGGCAAAAATATTTACATATCCGGCGGTGCGGGCATTTATAAGGAAGGAATTGCCCTGGCGGAGAAGCTTTTTGTGACGGAAATCGATGCGGAGATAGAGGGAGATACCTATTTTCCGGAATTTGATGTGTCAGCCTATGAAAGGACGGTAGAAGAAATAGTGGATGGAGAAATCCCTTATTCTTATGTGACATACAGCAAAAAGAAAACAAAGATTTTTATCGACGGCAGCGAGGGAACGACGGGACTCCGCATCAACGAACGTTTTGCGGGAAGAGACGATTTGGAAATTTTACAGATTGACCCGGCGCTCAGAAAGGATACGGAGGAAAGAAAGAAGCTGATTAACGCCTCCGATATTACCATTCTCTGCCTGCCGGATGCTGCGGCAAAGGAAGCGGTTTCCTTAGTGGAAAACGAAAACGTGCGCATTCTGGATGCATCCACCGCACACCGTACGGAAGAAGGATGGGCATACGGCTTTCCCGAACTGGCGCCGTCTTTCCGGGAAAAAATCAAAACCGGAAAAAGAGTGGCGGTGCCCGGCTGTTATGCCTCCGGCTTTATTGCCCTGATGTATCCGCTGGTAAAGGAGGGCATCCTTTCAGCCGATTACCCGGCATGTGCCTTTGCCATGTCCGGCTACAGCGGCGGCGGTAAAAAGATGATTGCGGAATACGAAGCGGAGGAACGTGCGGCGGAGCTTTCCGCACCCAGGGAATATGCCCTGAGCCAGCAACATAAACATCTGAAAGAAATGAAGGCTGTTCCGGGACTTGATAGGGAGCCTCTGTTTTCTCCCATTGTCTGTGACTATTACAGCGGCATGCTGGTTTCCCTCCCTATTCAGAAGGATTTTATGCAAAAAGCACTTACACCGGAAGAATTACAGGCGTTTTTTGCAGGATATTATGCAAATGAACCGTTTATCAAGGTCAATGCCTTCGGTGCCGAAGCGGAAAGCCGGGGATTTTTATCCGCCAATGTCAGAAGCGGCTGGGACGGCATGGAAATTTTTGTGACCGGCAATGAGGACAGAATGGTGGTCAGCTCCCGGTTTGACAATCTGGGAAAGGGTGCTTCCGGAGCAGCGGTACAGTGTCTGAATATCATGCTTGGCTGTGCAGAGGATAAGGGACTTGTTTTGTAAAACAAAAACAATCTTTTGTTGCCAAAGAAACCACATGTGGTTTATAATAGGGAAGATGTAGTTATGAAAACTACGAAATATGTTCAGGAGGATTTACGTGATATGTCAGATTTTATCTTGAGTTGTTGTTCCACGGCAGACATGCCCAAGTCTTTTTTTGAAGAAAGAAACGTAGCTTATGTTTGTTTCCACTTTAATATGGATGGAAAAGATTACCCGGATGATTTAGGGGAAAGCATGCCATTTCCTGAATTTTACAAAAGAATTGAAGAGGGAGCGCAGCCTACCACTTCACAGGTAAATGTGGATGAGTTTACAAATTTCTTTGAACCGTTTTTAAAAGAAGGAAAGGATATCCTGCACGTCAGCCTTTCCTCCGGTCTGTCCGGTTCCTTTAATTCCGCCAGTATCGCCGCAAGGGATCTGATGGAAAAATATCCGGAGAGAACCATCAAGGTAGTGGACTCCTTAGGGGCTTCTTCCGGTTTCGGTGTGCTGATGACGTATCTTGCGGACCTCAGGGACGAAGGAAAGAGCCTTACGGAAGTGTATGACTGGGCTGAGAAAAATAAACTCCGCGTGCATCACTGGTTCTTCTCCACCGACCTTACCAGCTACAAGAGAGGCGGCCGTATCAGCGCCACTTCCGCTATGGTAGGTACCCTGCTTGGTATTTGTCCGCTGCTAAACATGGACAACGAGGGACATCTGATTCCCCGCAAGAAAATCCGTACTAAAAAGAAAGTCATTGAAGAACTGGTCAATATGATGAAAGAACATGTGGAAGACGGTCCGGATTACAAAGGCTATTGCTACATCAGCAATTCCGCCTGCGAAGAGGATGCCGAAAAGGTGCGTGATTTAGTAGAAGCTTACTGCCCGAACTTAAAAGGCAAGATTCTTATTAACAGCATCGGTACGGTAATCGGTTCCCATACCGGTCCCGGCACGGTGGCACTGTTCTTCTTAGGTGATGAAAGAGTGGACTAAAGGATATTATGAATAAGAAAGAAATTGCAGAAATCAAAAAGCAGTTTACCCAGGAGCGGTGTGCCATCACCCGTATCTGCGGTTGTTATGTAGACGGAGAAAAAAATAAAAAAACCGAGCTGAAGGAAGCCTTCCTTTCCCTGCCGGAAGAAGAGATGTTTAAATATTTTGCCATTTTCCGCAAAGCCCTTTCCGGCACGGTGGGTAAAAATCTCCTCACTATGGAATTTCCCCTGGCATCGGAGGAAGCCGGGGGTACCCAGGACTTTCTGATGCAGCTCCGTGCCTCTTCCCTGAAGGATGAAAACCTGCTGGAAGAATTTTACGATAAAATCATAGAGAATTACTATTCTGTGGAGAATTATCTCATTTTGCTCATTCATGCCGTGTACGATATTCCCGGAAAATCCTCGGACGGAGAGGAAATGTTCGATGCTTCCGACGAAGTGTATGACCATATTCTCTGCTGTATCTGTCCGGTTACGTTAAGCAAGCCGGGGCTTTCCTACGATGAGGAGAGCAACGCATTCCATACCCGTATCTGCGACAGGGTGGTAAACATGCCGGATATCGGTTTCCTGTTCCCCGCCTTCCACGACAGAAGCACGGATGTTCACAGTCTGCTGTATTATGCGGCAAAGCCGGAAGAACTGAGGATGGAATTTGTAGAGCCGGTACTTGGCTGCAACCTGCCTCTTTCCGCAGGGGACCAGAAGGAAACCTTCCAGACCATCGTAGAGGAAACTCTTGGCGATGCCTGTGACTATGAGGTGGTTAAAAACATCCACGAAAAATTAAATGAGATGATTGAGGAGAAAAAGGATGAGCCGGACCCCGTGGTACTTGACCGGGCGGAAGTGAAAAGACTTCTGGAATACAGTGGCGTGGAGGAAGAAAAGCTCAGCTCCTTTGAAGAAAAGTACGAGGAAGCGGCGGGAACGGATACCTGCTTTGTGGCTTCCAATGTGGCAAATACCAGACAGTTTGAAATCAAAACCCCCGATGTGGTGGTAAAGGTAAGCCCCGACCGGATGGATCTGGTGGAAACAAAAGTCATCAACGGCAGGAAGTGTCTGGTCATCTCCTTAGACAACAGCGTGGAGGTAAACGGTATTACCGTACGTATGGGGCTTTCCGGGGAAGAGGAAGAAGAGGAATAGTTTATAAAAATTTTCTCTATGTTAAGAAATCTTAACGGCACGGAGGCATAAATCTGTTACAATAAAATAGACATGAAAACACGGGAACATTCCCACGATGAAGTACCGACAGGAGGAACTTGCTTGCATCAGAATGAATTACTGCGTGAGAAGGTTTACGAATCCGTAACCTCCGTGCTCCCTATTACGTTAATTGTACTTGTTTTAAGTATTTCCATAGCCCCGCTTACTCCGGGAACACTGACGCTGTTTTTGTTCGGCGCAGTGCTTCTGATAGTAGGCATGGGCTTTTTTACTTTGGGCGTGGATATGTCCATGATTCCCATGGGAGAAGGCATAGGCGTGGAGCTTTCCCGTACCAAGAAGGTCTGGCTTTCTATGGCGGTCTGTTTTATCTTAGGTGTTATCATTACTGTTGCAGAGCCGGATTTGCAGGTGCTGGCGGGACAGGTTTCTGCCATTCCCAATCTGGTCCTGATATTAACGGTGGCCATGGGGGTGGGAATCTTTCTGGTGATTGCGAAGCTCCGTATCCTTTTTAAGATCCCGATTTCGTACATACTCCTTGGCTTTTATGCCCTCATTTTCATCCTGACCGTTTTGGCGCCGGCGGACTTTATTCCGGTATCCTTTGATTCCGGCGGTGTTACCACGGGACCTGTGACCGTTCCGTTTATCATGGCGCTCGGTATCGGTATGGCATCCGTCCGAAGCGACAAAAATTCCAACAGCGACAGCTTCGGTCTAACTGCCATCTGCAGCATCGGCCCCATTCTTTCGGTGCTTCTTTTAGGGATTTTTTACCGTCCCGAAGAAACATCCTATACATCGGTAAGTCTTCCGGAACTGACGGATACCAAAGCGGTAGCGGCTGAATTTGCCAGGGCATTTCCTGTCTATATGAAGGAAGTACTGATAGCCGTGCTTCCCATTATGGTTCTGTTTTTACTGTTCCAGCTTATTTTCCGGCGTTTCCATGCCAGAAAGATTGTGAAAATCTGTGCCGGATTTCTGTATAGTTATATCGGTCTGGTTTTGTTTCTGACAGGTGTCAATGTGGGATTTATGCCTGCCGGTCAGTACATCGGAGCGGCAGTGGCAGGCGGCAGCAAGCCGTATATTTTAATTCCCATTGCCATGCTTATCGGTTACTTTATCGTAAGGGCGGAGCCTGCGGTACAGGTGCTCGCCCGACAGGTTGAGGATGTTACAAGCGGTTCCATTCCACAGAAGTCCATTTACAAAAGTCTGTCAGCAGGTGTGGCACTTTCGGCGGGCATCTCCATGGTGCGTATTCTGACGGGACTTCCCATTCTCTGGATTTTAATTCCGGGCTACCTGATTTCCCTGACACTTACCTTCTTTGTTCCACAGCTTTTTACCGGTATTGCTTTCGATGCCGGCGGTGTGGCAAGCGGTCCCATGACGACGACATTTCTTCTGCCCTTTGCCATGGGAGCCTGCGAAGCCTTCGGTGGAAATATTCTGACGGATGCTTTCGGCATTGTGGCGCTGGTTGCCATGACGCCGCTTCTTACCATTCAGCTTTTAGGCCTTGCAGACAATATCCGGAAACGCATCCGGAAGCGGAAGCTTATGCTGGAGCTGAGGGAAGTGGAGGACAGTATTCTTTACTTTGATTAAGAAAGGTTGGGTACATACATGGCAGAAAAAAACAGCATACAGGCGGTTTTAACCATTGCGGAACGCGGCAGGGGAAAGCATCTCGCAAAGTGGTATACTGAGCAGGGCGTCTATTTCAGCTTTCAGTGCAGGGGGCAGGGAACGGCTTCCTCCGAGCTTCTGGATGTGCTGGGCGTAGGCTCTCCCGAAAAGGATATTCTGATTTCTCTGACGGGTGCGGCCTGGGCGGGAAGGCTGCTTGAAAAAATAGAAGAAACGGATATGCGGAAATGGGGAAGCGGCATCGTGTGCTCCGTTCCGGTCACCGGATTAAACAGCACCATTGCTACCATATTCTTACATGAACAGGACGGCAGAACGGGAGGAAACAACATGGACGAACACAAGGAAAACAGTCTTATTTTAATAGCAGTCAACCAGGGCCATACCGACGATGTTATGGATACGGCAAGAGAAGCCGGCGCCAGAGGCGGCACCATTATCCGCGCCAGATGGGCGGGAGCAGAGGACGACGGGCAGTTCTATGGCATTTCCCTGCAGTCCGAAAAGGAGATTATTGCCATAGTGGCGCCAAGAGAACAACGAAATGCCATTATGGAAGTAGTAAACAAGAAGCACGGTCTCAAAACGGAAGCCGGCGCCGTTATCTGCTCTCTCGGAATTGACAGGATGGTGAAGCTGGCGTAGATTTTACTCGCAGCGTATGGATGTGCGGCATGGAATGTGCGCAGCGGGCGACCGATTACTTGCATCGTACGGGCAGATATGCTATAATATCCTAAATTGTGCGAAAGGAACCAATTATCATGGAAGACGCAGACAGTGACGCGGATACCGATACTTATTTTTTTAATGGATTTATGATTTTGGCAGGGCAGACAGAATTGCACTGTTTATATGAAAAATGGAAACTGTAAGGTGTAGCTGGTAGTGTTTATATTTACCGGCTATGCCTTTTTGTGTTTATTTTTAAGAGAATGGAGATTATATTTTGAAAACGATAGTATTGCAGCTTTTATTACAGATACTGCTGATTTTACTGAATGCCTTTTTTGCGGGAACGGAGATGGCGGTAGTTTCCTTAAATACGGCGAAGCTACATAAACTGGAAGAGGAAGGAAACCCGCATGCCGTAAAACTTCTGAAGCTGGTAGCAGACCCGTCCGGATTTCTTTCCACCATACAGATTGGAATTACCCTGGCCGGATATCTGGGCAGTGCACTGGCATCTGAAAATTTTGCCGGTTACTTCGTACACTGGATTTACTACGATCTGCATTTTACCCTGTGGCCGGAAAATGTGCTGACAGGCATTGCCATTGTACTGATTACCATGATACTGGCTTTTTTTACCTTGATTTTCGGGGAACTGGTGCCGAAAAGAATTGCCATGCAGAAGTCCTTTGAGTGGTCAAAGGCTGCTTACGGCGTGGTTTCGGGCATTGCTTTCCTAATGCGCCCGGTGATTGCACTTCTTTCCTTATCTACCAACCTGGTGCTTCGGCTGCTGCACTGCAAGGTGGAGGGCAACGATGAAAATGTGACAGAGGATGAAATCCGTATGCTGGTGGATATCGGGGAAGAAAAGGGAAGTATTGATGAGAACGAAAAGGAATGGATTCAGAATGTATTTGATTTCGATGATCTGAGTGTGCGCAGAGTGATGACTCCGAGAGCGGATGTGATTGCAGTTTCCAGGGATGCGGACAAAGAAGAAATCATGCACCTGATAGAAGAAAACGGTCTGTCCCGCTATCCGGTTTACGGAGAGGACCTGGATGATATCGTCGGTATCCTGTATGCCCGGGACTTTTTACTGGCACTGGGCAGGGGCGAACAGCCGCAGGTGGAAAAAACAATGCGTTCCGCTTATTTTGTGCCGGAAAGTATCCATGCGGATAAACTGTTTTCCGACATGCAGAAAAAGAAAATCCATATTGCCGTCATTGTGGACGAATACGGTGCCATGGAGGGTATTGTCACCATGGAAGACCTGGTGGAAGAAATTGTGGGTAACATTTATGATGAGTTTGACAAAGAAGAAGAACCTTCCATTGAAAAGATAGGCGATAACCTCTGGTGCGTACCGGGCAGCACTAATCTGGATGAGCTTTCGGAAGAACTGGATTTGCCGGAGGAACTGCCGGAAGAAGGATATGATACCATTGCGGGGCTGGTTATCAATTTACTGGAAGCTATTCCGGAGGATGGCGAGAAGATTGACGTGGAAGGCTACGGCCTGCATATCCATGTGGAGGACATCAAGGACAGGCGGATTGAAAAGGCGTATGTGAGCAAACTGGATGCGACGGCTTAAATCCAGCCGCCGTCCAGCGAAATAATCTGTCCTGTCATATAGGAAGGGGAATTTACTACCTGCCAGACAAGGTGAGCCACTTCTTCGGGAGTGCCCATTCTGTCGGCAGGTATTTCTTCTATTATAGAAGAAATGTCTTCTTCCGATAATACATGGTTCATGGCGGTATCAATCATACCGGGAGCAATGGCATTGACCTGGATGTTGCTGGGCGCAAGCTCCTTTGCCAGTGCTTTTGTCAGAGCATTGATTCCGCCTTTTGAAACGGAATAGGCAACTTCCATGGAGGCGCCCACATTTCCCCAGACGGAGGATATGTTTATAATTTTCCCCCATTTTTCATGCACCATATGGGGGATGGCAAGTTTGCTGGTATAAAAAGCGGCGTTCAAATTGGTATTTAATACCGTGTTCCAGTCGGCAATACTCATATCGGACAGCAGGCCAAAATAAGAGATGCCGGCATTGTTTATAAGGATATCCGGCGCCGGTATTTGGGCAAACATTTTTTCCACGGAGGCAAAATCGCCCATATCGCAGACGTAAGAACGGCAGGCAACGGAAAAATTGTTTTCTATTTCTTCCTGCAGTTTTTGCAGCGCTTCCCTGTCGTGGAAACCGGTAATGGTGAGGGACATCCCCTCCTTGGCAAACTTTCTGGCAATGGCAGCCCCGATTCCGCGGGACGCACCGGTGATAAGCACTTGTTTCATGGCAAAACATCCTTTTCTTTTCTTTTGCATATCATAACACATTGCGGGGAAAGATACAAAAGTATTACGCTGTACAGTAAATAAATGGTTGTTATATGATATGAAGGACAGTTGTAAAAACATAAAGTCTATGCTACACTTAGTCCATACAGAAAGCAGGGAGCTTATATAGGAAGACTGAAAAAAATACAGAATGGAGCAACGGAAAATGTACGATTTAATTATTATCGGTTCCGGTCCGGCGGGGCTGGGAGCGGCGGTATACGGAAAGCGGGCGGGAATGTCCACATTGGTGATTGAAAAAAATCCCATGAGCGGAGGACAGGTCCTGACCACGTATGAAGTGGATAATTACCTGGGACTGCCGGGTATAAACGGCTTTGATCTGGGAACGAAATTCCGGGAGCATGCGGATAAAATGGGCGCCGAGTTTGCGGAAGCCGAAGTAGAAAAAATTGAAGATGGCAGAAACTGCAAAACGGTGCACACTACCACGGGAAATTACGAAGGCAGAACCCTGATTCTGGCAATGGGAGCGCATCACGCCAAACTCGGCGTACCGGGAGAAGAAGAATTGCAGGGAATGGGCGTTTCCTACTGCGCTACCTGCGACGGGGCATTTTTCAAGAACCGGACGGTGGCAGTAGTGGGCGGCGGAGACGTGGCGCTGGAAGATGCTGTTTTTCTTGCCAGAGCCTGTAAAAAAGTCTATCTCATTCACCGCAGGGATACGTTCCGGGCGGCGGGTGTGCTGCAGGAGACGGTAAAAAATCTGTCTAATGTGGAAATTCTGTATAATACTACCGTACAGGAAATCTGCGGAGAAGACATGGTGGAAAATCTCATTATACACCGGGACGGACAGCGGGAAGAACTGGCGGTAAACGGCATTTTCATCGCTGTGGGCATTCATCCCGATACAGAAATATGTAAACAACTTGTGAACTGTAACGAGGCGGGCTATGTACTGGCAGGCGAGGATACCCTTACCGACAAGCCGGGGATTTTTGCAGCCGGAGATATACGGAAAAAGCCGCTCCGGCAGATTATCACGGCGGTAGCGGACGGGGCCAATGCCGCCAGTGCCGCAGCCACATATTTAGCCGAAACTATGTTGACAAATTAAAAAATCTGTGATATATTTTTTAACAGATTTAACAAATTTGTAACAAATGTTTCGGAGGATGAATGGATGCGGAAAAGCAGTAGACTTACAGTCGGCTTACTGGCAGCCGTTATGGCTGCTTCCTTATATTCAGTAGATGCAAATGCTTCTGCCAATGTAACCACGGTACTGCCCAACGGCGGTGTGAACCTGTCCCTGGCAAAAGCGGCACCTCTGGAAAGTATTCAGACAGAAAAAGTCAGCGCAACCAGTAAAATAGAAGCATCGGTCAGTCTTGAGGATATGGTGGATGTTCTGAATGAAAGTCTTCAGGATGCGGACAAGGATGAAGAAGAGGAACTTTTCAAAAACCTCGTTATAGCACAGGTAAATGCCTATGTCAATGTCAGAAGCCTTCCCAGTGAAGAGGGCGAAATTGTCGGAAAGCTTTACGATGATTCCGTCGGCACCTTTATCGAAGAGGACAACGGCTGGTACAAGATTAATTCCGGCAGTGTAACCGGTTATGTAAAGGCAGAGTACTGTGTGACCGGCGAGGATGCGGTAGAGCTTGCCAAAAAGGTAGGAACCAGACTGGCAACCGTAACCACCACCACACTTTACGTCAGAATGGAGCCCACCACCGATTCCAAGGTGTTATCCATGGTACCCGAAGGAGATGACTTCCTGGTAATGGATGAAACAGACGACTGGGCAAAGATTAACGTAGAAGAAGGCGACGGCTGGGTTTCCAAGGATTATCTGGAAATTCACACCGAATTTGTAGAGGCGGAGTCCAAGGAAGAAGAACAGGCACGTCTGGCAAAGGAAGAGGAAGAGAGAAAGAAAGCACGCGAAGCAGCCAAGAAGAGTCAGGCAGGAAAGCAGACATCTTCCCAGACTACACAGACTCAGACCACAACCTATGCAGTAGGCGAAGGCAGTGAATTAGGAAAATCCGTTGCAGAGTATGCATTGCAGTTTGTCGGCAATCCGTATGTATACGGCGGAACCAGTCTGACAAACGGTACGGACTGCTCCGGTTTCGTTATGAGTGTATACGCCAACTTTGGTGTCAGCCTTCCCCACAGCTCCAAGTCCGACAGATCACAGGGTGCTGCGGTTGACGGACTTGCCAATGCACAGCCCGGAGATTTGGTTTGCTATTCCGGTCATGTGGCGCTGTATATCGGAAACGGACAGATTGTGCATGCGTCCAACGCTAAGACAGGTATCATTGTTTCCAATGCAGATTATAAGAAGGTACTGGCTGTCAGAAGAATTTTCTAATTCAAACAAAAATAAAACAAAAAAACAGAAAAATAAAACTGTGTCATGGACAACATCCGGGCACAGTTTTATTTCTTTATAGGAAATTTCGTTGAATTTTCCTATAAAGAAATAAAGCTCTCCGGGCAGGAGCGCACTGCGGCGGAGTGGGATTCTTTCTTAATTCCTTTCTTACTTTATAACCGTGTGCAATTTTGAACTGTTGTGCGACAATAATAAGTGACCGCAAACAGAAGGAGGAGTGTCCCATTGTGCAAGATGTACAAAGCTGAATGAATGCAAGAGGAAAAGA